>WNFZ01009935.1_pt1 | contig 21947 bp, 18 predicted proteins | sample 5400081 | NCBI WGS metagenome assembly WNFZ01 (sample SAMN13153365, study PRJNA577476) | soil metagenome | isolation source: 80 cm soil or saprolite under grassland replicate 1 | place: USA:California | collected 2016-06-15
CCTCATGAGTCGCCCTCTGTGCCAGTGAAGGGTAGAGGCTGTTGCCACCTTGCTCAATGGTTGGAAAGTGGAAAGCGGCCGTATTCGCGATCGCCTGTAGGAAATTAGGATCCGTGGTGTCCGCATCGGTCCTGGGAATTGCCGTATGCTGGTTAACCCCTAAAGTCGGGACGGCCTGCGGAAAGACATGGTTTGGATCAAGATCCGGGTTATGGCTGTCGTCGCGATAACGCGTCCACCAGCTGGTATCGATGGTAAGTTGCGTCAGGTTGGTGAGCCGATGTCCGATCAAGTCCGGATTGACTCCCGTCGCGGTGCTGCCCATCAGAGTGCGAAACGCATCAAGATTTGCAGGAGCCGCTCCCTTGGAGACCAGATAGGCGTTGAGGAACTGGTGATGAGTGATCTCATCATCAGTGTTGTCATGGATATAGTCTCCCATTTCATCCTCAATAACCTCCAAGGCCTCACTATAGTCTGGATTGCCACTGCCACCTGGGACTTCGTCATCCTGGATGCCGCCGAGTTCGTTGTATTGGATCCAAAAGTCGGCCTCGAGTAGCTCCAGCGCCGCTGGGAAGCGAAGCAATGCTGCGTCTCCCGGTGAAAGACCGCCACTTGCTTCTGCGGTTCGGATGCTGGTCAACAGTCCTGCGCCGACGGTTCCTGCTCCCAGGGCGATCGTTTTACCCAGGAAGGAACGGCGGCTGATGAACCGTTTACGGGGTCTTATTCTCTTCTCCAAGTTATCCTCTAGAGGGCGACTCTCGCTCCTACTAGAGCCATTTGCTGTAGGATTACTTATTGCTTTCATGCCCGTAGAATCGCAGCGATTCCTGTTGCGTGCCGCATCGGAAAAGTAACACCATTGTTACCTTGGGCGTGGCTGAGGCGCGGCGTCTCGCATAGCGAAGTGGCTACAGCGCGTGCGTTGACGGAATTTTCAGAACTCAGGGGGCGAGAACTCAGTGCTTTCGGCTCAATTCGTCTATTTCGTGGCCAACTAATTTTTCCCTGGTTCGCGAATCGTGTAGCCGACATAGCGCACCGTGTGAATCAGCGGAGGATTGCCAATTTTTTTCCGCAACCGTCCGATGAAAACTTCCACAAGCTTGGTGTCATATTCGTGCTCGTGTTCCCAGACGCGCTCGCAGAGTTCGGTACGTGTAAAAACGCGGCCCGGCTCGCGCATGAGTACCTTTAGCAGCATCAGTTCCCGCGCAGACAATTCAATTCGGCGCGAACCCCGATAGACCTGGTGGTTAACAAGGTCCAGTGCGAGATCGCCAAATCGAAGGCTGAGTACCGGTTCCTCCGGATAACGTCGGCCAAGAGCGTTTACGCGCGCCACCAACTCCCGCATGGCAAATGGCTTTGGCAAATAATCATCAGCGCCAAGTTGCAACCCGGTGACACGGTCCTTGACTTCGCCGCGAGCAGTCAGCATCAGCACACGGCTGGTGAGATGTTGCGCACGCAGATGCCGCAGGACGTCAAACCCGTCCATGCCTGGCAGAATAATATCCAGTACGATCAAGTCGAACGGCGTCACCGTAGCTTTATCCAAAGCTCCTACACCATCGTGCACGGCGACTGCATCGTGCCCAGCCTCAGTGAGTGCCGATGCAATTTGCCGAGCTAATCGAACGTCATCTTCAACCACCAGGACTCGCATGAGTTTTCAAAAGAGGACCGACCTTAAAACCGTATCGTGAATTGGGCTGCGACCAAGTGATTGTCGTCACCAGGACCGGTGGTTTCATGTTGAAAACCATACTGCAGCTTCAGCTGGGTGTGCGTCGTAAAGCGGTAGATAGCCGCAATCTCGATCCGCCCGAGGTCCTGACCCCATCGAACACGACCGCCTTCTCCATTGTTTATGTTGCTAAATAGTTGCTGGTTCCAGCGCAGCGCGCCGAAGAACTGCGGGGTGAATTTATATTTCACTTCAATATAGTATGCGAATGTATCGGCGTCCCCCACTCGCGGCACTTCGAAGCGCGCTTCGTAAAATTCGGCCCAAAGTTGCAAATGACGCCAGGCGAAGCTGACATCCTGCCCAAGCACAAACTCGCGATAATCGTCGATGTCGCGTCCAGGTGGCAGCGTCGTTTCGGCCTCACGCCGAAAATATGGGCCCTCGCTCGCTGACAAACCAAGATTCCAGGCTTCGTTTGGGCGGAAACCTGCGTGCCCGCTGAAAGTCGGGTGCTCAAAACCATTCTCGGTAACGTTCCACGACTCCGGACGCGATGAGAGCGACGCATTCTTCATTTCAACGGCGTAATCAAATCGACCGAGCTGACCGGATAGAGAAATGCCACTCGCATAACTGGGTCCCCAAATTACCGGATTGAACCTGTACTTTTCGTAGTTGTATAAGCCGGAGACAAAATCGAGTGGTGAAGATGGAGCCGATTTGTCCTGAATTGGCGTGACGTTTTCATAAATTAGCGGCGCGTTGATGAATGGATTGTCCCAAGAAAGATGTCGCGGGACCCAATTGCCTACGACCGTGGCGAACTTGCCGATTTGCACTGTCAATCGCCCATCTTCCCACGGTGTAATGCGCAATGCATATTCGTCGAACCGAATCTGAGCGCCGTGATTGCTCGGGTCAAAACCGCGATCGAGCCGGGACTGCGCGAAGAAATAAATCTGCGAGCCGATTTGCGTATCCAGAAAAAGAGTCAAACGCGGATTGAAAAGAGTGTCGACGCTGCTGTTGATGAGACCGGGCGCAGGCTGATCGAAGTGATAGATTTCCAAATCGAGCGTGCCGCTCAATCGTGCGCGCAGTTCATCTTGAAATGCGGAGATCGTAAGCTCGGTATCGAGCCGGTCGAGGAGATCATCAACATCGAAAGCGTACGCCGTGCAGGCAAAAACGCACAGGCTGACGGCGCACAACTTCATGCAACTGCATTAATACCGTTCGCAGCAAGAAAGAGCACTTCAAATTCAGTCCAATCATTTTCGGAGCGAACCAGGCGCAAATTGCCACCGTGCAGCCGGGCGAGTTGACGCGCCAAATTCAAACCGATGCCGTGACCAGAAGCGGCCGAGGGAGTCGAGCTGTGATGAAACCGTTCGAAAATATTCTCGCCAGGCGGAATTGTACGGCCGGTGTTTCCGACCGTGAGCACGATGTCCCTGGCGTTGCTGTGTGCGCTTACCCTGATCCGCCCGCCGGGACGATTGTACTTTCGCGCGTTCTCCAGGAGATTTTGCACGATGAGCGACGTGTACCGTTTTTCGCCAGCCACAAACAGGCCGGCAGGAAATTCCTTATCGATCTGCACGTCAGGTGAATCGGGGAGCGCGCCAAGGTCATCAAGCCACTCATCGACGAGCTGGCTAACATCTACTGGCGCAGATGCGATTTGAAGATGACCAGCATCCATGCGTGACAAAAGAAGCAAATCGTCAATCACACCGGTCAATCGGTGCGTCTGGTGAAGAAGCGCAGAGAGCTCCTCGTAGACGTCGGGCTTGAAGTCTTCGCGCGCTAACAACTTTTCGACACCTACCCGAAGAACAGTGACAGGACTCTTTAACTGATGCGAAGCGTCGGCTGAATAGCGAGCTGATCTTTTCAACTCCTCGCTGGTCGAAGCAAGTGCAGTTTCGGCGCGTTTTCGCTGCGCACGATCCTTTTCCGAATCCACCGCGAGCTTTTCAACCGGCAGCGAGAGGCGAGCCGCAACGAATTGGCTGGCCACGAAACCACCGAGCAACAGCAACACACCCACAGAGCCAATTTGCCACCGCAGCCGATGAAGCTGCGCCATTGAATCGGCGAGAGGATAAACGCAAATTTCATAAGCAGGCGGAAACAGCGAGGTTGGATTAAGTCGCTTATAAAATAAGAGCTGCGGCGCGTCATCGATGTTGACGCGAAAGTTGTTTTGCGCGCGATCAGAATTCGTGATCGCTTTTGCGATTTCGCTGCCCAAAACAGCTTGCGAAGATTTTGAAAGCGATGGCATGTGCAATTGGCCATTTAGCCAAATGCCACTTCTCATTCCCGCGGCGTTCCCGGTTACCTCGAAAGGCTTAAATCCAACGACAAGAGCAGAGATCACATAGCCTGTCTCTGTGGAAAAGATCGGCACTGCCACTATTTCATCGACAGTCTCGTCCTCCGTATTGGCATTTTCCCGGATGTAACCGATTTGTTGCGTTTCAGGTAATTTCTTCAAGGCAAGCTGCGCTTCCGCCTCTGGGTTTAACTCTCCGACATCTCGCGGATTGGTGGGCGATAGCACCCCGCCAGTCGAATCTAGGAAACGATAGAACTTTGCATGAAGCGACGCCGCCGCTTGCTGCGGCGAGGGCTCCTCGTCTTCCATCAAGTCGCGCAATTCGTCTTTCGCGCTCGGATACAGCAGATCGAGAGCGTTATCTTCCAGCGCGGCGTGGATTCGCGACCTCGCTGCGAGAACGCTGCAACGTTCGGCCAGCGCTGCGCGGCGCAATTCCTGCACCTTATCGAGCGAGGAAAGTTCCGCTTGAAAGTTCTCCCGCGAATCGCGTTCTGCCGTCGCCGTGACGTTGCGTTGAGCAAGGTAAAGTCCCGAAACCGTCATCGCAGAAACAACGAGCATCATCGCGGCTAGCAATTTTGTCCGGAAACGTGCCACGCCGCCTTTGTTTCGTTGGGTCTCCGAGATCATGGGAAATCAACGTGCAGCGTTTGGCCGCTTTTCAATTGCACGGGGCGTTCGCGCGTAGTCCTACTATCAATCCATGCTTTCAGCGCGTAGTGGCCCGCAGGAAGCCCACTTAACCGATATCCTCCATCGGGATTCGTCACGACAAAATAGGGCGTATTTAGAACAAGAATGAGCGCCCGCATGTGTTCGTGGATATCGCAGCGAAGCGTCACCAGTCCCGGCTTATCAAAGACCTGTGACGGAATCGGCCGCTCCTCTGGGCGATAACGGCCGAGATCGAAGCGTTTCGCAGGCGAGTACGAGAAAATGCTGTGATAGGTGTCATCAAGGTTGGGGAATTCCACTTTTGTCCCGACTTGTACGGGCAGAAGCGATGTAGCGAAGGTAAGATCCTTTTGCGCCATTTCTTTTGTCGGAGGCGAAGCCGGTTTTGGGAAAAGACCATCCAGATAAACTACTGCCACTGGCGGTTCGGTCGAGAGAACACCGCCGCGCGTAACAATCTCATATCGCTTGGCCACCACCGGCGCCGAATGCGACTTCGGTAGTTCGACGCGTCCCTCCACCACCGCCTGTGCTAAAGCCGAAATGCAGGGAAACACGAAGACGAAATTCAGCAAAACGATCCGGCACACATCCATCGCTCGGCAGTTTAACAGGCGTTTCGGCGCCGGGAAACTGCAAGTCTCTTCCATTGGAATTGCGCCTCGCCCAATCACTTTACAAAGATTGAATTCGTTTCGTACGCCTCAGTTGCTCGAAAAGTTCCGTCTTTGGAGCTTGCTGAAATGCTCAGCCCGTGGTGATATACGTTGGCCGGAGGAGACGCGCATCTGATCAGATTACATTGGCCCCTCGCGCAACGATTATGAAGACGTCGCTATTACGTGGAGCCCTACTCCTCGTAATGCCACTCATTGCGGCGGGATGTTCACCTTCGCCTTCGCATCCGCCCAAGTACCAGATCGTCGTCACGCGCGATCAAGTTTTGAAGTTGGATAGCGAATCTGGCCAATCCTGGGCGTTGCAGTGTCCTCAAGGGACTATTTGCTTCTGGCGAGAAATCGAAACCGCCCAAACCCACAGAACGCCTCCCGCGCCTTAAGCCTACTCAGCGCTTACGCTTGATTCGGTAAGTCAGGAAACACTCCTCGCCGACAACCCGCATATGGACCAAGCGGCAATGGACACTGGCCGGCAAGAATTCCTTGCTCAGTCCGGTCAAAGTCGGCGCCCTCGCTCCGCCGAACAGGTAGGGAGCAACGGTGAGATTGAGTTGATCGACCAGACCGCGTTCCAGCAGCGATCGAAACAGCGTGGGACCGCCTTCGCACGCGACCGTCCGGACATGGTATTGGCTGCGTAGAATTCGCAACATTTCGGCAAGATCGACATGATCCGATCTAGCAAGATGCAAGGTGGCTTTCTCTCCGAGCGCGGCTTGAGTTTTCCTAGGCATTCGCGTGGTGGAAAAAACGAGAATGGGCGAGCTGGTGGATTGAAAAATCTTCAATCGGCTGTCGATCCTGCCTTTGTTGGAAACGATCACGCGCAGCGGTGCTGGAGTTTGCTTCCGCTTGATTCGCGTTTGTTGCAGATCAGCAGGAAGGCTGAGCCGCACGTTGTCGCGCTTCAAACTCGTGTGCCCGATCAGGACCGCATCGGCCAGGGCGCGCTGACGGAACAAGTGCAGTTTGTCTTCGCGCGAGGTAAAATCGACCGGCGAAAAATTCCTGGTCGTAATCTTTCCGTCCACCGTCATCGCGAAGGTGGCGGCAACAAAGGGGGGCTGAGGTTTTCGTTTCATTCCAAAGAAAACACTCAACACGCAACGTCCAACCTCCAGCGTTCAACTGTCTGAATTGAGCGTTCGGTGTTGGGCGTTAGGCGTTGGACGTTGAAAGGACTCTTCATTCCGTTTCGCTGATTTCGTGCTCCAGCGTCGCGACTTCTCTCTGCATTTCGCGCAATCTTACGTGTGCAACTGCGCCGCTCGGTTTGTAAAAGATGTAAACAACCGCGCCAGGAATACAGCAGACAAGAATGATGAGAAAACTGAGCGAGCCGATAAGGATGGCTTTTGCTTCCGGTACTCCACAGAGGCCGTTTAACATGATTTGCAGGATTTTTTCCCGAAGCCCAATTCCCGCAAAACTGATGGGCAGCGCGGAGATAGTTCGCTCAACCGGCATCACCGCAAAGAAATCCAGGAGCGGCACGGCAGCGCCCAACGCGTAAGCGGCACAGAGAAAAGTGGCGAAAGTGGCAAGGTGCGCGACGATCGATACGCCGAACGCCACGAGCGTTGCGCGCCAATGATGTGCGTAAAGATGATAGGCTGCGGAGATTTCGATCAATTTTTCACGGCCGGGAAATTTTTCGGGCAACCAATGAAACAGATTAAAGCCGCTGATAACAAAGGTGGAGAGCAGAAACAGGATTGAAGACCCGAGGAGGAAAAGCAAAAACCACAGCAGTTGACGCGTCTCGGTCGTTTGGGAGAGGAAATCATAGCGTAAAGCGATGAGCGTCCCGGTGATGGCGACCAGCGCAACAAGACCGATAAGGCGGTCGAATACTACGGCGAGCAATGCGCCCGCTTTCTTGTCTGGCGTTTCTTTGAGCAGAAAATAGCTCTTAATGATGTCGCCACCGGTGCCGCCCGGCAGGAACTGGTTGTAAAACATGCCGATTAAGAACAAGCCCGATAGACGCGGAAGAGTCAGATGAATCTTTTGGACCTTTAGTAAAACGTGCCAGCGAATGGCGGCGGAGATTTCTACGATACCGTACGCTAGGATGCCGATCACGACCCAGCGATATTGCGCGTTTCGGATCGCCTCCGCCATCTGAGCGCGCCTGTTTTTTTCATTCACCGAAGCGTTCTTTCCAAGCTTGCACCGACCGCCGGATTTGAGCGGCTTTCTTGCGTGGGTGCATTTCCCAGACAAATAAGCAGTTTGCGGGAAGGAGCGGAACAAGTTTCTCAAGATCGACATCGCCGGTAAAAGGCGGTTGATGATCCTGCGCAGGCCAGATGCAGTCTTGCACGTGACAGCCGAACGTGCGCGGGCCAATCGCGCCCAACCACTCGGCATGATCGAGAAACGCCAGGTTTTCTTTGATTTGAGCGTGGCCGAAATCATGCCAGTAGCCGAGTTGCGGCGATCCCATCTCATCAAGCAACACCGGCAATTCGCGCTCGGTTGGGATTTCTTCGTAGCCGCGACGGCATTCGAGCCCCACTTTGATATTTTTCGAAGCAGCGTGATCGACGATGCGGCGCAGACAATCTTTCACGCGCTGCAGGTAAATGGGTGCAACGCTCTCGCGTTTTTGCACGGCCCTTAGCTTGAGTCTCACGTATCTGCGCGAGAGATATTTGCCGGCTTTCGCCAGCCCAATCAGCGGATCGGTCACTGGGCGCATGTTCACTTCACCGAGATGCAACACCACAAATGGCGCGCCCAGCCGCTCAGCGAAATCAATTGTCTGGAACGTTTGTTTGATCGCGCGCTCACGCTCGTCCGGGTGCGCAGCCGAAAATTTGTAGCAGTCTGGAGAAGCCGCCATCACTTCGACGGGCAAAGGACAAAAATTATGTAAACTGCTGAAGCGAACCTTGCCGGCATCGAACATTTTTTGAATTCCAGGCATCAGCGAGATCCGGATGCCATGGCCTAACTCGATCAAATCGAATCCAAGCTTGTCTTTGATTTCGCGCAGCATTGCATCGCCGGCCTTGTGGCGTTGAGAGTTCCAACAGGTGGAAAACGCAATCATCAGTTTGACGAAAGGATCACACCACTGGTTCGAACTCCGGTTCCGGAGTGGGCGAAACGGGACGATCGCAAACGTGGTGACCGGCAAGACTCAAAACCGAGAATGCGGCGACCGCATAGGTCACCGATGCGACCGCGAGCGCAGGGCGCATGCCGATCAGATCGGAGAATCCCGTGACGACCAGGCCGGCAATTGGCATCAAACCAAAAAAGCTCAACCCGAAAACGGCCGAGACCCTGCCACGCAATTCAGAAGGCGCATGTTCCTGCACGATCGTGTTCGCCAGACCGAAGTTAATTGAGAGCGCGACAGCCAGTATCCCCATCGAGCAAGCGGTGAGTAGAAAGCTGTATGAGCGCGACATGAAAAATACTCCGAGCGCAACGGCCAGCACATTGCCGGTCAAGGCCCACAAACGCTTCGCTCGCGGGATGGTGAGCAGCCCGAGCGAACCAGTAAATGCGCCGGTACCCGAAACCGCCATTAGCCAGCCCAGTTCCCGCGGACCAAGATGAAGAACATTGCGGACGTAAAGCGGCAGCATCACCGAGATCGTAGGGAAAACGAAAATTGTCGTGCACGCGATCAGCGCGATCATCGACAGAATCGTTCGATTGGACCCGACGTATCGGAAACCATCCATGATGCCACTGCGGCGTTTTTCTTCCTCTTCTGCTGTGCCAACGGGCCGCTTCGGGAGCGAGATCAGCGCCGCGATTAGCGCCACGAAAGAAAGTGCGTTGGCGAAAAAAGCCGAAGCCGCGCCCCACCAGCCAATACACAAACCGGCGAACGATGGGCCCACAAGACGCGAACCGTGAAAGACGGAGCGATCCATCGCCACTGCCGCCGCAATTTCATCCCGGCGCACAAGCTCCGGCACGAGGGCGGAAATTGCCGGCATCTCAAATGCAATTGAAATGCCGAGCAGCGCTGCGAAGAAAATGATGTGCCAAATCTGGATTCGGCCGCTGAGAACGAGCCAACCCAACCCAATCGCAAGTGCAATCTGCGCAATTTGCGTCGCGATCAGAATTTTTCGCTTATCAAATCGATCGGCCACGGAGCCTCCAATCATGGTGAGGGCGAGAGTCGGCACGCCGGCGGCAAAGTTGGCCATCCCGAGAAGGATCGCCTTGTTGGTCAGCGTGCTCATGACCCAGCCTTGTGCCATCACCTGCATCCACGTGCCCGTGTCGGAAATCGCCGAGCCGATGATGTAACGCCGGAAAGCTCCCGGTCGCAAAAGCGCCAGCGCTCTATGTCCAATCCATTTTTCTTCCGCGCTCATCGCAAAGACTCATCGTTGTAGAGGCGTTTGTGTCAAACGCCTGTCCTTTAATTCGGCAAGGAAGCTCTCCTGCTCGATTGGCCGATTGCCCACTCGGTCGCGTTCACTATCTTGAAGCATGCGCATCGATAAGTTCACGCAGAAAATGCAGGAAGCTCTGCAGACGGCGCAGGATCTTGCTTCGCAATCCAATAATCAGGAAATTACCAACGAACATTTTCTTTCCGCGCTTCTCAACCAAAGCGACGGCATAACCCAGCCGCTGCTCGAGAAAATCGGTGTGCCGGTGACGCGCTTGCGGGAAGGCCTGGCCACTGAACTTGCGCGGCGTCCCAAAGTTCATGGCGCGGCTGCCGATCTGCGCCTTTCAAATGAACTTCGCAGCGTTTTGGACGGCGCGGAGAAGGAGATGTCCAAACTGAAAGATGAATATACAAGCGCCGAGCATTACTTGCTGGCACTGGCGAGCGCGAATGTTCCAGCGGCGAAATTGCTGAAGGACTTCGGCGTGACACGAGACAAGCTCATGCAGGCGCTACAGCAGGTGCGCGGTTCGCAGCGCGTGACCGATCAAAATCCCGAAGGAAAATATCAGGCACTGGAAAAATATGGGCGTGATCTGACCGAGTTGGCGCGACGCGGCAAGATTGATCCGGTAATCGGACGCGACAACGAAATCCGGCGCATCATGCAAGTGCTCTCGCGCCGGACGAAAAATAATCCCGTGCTCATCGGCGATCCAGGCGTCGGCAAAACTGCAATCGTCGAGGGCCTCGCGCGGCGCATCATCAGTGGCGATGTCCCCGATTCGCTCAAGAACAAACGGATTATTGCGATGGACATCGGCGCGATGGTCGCGGGCGCAAAGTTCCGCGGCGAATTTGAGGATCGTCTGAAAGCGTTCTTGAAGGAAGTGACCGATTCGCAGGGTCAGGTCATTTTGTTCATCGACGAGCTGCACACAATTGTCGGTGCCGGCGCGGCGGAAGGTTCCGTCGATGCATCGAACATGCTCAAGCCGATGTTGGCACGCGGCGAGCTGCGCACCATCGGTGCCACGACGATCGATGAGTATCGAAAATACATCGAGAAAGACGCCGCGCTTGAACGGCGGTTCCAACCGGTGATGGTAAATGAACCAAGTGTCGAAGACACGATCGCCATCCTGCGTGGATTGAAAGAGCGCTACGAGGTGCATCACGGCGTCCGCATCACTGACGCTGCGCTGGTGGCCGCGGCGGTGCTTTCGCATCGCTACATCAGCGATCGTTTTCTCCCAGACAAAGCGATCGATCTTGTTGATGAAGCGGCCTCACGTTTGAAGATCGAGCTCGATTCCATGCCGACCGAGATAGACGTGATCGAGCGCGAGATCATGCAGCACGAAATGGAACGACAAGCGCTCAAAAAGGAAAAAGATCCGGCGAGCAAAGAGCGTTTGAAAAAGCTCGAGAAAGAATTGGCCGAGCTAAAAGAAAAATCCTCCGCGCTGAAAGCGGAGTGGCAGAAGGAAAAGGCCGTTATCGAGGAGCAGCGGAAGTGGAAGGAAGAACTCGATCAACTCCGCACCGAGTTGGAACGCGCACAGCGCCGGGGCGAACTGGCGAGAGCGAGCGAAATTCAATACGGCCGTATCCCAGAGCTCGAGAAGAAATTGGCCGCCGCCACGGCAAAGACCGCCAAAGATCGCAAATCGACACTGCTGCGGGAAGAAGTCACCGAAGAAGACATCGCCGAAGTCGTTTCGAACTGGACGCATATTCCGGTCTCGCGCTTGCAGGAAGGCGAGCGAGAGAAGCTGGTCAAGCTCGAAGAACATCTGCACCAGCGCGTCGTGGGCCAGGAGGAGGCGATCAAAGCCGTTGCCAATGCGGTGCGCCGCGCGCGCGCCGGTTTGCAGGACCCTAACCGTCCCATTGGCTCATTTCTTTTTCTTGGGCCGACTGGCGTCGGCAAGACCGAGCTGTCACGCGCGCTAGCAGAATTTTTGTTCAACGATGAAAACGCCATGATCAGAATCGACATGAGCGAATACATGGAAAAGCACACCGTGGCGCGCTTGATCGGCGCGCCACCGGGATATGTCGGCTACGAAGAAGGTGGACAACTTTCCGAAGCCGTGCGACGCAAGCTGTATTCGGTCGTGCTCTTCGACGAAATCGAAAAGGCGCATCCCGACGTATTCAACATCTTGCTGCAAGTGCTCGATGACGGCCGCATCACGGACGGGCAGGGGAGAACGGTCGATTTCAAGAACACGGTCATCATCATGACCTCAAATATTGGTTCGCAATACATCACCGGTGAGGAATCGAAAGAAGCGCGCTCGCGTCTTGTCATGGATGCCTTGCGCGCACATTTCCGCCCCGAGTTTCTCAATCGCGTCGATGAGATCATCATTTTCGATCGTCTCACGGAAGATGACCTCAAGAAAATCGTTGAAATCCAGCTTCGCCGCCTGACAAAGCGGCTCGAGCAGCAAAAGATCACACTCGATCTATCCGATTCTGCCAAGGAACTGCTCGCCCGCGAAGGATACGATCCAGTTTACGGTGCGCGCCCGCTCAAGCGCACGATCCAGAAAGAGATTCTCGACCCGCTCAGCATCGATATCCTGGAAGGCAAAGTCCGCGAAGGCCAGACCGTGCGCGTCGATGCGAAAGACGGCGCTCTGGAATTTCACGAAAAATAGTTGTGAAAAGTGTGGGATTTGAGCTTGATTCTCATCTTTTAGTGAGCGCGAAGTCTAAAACCAAGTTCCAGTTCAACGGCCGCGAGTACGCCGGTGCCGACGAGATGCCGGCCAGCGTTAGGGCGGTGTATGATCGCGCCATCGGCGAGACGCCCCTCCTTCATTCCGGGGCCCGACTGGCTGCAAAGCTGAACGCGAAGATCATCCTGAACGACACCGAGTTCAATAACCCCGGCGAAATGTCGGTGGACGATCGACTGTTGTATCACGAAGCGCTCGCAGCCGTGTTCCCGGCAAGCATTGCGGTATCGATTAGTGAGGCGCCAAAAATCAAGCCCAAGAAAGTGTGGCTGATCATGGCCATCGTCAGTATCGTCGCCGGGGCTGTTTATCTCTGGCTGCACGGTCTCTTCGGCTAAACGCTGAACGCGCTTCAATTTTCTGGAAAATAGACGTCGCGTGAAGGGTTGAAGCGCGGATCTAAATCCGCTTTAACGTTTCAACGCTTCAACAGCTCAACGATTCATGAGTTCTCTGGCCGTTCTGCACGCTTCGCAGCTTGTCACGCTGGCGGGACCGAAAAGGCCGCGTGTCCGGTCGGAAATGTCGGAATTGGCGATCGTACATGATGGGGGAATGCTGGTTCACGATGGAGTGATCGTGGCGATTGGGTCGAGTACCGAGATCGAGAGAAGCGCGCGTCAGAGCGAGATCGTTGACGCTAGTGGCCGGGTCGTGCTGCCCGGGTTTGTTGACGCGCATGCACACCCGGTTTTTGCCGGAAATCGTCTCGATGATTTCGAACGCCGCGCGCGCGGTAAAACTTATGAACACATCGCAGCCGCGGGCGGCGGAATCTGGTCAACCGTAGAAAAGACGCGCGCGGCAAGTGAAATGGACCTTCTCAACCAGGCTAAAAAGCACGCGAACTGGTTTTTAGAATGCGGCACGACAACTGTCGAAGCGAAATCGGGTTACGGACTCACGCTCGAGGACGAGCTCAAGATGTTGCGCGTGATTCGCCAGCTGAATGAAGAGACCCCGGTTGAGTTTGTTCCGACATTCCTGGGCGCGCACGCCGTTCCGCGTGAATGCCGCGCAGATGAATACGTCGACCTCGTAAATGAGGAGATGTTGCCGGCTGTTGGAGCAGAAAGGCTGGCGGAATTTTGCGATGTTTTCTGCGAGCACGGTTACTTCGACATTGAGCAGTCGAGAAAGATTTTGGCCGCTGCCAAAAGGCTTGGACTCAAGCTGCGCATTCATGCCGATCAACTCACCAATTCCGGGGCCGCTCAATTGGCCGCGGAATTGGAAGCGACTACGGCGGATCATTTGGAAAAAACTGACGAGGATGGGTTTGCGGCAATGAAAGCCTCAGGTGTGCAGCCAGTTTTGCTGCCCGGGTCTGTGTATGCACTTGGATCGACTTGCTATCCTCGCGCGCGCGAAATGATCGAGGCCGGGCTGGCCGTCGTCATCGCGACGGATTTTAATCCCGGATCATCCCCAAGTCCGTCGATGCCAATGATGCTCTCGCTCGCTTGCACTCAAATGAAAATGTCGCCGGCGGAAGCGATCGCGGCATCGACTATCAATGCAGCCTACAGTCTCGATCGCGGCGACAAGATTGGTTCACTCGAACAGGGAAAGCTTGCCAACTTTTCGATCTTCGACTGCGAAGATTATCGCGAGATCGCGTATTGGTTTGGTTTTCCGCAAATCCATTCCGTTTACGTGCGAGGCCGACCTGTCCTGTCGCGGGCGAATGAAACTTAATGCGACGCTCCGAGAGCGCCGCTACAGTAAGAGAATTCATGAAAGTCGAGGTTGAAACGCAGCCCGGGTCTGTTTCCACGCTGCAGATCGAGTTGCCGCCGGAAGAGGTCTCAAAGGAATGGGACTCCATTGCAAACAGCTTTGCGCGCCTTGCCAGAATCCCAGGTTATCGACCCGGTAAAGCGCCGCGCACGGTCATTGAAAAAAGATTTCGTAAACAAATCCAGGAAGAACTTACCAAAAAACTCGTTTCGAAAAGTTATCACGAAGCCATCGAACAACAGCAGTTGCGCGTGGCCTCATTGGCCAACATCGAAGACGTCCAGCTCGGCGAGGACAAGTCGATGCGCTTTCGCGCGACGGTGGTGACCGCGCCAGATTTCGAGCTTCCGGAATACAAGAATATCTCAGTCCAGTTGCCCGATACGAAAGTGTCCGAGGCGGAGATCGATGCCGCGCTGGAGCGTTTGTGCGATCAAGCCGCTGATTTTGTCGAGGTTCCGGAGCGCGAATTGCAAATGGGAGACTTTGCGGTGATCGACTTTGAAGGTTTAATCGATAGCAAGCCGATCAGCGAAATTGCCCCCCATGCGAGCAAGAATCTGCACGGCGGCAAAAAATTTTGGCTGCATCTCGCTCCCGGCAATTTCCTTCCGACGTTCTGCGAGCAACTTGTCGGACAAAAACGCGGCGAAACGCGACAGATCACAATTGTGTTTCCGGCGGATTTTCCGGTCAAAGAACTCGCGGCCAAAGAGGCGAACTACGCGGTCACTTTGCAGGAGATCAGGGAAAAAGTTCTCCCCGCCCTCGATGATGCGCTGGCAAACAAGCTGATTCCCGGAAAGACGCTGAGCGATCTTCGCCAAATGATAGAACACGATCTCGAGCACGAAAAAGAGCACGGGGTCGAGCGTGCAAAGGAGGCGCAGATCGTGAAGTATTTACATGAGCACGTCAGTTTTGAACTGCCGCCCGCCTTGCTGAAAAACGAAACGCGACGCGTCTTAGGAGAGCTGGTGCAACGGAACCGCGAACGCGGCGTTCCTGATGAGACGCTCAAGGAGAAAGAGAAAGAACTGATCGAAACCGCCGCCGGTCTTGCCGCGCATCGACTAAAGACGAATTTCATCCTGCATCGGATCGCCGAGCGCGAAAGCATCAAAACGTCGCGCCAGGAGATCGATGCTCGAATCCGCGAAGACGCCGCTCGCTACAACGTTTCTCCGGACAAAATGCGAAAGGAACTCCAGGAACACGACGCTCTGGACAGCATCGCGGAACAGCTTGTGCTCGGTAAGACTCTTGATTTCCTCAAGGCGAATGTTAGCGTCGAACGGTTAGCGTCGAACGGATTCAGGAACCTCCTGTGGTGGAAGAGAAATCATGAGCGCATCCAAGAAAAATCGATCGCAATCGGTGCTGGTCCCGATGGTTGTGGAGCAGACCGGGCGGGGCGAGCGCAGTTACGATATTTACTCGCGGTTGCTCAAGGATCGCATCGTCTTCATCGGGACGCCGATGGACGATCACATCGCCAATCTGGTCATTGCGCAGCTGCTCTTTCTGCAGATGGAGGACTCAAAAAAGGATATCAATATCTATATCAATTCGCCTGGCGGTTCGGTGACGGCCGGACTCGCGGTTTACGACACCATGCAGTTTCTTACATGCGATGTGACGACCTATTGTCTTGGCATGGCTGCGAGCATGGCCGCGGTTTTGCTCTGCGCCGGCACGAAGGGTAAACGCTTCGCCCTTCCGAACTCAGACATCATGATCCATCAGGTTTCCGGAGGCGCGCAGGGCGCGGCGAGTGATGTCGAGCGCCAGGTGGATTACATGTTCAAGCTTAAGAAGCGCCTCATCAGAATCATCGCCCAGCACACGGGCAAATCGGAGGAACAGGTGCGGCTGGATTCGGACCGCGATTATTACATGTCCGCCCAGGAGGCGAAAGATTACGGGTTGGTGGATGAAGTGATCAAATCCCGCAAGGAAGTGAAGCTCCTTGACGGTGCGACGCCTCCTTCCGGGAACCGATCGGTAGCCGTCGCGGAGGCTGCGTTACCGCGCAAAATCGGGGGGTAAGAGCTCCTTTTCTAAAACAAATATGGCGCGCGCTTCCAATCTCACCATGTGCTCGTTTTGTGGAAAGAGCCACGCCGAAGTGCGCAAATTAATTGCCGGGCCGGGCGTTTATATTTGCGACAGTTGCATCAATGTTTGCAAAAGCATCCTCGATAAGGAGCTCAATGAAGATGCGCGGCGCCAGTCGTCCAACATCCGTGTGCCGAAGCCGGCAGAAATCCGGCGCTCGCTCGACCAATATGTTATCGGACAGGACATCGCCAAAAAGACGCTTTCGGTGGCTGTGCACAACCATTACAAACGCGTGCTGCAACCTTCCGCGCCAAGCGATGCGTCGGCGGCATTTCAGCCCGACCCCCTTGCGGACGTTGAAATTGAGAAGAGCAACATCTTACTAATCGGGCCGACAGGCTCTGGGAAAACTTTGCTGGCCAAAACACTGGCCAGGATTCTCGATGTCCCATTCTGCATCGCCGATGCAACAACGTTGACCGAAGCCGGCTACGTTGGTGAAGACGTCGAGAACATCATCCTGCGCCTGCTGCAGAATGCTGATTACGATGTCAAACGGGCGGAGATCGGCATTGTTTACATTGACGAGATCGACAAGATCGGTCGCAAAACCGATAACGTGAGCATCACGCGTGACGTCTCTGGCGAAGGCGTTCAGCAGGCGCTTCTCAAGATCCTGGAAGGCAGCACCTGCAATGTTCCACCCCAGGGCGGCCGCAAACATCCACACCAGGAATACATCCAGGTGAACACGGAGAAAATTCTCTTCATTTGTGGCGGCGCATTTATCGGACTCGAGAAGATTATCCAGAAACGCATTGGCCAAAAAGTGATGGGCTTTGGAAGCCCGACACTCGAAGTCGAGGAGACCTTGCGAAAGCAAGCTATCCGGCATGTTGAACCGGAAGACTTGCTGGCTTTCGGAATGATTCCCGAATTCATCGGACGGCTGCCCGTCGTCAGCTCTCTCAACGCTCTCACCGAGGAAGAAATGGTGGCAATTTTGACCGAGACAAAAAACGCGATGGCCAAGCAGTATACGAAGCTTTTTTCGATGGAGGGCGTCCGATTGACATTGACGAAAGACGCTTTGCGAGCGCTGGCAGCGCAGGCGGTCACGAAAGGCACAGGCGCGCGCGCGTTGCGGTCGCTGCTCGAGCGAATCATGCTCGATATCATGTACGATGTGCCGAGCCGCGAAGATATCGCGGAAGTCACGATTAATCGCGCGGTGGTGGAAGGCAAAAAGCTCCCGCTCATTCGCAAGAAGCAGGACAAGACCGCGGCGTAACCGGCCTTTGGCCGGACGGTAAAAGTTAAAAGGGTTAAAAGCGTTACAAAGTTAAAAGGGTGCAGAATCACATCGGCTGCCCATTGTAACAGTTGTAACTCTTTTAACGGTTCACGTTCCCTCGCATGCGGGTTTTCCTTCTCAATACTGGCACAGAGCTCTTGCTCGGGGATGTTCAAGACGCGCATCTGGCGTTTATTGCGCGCGAAATTTTGCCGCTTGGCTTGCGCTTCAATGAGCGGCGAACGGTTCCAGACGGCCCGGCGATTCGAGAGAGCCTCTCGGAATTATTTGGGCGCTCCGAGATTTTATTTGTGACCGGCGGACTGGGTCCGACCAGCGATGACATCACGCGAGAAGTCGTCGCGGATGTCCTTGGACTGGAACTCCGAACGGATTCGGAGCTGCTGGCTTCGCTAAAGCAGAGACTCGCAGCGCGGGCGATCAAGTGGACTCCCAGCATTGCCCGGCAGGCCGAAGTCCCGATCGGCGCGCAGGTTCTTCCAAACGAAAACGAAAGCGCCTCAGGCTTATACCTGAAGGCAAACATCAATCCCCTTATTCGTTCGCCGCACGTTTTTGTTCTGCCGGGCCCGCCACGCGAACTTCAGCCAATGTTCCGTGCATTCGTGACCCCGGTCTTACGTTCTATTGTTCAGGTCCCCGCGTCGATCGAGCGACGGCTTTATAAAATTGCGTGTCTGGGGGAATCGACGATCGAGCAGGCAATCGGTGAAAAAGTTCTTGCTATTCCGGGAATCGAGCTCGGTTATTGCGCGCGTCCTGGCGAAGTCGATGTTCGGATTGTCGGCGAATCGGATGTCATCTCGCGCGCTGACGTGATCATCAAAAAAGAGCTGGGCTCGTCGATCTTCTCTGCAAACGACGAAACTCTCGAGGAAGTGCTCGTGAAGCTGCTCATCGGCCGAAGGGAGACGCTGGCGATCGCGGAGTCGTGCACGGGCGGATTGCTGGCAAATCGCATCACAAACATCCCAGGCGCGTCGGCGGTTTTCCTTGCGGGATACATCTGTTACGCGAATGAGGCTAAGATGGACATGCTGGATGTCGATCCAGAGTTGATTGAGAAGCACGGCGCCGTGAGCGAGCCGGTCGCGTGCGCGCTGGCTCAACACGCGCGCTTACAGGCACGATCCACGTATGCCCTTGCCACAACCGGAATTGCCGGACCGTCCGGTGGTTTGCCCGAAAAACCAGTCGGAACAGTTTATGTAGCTCTGGCTACGCCATCCGAAACCGCGGTGAAGAAATTATTTTTCCCGAGCGAGCGCGAAACCTTCAAGCAAATCGCCGCACAAGCGGCTTTTGATCTGCTGCGGCAAAAATTACTCAAGGAATGACGGCTTCCCAGCCGTCAGGTTTTAATTCGGCGGCTGCCCAAGCCGTCGCTCCTTGAAAGCAGGATGATTTGAGTTTTTTAAACCGTTAATAATCGCCTACGTCCGCTGGCGTACCGACTTTAACATTATCGTAAAAGAGCTTCGCTCCGTCCGGCGGCATCCGAATACAACCATGCGATGCGGGATATCCTGGCAAAATCCCAACATGCATTCCAACGCCTTCAGCCGTTAGCCGCATAAACCACCTCATCGGTGCACCCACATAATGTGTTCCACTGGGGGCAGAATCGATTTTGGAGCTAATGCCGGCACGGACGACACGACCCGAGTTGTCAACAAAGTCGCCATAAATGTTGGAACGATGATCTGGATCCTTTTCGAGTACGGAGAAATGGCCCGTGGGTGAGCTGTGCCCGCGCTTGCCGGAGGAGATCGGGCTGTCGATCACGATTTGGTCGCCCATCATCAGATAGGCGCGCTGTTTGGGCAGAGAGACGACAATGTGCACCGTGTCCGGTGTAATTTGTTTGAGTAATGACGTGTTGATTTTGACCGGGTCCTGGCTGGAAATTAGCTCGGATGCTTTTCGCATCGGCCTGGGCGCGGCAAGCTTGGGCGGCGCAGGTTTGGGCGTGGCCCGTTTGGGCCCGAAAAGTATTTGGCCATTGAGAGAACACGCAACGCCAACCAGTAAAACCGCGCGAAGCAATATTTGGAATTTTGCGGGCATAGATAAATCAACCGCGACTGTAGCTGTCTACGCGCTGAAGCCAACCCGATAACCAACGAGATTCGCGCCGCTCAGCAGGAGCATTTTGGACGCGTCGGATCAGAGTCGCTTTCGCTGAGCGAGCGAATTCGTCGACTGCCGCGGTCCCCGGAGAGGTGCCGTGCATATTTTCGAGGACTTGAAGCAAGCCCCAACCTTGACCCTGATAACGCTCTGTGTGCAAGACTCCTTCTCCTTTGAAGTTCACATAATCGACGAGCGCGTAGCAGCCCTGCGGCGTGCTCGTCAGTCGCTCGAATTGCTGCTGAATGTTCGCACGATCAGTAGGCGCAGCTTCGTCCAGCATTTTCGGTAACGCATTTTGCAGCCGGTAAATGAGGAATTCCGTCTGAAGATCCACCGTGTCAGCTAGAAACTGGCGCAATTGTTTCATTTCCCGCGTGTTTTGAGCGTGAACAAATTCCGTTCGAGAATTCCAGGGACATGGGAGATCCCCGACCCCCAGGAGCAATCCTGGCAGTTTGGCTCCCCGCTTTGAAATAAAGCTGACGAGTCTGGGAAAACTCTCTTCGAACGGCCCACGCTGGCCCTTTGGGTACCAGATAAAGTGGCCGATGCCCAGCGACGCGAAATTTTCGCCTTCATTCCACGAAGTCAGCCCGGCAACAGTTCCATTGCATTCGTTTTGCCAGATTTTTTTTCCGATCGCAAGGGCCTCGCTGTGGGTGAGAGGGATCGCGGCAAATGTCTGTGCCAGGGCGGCGCCGCATGCGAGCGCGGCGAGAGAAGCGAGAAAATGATCTCGACGATGCTGTTTTCTTGACGAGTAACGTTTATCCACTAGCGTGCCAGTTCCCGCGGCGCTCGATTTAGAGCAACCCCGCTAGGAAAATTCCAAATTATGAAACGTTTTATCCTCATTTTTGCTGCATTCTTGCTCACGTTGCCCTTGTTCGCGCAAGAGAAATCGCCGCCGCTCAAGGACCAGAAGGACAAGGTCAGCTACAGCATTGGCCTCAATATCGGATCCAACCTCGCCCGGCAGAATGTCGAGATCAATACCGACGCGCTCACCGCCGGCGTAAAGGACGCAATCGCGGGAAAGCCACAGCTTACACAGGATCAGGTCAAGGAAGTTATGACGACATTCGAAAAAGATATGCAAGCAAAACAGAAAGCGGCGGGAGAGAAGAACGCCGCGGAAGGCACGAAGTTTCTCGACGAGAATAAGAAGAAGGAAGGCGTGAAGACGACGGCCAGCGGGTTGCAGTACAAGGTGATTAAGGAAGGAGCAGGCGCGCAGCCAAAACCGACCGACACGGTGACAGTTAATTATCGCGGCACGCTGATTAACGGCAAAGAGTTCGACAGCTCGTACAAGCGCGGGCAGCCTGCGACCTTTCCGCTTAATGGCGTAATCAAAGGATGGACCGAAGGACTCCAACTGATGAAAACGGGAGCGAAATATCAATTATTCGTTCCGCCGAATCTGGCCTATGGTGAGCGCGCGGCGGGTCCCGATATCTCTCCCAATTCGACTTTGATTTTTGAGGTGGAGTTACTGGAGGTTAAACCAGCACCCACGCCTGCCACATCTCCCGCGGTATCCCCGGCGTCGAAGCCATCGCCTCAGGCCTCAGCGCGACCATCGGCGTCGCCTCTGTCGAAGCAATCGCCATCGCCGAAAGCATCGCCGAAATAGTCGCAGCGGCGTTTGCCACAACGCGGGAGTAATAAGGTCAGCGCTCGCCGCGAACGGGCATCCTTACCCTCAACGCGCCACAGCCTTTTCCCACTGGAGTGATGGCGCGTCGCCCCAGAGGTCCTCCAGGCTGTAAAAAGCGCGTTTGTCTCGATGAAACACGTGGACCACCACCTGTAGATAATCGAGCACGATCCATTGGCTGGCCGGGAAACCGTCAATTGCCACAGGTCGAATCGAATGATCTTCTCGTAATCGCGTTTCAATTTCATTTGCGACCGCTTTTAGCTGCGGCTCGGACGTGGCCGAGCAAATCACGAAGAAATCCGTGAACGTAGAAATCGCGCGCAAATCCAGAACGACGATGTCCTCCGCCTTTTTGTTCGAGGCGAGTTCCGCACAGGTTTTTGCTAGGTTTTCTGGCGTTATTTCGCTTGCTCCTGGTAAATTTTGTCGCGCCGAATGATTTCTTCGACTGCCTGCGGTACGAAATAGCGAATCGACTTGCCGGAGGCAACTCTCTTTCTGATTTCCGTGGC
>WNFZ01001575.1_pt1 | contig 21935 bp, 21 predicted proteins | sample 5400081 | NCBI WGS metagenome assembly WNFZ01 (sample SAMN13153365, study PRJNA577476) | soil metagenome | isolation source: 80 cm soil or saprolite under grassland replicate 1 | place: USA:California | collected 2016-06-15
GGCGCTCCCTTCGAGCCCTTTCACCTCCTCGGCTGACACCGTGGGCGCCAGCGGGTAGACCGTCACCACCTCGGTAGTGCTCAGTAAGTGCGTTTGCCCGCTGCTGTCGGTCGCCGTTGCTGTCACGCTCAGGGCGAAATTGGTGTCGGTTGTCGGCGTGATCGTCAGGCTCGAGAGGGTCCAGTCGATGATATCCACCGACGTATTGCCGGCGGTCGCCGTAAAGGTGTGGCCGGCGGCGTCGCTCAGCGTCGCTCCCACCGGAATATTGCCCACCACCAGCGACGATACGGTGCCGCCATTGCCTGACGCTGCCACGTTGAGCGGTATCAAGGTCCCTTCCACGCCACCAACCGGCTGTGCCGTCAAAGTCGGCGGCGGCGGCGAAGGGAGCGGAGGAATGAGGTCATGCGTAATAAAGGGAACGTCGGTCGCGTTCAGATTGATATTTAGAAGGGGTATGCCGTTGCCGTACTGCTCGAACAGCAGCGGAGCTAAAAGTCCTCCAGGAGGCGTGCTCGAGCCACCTGGTCCGGCCCGGTTGAAAAGATTGTCCTCTTGCCCGGCTAAGAAAGTGCGAAATGCCTCCCGGTAAGCTGATTGGAACTCCGCCCTTTGCCCAGGTGTAATCGTGAAATATTCCGCTGCGGAGCCCTTTGCGCGAAGGACGAGCACGATGTCGGGGTTGTCGACGACGCCGAGGACCTGTGATGGGTCTTCTCTGGATAGGAGAACGTATGTGCCGTATTTGCCGTGCGGTTTGTCGTCCTGGTCTGTCGGGTCTATCGTATCATTATCAAGGACCGCATCCCCTTCCATCGCATGCATGTCCCGAACGCCATAAAGGGTCAGAGCGGCCAGCGTTAAGATACCGATCCCGCTGCTTGGCGCGCTGCCTCCTATCCGCACGGTTCCGATCGGCGTGTGGATATTGATGTTGCCGGTAGCCGCGACTTTCCCAGCGATATAGGCGAACGTCCCCTGGATCACATTGACGAGGGCCGCATTGGACGTGCCGCTCGGGTCGTACAGGAACTCGCTGACCGCTATGCGGCCGCTGGCGGCAAGGTTGAAGATGGTGCCGTCGGGAAAGGCGATGCCGGCCGCACCATCAGCTGCTGTCTGGACCATATCGCCAAGGTGGACGAGATCGCCGCGTTTCGCGTCGAGAGCGCTTCCGTTGGCACGTATGATGGTGACGGAACCACTTACCCGCACCAGTTTCGCAACTTCAGCAGCCTGCCCCACCTGGTCGGACACCGGCACCGCGTCCCAGCTGGCATGCTGCATGCCACAAGGCTTCCCAACGGATCCGCTCGGGGGAGCCGTCCGCTCGGCGAAACAGTCCGGCAGGATCGCGCGATCCTGTACAGAATCCGAATTTTGAATGGGGACGGGCACAAAGCCGCGTTCCGCCGGGTCAGAATCGCGGAGCATGCCAAGCTCCTTCCCGTCACTATGGGTCACCCACCCCAGCCCAAGTCAATTTGGCACCAGAGTTATGGCGAGTGTGTGAAATACATCACCGCATTTTAAAAAAGATCGTAGCGTTTACCCGGCCAAGACGTGGATTTAGGACCGCGTGAGGCGTCCGGCGTTTCGATCACCCCCACAATTGGATTGGCGGCCGTGCTGCGCTTCGCATCATAGGCCTCAATCCTTGTCGCGGGAGGAGCTCGAGCGCGCACAAACCTGACTGTGGGTTTAGTCGATGCGCTAGAAAGCCCGGGCAACGCCGAGTCCCGGCTGACAACGCAGATAGCTCTGCGAGCCCCGCTCACTCGCCCAAATCAGCTGGTCGCCGATGATCATCAGACGGACGTTGGCCGTCCAACGATCCTGCGCATTGGAGCAATTGGCGACGACCTCCCATCCGCGCGTGGTGCGCTTCTTACTCTCGAAGGTGCACAATGTTTCGCCGGCCCAGGCGCCCTGGCCATCGATTACGGCGGGCAAAAATCCTTTCTTATTGAGCCTGGGCGAACAGGCACTCGCGTCCACGCCCCAGATTCCTATGAATGGCTCCGCCCTTTCTACGCTGCCGTTGAAGAGGCTGCGTTCGGTGGCTTCGTCCCAAACGTCATCCGCCGACAAATCGTGATCCGACTTGAACGCCTTGAGCGCCTTGCGGGATAGCGGACCCCACACGCCGGTGGCGGATACTGACAAATAACCAAGTCGGTTCAGCCTTTGCTGAACCTCTTTGGCGTGATCGTGATCGAGCAAGTTGCGCCGTGGCGTTTCGACTTCCGGCTCCTCCCTGACTTGCGTGGCGGCGTCCGTCAATTGCGCGAGTTTCGCCGGTTCTGGAGCGCGATAGGAGACCTCTTGTGAAGGAGGAAGGCCGGGCATCGGGTGCTCGAGCAGCCCACTGGCCGCGAGCCCAGCCTCGTCGTTCCTTGCCGCCGTGAGCGACTCCGTTATGCCGGCATGTTTGAATTGGGCCTGGGGCGGCGTCATTATGATCGCGAAACAAAATAAGAAGGACCCGATCACGCCCAGCCTGGCCGGAGTGCAGGGGTGACGTAGATGAACCGCAAGTGCCGCTGCCGCCGTTAGCCCTTTTGCCATCCAGCTTCGCAAGTGAAGGCGCTTGCGAAGTTTTCGTGCGCGCCTTCCCCACGGAATGGTCGTCCATGCTCTCTCGTGCACATAATAGAGCACGATTTTGGTGATGGTCTCGGCGCTCGCGATCGAACTTGCGAGCAGGAGATTTCTTGTCACCAGATACGATAACACCAGAGTATCCAAACTTCCTGCTACGCGCCAGCTGATTGCCTTCGCCAAGGACCTATGATGACCCTCCCAGGCGCCGAGAAGCATGTCGAGCCCTCAAATGCCAGCGAATTTCGTCGAACTCATTCAATCCAACACGGAGCTAATTTACGGGGCTCGGCTTGGGCAAATCGGAGCCGTTCGCATCGTGCAAATGCTTCAGCTGTTCGCCCAGCAGGACCCATGCCCGCGCCAAGTCCACAAGCACGGACTTTTCTTCCGGGCCTTTCGCTCGCTCCGCCATGCGCAGGCACTCGATTGCGTCACCTTGGAAGTTAATGACATTGCTCATCTGCCGCACTCCACTGAACCGTACCCCAATCGCGATTCGGGATGCTCCACTTGCCGTCGGGCGAATTTATGATTCCCGCGGGTCATGATTGGGGCGCCGCGATCCGTAAGCCGTGCCGAGGGCAGCAACGCAAAATACCTAAACCGCGCAAGCGGAAACTGAGAACGGTTCACGTATCGGGCTTGCAAGAGGATCGAAGTTGCAGCGGACAATAAGGCGATTGTGGCGGGTGAAATTCCGTCCCCGGTGGCTCGCGGCTCGTGGAACCGGATTGCTGTTCATCGTCATGATGGCGTTCATGCGCACGGTCGCCGGCGTGTTGGGCCATGACGCGGATCGCCTCGGTCGAGCAACCAGTACCAGCATTCAATCATAAGAAGTTCGCCGGATGTCGTTCGCACGAACTGGTGTATTTCATGAATTTACCTCACACGCGCCACAAACTGAGCGCATGATTCGCGTGCTGGGCGACATGACCCCTCCCGGCAGGACGGTCTCGATCACCAAGTTTCCACGGGCGCTCGGCGTGCGTCGCCAAGCGCATCTGGGTGCCATATTTGCTGACGAATGATGGAAACGGAATCGCGGCCATCCATTACCACGGGCTTTGAAATTGCGCATGGCGAGGCCGGATGCCCGCCGGTCCACAGAGGAGAGTTCGCGGAGCTCTAGCACGCTCATGACCAATTACTATCCCGTGATCGCCCGGGGCATCGCCGGCCTGAACGACAATAGCGCCGAATCTCGACGCGCTCTGTACGAACGCGTGCTGACCGCGCTCGTCGAGCAACTGCGGGAGCTCGATCCGCCACTTGAAGAACCGGAGATTCTGCGCGAGCGCCTGTCCTTGGCAGATGCGGTTCGCAGGGTGGAGGCGGACGCAGCGGTCCCCGCCGCGGGCGACCGATTCGGCGAATCGAAGCCGGCGCGCCGGACCTTTGCAAGAACGCGTGCCGCGGGGTTCGATGGGTCCTCTGTCGCCACAGGAATCGAGGCGCCGAATCTGGTGCCTGAAGGTCAAGGTAGTGCCCCGCGGGGCTTGCGGTGGCCCGCCCAGCCTCGGCCGCCGGCGAATGCTCCCCGACGCGGAGGTCGATTCATCCACCTCGTGGCCCTCATCACTGCTTGGCTCGCAGTCTTGGCGACCGTTGCGCTCGGTTGGGCACTGTATTGGCAGCGCGATCAGGTGAAAGCCTGGTTCGGGGCGAGTCCCGTTGCAGAATGGCAGCGCGTAATCGATCCCCCGCGCCCCAAGATCGCCGACCGCGTCGGTCCGGGGCAGCAGACGGGACAGGCCGTATCTGTTGAGAGCGCCTCGCTGTACGAGGAAGATCCGGTCGACCAACAGGGAAAACGTTACGCCGGATCGGTAGCCTGGAAAGCCGAGATGATGTCGCCGGAAGGCAAACCGCCGGAGCTTGTGATTCGCGCCTCGCTGGAAATCCCGGAGCGTCATATGCGCATGACGGTTTCGCTCCGCCGCAATCCCGACAAGACGCTGCCCGCCAGCCATACGATCGAGATCGCATCTCAGTCTCCTGCCGACTTTGGTGAAATCTCCAGCATTCCGGCGCTTTTGATGAAATCGGGAGAGCAGACGAACGGGTCGCGGCTCGCCGGAGCCACCGCAAAGGTGACCTCCGGGTTGTTCCTCGTTGGCCTCTCGGCGACCGAAAGCGACATGCAGCGCAACCTGCAAATGCTCAAGGAGCAGCCCTGGTTCGATATTCCGCTCATCTACGAGAACGGCAGGCGTGCAATCCTGGCATTCGAGAAGGGCGCGGCCGGCGAACGCGCGTTCCAGGAGGCGTTCAGCGTTTGGCGTGACTGACATGCCCATTGGCCTGCCAAGGCCCGGCAAGCGCGAGCTCGTCAAGTCGATCGACCTACGCGGCCGCATACGGCGAGAGGCCTCCATTCGCCGTCGAGGCCCGTAGACCCAAGCGGAGCGACAACCCGCTCCTCCGCTCGCCTCCGGTTTCTGCGACCGGATGTGTCATAATTGCAACGTGCTGCAAAATTCGCTCTCAGGCGATTGACCAGCCCAGATCCCCCCATAATGGCCGATGAGATTGTCAGCCTGGCCGGTCCCGATCGCGGCGGGCTGGACGGGCTGGAAGGGGAGATCGGGACCGCGCCTTTTGCAGACTACTCGAAGCCGGTCGGAATCGATCCGGCGCCCGCGTCACATGTCGTAAGGATTCCGATGTCTACCATTGCTCTCGTCGATGATGACCAGAATATCCTCATCTCGTTGTCGATGGCTCTCGAGGCCGAGAGCTTTCGGGTCCTGACCTATTCCGACGGCGTCTTGGCGCTTCAGGGATTCAAAGCCACTCAGCCGGACCTTGCCGTCCTGGATATCAAGATGCCGCGGATGGATGGAATGGAGTTGCTACGGCGCCTGCGAGAACAATCGGATCTGCCGGTGATTTTTCTCACCTCGAAAGCGGAGGAGACGGATGAGCTGCAGGGCTTGCGACTCGGAGCGGATGATTTCATTCGCAAGCCGTTCTCCCAGCGGGTTTTGATCGAGCGGATCAAAATGCTGTTGCGGCGAAGAAGGTCCGGGTCGGGCTACGGCCCTCGGGAGGCTACGCCCGCCGCCCAGATGGAATGCGGCGATTTGCGCTTGGATGCGGCGCGCCGGACTTGCACCTGGATGGGCACTCCCGTGCCGCTCACCGTGACGGAGTTCTTGATCCTGCAAGGGCTCGCGAGCCATCCCGGCATGGTCAAAAGCCGTGGCACGCTGATGGATGAAGCCTACGGCCACGAAACCTACGTCGATGAGCGCACCATAGACAGCGTGATCAAGCGTCTGCGCCAGAAATTGAAGGCGGTCGATGCCCGCTGCGATCTGATCGAGACGCTTTACGGCGTGGGTTACCGCTTGCGAGAGGCGCGTCGAGCCCACGCCTGACCAGGCCCGCAGGCTCCTGAGGCGGAAACTCGGCACGATAAACTCGCGGCAGCCCAGAATTTTGGATTCCAAGCGGGGATGCTGGCCATAAAAATAATCCGCTTGTGGACTATCGTAATCGTGACTCGTCGAAGCCATAATCTTGACGCGTCACTTGCACAAATTTCCATCGCGGGCTTGATCAGTATTCGTGTGCTTCGCCCGAGTACCTCGCGTGCTGGCTGCATTGCTGTCGAGTGGCAGATATCGATTGCTGGTTCGGCAGCGGCTCTGCCCATTTGATGTCGGACGAGGGACTCTCCATGAACATGCACAGACCCATGACGCCCGCCGATGACGCGCAATCGTTTGCGACAGTCGAAGGACAGATCCGGGAGGTTATCAGGCGAGAGGTAGCGGGTTCCCCCAAACCGCCCGCGGAAATCGAATCCGGTGCGGGCGGCGTCAGTTCGATCATTCAGCGCGTTGCGGGCTCGTCGGTCAAGGAGATCAATAGACTCGAGAGCGAACTCAAGGAGCTGGTCGCGGAGCTGCAGGGTTTGCGAGAATTATTGCAAAACGAAGGGCAACGCGTTCAGCGGGAAATAGCCGGATACGCTCACCTGAGCCAGTTGGCGATGAACTCCACCGCAATTCTCGATGACGGCATGAACAAATGGAAGGCCGCAGTCGAGGATGTCCGCCGGAACGGCTGATGCGCGCTTACGTCAGCGAGGTTGAAGCGCATCATGACGAGCGCGGATAAAATCTTCTCGACTCAAGCTTGGCGGAGCGCAGAGGTTACGGCGAAGCGATCATTCGAAAAGGACCGTCGCCGCAATGAGGCCGATCATCATCCACAGCGCCAGCTCGGCGGTGAAGACGAGGACCCGGGTCATGGACCTGCCTGTGCGGTTCGACTGAAGGGATGGCTCGTCACATCGCCTCCGTGACGGTCGCGGGAAGCGCACCATACGAGTTCGGAACCTCGACGTCTACCTCCAGCATCGAGGCAGTCTTGCCGCGATCGATTTTCACTTGGATCTTCTCGGGATCCACGGTGACATGTTTGGTGATGACGGCGATGATCTCGTCTCGCAGCAGCGCAATCAGGTCCGATCCGCCGATCCGCCGTTCGAATTCCAGAAGGATCTGGAGCCGCTCGCGCGCGACCGGAGCCGAACTGCGGCGGAAAAAGCCGAGCCTCATGCCGCTCTCCGCCCGAACAGCTTGCTCAGGATACTTCTTTTATCGCCCGGGATGCTCATCTCGACCGCTTCGCCCCTCAATCTTCGGGCGGCATCCGCGTAGGCCCGCGCCGGCGCGCTCGACGGGTTGCTGATCGTGATCGGCGAGCCGAAATTCGAGGCGCGCAGGATCTCCTCGCTCTCGGGTATGATGCCGAGCAGAGGAGTGGAGAGGATTTCAAGGACGTCTTCGAGCGTCAGCATCTCGCCCCGGGCGGCCCTGCCGGCATCATAGCGGGTGAGCAGAAGGTGCTTGTCGACGCGCTCGCCTTTTTCGGCCTTTTCGGTCTTTGCATCGAGCAGGCCGATGATGCGGTCGGAATCCCGCACCGAGGATACTTCCGGATTGGTCACGACGATGGCCGTATCGGCGTGACGCATAGCAAGCGTCGCTCCCCGCTCAATCCCCGCGGGACTGTCGCAGATCACCCAGTCGAATTTCGGCCGCAGGTCCCTGATGACGCGCGCGACACCGTCTTCGGTCAGCGCGTCCTTGTCGCGGGTCTGAGACGCAGGCAGAAGAAAGAGCGTCTCCACGCGCTTGTCGCGGATCAGAGCCTGCGACAGCTTGGCGGCTCCTTGAACGACATTGACGAAGTCGAACACGACCCGGCGCTCGGCGCCCATGACCAGATCGAGATTCCGCAGCCCCACGTCGAAGTCGATCACGACGACCTTCTGCCCGTTTCGCGCCAGCGCGGCCCCCAAGGCGGCCGTCGACGTCGTCTTGCCGACGCCTCCCTTGCCGGACGTCACCACCACGACCTTCCCCATCGCGTCCCCCTCTTGGTTTCAGCCGAGCGCGACCACCCGTATCGTATTGCCGTCGAGCCACGCTTGGATCGGCCGGCCGCGAAGCTCGGGTTCGATATCGTCGGCGGTCTTGTACAGCCCGTCGATGGCGAGCAGCTCGGCTTCGATCTTGCTGCAGAAGATCCGTGCCCGGGCGTTGCCGGCGGCACCCGCCAGGGCTCGGCCGCGCAGCGCGCCGTAGATATGGATCGAGCCGGCGGCGACGATCTCGGCACCCGACGCTACGGAGCCGATCACGGTCACATCGCCATGGGGGAAAAACACGGTCTGACCCGAGCGCACCGGGTTGTCGAGCAAGAGCGACGTCGGTTCCGGCTTCGGTGCTTTCGCGGTTCGAGCATTCTTGGAAGCACGGGAATCCGCCGGGTCGACGGCGCCAACCGTTCGGCCGCCCTCGAGCAACGGCGGCAGTCCGGGACCGACCCAGGATGGATCTGCTCCCTCGATTCCCATCAGGCGGATGCCGCGGCTTTCGAGCTCGGCAATCAGCCCGGCGAAATCGTATTTGCTGAGCTTTGCTCCCGAGACGTCGAGAACCACCGGCCGCCCGGCGAAAAACCCTCGCGAATTTCGCAGCCATCGGTCCAGCTCGGAAAGCCAATCCGCGATCGGCAGTTCCGCAGTGAGCGCGAATGCCAGAAAGGAACGACCTCGGAAACGAAAAGAAGCTTGAGGCTGAGCTGCGGCCGGCGCGCGACCGGCCGGTATCTGTTTGCGAAACGGATCATCACCGAGCGACCCGAGTGCATCCGGGGCGCGCAACGCCTTCCGCGAAGCCGAGGCGGCGTCGTCAGTCACGGCCCCACTACTCTGGTTTGCGGGCTGGTGCTGGGATGGCCCAGTCGTCATGGTTCGGCCTCCCCCTCCGAGGTCGCCAGAAACGATGAAGCCCCCTGCTCGTCCGATCTTCCCCTTACGCCGGAAGCGCGTACGCGAATCACTGACGGAAAGGTCGCCAAACTTTGGGCCGAAATTGCGACAGTTGCGGCCAGATCATGGCAGCGCTCGTCTTCTCCCAAAAATGGTGCGAAATGTTTGCGGTTTCGATGCGCAAACTGGGGGACGCAAGAAATGCCGGAGGGCGCCGTTGTTTCAGATCTGTCGGATGCAGCGGGCGCGTCGAGAGACATTACGACAGTCAGCGCAACGTCACCACTGACCCGGAGCCAGTTTGCCTTTCTCGTAGCCCTGATGCCAGACCCCCGAAACATCGTTTCCATGGAAGGCCTTGCCGGAAAACGGCGATTCGGACGTGTATATCGCCACAAAAAAGTTGGAGGCTTCGGGGTCTCCCAGACGATATTTTTCGAGAAACACTGCGTGTCCAAAGCTCGTTATGGAGTCGGGCAACGCCGCGAAGTCGATTTCCTGCTTTTGTTGAAACAAATACACGCCGTATCGATCGGAAACTACCGGGATATGGGGAGCACGGTATGGTTGCAGAACGGCAATCATTTTGATGCTCGAAGCACTCTCGGACTCCACGTAGCCGGTGCCGCTGAGCAGATCGCCCGGAATGTTCCCCACGATCCAATGACGCACCGGCGCGTTCTGCCCCGGAGCAACCGAGTCCGGCCACGATCCATTGGCATTCCCATCGAAGTCCAGCATCATCAAGGTATAGCGTTTTCCCGGATCGGCTCGCTTCCACCGCACGACGGGAGCCGCCGGTATGTCCGATTGGAGAAAAAGATTGCCGCAGCCAACCGCACCGTTGTAGCGCCCATCCACGATCGCGAACGTGACCTCGAGCGGCGGCGTCGAGCATCCGTAATTCAACTCGTTCGCGGAACCGGGAGGTGGTGTCGCAAACACCACGCAAAAGACGATGAGCGCCGCGATTCGCCGTGTTTGTTCAGTCATATTATTTGCATCTAGGTTCCGGCGTGATCTGTCCGAGTGCGCGGACGATGACGAGGTCACGTCCCTTGGTCTTGGCCATGAACATGTTCATGGTCGCGTGGTGATTCTTGCCGATCGTCACAGTTCCTGTGGGTGATTTGATCATCAGTCGTTCTAGGGCATCGATCATCGATTCTTTGTCGACCTTTCCGGCCTTTTCGATCGCCGCCTTCATCGCGATCAGCGCGTTGTAATGCGTCATCACGTAGTTCGACACCGTGGCATCGGCGCTGGCTTCGGCCCGGGCCCTGGCGACAAACGCCTTGACCGACGGCATGTCACTCGTGGCGACGAACGGCACCGCAACGAACATGTTCTGACCCTTGCCACCGAAGACGCCCAGGTCGGTCTCGGACAATCCGAGGAACGCAACTCTGGTGTCCTTCAACAGTCCTAGGTCATCCGCCTGCGGGATAAAATTCAGACCATCGCCTTTCAGCGCGAACAGCAGAACCTTTGCCTTGGTCGCGGCAATGCGCGCGATCATAGGGGCGAAATCGGTTTCCTTGCCGATGGTGAATTCCTTGCCGACGACGTGGCCGCCGAGCTTGGAAATGATCGGCTCCGCAGCCTCGAACATCCTGTGCGGCCAGGCACGATCGGCCCCAAGCAGGAAATAGGTGTTGCCGAAGCTACGATTCATGTAGGGCAGCAGCTGGGCGAGCTCCTGATTGGGAACGGTGCTGAACGAAAAAATGTAGCGACTGCACTGGCCTCCTTCGTAGTTGGTGGCATAGAGCAGCGGCGTCCTCATGCTCTCGATCACGGGCGCGATTGCATTCAAGTTTCTCGAGGTGATCGGGCCGACGACCGCCAGCACGCCGTCGCGCTCGATCAACTTGCGCGTCGCGTCCACTGCGACCGCCGGATCGGTCTTGTCGTCCTCATAGATCACTTGCACGGGCCTGCCGAGGATGCCGCCGCCCGCGTTGATTTCGTTGGCGGCAAGCTCGAGTCCGAGCTTCGCCTGCCTGCCGTAGAGCTCGACGCCGCCCGAAAACGGCAGTACTGCACCGATCTTGATCGAGTCGGCAGACCATGCGCTTGTCGAATTCGTCATCGATGCGCAGCAAATTAGCCATGCAAACGAGACGAGACGGATACATCTGGCGAGCGATGATATGTTTTCATCTGAAACATCGATCACCGGATTTTTCATCCGCAGTGCTCCGTGCTGCTGCGCCGAGAACGTTTGGCGTCGGCGATCAGAAGTACCAGGCGAATACGAATACGAGCAAAGCATACAATCCGATCACAAGGCCCGCGCCGGCAAAATCGATCCATCTCGCAGCTCCGGCCGCGGGTCGTAACCACCATTCGAACACCCGGCTCGCCCATGGCACAAGCCAATTGAGCGATGTGACGCTCGCCACGTTGCCGATGAACAATGCGATCGCGAAGGGAAGGCTGGCACGTCGTGTCAGGAGCGGCGTTTGCACGAAAGCTCCAAACAGAAAGACCACCGGATAGAGCATCAACAGAACCAGCATGTTCTGCTTCCAGACCGGCGGTGCAGCCCGTTCGCCGGCCCCGCCCGAGAACCAATGGTCGAAGCCGGTGCGGGCAATGCGCGCGTGGAACTCCTCGGTGAACGGCGTCGCCTCCTCCAGCAGCTTGCTGCGTTCCGGGGAGTCGAGCCAGGCCTGCAGGTTGGCGTCGGTATCGAAGCGCACGATGGCGAGCCAATCATTTTGCACGCCCGGGATCGGCGGCTCGAACCGGTAGCCCTGGAAGCCTGGGGCCTTGGACTGGGCGACGGCGATCCGCTGCTCCCATTGGCGATAGGCGGCCTCCTGGCCGGACTTGACGCGCGTCGAGATCACGGCGGAAACCGGCGCGGGCAGCACCCCCGATCCGCCGTCGGCCACGACGTGGATGTCGTCGTGCCCGACCAGCATCGGCTGCGCCTCTTCCACCCGTTTCAGCCGGTCGCTGGAATTGAGCCATGTAAGAGCTTCGGCGGCGCTGGCGAACCGCTGCAGGATCACCCAGTCGACCTGCCCGGGCGGGCTCGGCGGCATCACGGTCTGCTCGATGAAGCCGGGGAAGCCGGCGACGATCTTGCCGGTCTCCTGCTGCCAGTGGGCGAAAGGCGTGGCTGCGTCCGGCCGCACGCGCGTCTGCGTAATGATGGTCACCGGCCCTTTGTGGCCTGAGGATGCCGCAACGGTTTGGCCGCTCATGGCTGGAGGGCGAGCTCGGCAAAGATGCGATCAGGCGTAAACGGCAGATTCCGGAAGCGCACGCCCGTTGCGTTTGCCAGCGCATTGGCAACGGCGGGCGCGACTGGATTGATCGCGCATTCGCCCTGCGACTTGGCGCCGAGCGGACCGATCCTGTCATAGGTGTCCGCGAACAACACGTCGGTGTGCGGCACGTCGGCAATGGCGGGAATGCGGTAGTTGCGCAGCGACGGATTCACCATCTTGCCACCCGCGTCGTAGACCATGTTTTCGGTGAGCGCCCAGCCAAATCCCATGGCGACCGCGCCGTCGATCTGGCCCCTGCACTGCATCGGATTGATCAGCCGCCCGATGTCGGCGGCGTGCACGCTCTGCAGGATCCGGATCTCGCCCGTCATGCGGTGAACGGCAAGCCGAATTCCATGAACGTTGAAGGCGACCGTGCGCGGCGACAAGTAGGCCTTGCGCTTGGCCTCGAAGCGATGGCCGGCTTCGGTTCCCGCGGCATGGAGCTCGACGAGCGAAATGCGGTTGTTGCCGCCGACGACGCTGTCGTGCTCCAAGCTCCACGAGGAGGGATCCGTGGCGGTCTTGCGCGCCGCATAGCCGAGGATGTTGTCACGCAGCGCTCGCGCGGTCAGGTCCACGGCCTGGCCGGCCACCACCGTTCCGGTGCTGGCGAAGGTGCCAGTGTCGTACGGAGTGAGGTCGGTATCGGCATTGATGATGTCGATCTGATCGGCCCGCGCCCCGAGGTCGAAGGCCGCGATCTGCCGGTGCGCGGTCACGCTTCCGTTGCCCATCTCGGTCGAGCCGATGGCGAGGTGGTAGCGCCCATTGGGCAGCAGCGTCATCACCGCACCCGCGCGATGCTCGGTCGGGGGCCCGCACTCGAGCATCGCGAGCGCGATTCCGGTGCCCTCGGCCCACTCGCTGCCATCCGGCTTGGGTAATCCACCGTCCTGCCCCAGCTTTTTCTCCACCAGGTCGAGACACTGGTCGAGCCCGTAGCTGCCGAAGTCGACGTCGGAGGGGTCCTTCCAAACGGATTCGATCCAGTCGCCAGGCCGAACCATGTTCTTGCGGCGGATCGCGAACGGATCCATTCCGATCAGCCGCGCGACCTCATCGATGGCGCATTCGATCGCAAAGGTCGTCTGCGACGAGCCGTAGCCGCGAAACCCCCCCGCCGGGATCATATTTGTATAGACGGCGTAGCCGTCCGCCTTCTTGTTGGCGCAACGGTAGGAGGTGAGCGGGCTGCCGAGCGCGGCCGCGAGCGTCTCGCCCGCATGTCCCCCGTAGGCGCCAGTATTGGAGACGACGTGGACCTCGATCGCGGTCAGCGTCCCATCCCGCTTGGCACCGAGCTTCACCCGCGTGGTCATCTGGTGGCGCGTCGTCGCGCCGATGAACTGCTCCTCGCGCGTGAACTCCCATTTCACCGGGCGGCCGATCTTCAACGTCGCCAGCACGCAGAGATCTTCCGAGATCATCTCCTGCTTGCCGCCGAACCCACCGCCGACACGCTCGGTGAAGACGTGAACGTTGCGCGGAAACAATCCGAACAGATGACAGAGCTTTTGCTGAGCGATGAACGGCGCCTGCGAGCTGGTGCGCACGTGAAGCCGTCCGCCGTCGTCCTTCCAGGCGATCGACCCGTGCGTCTCCAGGTGAACGTGTTGCGCCCGCGAGGTCGAGTAGGTGTTTTCGTGGACGACATCGGCCGTCTGGAAGCCCTGCGCGACGTTGCCTATTTCGCCGTGAATATCCACGTAGATGTTGCCTTTGGCCTCGCCTCGCTTCTGATGCAGGATCGGAGCGCCCGGCTCCATGGCGGCGACCGGATCGAACACCGCGGGCAGGATTTCGTACTCGATCTCGAGCGCCCGGCAGCCGGCTTCGGCGGCCGCCTCGGTCTCGGCGACGACCGCAGCGACCCGCTGGCCGACGAAGCGCACCACGTTGTCGAGAATATAGCTGTCGTCGGGATCGACCAGGTGGTCCTCGTGGGTGGCAGTGCTGTAGAGCCGGCGCGGCACGTCCTCCCAGGTGAACACCTCGATGACACCTGGCACCGCCCTCGCCCCAGCGCGATCGATCCGGATGATCCGCGCATGCGCATGGGGCGACCGCAACACCTTGAGGTGCGCCATGCGCTCGACGGTCACATCCATGGTGTAGCGAGCTTGTCCGGCGACGATCGTCTCGCCGAATGGGTTCGGCAGGCTCGCCCCGCAGGCTTGGCCGGGCGCGTCCTGCTCGGCGGAGCGGACGCCCTGGATGGCGTCCCTGATCGCGCGATAGCCCGTGCAGCGGCAAAGATTGCCCTTCAGCGCATGCGGCAGATCCGCGCGTTGCACCTCGTCGAGCGAGGCGATCGTCATGATCATGCCGGCGGAGCAAAATCCGCACTGAAACGCTTGCGCGTCCAGAAACGCCTGCTGCACCGGATGCAGTTCGCTGTCGCCCGCGAGTCCCTCGATCGTGGTGACTTCGCGTCCGGCGGCCCGGAACGCCGGCATCAGGCAGGAATGCACCGGCATTCCGTCGAGCCAGACCGTGCATGCGCCGCAATCGCCCGCGTCGCAGCCCTTCTTGACGCCGAAGGCACCGTGATCGCGCAGGAACGTGCGCAGGCACTGACCGGGCTGCGGCTCGGCGGGGAACTTCTTGCCGTTGACGGTATAGTTCATATCCCGGTTCCCGGCCGCGTCGCCTTGCCTGGACGCGCGAGTTCGGCACGGATTTGCTCGGCAAAATAATAGGTGAGATGGCGCTTGTACGCTGGTGTTCCGTGCACATCGTCGAAATAGAAATCGGCGGAAATTAACGCATCGATGGCGTGGCGCAAGTCCTCGGCCGAGGGAGCGCGATCGAAAAATAGCTGCAGCGGGCGCGGCGTCGCCGCGGTGATCGTGATCAGAAGATCGTCAGCGTCTGCGCTACGCGTTCCGATCAACAAAGCGGCCGATCGCCCGAGCCGGGTGAGCGAAGCGCGACGGAACGCAAAGCGCTTGCAAAGTGCGCGCGCCGGCAGATGGATGCTGCGAAGCAATTCGCCCCGTTGCAACACGTTCATGTGGTTGCCCGTCACGAAATCGACGGCCCGGATCTCCCGTGGCGGCGCGTTCCGCGGCCACAGCGTGAGCGTTGCTTCCAGCGCGACGACGAGGGAAATCATGGGGCCGGCGGGCAAAGACATGCAGATGTTGCCGCCGACCGTCGCCGCATTCCAGATCTTGAACGACGCAGAAAGGCATTGCAGCACTCGCGCAGCAACGGTGCGGCGGTCCACTCGACCGGCCAGACGAACCGGTAGAGCTCGGCGATGCGGCAGGTCGCGGCAATGTCGAGCCCATCAGATGACGGTTCGAGGGCGGGCCAATGCATTTGATCGAGGTCGATCAGCGTGTCGGTCGCGAGTTGCGGCTCCGAGAACAGCCACGTGCCGCCTGCAAGCCAGGCATATCCGTCGCGCCATTGCCGGATCTCGTCGGCCGAGGTCGGGCGTTTGACCTCAACGACCGTATTCAAGTTCATACGGCGCATCTCCAAGGGAGTTGATGGTCAAGGGCTGGATCGAGCGCGCGCAGTGCGCACGCTTTGCGCTTGGCTTCAAGGAAGATCCGCGAGCGTTTTGGGACCGGGCCCGGGCGTGATCAGCGTCGGCCATTGATGCGAGCCCCACGGCACCAGCGGCGGCAAGGTGGGGTTGATGTTGCGCTTGGCGTCTTCATCGATGATCGCCCGGCGCCCATCGCCGCCCATCAGCTCGAAGTCCATCAGATGGTAGTTGCCGAAGAAAATCTGGCCCACGGGACGGTCGGCGACGATGCGGGTCAGCGCTTCTAGCATTTCGTCCGGTGTCGTCGTGAATGAGATCGTCTCCACCAGGATCAGGCGGTCGTTGATTGCCTCGGGTCCGAAATACTGGGCCAGCACGCTGAACAGAACGTTGTTCTGCCGCGCGACGTAGATGGTGTTGCTGGCCGCGAAGGTCTTGTCCCAGTCGGCGCCGAGCATCAGCTTCCATTCGGCGATCACGTTCATCCAATGGCCCACCTGGGTCTCCGCCGCCCAGGCGATGTTCTCTTTCAAGAGCGGTCCCTGCTTCTTGGCAAAGGCTTGCAGGGCGTCCATCGAGATCGTGTTCTTCGCCAGGCACTCATCCATGAACGCAATATTGTTCTGCAGGATGGCACGGTTGGTTGGTCTCCAGTCGTCCCGCATCGGGGTCGCCTCGAGGCCGTCGAGCGCGGATTGCATCCGGCTCCTGTACGCCGCCAGCGCGCCACGCCAGGAATGGTCATTGGGGCTGTCGAGATAAGGCATCACCACCTCGGCCAGCGCCATGGTGCTGTGGCCGACGGACTTCATCAATTGATAGACGATCGGTACGGACGGTGCCTCGATCGGCGCCTTGCCGGGCCGGTACAGAATGAATCGCCCGCCGGCTCCCGAGAACAGCCCGAGGATGATGGGATGCTTCGCCTGGAAGTTGCTCTGGAAGATCTTGGAAGCATTGTCATACAGCTCGAACATCGAGGTGTTGAGCTGGAGGATATTTTTCGTGCCGACCTCGGCCGGACTCGCCGCTTGGGCGCCGACGATCGATTTGAGGTAGGGCGGTACCTCGGCGCCCTGCGCCTGCGAGCCGGGCCCGACGATTGCAAATGGCGCCAGCAGCGCGCAAGCGCCGGCGATCAAGGTCGAGGTATGTTTCACGAACGTCTCCCAGGATTGAAGATCGGGTGACCGGCGGGGAATCTCGTTGCCGGCACGGTGTTCACGCGACGCACAGGTAGAAGCGCCGTCTACCACCTTTGTGCCGACGGCGCCACACGCACCGGGCGCTCAATGCGACTCACGTTCCGGTGCCGCGAGTTCGATAGTCACGCACATCCTACTCTGGGGCCGCTCGGCAATCAAATTCCGATTGAACGTCCGATCTGGCGATCGTTCACCGGTTTGACCGTGTTGGAGAAGAAATCCTGGCCCGTTTAATTTGGGTCTACGATCCGGGCGAGCGAAATCAGGAGTGCCGTCTTGGGGCGCGCGTACCTTCTCGAGATCAATCGTCATTACGAAATTGATTTGCCGGTGGCGCCAGTGCGCTCAGCCTTGCCGCGTTCGGACAATAGTCCTGCCATGCCGGATCATCTGGATCCTGCCTGAGGTCCCATTCGCACTGCTCATCGCTTTCACACGCCGCGCAAAATCTCATGAGCTCGCGGACTGCGGCGGGTTCGATCCGGGCGACCGCATTCGGATCGAGATCGAGGGCCGCCATCCGGCGCGGCAGCAGGTCGGCTCGCTCGGCAAAGGCGCGCAGTGCCGCATCCCACGGGGCGACGGTGGTCAGGCAGCCTATCCTCCATATGGCGAGCCAATCTTCCCAGCAACGTTGGAGCCGAGGAATGGAAGCAGTGCCCATGGGACGCTCCTTTCGTTTGGATCCGTTCGAACAAAACGCCGGAACCAGGTAGCCCGATGAGCCTAGTTCTCAGGCAGTCGAAGCGCCCGCCGCGCTCTCTTGCTCCCATTGCAGGATACGCCGGCGCAGCGAGTTGAATTCTTCCTCGCTCGCCCTGTCGAGCGCCGGATCGTTGCGCAGTCGCGCATCGATCTCGGCCCAATCTTCCGGGGACAACGCCTTGGCAACGGCGGGAAACAAGATGCGCTCCTCCATTTCCATGTGCCGCCGCTCCTTTTCGATGAAGTCGCGCACGATGTCGTCGACGGTTTGGCGCAGCACTTCCCGCTCGCCCAGGACGCTCTCGACCGCTCGCGCTACCTTGCGCAGGCGGTCGGCTCCGTTCCGATGCTCGGCTTCGAGGTCGCCGATGCTGGTGGCGGCCGCGGGATCGCGGGCCTTGAGCTTGGCAAAGACCACGTCCTCCTTCGGATGATGGCAGCAATCCGGATAGTCTTCGAAATAGCCGATGACCGCCTGCACCACTTCGTAATCCGGCCGTTCGGCGCGATCGAAGATGTCCAATTCCCGCTCGAGGACGCGGAGCAGCGTTTCAATGTTGCGATGTTCTTCGCGGAGAATCTCGAGGAGCTTCGTCATCGGGTCGACACTCCCGGGCGCCCGGATGGATTGGCAGCACGGATAGGCCCGCGTGCAGAAATCGGATCTTGGACGCCTCAATATGAATTTACGCCCGCTTCAGCCTCCCACATTGCGCTAAATCAAAACGCTGACGCCAACAAACAAGCCTCGATCGTGAGCCCGGACGGCCGGAACCTATGGGCTCACGGATCCGCCGGGGTGCTTCGGAACAGCTCGGTGAAACGCGCCAGTTCGAGAGCGGCGACGTCGGAAACGGCCCAATAGGTCACGCCGTCGCCGGTCCAACTGATGACATTGTAACCTTCGATCGCACGCGAGACCGGTGCGGCATCCGGATTGCCGGGCGCGGGAATCGCGGTCAAGCTGATCAGGTGCTTGCGATGCTGGTAGACCAGCGTCGGCACCGGATGGCGCTCGACCACGTCGATGCGGCCGCCGATCAGCGGGAAGTCGTTGTTGGCGAGATCGACGACACGCGGCGATTCCGGGATGCGGCCGTTGAACCACGGCTTGACCGTATGTCGGTCCGAGGAGGCGACGTCGGCCGGCTGCGGAGCCATCAGTGCCCGAATGTGGTCGGAGACGATCGTGTCGGCGGTCGTATCGCCGCCCGGGGCGAGCGCGAAAAAGGTCGAGCTGCTGCCGACCATCAGTGCCAGGGCGACGGAGGCTGCGAAGGCCAGCCAGGTCGGGCGCGCCGGCATTCGCCGCAACCCGACGGCGCGTTCGATGCGCTCGCGCAATGCCGCCGGCGGCGGCGTCAACGGAAAATTGCTCCGCAGCGCATGCTGCAACGCCTCGACCCGGTCGCGCTCGGCGGCGAGCGCCGGATCGTTCGCGATGCGCCGCTCGATTGCGCGGGCACTGGCCGGATCAAGCTCGCCATCCACATAGGCGTGCACCAGCAATTTGGGATCGTCGTCAGGCCGCGCCATCATCTGCATCCTTTGCGATCGTCGTCATCAACCGCCGCCGGGCCCGCGCCAGTCGCGACATCACCGTGCCGATCGGTACGCCGGTCACCTTGGCGATCTGGCGGTAGTCGAGACCCTGCAGGTCGCGCAGCACCAAGGTCTCGCGGAACAACGGCGGCAGTTTCTCAATCGCAGCTTCGAGGCGCGCGACATCGGCCCCGGCGATCATCTCGGCCTCCGCCGCCGGACTGCGGGCTACCTCGGTGCCCTCGACCCCCTCTACGTCATCCGTGACCACAAGCGTCGCGGGACGGTTCTTGCCGAGCCAGGTATAGGCGGTGTGGCGCACGATGGTCAGCACCCAAGCGCGCGCATTGTCCCCCCTGAAGCCCGCAATGCCACGAAAGGCGCGCAAGCACGCATCCTGCACCACGTCCTCGGCGTCGGTGCGGTCGCCGGTGAGCCAGCGCGCCAGCGCATAGGCGTCGGCGAGGTGCGGCAGCACCACGCGCGCGAACTGTGCGTGGTCATCCTGCCCGTTCACCCGCTCTCCTCTCGATGGGTGAGCACGCTGCCCAATCAATTCCATGCGCATGTGCACAATTCACCCGCGCATGCCGCCTCTATGGAGACGGCATTCGACGGAAACGGACGCGGCGGACAGAGTCAAGACCAGGCCATGGGCCGGTTTATTCCCGGCGAGACGACGTGATCGCCTCTTGCGGTCTTCGGCTTTTGCCCGGGAATAAACCACGCGCGCCGCCGGTCTCTCCTGCGTCAATCCGATCACATAGCGCGGGAGAAACCGTAATGAGCCAAGCCCAGAAGAGCGACGCCGATCGTGGCGTGAACCGTCGCAAGGTGTTGGAATGCATGACCTGGGCCGGAACGGGGGTGCTGTGGACGATCGCGGGCGGCGTGCCGCGGTCGCTCGGGATCATCGACGGGGCGCTCGCCGCCGAGCCGAGCACGCTCACCTTCCTGCAGATCAGCGACAGTCACGTCGGCTTCGACAAGCCGGCCAATCCCAACGTGATCGGGACCCTCGAGCAGGCGATCGGCAAGATCAAGTCGCTGCCGGCGAAACCCGCTTTCCTGATCCATACCGGCGACATCACGCATCTCTCGAAGCCGGCCGAGTTCGACAACGCCGACCGCATCATCTCCCAGGCGGGCCTCGAGGTGCATTACGTCCCGGGCGAGCACGACATCATCGACGCGGAGGCAAAGCTCTATCGCGAGCGCTACGGGAGAGATGCCAAGGGCGCCGGCTGGTACAGCTTCGATAGCGGCGGCGTGCATTTCATCGGCCTCGTCAACGTGGTGGATCTGAAAGCCGGCGGGCTCGGGAATCTCGGCGCGGACCAGCTCGAATGGCTGGAGGACGACCTCGAGGGCCGCTCCGCGAGCACGCCGATCGTGGTGTTCGCCCATATCCCGCTGTGGACCGTCTACGAGCAATGGGGCTGGGGCACCCAGGACGCCGCGCGCGCACTCCAGTACTTGCGGCCATTCGGCTCGGTGACCGTGCTCAACGGCCACATCCATCAGGTGATGCAGAAGGTCGAAGGCAACGTCGCCTTTCATACCGCGATGTCGACCGCGTTCCCGCAGCCTGCCCCCGGCACCGCGCCCTCGCCCGGACCGATGAAGGTCCCGGACGACAAGCTGCGCGCGCTGCTCGGGATCAGCGACATCAATTTCGTGCGCGGCCAGCAGCGCCTGGCAATCATCGACAAGCCGCTGCAGGGCTGAAAGAAGGAAGGCATGCAAAGACTCCGCCCCGAACGCCGTCCACGCTCCCCGAGCGCCGGCCTCCTGGTTGCCGCCTTAGCGGCGGCGACCCTGCTCTTCCTCGACGCTGCAGCCGCTCAAGACGCGGAAGTCAAGATCGACAATTTCACCTTTGCGCCGCCAAGCCTCACCGTGAAGGCGGGAACGACCGTGACTTGGCGCAACGAGGACGACATCCCGCATACCGTTGCCTCGTCGGTGCGAGTATTCAAGTCGACGGCGCTCGACACCGACGACAGCTTTTCATTCACCTTCACCGAACCGGGCAGCTACGATTATTTCTGCTCGCTGCATCCGCACATGAGAGGAAAGATCGTGGTCGAGCCTGGGACCCACGCGGCGAATCCCCGTTCGCCGGGACTGCGTGGTGGAGCGAGCAGTCTGCTGCGAACCCGTCTCACCCCGCAATTCCCTGATAACCGGGAAAATACAGCGAATTTCGTCGATTTAGCCGATGGGTCGACCATTTAGCGCCTGAATATGTGCGCTGATTCAAGGACTTGCGAGGACATTCCCTACTTAGGGGAACGGGGAAATTTAAAGGACCACACAGGGAAACTCCGTGCGCCATCAGGGAAATCATTGCGAGCGTTGGCAAATCCTACAGGACGTCCGCAGTAGATCCCGAGTTGCGATTAGTCGGCTTTCGCCACTAGCGGAAGTCGTCAGCCTCATTCTATCACCTCGTCGGAGCCAGCAAGCAGCGTCGGCGGCACGTCGAGGCCGAGCGCCCTGGCGATCTTGAGGTTGATTGCCAGCTCGAATTTGGTCGGCTGCTGCACCGGCAAATCTGCTGGTCTGGCGCCCTTTAGAAGCCGGCCGACGTAGCCGCCAGCCAGGCGATAATAATGTGCGAAATCGGGTCCGTAGCTCATCAGGCCGGTGGCCTCAACACGATCGCGCTGGAAGTAGGACGCGGGAAGGGAATGGCGCGCCGCCAGGGTCACGAGTCGCGCGCTTTCGGTATTGAACAGCGGGTCGGGACCCACGAGCAGCGCTTCAGGCCGCCAGCTCAAGAAAGCCGCGAAAGCCGC
>WNFZ01004720.1_pt1 | contig 21925 bp, 15 predicted proteins | sample 5400081 | NCBI WGS metagenome assembly WNFZ01 (sample SAMN13153365, study PRJNA577476) | soil metagenome | isolation source: 80 cm soil or saprolite under grassland replicate 1 | place: USA:California | collected 2016-06-15
GCTACGACCTCGTGCGCACCATCGAGCGGCTCCCCGCGGCGCCGCCGGACACGACGGGGTTGCCCGATGCGGTCCTGATGATCGCCGACAGCCTGGTGATTCTCGACAACCTCTACGGGCGCGCCATCCTCGTCGCCAACGCCGAAGTGCCGCCCGGCGCGTCGGGGCAGGAGCGGGTGCGGGCATTCGAGCGGGCCGAGGCGCGGATCGAGGAGCTGGGGCGGCGGCTCGGCGCGCCGCACGGCCTCGCGCCGCTCGCGCTCACCGACGGCGATCCGCCTCCCGTGCCGACGACGACGCGTTACCCGCGTGCGGCGTTCGAGCGGGACGTGCGCCGCATCCTCGAATACATCCGGGCGGGCGACACGTTCCAGACGGTCCTGTCGCGGCGCCAGGAAGCGGCGGGCGCCGTGGACCCCCTGTTGCTCTACCGCCACTTACGGGCGCTCAATCCGGCGCCTTACCTTTATTATCTGGGGCTGGACGACTGCGCGATCGTGGGCAGCTCGCCGGAGGTCCTGGTGCGGGTCGAGGACCGGGAGGTGACGCTCAGGCCGATCGCCGGGACGCGGCCGCGCGGCGCCGGCCCCGAGGAAGATGAAGCGCTGGGCCGGGCCCTGCTCGCCGACGAGAAGGAGCGGGCCGAGCACATGATGCTCGTGGACCTGGGGCGCAACGACGTGGGGCGCGTGTCGGCGTACGGCACGGTGCGCGTCACCGACCTGCTGGTCATCGAGCGCTACTCGCACGTGCAGCATCTGGTCAGCGAGGTGCGCGGCCGGTTGCGCGACGGCTGCGACGCCCTCGACGTGTTCAAGGCGTGTTTCCCCGCGGGCACGGTGAGCGGTGCCCCGAAAGTCCGCGCGATGCAGATCATCGACGAGCTCGAACCCGAGCGGCGCGGGCCCTACGCCGGGGCGGTAGGCTACGTCGGCTGGGGCGCGGTGAATCTCGACACGGCGATCTGCCTGCGCTCGGCGGTGGCGCTCAAGGACCGCGTGCTCGTGCAGGCGGGGGCGGGCATCGTGGCCGACTCGGACCCGGCGCGCGAGTTCGCCGAGACGGAACAGAAGGCGCAGGCGGTGCTGCGGGCGCTGGCGCTGGCTCGCGCCGGGGACTGAGGTATATTCCCGCCCGATGTTCAAGCTGCTTTCCACCTCCGGCGAACAGTCGATTGACCTGCAGCAGGGCCGGACCCTTGTCGTCGGCCGGGCGGTCACGAGCGACATCCCCATCTACGATCCTACGATCTCGCGGCGCCACGCCGAGGTCGCCCTGACCGAGAACGGGGTCAGCATCAAGGACCTCGGCTCCTCCAACGGCACGTTCCTGAACGGCGCCCGCATCAACGAGGCCGAGGCCGGCCAGAACGACGTGGTCACCTTCGGCAAGGTCGCGTTCCGGGTCGTTTCCGTGACGCCGCCGGTGGCGCGCCCGCAGGTGGTGCCGCCGTCGGACTTCGCCCCCGGCAAGCCGCCGCCGGGCGGCACCATCGTGCGCCAGCTGCCGGTCAGCGCCTCGGGTGGCGTGCCGGCGATCGTCGACGCGCACCCGCAGGGGGCGTCGCACCTCAAGGTCAAGGCGCAGACCCAGGAGGAGCGGACCACGAAGAAGCTGTCGCTGCTGCTGGAGATCTCGAAGGAGCTGAACAAGCAGCAGGAGCTCGACCGCCTGCTGGACAAAGTGGTGGACTTCACCTTCCAGATCATGAACGTGGACCGGGTCTCGATCCTGCTCCTCGATCAGAAGTCGAACGAGCTGGTGCCGCGCGTCTCGAAGAGCCGCACCGGGGACGCCTCCGCCGCCCGCCACGTGCCCCAGTCCATCGCCCGCAAGGCCGTGGACGACCGCGTCGCGATCCTCTCCGACAACGCCGCCGCCGACGACCGCTTCAAGGGGAAGTCGATCCTCATCCAGAGCGTGCGCAGCGCTATGTGCACGCCGCTCATGGGCTCGGACCAGGGCGTCCTCGGCATCCTGTACGTGGACAACCAGACCGCGATCCACTCGTTCGCCGACGAGGACCTGGAGTTCCTCATCGGGTTCGGCGGGCTCGCGGCCGCGGCGATCGAGAACTCGCGCCTCTCCGAGCGCAGCCGTCGCGAGGCGCTGGTGCTCTCGAACTTTCAGCGCTACTTCGCGCCCAACCTCGCCGCCCAGATCGCCCAGCAGGAGGGCGCCGTGCAGCTGGGCGGGCAGAAGCGGCCGGTCGTGATCTTCTTCTCGGACATCCGCGGCTTCACCCCGATGTCGGAAGACATGAGCCCGGACGACATCGCGACGCTGCTCACCGAGTACTTCACCGAAATGGTGGAGATTGTGTTCGAGAACAGCGGCACGCTCGACAAGTTCATGGGCGACGCCATCATGGCCCTGTGGGGCGCCCCGATCGCCCACGCCGACGACGCCGACCGCGCCATGACGTGCGCGCTGGAGCAGCTGAGCGCGCTCGAAAAGATGAACGCCAAGTGGAAAGCGCAGGGCCGCCGCCCCGTGGCGATCGGGATCGGCATCAACTTCGGGGAAGTGTTCGCGGGGAACATCGGCTCCGACCGCCGGCTCGAGTACACCGTCATCGGCGACGCGGTAAACACGGCCAGCCGGCTCTGCTCCTCGGCGGGCCTCAACGAGATCCTGATCTCGGAGCCGTTCTACAAGGCGCTGAAGAAGCCCCCCAAGGTCGAGGCGCTCGAGCCCGTGCAGGTGAAGGGCAAGGCCAAGAAAATCCCCGTCTACCGCGTGAAGCGGTAAGGCCGGCCGAACCGCGCCAAGAGGTCGAGCGCCAGGCGCAGCGGCAGGCCCATCACCCCGAAAAAGTCTCCCTCCACACGCTCGATCAGCGGCGCGCCGAGGCCCTGGATCGCGTAGGCGCCGGCCTTGTCGAGCGGCTCGCCCGTGGCGACGTACGCCTCGAGGGTGGGCCGGTCCACCGGCCGGAACGTCACGCGCGACACGTCGAGCGCCTGGGCGAGCTCGCCGTCCCGCGCCACCGCCACCGACGTCATCACCTCGTGGGTCTGCCCCTGCAGCCGCGACAGCATCTCCACCGCGTGCGCGGGCGACGTGGGCTTCTCGAAGATCGCTCCGTCCAGCACCACCGTCGTATCCGCCGCGAGGACCAGCTCCCCCGGCGCCCGGGCGACGACCGCCTCAGCCTTGGCGCGCGACAGTCGCGTGACGTAGCGTTCGGGCGCTTCGCCGGGGAGGACGTACTCGTCGACGTCGGGGGGGATCACGCGGAAGGGGATGCGCAACATCTCCAGCAGCTGGCGGCGCCGCGGAGAGCCGCTGGCAAGAACGATCGGAGTGGTTGCGGGGTCTCCCGGCACGCGGAAAAAGATAGCAGGGGCTATGTTGGGACGTGGTCTCGTATCTCGTCCTGGTCTTGCAGGCCGCCGCGCCGCCGCCCGCGACCGACATCTACCTGGCCAGCCTGCGCGTCGCGGACGGCCGCGTGCAGGTCGGCACGCCGGTCAACGTCACGGCCCGGTCCGGCTACGACAACCAGCCGTTCTTCCTGCCGGACGGCCGCGCCTTCCTCTATACGTCGATCCGTGAGGACAGCCAGGCCGACATCTACCGCTACGATCTGGAGCGCGCCACGAGCGTCCGCCTCACCGCAACGCGCGAGAGCGAGTACTCCCCGACCCCGCTGCCCGACGGCCGTGGTTTCTCGACGGTGCGCGTCGAGGCCGACTCCACCCAGCGCCTATGGGCGTTCGACGCGGACGGCACACAGCCGCGCCTCGTGCTCGACTCCATCAAGCCGGTCGGCTACCACGCCTGGGGGGACGCGCACACGCTCGTGCTGTTCGTGCTTGGCTCGCCGCCCACGCTGCAGATCGCGGACGCCCGCACGCCAGGACGCCCCGGGGAGGTGGTCGCGCGGGACATCGGCCGGTCACTGCAGCGCGTGCCGGGGCGCGAAGCGGTCGCCTTCCTGCAGCGTGACTCGGTGGCGGGGGCGTGGATCAAGGAGGTGGACGTGCGCACGCGGGTGGTCACGCCCCTGGTGCGGGCGCTCGAGGGCGCGGACTTCTTCACGTGGACGCCCGGCAGGATCGTGTTGATGGCCCGGGGCACGAAGCTGTATCAGTGGAATCCGCGGCGCGGCGGAGATTGGGAGGAGGCGGCGGATTTCGCGGCGGCGGGGCTCACCAACGTCTCGCGGCTGGCGGTGAGTCCCAAAGGCGACCACCTCGCGATCGTCGCGGTGCCGCGCTAGCGCTCCAGCAGCAGGGTGACCGGCCCGTCGTTCACCAGCTCGACCTCCATCATGGCAGCGAATTCCCCCGTTTCGACGCGCGTCCCGCTCCCCGCTCCCCGCTCCTTCAGTAGGCCCACAAACCGCTCGTAGAGCGGCTTCGCCACCTCGGACGGCGCGGCGTCGATGAAGCTGGGCCGCCGGCCCTTCCTGGCGTCGCCGTAGAGCGTGAATTGGGAGACGACGAGCACCGCGCCATGGGCCTCGTCGAGCGAGCGGTTCATCTTGTCTTCGGCATCACGGAACAGGCGGAGGCTCAGGATCTTCTCCGCCATCCAGGTGAGCGTTTCTTCGGTGTCGCCCGGCGCGAAGCCGGCGAGGATGACGAACCCGACGCCGATCTGACCCGTCACGTTCCCGTCCACCCGCACCGCTGCACGGGAGACGCGTTGCAGCACGACCCTCACTCGACGGTGACGCTCTTGGCCAGATTCCGCGGCTGGTCCACGTTGCACCCCCGGCGCACGGCGATGTAGTAGGCGAGCAGCTGCAGCGGCAGCACGCTGAGCACCGGCGTGAGCAGGTCCAGCGTCGTGGGGATCTCGATCTTGTGGTCGGCGAGGCGCGCGACGCCGGTGTCCCCTTCGGTCAGAATGGCGATCACGCGGCCGCCCCGCGCCTTCACCTCTTCGACGTTGCTCACCACCTTCTGATAGACGGCGTCCTGCGGCGCGATGAACACCACCGGCATCAGGTCGTCGATCAGCGCGATGGGCCCGTGCTTCATCTCGGCGGCGGGGTAGCCCTCGGCGTGGATGTAGCTGATTTCCTTGAGCTTCAGGGCGCCCTCGAGCGCGACGGGGAAGTTGTAGCCGCGGCCCAGATACAGCACGTTCTGCGCCCGCACCAGCCGCTCGGCGATCTGCTCGACCTGCGGTGCGGTCTGGAGCACGCGCCCCACCAGCTCCGGCAGCTTAGCCAGCGCCCGCACCACTTCCCGCCCCTGGAGAATGGAGAGCGCGCGCAGCCGGCCCATCTTGAGCGTGAGCAGGGCCAGCGCCGCGATCTGACTCGTGAACCCCTTCGTCGAGGCGACGCCGATTTCCGGCCCGGCGTGCAGGTAGATGCCGCCGTCCACCTCCCGGGCGATCGTGCTGCCCACGACGTTGACGAGTCCCAGCGTGCGCGCCCCGCGTCGCTTCGCCTCGCGCAGCGCCGCCAGCGTGTCGGCGGTCTCGCCCGACTGCGAGATCCCGATCACCAGCGTCCGGTCGTCCACGATGGGATTGCGGTAGCGGAATTCGGACGCGTACTCGACTTCGGTCGGGACCCGGGCCAGCTCTTCCATCATGTATTCGCCGATGAGCCCCGAATGCCACGACGTGCCGCAGGCGGTGATCACGATGCGCTGAATCTTGAGCAGGTCTTCATCGGTGATGTTGAGCCCGCCCAGCCGCACCGTGCCCTCTTCCTCGAGCAGCCGGCCCCGCAGGGTGTTCCGCAGGCTCTCGGGCTGCTCCATGATCTCCTTGAGCATGAAGTGGGCGAACCCGCCGCGCTCGATCGTGCCCAGGTCCCAGTCGACGTGCGTGACCGTCTTTTCTTTCTCCACGGCGGTCAGGTCGAGGATGCGGTAATCGTTGGGCCGAATCACGGCGATCTCCCCGTCGTCCAGGTAGACCACCGAGCGGGTGTGCGCCAGCACCGCCGACGCATCGGACGCCACCCAATGCTCGCCCTGCCCGATCGCGACGAGCAGGGGCGAGCCCTTGCGAGCGGCGACGATGTTATCGGGCTCGCGGCTCGACAGCACCGCGATCCCGTAGGCGCCTTCGATCTCCTGCAGCGCACCCACCACCGCGTCCACGAGCGGCGCGCCCTTGGCGTGCAGCTCCTCGATCAGGTGCGCGAGCACCTCGGTATCGGTCTCGGAGCGGAAGCGATGGCCGCGCTTGGTGAGGGCGGCGCGCAGCGGGCCGGCGTTCTCGATGATGCCGTTGTGCACCAGCGCGACCGTGCCGCCGCAGTCGGTGTGGGGGTGGGCGTTCTTCACGTTCGGCGCCCCGTGCGTCGCCCAGCGCGTGTGGGCGAGCGCCGTCGTGCCGGCCGGGAGCGTCGCGCCCAGCTCCTTCTCGAGCGCCGCGATCTTCCCCGCCGTCTTGAACACCTCGATGCGCCCGTCGCTCACGACGGCGAGCCCCGCCGAGTCGTACCCGCGGTACTCGAGCCGCTTCAGCCCCTCGAGCACCAGCGCGGCGGCGGGCCGCGCGCCGGTGTAGCCTACGATCCCGCACATAGCTTGCGTCCTTCCTCGATCAGCGCCTCGGCGGCGGCGCCGGTCGGCGCCTCGGCGATCAACCGGATGATCGGCTCGGTATTCGACGGCCGCACGTGCAGCCAGCGGTCGGCCCACGCCAGCCGTAATCCGTCGCGCTCGTCGGTCGTCGCGTCCGGGAAGCGGCGCTTGAGCGCCGCGTACCCGCCTGACAACCCACGCTCCCCGCTCCCCGCTCCCCGCTCCACCCTCGCCTTGACAATAACGTAGCGGGGAGCCGCTGCGACGAGCTCGCTGACGGTTTTCCCGGTTCGGGCCAGGAGCGTCAGCGCCAACGCCGCCGCCACCGGCCCGTCCCGCCCCACGTGCAGCGCCGGCAGCATCACGCCGCCGTTGCCTTCGCCGCCCACCGGCGCGCGCGCGGCCACCATCGCCCGCGCCACGTACGCCTCGCCGACGGGGGCCCGGATGACCGCGGCGCCGCATTCACGCGCCGCGTCGTCCACGACGAGCGAGGTGGAGAGGTTGCAAACGACGGCGGTCGGGCGGACCGGCGGTCGGGCGGTCAAGGAGTTCCGGCGACCGCCTGACCGCCTGACCGCCTGACCGCCCAAGACCGCTCTCACCGCGAACGCTAACGTGTAATCCTCGCCGATCGGCCGTCCCCGCTCGTCCACGATGGCGAGCCGGTCCACGTCGGGGTCCACCGCGATCCCTACGTCCGCCTTGCTGCGCCGCACCAGCTTGCCGAGCGCATCGAGATGTTCGGGGAGCGGCTCGGGTGGCCGCGGGAAGCGGCCGTCGGGCTCGAGGTTCGTCCCGGCCACGCGACACCCCAGCCGCTCGAGCAGCGCCGGCATGATCACACCGCCGGCCCCGCGCACCGTGTCGAGCGCGACCCGAAAGCGGCGGCGGCGGATGCCGCGCACGTTCACCGCCTTGAGTCGCAGGACCGCCGCGAGGTGGCGTGCGGTGGCGGCCTCGTCCGTCACCACGTCGCCCAGCGTGCCGAACCCGGCGCGCTCGAGTCGCCCGTCGGCCGCGAGGGTCACCACGCGCGCGCCGCCTTCCGCATCGAGAAAGATGCCGTCGGGGCCGACAAATTTGAGGGCGTTCCATTCGATGGGGTTGTGGCTCGCCGTGAGCACGATGCCGCCCGCGGCGCGGTGGTGCTCGACCGCGAGCTGCGCCGTGGGGGTGCTGACCAGCCCCACGTCGATCACGTCGCAGCCCACCGACATCAGGCCCGCCGCCGCCGCGCGCGCGAACATCGGGCCGGACGTGCGCGCATCCCGGCCTAAAACCACGGTGGGGCGGAGGCGGGGCCCCTTCCCCGTCTTAGCCCAGACGCCGAAGGCCGCCGCATACCGCGCCACCGCTTCCGGGGTCAGGTCCTTCCCGACGATCCCCCGGATGCCGGCGACGCCGATCATCAAGGTGTCCGACATTCAGGCGGGCACGACGTTCTCGGGAAGGTGCAGCACGCGGGGGGCCGGCGTGGCGATCGGGAGCTGCTGCGCCGAGGGGTAGGCGCGCACGAAGGCCTCGACGACCTCGGGATCGAACTGGTCGCCTTTGCCGTCCCGGAGCTCGGTGAGGGCGCGTTCGACCGGGAGCGAGGGACGATAGGGCCGCTCGCTGGTCATGGCGTCGAAGGCGTCGGCGACGGTGACCGCCCGGACCAGCGGCGGGATCTCGTCGCCCTTCAGGCCGTCGGGGAGGCCCTTGCCGTCGAGCCGCTCGTGGTGGGAGCGCACGATCGCGATGATCGCGCCGTAGTCCTTGAGCAGCGGGCCGAGGATGCGCGCGCCGATCACCGGGTGCTCCATGATGTGCCGGTACTCCTCCTCGCTGAGCGCCCCGCGCTTGTGGAGCACTTCTTCGCTGACGCCGATTTTGCCGATGTCGTGGAGGTTGCTGCCGAGGGACAGGGTGTCGAGAGCGTTCGCATCGAGGCGCAGCTGGCGCCCGATGGCGGTGGCGTACTCCGCGACCCGGATCGAGTGACCCTTCAGGTACGCGTCCTTGGCTTCGAGCGCCTGCGCCAGCGCCTGCACGCCCCCCAGGAACAGCTCTTCGATGCGGTGCGCCTGGGCGCGCACGCGGTCTTCGAGGTGCTGCTGGTAGCTCTTGAGCTCGAGCTTCAGCGCCCGCTTGTCGAGCGCCTGCATGACGCGGGCGCGGACTTCGTCGAGGTGGAACGGCTTCCCGACGTAGTCGAGCGCGCCGAGCTGCAGGCACGCGACCGCGCTCTCGACTTCCGCGACCGCCGTCACCATCACCACCGCGGTGTCGGGCCAGCGGTGCATGATCGCCCGCAGCAGCGCCACGCCGTCCATCTGCGGCATGCGCAGGTCGGAGATGACGAGCGGGACGGGCTCCTGCTCGAGCTGCTCGAGCGCCTCCACGCCCGACCCCGCCTCCAGACACATGAACCCCTCGCCCTCGAGCAGCCGCACGAGGACCCGCCGCAGTCGCGGCTCGTCGTCCACGACCAGGCACCGCATCGCATTCGGTTGGGGCATGTTCGCGAAACGTACGGGTCGCTTGCCCGGGGCGGAAGGCGCCCTTACGTTCCCGCCATGACCCGCGCGTTCGACCACGATTTGTTGCGCCGCTTCGGCACACGCACCGTGCACGCGGGCCAGGCGCCCGACCCGCTCGCGGGCGCGGTGATGACGCCGATCTACCAGACCTCCACCTACATCCAGGACGGCCTCGGCCGCAACAAGGGGTACGAATACGCCCGCACGCGCAACCCCACGCGCGAGGCGCTGGAGCGCAACGTCGCGGCGCTCGAAGGCGGCCGCCACGGGTTCGCGTTCGGCTCCGGCCTCGCCGCCGTGGATGCCGTTTTGAAACTGTTGTCCGCCGGCGACCACGTCGTGTGCGGCGAGAACGTCTACGGCGGCACGCACCGCCAGATGACGCACATCTGGGCGCGGCTCGGCCTCGCCTTCACCTTCGTCGACGGCGGCGACCTCGCCGAGGTCCAGGCGGCGATCACGCCCGCCACGAAGATGGTGTACGCCGAAACGCCGACCAACCCGATGATGCGGCTGTGCGACCTCGCCGCGACCGGGGAGATCGCGCGCAAGGCCAAGGCGCTGTTCGTCGTGGACAACACGTTCGCGACGCCGTGCTTCCAGCGGCCGCTCGAACTCGGCGCCGACATCGTGCTGCACAGCACCACCAAGTACCTGAACGGCCACAGCGACATGGTCGGCGGGATGCTCGTCACCAACCGGGACGACCTCGCCGAGCGCCTCGGGTTCCTCCAGAACAGCTCCGGCGCGGTGCCGGGTCCGTTCGACTGCTGGCTGGCCCTGCGCGGCACCAAGACGCTGGCGCTGCGCATGCGCCAGCACGACGTCAACGGTCGCCGCATCGCCGAGTGGCTCGCCAAGCACCCCCGCATCGAGCGCGTCTACTATCCGGGCCTGCCGTCGCACCCGCAGCACGACCTCGCCTGCCGGCAGATGACGGGGTTCGGCGGGATGTTGAGCGTGGAGCTGGGCGACGTGAGCCGGGCGCGGCACCTCGTGGAGCGCACGAAGATCTTCGCGCTCGCCGAGTCGCTGGGCGGCGTCGAGAGCCTCGTCGGCCACCCGGCGTCGATGACGCACGCCAGCGTGCCGGCCGATCTCAAGCGCAAGATGGGCCTCACCGACAGCCTCGTGCGGTTGTCGGTGGGAATCGAGGACGTCGAGGACCTGATCGCCGATCTGGACCAGGCGCTGGGCGACGACTGAGGCGGGAGCGAAACAGAGACCGTACGTACCGCCGTACGGTGCAGGATAACGACTCCAGGAGTTCACCATGAGCGACCCAACGGGCGTGCCTTCGGCGCGGTCCCGCAAGATTCTGACGCAGATCGCCGCCGTGGCGTGGGAGCACCCCGCCGACCGCGCGGCCCTGCAGACGCTGCGGTCGGTGCCGGGCTTCGACGAAGTCGTCAAGAAGATCTACGGCCTGATCGGCGAGCGCGGGGTGCGGCTGATCTTCCAGGCCGACGCGGTGCGCGTGGGGCCGAAGCAGTTCCCGCGCCTGCACTCGCTGTTTACCGAAGTGCGCACCACCCTCGACTGGCCGAAGGACACCCAGCTGTTCGTCTCCCAGACGCCGTTCGCCAACGCCGGCGCCTTCGGCATGGACGAGCCGTTCATCATCATCAACTCCGGCGCCATGACGCTGCTCGATAACGACGAGATGCGGTCGCTGCTGGGCCACGAGCTGGGGCACGTGATGAGCGGTCACGCGCTGTACCGCACGATCCTGTGGCTGCTGCTCAACGCCAGCCTCTCCGCCCTCCCCTTCCTCGCCGGCATCGCGCTGCTTCCCATCGAGCTGGCGCTGCTCGAGTGGTACCGCAAGAGCGAGCTGTCGTCGGACCGGGCCGGTCTCCTCGCCACGCAAGATCCCACCGCATCCCTGCGCATGCACCTCAAGTTCGCGGGCGGCGGCGACATGTCGCAGATGGACCTGGACAGCTTCCTGGTGCAGGCGAAGGAGTACGAGGAGTCGGGCGGCGCGCTCGACCGCGTCTTCAAGATCCTCGGCGTGCTCCTGCGCACGCATCCCTTCAACACGGTGCGGGCGGCCGAGCTGCAGCGGTGGATCGAGGCGGGGCACTACGACCGCATCCTGCGCGGCGAGTACACGCACCGCGGGCCGGAAGCCGAGCAGCGGCCTCTCGACAAGGACATCGACGAGGCGCGCGACCACTACATGAAGGAAGCGAAAGAGGCCGTGAAAGACGTCGTGGATGGCGCCCGCCGCGCCGCGCAAGCCTTTACGGACGCGTTCAAGAAGAAGTGAAAATCCTGGTCGTCGGGGGGGGCGGCCGCGAGCACGCGCTCGTCTGGGCGCTCAAACGCGACCTTCCCCCCGCGACCCTCTTCGCCGCTCCCGGCAATCCCGGCACCGCTCAGCTCGCCATCAACCTCACCGTGCAGGCGACCGCCGTGGCGGACATCGTCGCCGCCGCGCGCCAGCACGCGATCGACGTCGTCGTCGTCGGGCCCGAGGCGCCGCTCGCCGCCGGGCTCGCCGACGCGCTGCGCGCGGCCGGCATCGCCGTCTTCGGGCCCAGTGCCGCCGCCGCGCGCATCGAGGCCTCAAAGGCGTTCGCCAAGGACGTGATGGCGGCGGCCGGCGTCCCCGCCGCGCCGAGCCGCACTTTCACCGACCTCGCCGCCGCGCTCCGCTACATCGGCGGGCACGCCGAGCCGCTCGTCGTCAAGGCTTCGGGGCTCGCCGCCGGCAAGGGCGTCGTGGTGTGCGCGACTCGCACCGAGGCCGCCGCCACCGCGCGGGCGATGCTCGCGGAGAACAGATACGGTGAGGCGGGCCGCGAAGTCGTCATCGAGGCGTTTCTGACGGGAGAGGAGCTGTCGGTGCTGGCGTTGACCGACGGCCGCCGGCTGCTGGTGCTGCCGCCCGCGCAGGACCACAAGCGGTTGGGTGAGGGCGACACCGGGCCCAACACCGGCGGGATGGGCGCCTACTGCCCCGTGGCACTCGGCAGCGAGCGGCTCATCGAGCGGGTGCGGCGTGAGGTGTTCGAGCCGACGCTCGAGGAGCTCGCCCGCCGCAGCGCGAATTACACCGGCGTCCTCTACGCCGGGCTCATGGTGTCTGCGGACGGGACGCCGTACGTCCTGGAGTTCAACTGCCGGTTTGGCGATCCGGAGACCCAGGCCATTCTCCCCGGGCTGCCGCCCGGGGTCAGCGAGCACCTGATAGCGATTGCCACCGGCAATTGGCAACCGGCGACCGCCGTACTGCGTCCGCAGCGCGCCGCGGTCACCACGGTCCTCGCGGCCCGCGGCTATCCCGACGCGCCCGAGAAGGGCGCGGCGATCACTCTGCCGCCAGATCTCGGACCCGACGTGCTGGTGTTTCACGCCGGCACAACGACCGATCAGGCCGGCACGCTCCGCGTCGCCGGGGGCCGGGTGCTGAACGTCACCGGTGTGGGGGGAAGCGTGGCCCAGGCGGCGCGGGCCAGCCGCACCGCCAGCGACCGCATCGCATTCGACGGAAAGGCGTGGCGCCGCGACATCGCGTGGCGCGAACTGCACCGTGCCGGAGCTGCCTGAAGTCGACCATCGTCCGGGAGCTCGCGCCGCGGCTCGAAGGATTTCGGATCGCGGAGGCGCGGCTCATCAAGACGGACGTGCTGCGCGGTGTGTCCAAGGCCCGCCTGCTGCGCACCCTGAAGGGCAACAGCTTCGAGGAAGTGGGGCGCCGCGCCAAGCACGCGGTGTTCCGCCTCGGCTCCGAGCACCGCATGGTCATCCAGCCGCGGATGACCGGGTCGCTGGTGGTGCACGAGCAGGTCTTGACCCGCGACCAGCGCCGCTATGCCGTGCTGGTGTGCACGCTCGAGGACGGCCGCCTGCTCGTCTATCGCGACGTGCGACGGCTGGGGACCGTGTGGCTGCTGGACGAGGCCGGCTGGGCGGCGTACACCGGGCGCATCGGCCCGGAGCCGCTGGAGGAGACGTTCACGCCGTTCGTCCTCGCCGATCGTCTGCGCGGCACGACGGTCGCGATCAAGAAGGCGATCATGGATCAGAAGCGCATCGCCGGCGTGGGCAACATCTACGCGAACGAAGCGCTGTTCGAGGCCAGGATCGCCCCGTCGAAACGCACCTCGACGCTCACGCTCGAGGAGTTCGCGCGCCTGCACACGGCCGTGACGGGCGTGTTGGCCCGCGCGCTCGCCGCCTCGGGCACGACGGTGCGGGATTACCGCACCGGCACGGGCGCCAGCGGGCGGTTCCAGTTCGAGCTCAAGGTGTACGGGCGCGCCCGCAAGCCGTGCGTCGTCTGTGGCCGGAAGCTCAGGACGACGCACGCGATCGATGGGCGACAGACGACGCACTGCGCAACTTGCCAACGATGAAGAGCATCTGATATTCTGAACGCTCGATTCCAAGGAGCTGGTATGCGATTGCTCGTCGGACTCACCGCCCTGCTCGCCATCGCTCCGCCCCTCGGGGCGCAGCAGACGACGCCCGGCGAACGTCTGCCTGTAGTCAAGTACGTCCTGCCCAATGGCATGACCTTTCTGTTTCTGCGCCGCGAAGGGGCGCCGACCGTCGCCTTCGTCACGCATTTCCGCGCCGGCGGCGTGGACGAGTGGACGGGGATCTCGGGGACCGCCCACCTCTTCGAGCACATGCTGTTCAAGGGGACCCGCGCGATCGGCACCAAGAACTATGCGGCCGAGCAGGCGATGTTCCCGCGCGTCGACGCGGTAGCCGATTCGCTCACCGCGGAGTTCCGCAAGGGTGACGAGGCCGACACGACCCTGCTCGCGCGCCTGCGGGGCCGCCTGCACCAGCTCGAGGACTCGGCCCGCCAGTACGTCGTCAGCAACGAGCTGGACCGCATCCTCACCGAGAACGGGGCGCAGAACCTCAACGCCTCGACCGGCAACGACGTCACCAACTACTTCTTCGCCCTCCCGGCGAACCGCGCCAAGCTGTGGTTCATCCTCGACAGCGACCGCATCCGCAACCCGGTGCTCCGCGAGTTCTACTCGGAGCGCGACGTGGTGATGGAAGAGCGGCGGCTGCGCGTCGAGACCAGCCCCGGAGGCCTGCTGCGTGAGGAGTTCCTCGCGGCCGCCTACCGGGCGCACCCGTACGGCCGGCCCGTCGTCGGCGTGGCGAGCGAGATCCAGACCGTCAGCCGCACCGCGGCGCAGGAGTACTTCCGCCGCTTCTACGGCCCCAACAACGCCGTGGTCGCCATCGTGGGCGACATCAACGTCGATTCCATGAAGGCGTGGGCGACGCGCTACTTCGCCGACATCCCCGCCGGCGAGCCCCACCGCCCGGTCGTGACCCAGGAGCCGCCGCAGCACGGCGAGCGCCGCATCGACGTCGAGTACGACGCCAACCCGCAGGTGCTGATCGGTTATCACGTGCCGGAGGCGCGGCACCCCGACGCGCCCGCGCTCGCGGTGCTGTCGCAGCTGCTGACCGGCGGGCGCACCTCCCGGCTGTTCCAACGGCTCGTCATCAAGGAGCGGGCCGCCACCAACATCTTCTCGGGCAGCGGGCCGGGGTCGCTGTATCCGCGGCTGTTCACGTTCACCGTGGTGCCCATCGCCCCGCACACCACCGCGGAGCTCGAGGGCGAGATCTACGAGGAGCTCGACCGCCTGAAGCGCGAGCCTCCCAGTCCCGAGGAGCTGCAGCGGGTCCGCAACCAGATCGAGGCCGGCGCCGTCCAGCGCCTCGAGGACAACTTCGGTCTGGCGTTCCAGCTCTCGAGCAGCGAGGCGCTCTGGTACGACTGGCGCCAGACGTTCCGCGACCAGACTGCCCTTCTCACGGTGACGGCCGCCGACGTGCAGCGCGTCGCCCGGGAATACTTCGACAAGAGCAATCGCACGGTCGCGACGCTGGTGCGGCCGGCCCAGCCTGCTGCGGGAGGGACCAACTGATGCGCGCCCCAATCACTGTCGCAGCGCTGATAGCCGTTGCCGTGCCGCTCGTCGCCCAGCAGCCGACGGACCCGCGGGCCCAGATGGCGGCCCTGCAGATCCCGCCGCTGCACTTCACCCCGCCGACCCCCAAGCGGGTGACGCTGTCCAACGGCGTCGCGGTGTACCTGCTCGAGGATCACAGCCTCCCACTCCTCGACGTCGAGATCGTCTCCAAGGTCGGCGTCGCCAACCTCCCCGATTCGCTGTGGGGCGTCGGCTGGCAGGCCGACAACCTGATGCGCACTGGCGGCACCACGCGGCTCAGCCCCGACTCGGTGGACAAGCTCATCGAGTTCTACGCGCTGACCGTGTTCCTCTCGACGGGGAACGAGACCAGCACGGCGTCGTTCTCCGGGCTGTCGAAGTACACCGACCAGCTGCTCGACCTGGGCTTCGACCTGATGCGCAATCCGCGCAACGACACGTCCCGGGTGCGTCTCATCGCCGCGCAGCAGGGGGAGCAATGGCGGCGCCGCAACGACACGCCGGGCTCGGTGCTGGGGCGCGCCTGGAACCAGGTGCTGATGGGCGACCATCCGCTCGGCCGCACGCAGGTCACCCCGCAGGAGATCGCCGGTTTCGCGCCGGAGCGGTTCCGCTGGACGCAGCAGCGCATCTTCTGCCCCGACAACCTGGTGCTCGGCGTCTCGGGCGATTTCTCCGAGCGCGAGATGCTGGCGCGCCTGGAGCGGCTGTTCCGCGGCTGGGGGAAGTGCCCACCGGGGCTGCGCCCCATGCCGCCGGTGCAGTTCGCGCGCGGGCCCCGGGTGGTGCTCGTGGAGAAGGACGTCAACCAGACCAACATCCGCATGGGCCACGCCGGCGGCGTACGCGTCGGCAACACCCCGGACTACTTCGCCGCGCAGGTGGCCGACTTCCTGCTCGGCGGGGGCGGCGGATTCAACTCGCGCCTGCTGCAGCGGGTGCGCAGCGACTCCGGCTTCGCCTACAGCGTGTTCAGCGTCTGGAACGCGGACACGAAGCGGGAGGATCAGTTCTTCGCCGGCGCGCAGGTGCGCGCCGAGAAGACCGTCGCGGCCGTGCGGCTGATGCGCGACCTCGTCGGCTCGATGGCCACGGAGCCCGTCACCGCGCAGGACGTGAAGCTGGCGCAGGACAACGAGGTAAACTCGTTCGTCTTCCAGTTCCAGAACGCCGGTGAGATCGTCGCCCGGCAGCTGGGCTACGCCGTGGATGGCCTGCCGGCGAACTGGTTCGATCTCTACCTGAAGGGGATCCAGGCGGTCACGCCCGACCAGGTGACCGCCGTGGCGAAGCGGTACCTGCACCCCGACCAGATGGTGATCCTCGTGGTCGGGAAGCCCGCGGCCTTCGACAAGCCCCTGACGGAGATCGGGCCGGTCACGCGGCTGCCGGTCGATAGTATTAAGCGGTGAGAGCCTTAGAGGCATAGGGGCATAGGGGCATAGACTACGCCTCTATGCCTCTATGTGTCTAAGCCTCTATTGCAAGCACGCCCTCTATACGCTCCACCGAGAGGCGCAACAGTTGCGCCGCGCCGGAGGCGAGCTTCGCCGACCGCACGGCGGCGTCGACCTGATTCAGAAACGCATCCAGCTGTTCGATCGCGGCGGTGCTGTTGCCACGCTCGATCTGTCGCACGGCGGCGGTCAGGATCGCGAGGAGCGGCGTGACCAGCTGCGGGGGAAGCTCACCGGCCGCCGCCAGCCCTCGCACCTGGCCCATCACCGCCTGGGCCGCCGCCGTGGGCGTTGCCACGTTCACCGTCGCCGCCCTGGATCCCTGGCCACCGTCGTTGTCCGTAACTGTCACGGTGACGGTGAAGGTTCCGGCCGCGGCGTAGGTGTGGGTGAGCGTGAATGCTTTCTCCGAAAGCGCCAACGGTCCTGAACCACCGCCATCCCCGTAGTTGACGGCCCCGGTCCACTGGTCCGCGCCCGGATCGGCGAAACTCCCCGTCGTCGTGTAGGTCTCGCCGGCGATGAGGCTGGCGTCGGCGAACGGCGCGACGGCCGGGGGCACATTGGCGATCGTGAGCGCCGCGGTGGCCGTGTCGGGGGCACCAGCGGGATCGCTGACGACCAGCCTCACCGCGTACGTGCCGTTGTCGGCGTAGGTGTGGCTCGGGGTCTGGCCTGTGCCCGCCGCTCCGTCGCCGAAATCCCACCCGTAACTCAGCGCATCGCCATCGGGGTCGGTAGACTCGGCCGCGCTGAAGGACACCGGACTCCCCTCCAGGGACGGCGCGACCGGCGCCAGCAGCGCGGTCGGAGCGTGATCGCCTTGCTCGATCGGACCTTCCGTGGCGTCGGGTAACAGGTCGAGGAAGTCGTAGCCGGTCGCCGCCTCAATCGCATCCACGGTGGTCTGGAAGACCGGCCACTTCAGGGGCTTGATCCCCACGGCCGACGCCGGCACGCCCGGCGTCGTGTCGTTGGGGATGCGCACGGCAATCACCCTCAGATCCTTCATGCGGTGCACGTCCGCGAACCCCTGCCCCGCGGGAAGGACGACGGCGATCTTCCACGTGTAGTCCGGGATTTGAACCTTCCCTTCGTTCTTCAGCGTCCTCGGCGTCGGGCCGTACTGCCCGCCCGCGATCACATAGACCTCCTTGCTCGAATCGCGCGCGAGTGTGTTCAGATAGATTTCGAAGTCCAGCCACGGCCCCTGGTTGTTCTCGGACGCCTGCGGCAGGACGTTGGTCAGGTAGAACGTGGTCGCGCTTTCCTGATATGTCGTCGTCCGCTCCTCGGACATCGTCATGTGGCCGCGGTCAATGACGCCACCCAGGCCGTTGCGGTAGTCGGCGTCGACCACGTGATAGACGCCGGCCGGCAGCGCCGGATCGGGCGAGAAGCAGTCGCAGCGCGACGAAGGGCCGAACTGCGTGGCGTTCAGGTCCCAGCTCACCCAGTTGGGCGCGCCGCGCACCGGGCTGTACGACAATTCGTACTGCGGGCGGGTAATCAGGATGTCGTCGCTTGGGTCGCCATCGAACGGCACGCCGAACGCAACGTGATTGCGATAGACGGCGGAGGTGGGTACAATCGCCGGATCGACGGTGATCATGTTACTCCCGAACACTCCGTTCGCCGCCGTGGCCGTGATCGTTACCGTGCCCGTCGCGCGTCCTGTCACGTAGCCGTCGCCGTCCACCGACGCGATCGTCGGGTCGGAGCTGGTCCAGGTCAGCGCCGGTGTCGGGGAGATGGTGCCCCCGCCGGCGTCCTTCACGGTGGGGAACGCGGGCTTGACGAAGCCGACCGGCACTTCGCGCGGCGTATTGATGGCCACGGTGATCGACGCCACCACGGGGAGCGACACGGTGAGCGTCGCCGTGTCGGCGATCCCGTTGGCCGCTGTGGCGGAGATCTTCGTCGTCCCTGGGGTGAGGGCCGTCGCGAGGCCGGTGGCCGCGTCGATCATGGCGACGCTCGCGTCGGCGCTTGCCCATGTGAAGGTCGTAATCGACACCGCCCCGTTCACGTCCCGGCCGGTCGCGGCGAACAGCAGCGTGTGGCCGATGACGGCGGTGGCGGGATCCGGCGTCACGGTGACCGTCACGACCTCGCCCCCCGGCACGAGCGGCTCATAGGCACCGGTCCCTGGCGTGCCGCGGTCTCCGAGCCCGTAGGTCGTGCCGGTGGGCGTGTTGGCCCAGTTGACCGTGTCGCCCATGATACCGTGGGGCTGCGGCAGTGCGGCAGGCTTCAAGGCGCGCGAGATCCCCGCCGATGGTGAGTAAATCGGCGGGACGATAGTGCTACCGCTGCGCGCCGAGTAGGAGACGCTGTCCACCACGGTGCCGTCCGGGAGCTTCAGCACTAGCCAATCCGTCCCGGGATTGCTGTTGTTCAGGGTGATGGCGGTCCCGTAACTGTACTGCTCCACCAGGCCGCCGTTGGTGGACGAGTTGGTGTTGTTGCCGAGGACCGCGTAGCCGCCCGGCGCGATGACGACGCTGGCCGCGATGGGGTGCTGCTCCGACCCCGTCGGCCCCGAGACGATTCTCCAGCCGTTCAGGTCCACGGGAGTGTTGCCGGCGTTAAAGACCTCGAACCATTCTCCCGCCGCATCCGCGACTTTGGTCGGGTCCGGCATCAGTTCGGTGATAAAGACGAGCGGCGGCGCGCTCGACAGGGCGTCGAGGGAGGCACTCGCCACGCCGATCCGCGATGGCGGCGCGGCCAGGACGGCAAGCGGACCGAGACGCGGCATCGATGCTCCGTGGCGGGGGAACGCGATTCAGGGCGCGAAGAAACTACGCTCTCCCCCACCGAAGCTCAATGCGGCTGCGGCTTCGGTCGCAGATGCCCCGTCAGCGTGAACGCGACCAGCACCAACCCGGCGCCCACCGTGAAGCTGTACGCCACAAGCAGCGGGATCTGTTCGGCGCGCACCCGGTCCCAGTTATTGAAGCGCAGGCGCACGTCGCTCGCCGCCAGCACACTCGACCCGGCGGCATTCCCGATCCGCACCTGCTCGGCTTGCAGCAGCACCGGCAGGTTGGTGCCGCGGGCGTAAACCTCCACGCGGTCGCCACTCACTTCGAGCGGGACGGCCGTCGGCAGCGGCGTCCACCAGATGTCGTTGCGTTGATGGAAGAACGCGAACAGCTTGAACGCCGAGGTCAGCAGCAGGCCGACGGGGACCACCAGCGAGATCCACTGCACGGGCCGCAGGGCCATGATCGGCTCCTCTCAGGACGGGAGCAGGCGCACCTCGGGATGCTCGGGGCTCGCCCACTCGTGACAGAGATCGGCGAGATAGCTCAAGAGGTCATCTTCTTCGAGCGTGGGGGGCAGGAAGATGTCGTCGGCCGGGCGGTGCTTGCCTTCGGTGCCCAGATGGAGGACGCGCCAGTCGTCGCCGTCACGCTCGACGCCGACCGCCCGCCCGTAGACATCGAAGCGCAACATCCGTCAGCGCCGGGGGGGGGGCTTGGGGCGCAGGGAGGCGAGGGACACGCCGTCCGGCAACCCCTGCGGGAAGCGGGCGAACCCGTTCAGCTCAGCCCAGTGCAGCGGCGGCACGCGGCGCTCGGGCGCGTACGACTGCGAGCTGCCCGCGGCGGTGCCCACGATGATCCACAATGGCGCCGTGAAAATGAGCAGGATGCCGTTGGAGATCGTGGACAGCACGCCCAAGCCCGTCGCCCCGACGATGTTGCCGACTTCCGCATTCGTGGTCGTGAGCTTTCCCTGTCTCACGCTCGCGACCGGGACCACCGTCACCGCGGTTCTCCCCAGCACCCAGACGCTGTCGGCCGTCACGGCAATCAGCTCGCCGTCCACGCGGGCGCCGCCGGTGATGACCAGCTCGACCCATCCGCCGTACGCCTCGGTTTGCGCCAGCCGCGGCGTGACGAGGAATCCGGCGGGCGCCGTGTTGCCGGCGCACGCGACGAGCGCCAGGCCCAGGCCCACGCCGACTGCCCACGGTCTAGTGGCGCGCATAACGGCTGTTCCAGAAGATGTGCTCCATCCCGGCCTCCTGACGCTTGTACGCCGGGGCCAGCGCCCGCAGCGCGTCGCGCGGCTGCAGCACGAGCTGCACCGCGGCGGCCGCGTTCTCCTCGGGCAGCCACTCACGGCGCAGCCACTCGAGATAATAGCCCCGCGCTTCGAGGAACAGCTCGTAGCGCCCGTAGTCGGCGGGCAACTGGTAGCCGATCTCGTACTCGTCGCCGGGCAGCGTGACGAGGGGCTGCTCGCGCTCGCGCAGCGCCCGCAGCGCGGCGGCGTCGGCCCGGCCCGCGTGGCGGACGGCCTCGGGCCGGAGGCGGACCGGCTCCACCGCGTCGCCGAGCGCCGCGATGGCGACGTACTCGAGCCGCCACAACCCGCGCGTGAGCCGCAGCCGCACGCGGTACGGCTTCGCCGCCGTCGCCGGCAGCGGGACGACCTTGGTGTCGACGGCGATCGGCCCGATCTCCCCGACGCTGCCGGCCACGCGCCACTCTCCCATACTGTCGGGCACGAGCACCTCGATCCTCCCCAGCACCCGTCCCAGCTCGCCGGCGAACCCCCGCGCCACGGGGCCGCCCGTCTCCAGACGGGCCAGCCACGTCGTCGCCTGTGTCCCCAGATAGGCGAGGGATTGATAGATCAAGTAGGTGGTCATCAGCGTTTGCCGCGACGCAACCACCAGCCCCACTTCTCCCTCCGGGACCTCCGCGAACTCGAGGTCGATGGTCTCGCGCGCGGCGAGATCCACCGAGTCGGCGGCGCTGTAGCGCTCCACGCGATCGAAGCCTTGCACCGCCGCGCGGCAGTCGCCCTCGGCGGCATCGCAGCGCGAGGGGCTCTCGAGTCCGGTGGCGGGGCGGAACTCCCCGTCCGGCGTGACGAACACCCGGCCGCCAGCAGGCCGCGGCACGGCGATCACGTCGGCGAAGCGGATGACGTGCGTCTCCAGCGCTTCGTTGGTCAGGCGCAGCTCGAAAGCCGCGCCGCGCGGGCGGGCGCGATACAGCATATCGAGGTCGGTGGCTTCCAGCGCGGGCGCGATGCTCGCGGAGAACGCCTCGGCCTGCAGGCTCGCGCCGCCCGAGTCGGGGGCGTAGAACGTGGGGCAGGAACCGAAACAGGTCTTGGGACTGAGCGCGCAGATGGCGGCGACGGTCGCGGTGACGCCCGCCATGACGCTGATCGCGGCGTTGGCGCCGCTGGGGCGGACGACGTTGGTCTCGAACAGCGCGACGGAATCGGCGGGAAACCGGAACTCTCCCGAATCCACCATCGCGCGGTTGGCGTCCAGCAGGCGCCCGCGACCGCGGATGATTCCGCCCCCGGAGTCGGCGTGCCAGTCGGAGAGCACGTAGACGTGCCCGCTGCGGAGGTGCGCCTTGAGGTAGGGGGCCTTCGCGTCCAGCGTCTTGGCGTCGCGGGGGCTCACCAACGTCCGGTCGAGCCGGTGCGCGCACCCGAGGGCGAGGGCTACGACCACGACCATGGTG
>WNFZ01001583.1_pt1 | contig 21912 bp, 12 predicted proteins | sample 5400081 | NCBI WGS metagenome assembly WNFZ01 (sample SAMN13153365, study PRJNA577476) | soil metagenome | isolation source: 80 cm soil or saprolite under grassland replicate 1 | place: USA:California | collected 2016-06-15
GCGTTACCAGCGCTTCCCACCATTTCGGACTCGTAGCTCAATTAGCGGAGCAACCCGTTGTCTGCGGGAAGGCTGAGGGTGCAACTCCCTTCGGGTCCGCCATTTTTTCGGAGTGTAGCTCAGTCTTTAGAGCGCTGGTGGCCGTGCGCTAGCACCTTGGGACCGGGAGGTCGCAGGTGAAAATCCTGCCATTCCGACCAATTTCGAATTGCTGCCGTGGTCGAATACATGAGGCATCCGTCTTCTAAACGGAACGATGCAGGTGGGAATCCTGTCGGCAGCGCCATTGCCAGGTAGTGTCAAAGTAGCACGGCGGCCTGTTAAGCCGCTTGTCTTGGTGCGAGTCCAAGTCTGGCAGCCATTTTCAGGGTGTAATGTCAGCAGCAGACGGCCTTGTTCGGAACGAGGAGGTCGCAGGTGCAACTCCTGCCACCCTGACCATTTCGGATGGTTGGCAGAGCAGTAATGCCCCGGTCCCGAAAACCGAGTGAGCCTCCGGGCTGCGTGGGTGCAATCCCTACACCATCCGCCAATTACCAAAACCTCAACGAAAGGAAATTCCATGAAACCTGTCATCCGTTATCAGAGCCAATTGCTCTTTCGTAAGAGCTATAAACCAAATCGTCTCGTTCGCATCCGATCTGCGGCGAAGCCGAGCGTCACCTTTCGTCCGGTGCGGCGCTTTGGTGTGAAACCGCAACTTGAACTCGTCTCGTAGCTCAAAAGCAGAGCACCCGGCTGATAACCGGAAGACGCAGGAGCATTACCTGCCGGGACGACCAGTTCCCCCCGAGTAGCTGAGGCAGATTAGCGCCTCGCTGAAGACGAGGAGACGTTGGCGCGATACCAACCTCGGGGACCATTTGTTGGCCCTACGCAAGTAGTCCGTGAATGCAAAGCAGCTCGCGCAGCCGGCCTTTCAAGTCGGGCCTAATCGGTGCAAGTCCGATCACGGACACCATTTTGTCCGCGTAGCTCAGTTAGATCAGAGCGCCACCGTGCGAAGGTGGAGGTCGCAGGTGCGAGTCCTGCCGTGGACGCCACTTTGCCTCTGTGCCTCAGCAGCCACAGGACGAGTTTTGTAAACTCGTATTCGTCGGTGCGAGTCCGACCAGAGGCTCCAGTTTATGGTGATCATGATGTAAGAGCAGCATCACGCCCCGTGAAGGCGTTTGTGCCGGTGCGAATCCGGTTGGTCACCCCAATTTGGATGGGCCGCGGTGGATCGGTCAAGTTTGAGAGGCTCCTGTTGACATCCCAACGCCGCGTTCCACAATGGCCCCCAATATGAAACAGGTGGCGCGCCTCTGCCGAATTCCTCTCGTGGCTGGGCTGATCGCCAGCCTGTTGATCGTCGCCGGAGCGAGGTCTTCATGGGCGGGAACGACGCTTGATTGGAATGGCGGCAGCGGCAAGTGGGAAAACGCCGCCCTGTGGGGCGGCACACTGCCGTCGCGAACGTCAGAAGCCCGGATCAACGGCACGCAGGACAAGCCCAGCCAGGTGATCCTGGCCCACACGAACGTGCTGGTGAACCACTTGAGTGTTGCTGACGGTGGCAATAGCCTGGCCTCGATGATCCTGGATGGGCCGTCCCTGACCGCGATTGGCTCCATGGATGTTGGCAAGTACAACGGGTCGGATGGGCGATTTGTGGTAAAGTCGGGCCATCTGTTCGCCGGGAATATCTTTGTTGCCGGCGGTGGTGGGCCGGACCAGCAGGGCCGCGGCACCATCGAAATTCAGGGCGGCGCCGTGGTCACCAAAGACATCATGCTGGGCAATTGCTCTGGGGGCCATTCCACGCTGCACATCGTCGGGTCGAAGGCGTCCGCCATCGCGGTGGAGGATTATCTTTCTATCGGCGTGTATAATTATCTGGAACTGGAAAAGGAGCCGCCGCCGAGCGCGAGCGAAGTGATTTTCGATATCGACGCCGACGGTGTGACGCCGATCTTCACATGGGGCAAGACCGAGGGGCGCGTCAGCTTCCCCGTTCCCGATAACAAGGGCAACGGCGTGGGGACATGCAGGCTGGTGCTCCATCTGCTGGCCGCGCCCCCGTCGGGTGACATTCTGCTCATTGGCGCCGCGAACAAGTGCAAAGGCGAGTTTACGGAATTGCCCGAAGGCGCTCCCGTTCGCGCGCAGTTTGAGAACAAGACTTACGAATGGAAACTCACTTATCGCGGCGGCCCGAAGCGGTGCGATATCATGCTGACCGATCCTCACGTTGGAGATGTCGCTGGCAAAATGATTAGGTATGCAACCGCCCAAAAAGCCAAAGCGTTTCAGTTTGATCGTGCCGTTGTCGAATCCGCCTATCGGGAGTTCTACCGCCAGGTGGATGCGCAGCAGACCCCCATTGGGGGCGGCCCCTTGGCATTCCCCGGCGCCGAGGGTTATGGCGCCTATGCCAAGGGCGGACGCGGCGGCAAAGTTCTGTTCGTGACCAATCTAAGCGACTCCGGCCCAGGCAGCCTCAGAGAGGCGATAGAAACCAAAGGCCCCCGCACGGTGATCTTTCGTGTTGGCGGTTTGATTGAAACCAAGGGGTTGGTAGTCCGCGAGCCCTACCTGACCATTGCGGGCCAGACGGCGCTCGGTGACGGCATCTGCATCAGGAAGAACGAGAGCAGCGGGGACGCCCTCGCGCTCTCGGCGACGCATGACGTGATCATCCGCTTCCTCCGTATCCGTGCGGGAAATAACTCTGGCCAGTTCCGCTCCGAGAGCTTCCGCGCTTCCGACAGCGACAACTTCATCGTTGACCATTGCTCGTGCAGTTGGGGCACCCCCCAAACCCTGACCACCTCCGGGTCGCTCGACCGCTTCACGGTGCAGTGGTGCATCATTGCGGAAGGCAGCAACCGACAGCGGCATGCCTTCGCGACCGGTGTGGGCGGCGACCGCGGCACCTGGCACCACAACCTCTTCGCCCACATGCAGAGCCGCGTGCCGCGTTGGGGCGATATTACGGTGCAGTGTGATTTCCGGAACAACGTCATCTATGACTGGGGCCATTGCGCCGGCTACGGGGACCTGCGCACCCTCAACTACGTCAACAACTATCTGCGCCCAGGCCCCTCCACCACGCAGCGTCCGCCTTACTTCATTTTTGACCCGAAAGTCATCCTGCCGCGCTCGATTTACGTTGACGGGAACATCATGGTCGGGATGGCCGATGTCGGCCGGGACAATTGGAAAGGCGTCCTTGCCGAGCGATCCCTGCAAAGCTCGAAGCCATTCCCCGCGCCGCCGGTGCAGACGCAATCCGCCGCAGAGGCCTTTGGGCTGGTCCTCAGGAACGCCGGGGCGACTCGACCCACACGCGACTCGGTGGACGCGCGAATCGTTTCGAATGTGCGCAACGGCACGGGCAAGATCATCAATGACGAAAAGGAAGTGGGCGGCTGGCCGGCCTATGCCTCCGGTGAACCGCCGGTGGACACCGCGAGGGACGGCATTCCGGACCATTGGAAGAAGGCGCACGGCCTGCCGCTCAACGATCCAAACGTAGCCAACGCCGTCAACGTCGATGGCTACACGACCTTGGAAGTGTACTTGAACTCGCTGGTGATCCCTTCGAAGCCTTCGAGCCGGTAAAGCGCGCCACGAACGGATCCAGGGTCTGAAGCTCATTGACGAGTTCGACCTGTCGCGCGAAGCCATCCCAACGCAGTGGCTCAACCAAGTCGCTGTGTGGGACGCACTGCTCGCGCGCATGCCGATGACGGCCATGGTCCGCAACCTCGGCAAGATGACGAGCCTCGGCCTCATCAAGCCGTTCAGTGACGCGAAGAAGCTCGTTCTCCGCAAGCTGAAGGATGAAACGACGCTGAAGCGTTCGCGCATCCACCCGCTCGCCGTTCTCGTGGCGCAGAAAATCTACGCCCAGGGTCACGGCGACAAGGGCGCGCTCAAGTGGTCGCCGGTTTCGGCGATCGTGGACGCACTGGACGCAGCGTTCTACGCGACGTTCAGCAACGTCGAACCTTGCAACAAGCCCGTGCTGCTCGCGCTCGACGTGAGCGGTTCGATGGCTGCATCGAACATCGCCGGTTCGTGCATCAGTGCTCGTGAAGGCAGCGCAGCAATGGCGCTCATCACGGCAGCGACAGAGCAAGAACACGAAATCATCGCGTTCAGCGCTCCGACGCGCGGTGGTTACGGCGGCATGCACGGCGGCGGTGAACCGGGCATTACCCGCGTGAACGTGTCGCCACGCATGAGACTCGCGGAAGTCATCAAGGCGATCGAAAAGATCCCGATGGGCGGCACGGACTGCGCCCTGCCGATGCTGTGGGCCGCTCGCAACAAGCTGAACGTGTCGGGCTTCGTGACCTACACGGACGGCGAAACGTGGGCGGGCAACATTCATCCGGCACAGGCATTGCGTCAGTATCGCAGCGAGTTCGTCGGTGACGCGAAGGCCGTCGTTGTGGGCATGACCTCCAACGGCTTCACCCTCGCCGACCCGAACGACCGCGGCATGTTGGACGTGGTCGGCTTCGACACGTCCGTGCCGGCCGTAATCGCGAACTTTGTTCGCGATTAGCGAATGGTTCAACGACGCCAAGACCAGGTAACAACGCAGGCGGGAGCGAAAGCTTCCGTCTCCACTTTCAATTTCTATCCCGTTGGCCGAGCAGTTCAGGCGGCGGTTTGCAGAACCGCAGAGGCTGGTGCGATTCCAGCACGGGATTCCATTTCTTCGAGCATAGGTGTTGAGAGATACACGCCTTGTGGCCGTCCGCAAGGACCTTCCAAACCGGAATACAGGGCGCGCTACCCTGATGCTCGTCCATTTCTCGCGACGCGAACCGGTGTCAGTCAGGACTTCACAGGCCTGGTTGCGGCGGTTCAACTCCGCCATCGCGTCGCGTTCGGGTTGCAAGCATTGCAGCGATGCAGCGGTCTCTTAAACCGCAGAGCACGGGGCAGCACCGTGGCGACCCACCATTTCGCCGATGTGGCTCAGCAGCGACAGCAGCAGTTTCGTAAACTGCCGGGCGCATTTGCCCCACGAGAGTGCGAGTCTCTCCATCGGCTCCATTTTCGCATCCGTGGTGAAATTATTATCATCCTCCGCTTCGAACGGAGAGTTTGCAGGTGGGATTCCTGCCGGATGCACCAATTTACGGGCATGTGGTTAAACCCGAATAGCAGAGGGTCCAGACTCAGAATCTGGCAGCCTTGGGGGTGCAAGTCCCTTCATGCCCACCATTTTGGAATGTCAACCGGACGAGCGGGCCGGACCTGTTTGCTAAACAGTGGGCTCCCTGAAAAGGGAGTGTGGTGCGAGTCCACGGCATTCCGCCATTCATGCGCGCGTAGCTCAAAGAGAGCCGGCGGCCTTATACCCCGCATCGCACTAGATCAGTGCCGGGTTCCGGAGCGTTACCGGACGCGCGTACCATTTTGATCTCCTCTGTCCCCATAGCTCAAAGCACAGAGTGGGCGCGTCCTAAGCGTCAGGTTGCCGGTGAGCGTCCGGCTGGGGACACCATTTTTTGCGGGTGTGGTTCAACAGCAGAATGCGGCCGTGCCAAGGCCGAGACAACGGTGCGATTCCGTTCACCCGCTCCATTTCCGTTGGGAGTGTAGCTCACCAGCAGAGCGCTCGCTTGACATGCGAGAGGCAGAGAGGGCAGCACTCTCCACTCCCACCATTTTCTCGAGGGCAAGGAGTCGAAGCCACAGCAGACCGGCACCGGACTTTTAATCCGGTATGGTGAGGTTGCAACTACCTCCGGCTCCACCAATTCATTGCCGGGTCGTCTAATCGTAGGACAGCGCCCTTTGAAGGCGCGAATGCTGGTGCGATTCCAGCCCCGGCAGCCAGTTTTGGCAAGTCGAGCTTCGACCCGCCCGGTGGTGAAATAGAATCACGTCTGGCCTACACCCAGAAGTCGGAGGGGCAGAACCTTTCCGGGCGACCATTGCCTCGTTGCATAATCAGCAGTGCGCCGGTCTCTGACACCGGATGGTGGCCGTGCGCAAGCACCCTGGAGCGAAGCCAGGCGAGGCAGCCAATTTCGTGTGTCCATACGCCAGCGCCAACAAAGAACAAACACCTCACCGCGCGACAGATAGAGGCCGTGTGCAAACACTTTATGAGCGACATCTTGAACAAGACGATCGTGCTGGTGCTCAACCGCAACTGGCAAGCGATTAACATTCGCACGCCACAGGACGCGTTCTGCCAGATGGCGACGAATGTCGCGACCGCGCTCGACATCGAGGGAGATGAACACATTCGCCCTGTGAAGTGGGACGAGTGGATCACGCTTCCCGTGCGGGAGCATGACGCGTTCGTGCGCACCGCGCGCGGCGCCATCCGCGTGCCGACTGTCATCGTGGCGGTCAACTACGCGCGCCTGCCGAAGAAGCGGCCGAAGCTCAGCGCGAAGAATATCCGCGAGCGCGACGGCAACCGGTGCCAATACACGGGCGCGTTGCTGCACCCGGATGAAGGCAGCCTCGACCACGTCCTGCCACGCTCGCGGGGCGGCAAGGACTCATGGGAAAACCTTGTGTGGTCAAGCAAGGACGTGAACGCTCGCAAGGGCAACCGTCTGCCGCACGAAGCTGGCCTGAAGCTGCTCAGCGTGCCGCGCGCGCCGAAGGAACTGCCGGTATCTGTGCTCATTCGGAACGCCCAAGGCGTCTCGGAGTGGAAGTTGTTCCTCAATGAATGAACCAATGGGCGAGCGGGCGTCATTGCTCGCTCTCCCGACGGCAACGAAGTACAATGCAAGCCAAAGCAAATGCTGATATTCATAGATGAAATGACAATTATGAACACCAAAGATTTCCTGCGTCTCGGCGTGCCGTTGGGACAGGCGACTCGCCTCGCGACGGATTTTGTGGCGAAATTCATCCTTAGCGGCGGTGACAAGTCGCGGTTGCACGAGGAGGTCGCGGCCATTGTGGCGAACCCGTCGCCGTTTCTGGCGGATGACTTACGCAAGGACTTCGCGAAGGCGTTGCTCAATGCACCCCCACCACCGCGCGCTCAACCGGTGAAGTATCGGCAGTGGGGTGAAGGGCTCGAACACGAGGCGGTGATGCAGATGGAGAAGGCGTGTCTGTTGCCGGTGTCGGTGGCGGGCGCGTTGATGCCGGATGCGCACGTGGGCTATGGTTTGCCCATCGGCGGCGTGCTGGCCACGGAAAACGCGGTGATTCCTTACGCCGTCGGCGTGGACATCGCGTGCCGCATGAAGTTGACCGTGCTGGATATTCCGGTGCGCGACATCGATCAGAGACAGGACCGACTCACTCGTGCCATCGAGAAGGAGACACGCTTTGGTGTGGGCGCGAGTTTCAAGGAACGCCGCGCGCACGATGTGTTGGACGCGGATTGGACAGTCAGCCCGATCACCAAGCAGCACAAGGATCGTGCCTGGTCGCAACTCGGCACGAGCGGGAGCGGAAACCATTTCGTGGAGTTCGGTCTGTTCACGGCGCACTCGCAGATCAACGACCTTGAAGCGGGAACCTACCTGGCGTTGCTGTCTCACAGCGGCAGCCGCGGCACGGGCGCGGCGGTATGCGATCATTACAGCAAGATTGCGTTCAGCCAGTTTCCCGATCTGCCAAGCGAACTAAAGCGGCTCGCATGGCTGTCTTTGGATTCCGCCGAAGGGCAGGAATACTGGGCAGCGATGGAATTGATGGGCCGCTACGCCGCGGCGAACCATGCATGTATCCACGGGCATATCGCGGAGCATCTGGGCGCGCAGGTGTTACTCGACCTGGAGAACCACCACAACTTTGCGTGGAAGGAACGGCACGTCATCGACGGCGTCGAGCGCGAGGTCATTGTGCATCGCAAAGGAGCGACGCCGGCGGGTGAAGGCGTGTTGGGCATTATTCCCGGCTCGATGGCGACGCCGGGCTTTGTCGTGAGCGGCAAGGGCAACGGGCAATCGTTGAACTCCGCTTCGCATGGCGCTGGCCGCGCGATGAGCCGCAAGGCCGCGAACGAAAAGTTCAACTGGAAAGACGTGAACCGCTTTCTCCGCGAGCGGGGCGTGACCCTCATCAGCGCCGGCCTCGACGAAGTCCCGATGGCCTACAAGAACATCCGCGAAGTGATGGCCGCGCAGAGCGATCTGGTCACGGTGCTCGGCCAATTCGATCCAAAACTGGTGAAGATGGCGCCCAGCGGCGAGCGCGCGGAAGATTGAAATTTGCCCGCGATCATTAGCTGCGTCGCGGTCAGTCTCCGAGCCGCCGTTATCGGAGATTGCGATGTGGTAACTCAAGCCCGCCAGTGCGTAGAAACTCGCCATGAATGAGCCGCCCCCATCCGACCCCCGAGTGATGAGAAAGAGATTGGAAACCGCCGAGCCGACGTAAACGCTGAATGGCTGTTCTGCGTCCCAGCCGGTCAGCGCGAGCGTCACGTCGTCGCTGGCCGGTGCAATCCACGAATACCAGACTGACGCACCCGTGGTGGAAGCCGCGTGGAGCGGCTCGCCTGGTTCACGCGTCGCCGCCACAGTCGTCCCGTCCAGTGTCACGATCGAACCGGAGAGCACCGTGCGATTCGCAAAATTGTCGTTGACGGGACGGCTCCTCGCCGTGAGGTCCAGCTGGAATTCACCGGACGCTCCGCCGCCGCCGTCCACGGCGATTTGATAACTCTCGCCGCTGCTTGGAAGAGCGCACTCGTCATTGTTCAACCCGAAACAGTGATCCAGTGGCACCGCACGGCGTTTCGAACCGTCTGGCGCTGGAGGTCTCGTCCACGAGTTGGACGACCACGGAGCAGTCGTGATTTGGTGAAGCTCATCCGCCGGATGTGGCAAGACAATCCGATCTGGGGCGCCATTAGAATTCGCGACGAGTCGGCCAAGCTCGGAATCCAGGTCTGCGAGTCCACTCTTCGCAAGTACCGCCCGAAGGCCCGACGCTCCAACCAGACATGGAAACCCTTCCTCCGGAACCACACCAGGGATCTGGTCGCCGTGGATTTTTTCACGGTCCCCACAGCCACTTTTCGGGTGTTGTTCGTTGTGGTGATCATAGCCCATGAGCGACGAAGGGTGTTACACTTCAACATCACCGACTCGCCTTCGGCTGCTTGGACAGGCCAGCAATTGGTTGAAGCCTTTGCTTGGGGCGACCCGCCCCGTTACCTGCTCCGAAACCGCGATAGCATCTACGGTGCTGACTTCGTCCACAGGATCGAGGGGTTGGGTTTGGAACAGAAGCTGATCGCGCCGCGGTCGCGTTGGCAGAATCCGGTTGTGGAACGGTTGATCGGGTCGATCCGCCGCGAATGTTTGGACCACGTGATTGTTCTGAACGAGCAGCACCTGCGTCAGATCCTGTCCGACTACATCGACTATTATCACCGTCACCGTACTCACCGATCCTTGAATTCCAACAGTCCGGAGACACGCTCGATCGAAGCACCAGATCGAGGCAACATCGTCGCGTTGCCGTTGGTGGGTGGACTCCATCATCGCTATTCTCGGCAGGCCGCCTGAGGCCGGTCCTATTTTGGACTCGCATTAGCTGCTTCGACCGGGACGTGGTTTGCGCACCCGTCTCCCTTATTGTTCCTCGAACCTTGCTCCCACAAGAGCTGTCAAGCGCATCGCTGAGAATCGACCAGACAAGATGGTGAACGTCCTAGCCGCGAATGGATCATCGAAGCTCTGTTCGACCGGCGAACCTCTCGCCTTGGGCGATGAGATGGAGTTGTCGCTCCCCACACCTGCCGGGGGCGCGGCCTGCGCCCAGCTCATTGCGACTGGATACGGAAGAATCGCCGGGGCTGACCGAAGGCGTTGGGGATCGTGACTTGCACCGTCGCGCCGTTGCCGGCGATTCCAGTTTGGAGAGCGGTCCAAGGGCCGGAGACCAAGTCCGAGGTGCTTAGGACGTTGTAGGAGCGGCCGGCCTGCGAGGCGAAGTTGATTTGCAGGAAGCTGCCGGACTTGGCCACGGAGGCGATGCGGATGGTCTCGTCCAACTGGATAACGCCGCTGATTGAGCTGACCGCGCCCTGGTCGTCGCGAGCAGTCACGGCGAGGGTATTCGGCCCAAGCGTGATCGGCACATTGAAGCTGAACGTCGGATTGGCGCCGCAGTTGTTGCAGACGGTCACGGGCGCGGCGCCGTTTAATTGGTAGGAAATCTCCACCACGTTGTTGTTGCATCCGGTCAGGACGGAGCCTGCCAGACTCAACTGGTTGGAGGCCGCGTGGGTCGGGATCGTCAGGTCCAGGCGCAAGCAGGTCCCTAAATCGAGGCGTTGTCCCGCGCGGACTGTGACGTCAACGGGCGCTAAAGCGACCCTGTTGTTTTCCCCGCCAGAGGTCACAAAGGGTTTGAGGGTGTAAGTTCCTTCCGGCAAGAGCACCCGAATTTGCGCCTGATTCGCCACAGCAGCATACGCGGCGCCATTGGCCAGACCCCAATCGACGCGGTAGTCGGCGGGCTGACCGAGGAAATTGGTGCCGGTCAGGCCTCCGAAAAAGTAGAGAAACGGTTGGGTGAAACTGGCTGAGGGAGAATAAATTCGCACGAGGACTTCGCTGAAGCCGTAAGCCAGATCGTTGGTCACAGGCTGGTTGGGGACGACTTCAATCTCGTGGCTGCTGCGCTCGGCAATTGTATAGTTGTTGTAAAAGTCATCGGGAGAGGTCTCATACAGGGTCAGGCGAAAATACGAAGGACGCCAGATGCTGCGCTCGCCCTGCAGTCCCCCCAGCGCCAATTCGTAGCGCCCCCAAAAGGCACTGCTGGGCGCCTCGAAATTGCCATCGAAGTCACCCCAGCCATAGCCGTGCGCGGCGGTGTAATGCGCGCCGGTGGCGCGGCGGTCCACCCCGTCGTATTCGACTAAAGACCGCACGACGCCGCGACTATTCCCGAGGAGATCGGGGATGCCGTCATGGTTGGCATCCTCGTCGCCGTCATGATAGATGCCGCGCAGCATCGAAGCATGACCCGGCGTTTCGGCTGGCCCTTGCAGCCGAATCGCGCCGCGCATGTAGCCGGGATCAATCTGAAAAATGTTGCTCAGGTTGACGGTCGCGCCGGGTGCTACTGCCACCGCGGGATTGCTGCCCCAGCCCAGGCCAGGCGTCCAGAAGGATTCCACCGTGCGGTTGGTCCGAAACGCCATCTGCCCCTGCACGGCATAACCGGTCGAAGCCGGATCGGCGGTGGAAGGTTCGAGATTGCTGAGCTGGAACACGCCGCTGGCGGGTAAGGTCGAGTTGTCCCCCGCCACTGTCGTCCAGCGTTCGTTGCCAAACGGACCGTATTGGGCCAGCATCGCGGTCAGGTCCGGATAGGTTGGCAGGCCTAGAGATGTCAGGCCTGGAATCCTCCATTCAAACTCCCGCAGCATGTCCACCGTGCCGGTGATTTGCCCGACGCCGACGTCCGAGGGGATGATGATGTTCACATTGACGATTTCGTCGCAGCCCACCGTAAGGTTGGTGTTCACCTGATGCGCCTGGCGATCAGTATAAACATTCGTGCCGCGGTTGAGTGTTAGAGATAGCGAATGATCCCCACCGCCTCGAACGTAGAACCGTTGCTGTGTCGCGCCATTAGGGATGCTGCTATGAACATACCCGCCATCGGCATTGATAATGCCGCCGCCTACGCTAACCGGAACGCCCAAGGAATCCACGAAGTTGAACTGCACGACGCCCAGGCAATCCTCGAAGTTCAACACCGGCCCCGCCATACCCACCACCACCGGCGCGGAGGTCTTTGAATGAAACTGGTAGAGCTGGTTCGTATCCGCGCCCAACGCAACCTGGGGTGTCACCACGTAAGTAATCCCAGCAGCGTTGGTGCAGTCCGCATCCACGGTGACTGCGTAATCGCTGCTGGCGCCCGGGGCGGTCGGCTGATAACCCGAAGTGGAGTCGCGGCCCGCCGGCAGACTGTCAGCGTAGATGTAATACAATCTCATGCCTTCGTCGCCCGGAGGATTGAGCAGGCTGAGGATGGCCGGGTTGCTGTTGTTGAACCGGAGCGTGCCGGTGATTCGGTTGGAGCAGAAACCGACGCCGTTGGTGGGGACCCCGCCCTGAGCGCCGATGGAGGCCCAGAAGCCGCCGGACAGACTGAAATCGCCGCCGTTCATGTTGCCAGCATCCAGTTGGCCGGCGGTGCCGCTGACGGCATAAGCCCCGCCCGCGCTCATGCCGCCGGGGCCAATTTTGTGCCAGGGGATGTTGTAGGTTTGGGACAGGGCGGACGCGATCGCCGCAAGGGGAGCGAGCAGCGCTAGGGTGGTTAAAATTAAGTTTCTCATATTGTGCCATGAAGAATTGATTTTGTGTCTAGGCCCCTAATTACCGATGGTTACCGGACCATTAAATTCCTTGAGCGACATGGCCTTGGTGATCGTGGCGGTCTCGCGCGAGGAGCCGGTTTTGAAGTTCAGAATGCCACCGTATGATACGGCCGAGACGCCCTCCGCGAGGGTATTGTAAGGATTAACGAAAGTGCCAAGCTCGGTTCCGTTGTAGTTGAAATCCACCCATGTGTCAGCTCGCGTGAGCCACTCAAACACCATTGCCGCGCCATCCGGCTGAATGCTTCGTAGATTTATTTGAGTGGGTAACACGGTTCCATCATTCCAATGCAAGAACGGAGTCATCTGATTCCAAAGTGTGGTTCCTCCCGCGGTAAGGTTCGGTGCCCCATCACTAAAAAGTGGCGGATTGTTGCCCGCCACATAATGCCACACAGCCAGCCCGCTGGCCTGTGGATCATTCGGATATCCCAGATCTGTATCGTATGACCCTCCTCCGTTGGCTGGAGCACTATTGCGAAACTCAACCATAAAATACTCACCTACGCCCCGAACAGGATCGTAGAGGATCACTGGAGTGTCTGCGGATTGGAACTGCGCCGTAGTCACGGTGGCCACGCCACCGCTACGAAGCGTGAAGACTCGCGGCTTTACCCACCCCAACCGCATCTTATGCCACGGGTCAAGGTGCCAAGTATGCGGATCGTCGGCAGCGGTGGATATCGTACCACTCATTAAAGTCAGGCCTTGGGAAAGATCGTTGGCCCCGTAGAGATCAACGGTGCCCAGACTATGACTCGCTTCGTGGGCAAATGTTGTGAAGCTGGTCTGATGGTCCAATGAGGCCACTCTTCCCTTAAGTGTGACGTTTTGACCGGAGATTGCCTGACCCGCGCCTGCTGCACCAATGGGGCGATTTGCGCCTGCTAGATTGCCATTATTCCCGACGATCATGATGAACAGTTCGCTGTTATCGACAATATGGTCGCGATTAACATCCCATTGCGCGAAGTCGTATCCCGTCTTCGTGGCGATCAATTGCAGGAGATAAGCGATTCCGGCTCCAGAATCGATTCCGAAGCGGTCCACGCCTTCGCTAGGGCTGTCGATCGAGTGCTTCGCAGCTAAGGTCGCAGCTTCGTCGGCGCTTAGTAAGGCAGGCCCGATCACGCCGGCCCGCTCCCACAAGAATCGACCTCCAGAGTTTTCCAGGAAGTATCCATTGACACTCGGGAATGTCAAAAAGTTGAAAAAGAGTTGGTCGTAGTAATTATTGTCGTGGGCGAGACTCGGAGAAGGTAATGGAAGTTGCCACGTAATCAGCAGCAACGGCTTATTGTCAATCCCTTGAGGAAGGTTTCCGAACCCGAAGTCTTCGGCAGTCAGCGCCGCGAGCCGTTGAGGGGGCAACGCTACTATCAACCAGACAACCACCGAACCGAGTTTGGAGAGTAACAGCTTTTTCATAGGGTTGGTGAGTTGAGGATTTACTGAAGGGTGACGAGCACAAGCACCATGCCCTTACAGTCCTTCAGCCCGCTCATCGCTTTTCCCAGGATGGCTCCTTGTGCTTTGGTGTGGTCGGTCACCTTCATGGCGTGGCCGGCGATGGATGACGTGGTGAGCAAATCGCCCGGTTTGATCGGACCGCTTGAGGCGTCGGCCAGCACATACACGCGGCCACTCAAGGCGACGTTTTGGCCGCCGTCATTTACACCTTGTTGACTGAGGGAAATGCCCGGTTTGATTCCGTTGGCCCCGCTGACGATGCCTGCCACACGCGTGTCGTAGGCCCGTTCGCTCCTCTTTAACTGGCCCGCGGTTTCGTCGTCGATGACTACGACGGACCCCTGCGGGATTTCCCCAGTGGACATCCGGAATGGCTCGGACAGGTCGCATCCACCTGTGATCGTCAGCGCACATACGGTAGAGTGGCCCGCGACGGTAGAGTCGCCGGTGATCGTGAGCGCTGAAGCTGTTAAAGTGCCGTTGACAGTGACCTTGCCTTGGAAATGGCCCGCTTCGCCGCCACCGGTGTTGGCACCGTAAACTCCAACGCCGGTGGGGCTCGCGCTTTCACCATATACGCCGGTGCCGCCGGTGCCCGTTTGGGGAGAGAGTGACTTGCCAACGACCGCCGTTCCGCCCGGAATTGGGTTCTCGCCCCACAGGCCCGCACTCGTGGCGGCGGCGGAGAAGGAAACGCCGTACACACCTTTCCCGCCTGGGCTGCGGCCAGAAACGCCGACGCCGCTGCCGGTGCTGGTGCCATACACGGCGTCAATACCTGCGTCAGTACTCACCACCTGCAGTTTTGCCGAAGGAGTGGTCGTTCCGATCCCGACGTAGCCGACACCGTCCAGGTGAAGCAGTCCACTCGGGTTGCTACCGCTTACCGCCCCTTGTGTCTTGAAAGTCATCCCAGCACCGTTCGCCTCAATGCGCGAGTAGAGACCAGCGGCAGTATCATCCAACGTCAGGAACGGATGAGATCCCGTCAGACGCACGGCATCCGGCACGCCGGAAATATGAAGTGCACTCTGCGGTATGGACGTGCCGATGCCAACTCTGCCACCGTTGTAGTAAGCGCTCGCTCCGTCGAGCGCCCAGATACCGCCGCCGCTCCCGGTAGATGCAATCGTCAGCGTGTTCCCGCTGGGCATGATGCTCACGTTCGCGCCCGCGCTCAGAGTGACCGCATCCGAAAGGCCGTTCAACGACCGCACCACTGTTCCCGGAGCAATGCTCCCGCTCGTGACGGCATTCCCCGCAAGTCCCCCAGCAGTTGTGGCGAAAATCGCGTAAGGCGACAGCGTCAATTCCTGCCGGGGCGTCAACAGTTGAAACTCGGACGCGCTGCCGCTGGGGTGCGCCTCAATCTCCAGCCAATAAGCGGTCCCGTCGTAAACATCTCCAAAGTCAATAAGGGTCGTGAACAGGCCGTTCGTGACCGGGACTGCGGATCTTACAAGCCCTGGAGGTACCAGGTTTGGGAGGTGACTTACCGCGCTGCCACCCATTTCCGTGATATAAATGTTAAAGCGCAGATCGTAAAGGCCGGTGGCCGGGTTTCCACCTTCAGTTAGCAGGCCCTGGTAAGTGAAAGCGGTGCCGAGTGGCGCGGCGTTCGCGGCGAGCGGCGCGATCCGTGCAAGAAGGGCGAGGGCGAGCAAGGCTGTCGCGAACTGCGTGAGCCGTGGTTTTTGGATGGGGTGAGTTTTCATATAATTTGTCGGCGATTGTCGTTAATAACTGCGTTCTTTTGGCTGAATCCCTCCCGGTTGCTTCCGGTGAGTGAGATGGTCCATTCATATTGCAATGCGAAATGGCGGGTCGCGAAAGGGACAGGGAAATGAAAATATTCTTACTATCCAGACGTGCCCGATGTGCGGAGTGTCCACGTTGATTGGTGGTTGATGGATCAATGCGATTGAAGAATGTAAAACTGTTGTGGACCGGAATTCACGGCGTCGCTAAATGGGGCGGTAAATCTACTGCCGCGCGCGGTGATGGAATTGGTCCAGACCGGCGTCCACTGGCCCAATGGCTGCGCGAAGCTGGCGCCGGCCAGCAAATAAAAATTTCCGCCGAATCCGCAGGCGGCGGTGAGTTGCAGGTTATTTTGGGAGGTCCTGGTCCTGAGGAAGGTCAATATCGGCTGCGGAGAGGGAACGATCTGCTCCGGAGTCGCAGTTCCGTAGGAAGGGGAACCACGGTCAACAAAACCGTCGCCAAGCTGGCCATCCGTATTGAGACCCATCGCCCACAGGCTGCCGTCGGTTTTGAGAAACAGGCTGTGAAGCGACCCCCCCGCGATGGCCGCGACCCCGCTGGCGACGATTTGTTCGGGCCTGTTGGTGTTGTTGACTGTGCCGTCGCCGAGCAGGCCATAACGGTTGAGACCCATCGTCCACAGGCTGCCGTCGGATTCGAGAAACAGACTATGGGCGCCTCCCGCGGCGATTTTTGTCACCGTCGTCGCCGCATCCAGGCAGGTGGCTGGCAATAGGAGCATCCCGACAACGAAAAGCCGGGCCGCTAATTGTCGAGCATGGTTCAGATTGTTCATAATTTCATTTGGTTGTCTGGTTACGGAGCCCCTCCCGGCCGTCGGGACGATCCCTTCACCCAGCAATGCGAAATGGCGGGTCGGGAAAGGGACAGGGGAACGAAAATATTTTGCGAAGACCGACTTTTGGGCGTTGGCAGCCGGTCGAGATCTGTGGCAGCCGACGTGAGGAAACGCTGATTTCCGAAGAGATTTGAGCCTCGTGACCTCGGCTGCTACTTCTTCAACGGGCCGTCAACCGACGTGCGTTGGGTCGGCGAGTTTCAGTGCCAAAAGCTGACCGACAAATTTCCGCGGCGCGCGAACATTCATGGATACAGCAGTACGAGCCCTCGATGCTCTTGAGTCTGGGAAGGTTCAGGGACTCGTGGAACTCGTCCTTCCCGAAAGTTTTGCAATTACCTCCGCAATCCCTTCCGATTAACTCTTTCTCAAAGGACTACTGTGGGCGCTCCTCCAGGGAGATGCGCAGCGGCTTTGGAGCGGGGCCCACGGAGACTGTTTCAGCGGGAATGGGCGGCGCGTTCCAGTCGAGGTTGAGTTTGGCAAGTTCGGCGCGGAGGCGGCGCAAATCCCAGACCTGGACCTGCTGGTCCCATTCCAGCGCGAACAATTGCGAGCCATCGGGCGAAAAACGGAGAAAAGAGATGATGGCAGCGCGCGGCGCTTCCAAGTCGGCCAGCACTTCGCCGGAATCGGTAGCGACCAAATGGACTATGCCTGGGCCATCGGCAATCGCCACGGTTCGCCCCTCGGGACTGAACGCCAAGGCGGCCGTCAGGTCGGGGCGACTGCGCCGAATAGTATATTTACGCTTCCATGATCCGGTTTCCCAGACGTCGAAACTGACTCCGCTGACAGCGAGCCAGCGATGATCGGGACTAAAGGCAACTGCTGCGGAGGAAGGAGTCGGCAGCGTGCAGACGACTTGCTTGGATTCGAAATCCCACACTTTGACACCCGAACCCTTGAAATTGCCCGCCGCCACCCAGCTCAAGGCCGCGTAGTTGAAGTAGCCGTTCCGAATAGCGACTGCGTACGACGACGCCTTCATCGCTGGTGCTGCCTTCGCCATCTCTGTATCGGCTCGGCAACCACAAGGCCCACCAATGCGGATCCAGTGGGTCGTTTAACGAAGCTGCAACATTCGCTTTATGCTACGGCCTGGACGTCTTGCTTGCCCTGCTCCGGTCAGGACTTTTACTACCGAGCTTGCTTGGGTCGGGTCGCCCCAGAAACCCAAGTCGGTTATGACTGGATGGTTCATCGTCATTTACCATCGCCGGACTCGCACCGGCTGGATTGACAGCCTTATGGGCTGCACACAGAGAAAACAGAGAGGAAATTGCAATGAAAACATTTGGCAGAAAGATGAGTGGCAGAAAGATTGGGGGAAAAAAGCATTTTTTTCTGCCAGAATTCCGGCTCTTTCCGTTCTCCGTTTCCTCAGTTGCCTCCTGTGAAGAAATCCCTTTTCGTGGATGAACGACAGTGCTTCTGAATGTCCATCGTCCGAATCACTGCTCCGCCGTGATGGCGATTAAAAAGGGGGCGGGGCCGCTCATCGCGGAAACGAAATCAAGGCTGGCAATCGCCTTCTCCGGCTTGGGATTGTCCCATGTCCAGATGAACAGGCGAAGAGAGTGTCCGTGCTGCCGGGCCGTTGGGTTGGTGCCGGTCCAGGCTACGAAAAACTTCTCAGTATCAACGTGAGGGTTGGCAGGGTTGTCCCACGCCCAATAATCTCGAATGCCCAGGCCATAGTCAACAGAGACCTCGATGGTCGAGCCGTCAGCGTAGTGAACAACGTAACGGCCAACGGTGGCTCCTTGAAAAAGCCAACCGCCATCCGAAGCTTGCAGAAAGTGAAGGCGGCGGCATCCCAGACCCACCTTGATCTTGCTGACCTCGACCGGAAAGCTTCGGTTCAGGGGTCGGCCACCCGAAAGCTGGACCAGACCCCGCACGTCGAATGTCACTCCCTTGAAAGTCTGCACGCCGTTGGGCAACCATGCTAGATTGTTCTCAGCCTCGCCCGACGAGGATTCCGTTAGCGCCGCGTTGTAATAATCAGAGAGATCAATCAGACTGGGCGCGGTTTGCGGGTGGCGGGAGGGAATTTTTGCGAGCAATTCCGCACGACGCCCGGGCGGGTGCGCCGGATCGGCGTTCATAAAGATTACTTTCTTCGATTTGATTTCCGGTTGGCGGACCGGCGGCAACGGCGGGGCTTCCCAATCAAATCCCAATTTGGCCAGGTGTTGGCGAATGGCGCGCAGATCCCAAACGTGTAAGCTGTCCGATCCGCCAGCGACCGCCAGCCATGTGGCATCGGGGCTAAAGGCCAGGGAGGAAATCTCCCTACCACTGTCTGCTTCCAACGTGGCAAGTTCGCGGCCAGATGCTGTATCCACCAGGCGCACTGCGGTTTGCGGATCGATGAGCGCCAACATACTGCCGTCCGGGGAAAAGGCCATCATACTGGGAGTATCCCTGATCCCGCTGCTCGAATCGTGCGGGATACGCAGGCCGGGGGACCATTCACCTGTTTTCCAGAAGCAATATCCGTCTTCGCTTCCTGTCACCAGCCAGCGTCCATCCGGGCTGAAAACCACCGCCGTATGATCGCCACTGGGTATCTCCTGGCACAAGCGGCCAGTGGAGCCGTCCCATATCTTTACTCCGTCCTGTCCCCACGCGCCGGTGGCGATCCAAGTGCCGGCGGGATGGATGGCTACAAAACGCATCCAGGATTGGATTTCTGTCCGGGCGGGCTTGCTCATTGAATCGGTCTGGAAGATATGACAACTGTTAGAGGCAAGGACGGCCAGGATTTTTCCATTGGCGGAAAGGGCCGCCCGCCCAAAATCCCCGCTGGACGCCAGGGCCCCAGGCGGCCCCAGGCGGATTTCCCCCGTCATGGAGGCAGGCTGCAGTGGCCAACACCACACACCGCGCCGACCGCTGAGGAAGAGGTTCTGACCCGAGGCGTCGAACAACACCGCACCAAGCCAACCAGCGTGGCGCGAAACCAGTTCCTGCCCGCTGGCGACCTCCCATACTTTCAATTGATCGCCTGTGGAATAAGCCAGGAGCGCTCCATCCTTCGCGAATCCGACCGGACCGTAACCGCGCTCCGGACCACCCGTTGTTTCGTGAAAGGCGCGGACCACGCGTGTGGGAGCGACTTCAAAAATCTCAAACCAATTTGCGTCCCACGAATGGCAGGCCAACCGCTGGTCGTCCGGGCTGAACTGCAGCGCCAATCCCCCTCCGGTGACGCGGACCAACTCGCGCCCGCTCTTGAAATCCCAGAGCCGTATGGTCCGATCAAAACCGGCGGAAGCCAGCAGATCTCCGGTGTGATTGAAAGCCACTTCCACGGCTTCGCGGTCGTGGCCTTTCAACACTCGAACCAATTCTCCGCGCCAGCTGTCCCAAAGGTACACTAATCGGTCCTCACACGCGCAGGCTAGATGTCGTCCGTCGGGATGCCAGGCAACGCGATAGGCGAACGTGCCGGGATGCTTTAAGCTGATCAAAGTTTTCCCAGAGAAAGTTTCCAGAATCCGAAGCGTCTCAACGTGGCCGATGGCCAGCAATTTCCCGGTGGGGTCGAACCGCACTATGCCTCCTCGGGTTGATTCCTTGAGAATGCATTCCTTGCGCCGAACTAAATCGAACAAATGCAGGTTCCCGTTCAGGTCACTGGTCGCCAGCCATTTGCTGTCCGGACTAAAGTCCGAGCGACCCTCGGCGTGTGCGGCCATCGGCACTTCCAGGATGGATCCCTTATGCTGCAAGTCCCAGATGCGAGCCCAGCCATTGGCGTAGCACACGGCAAGCAACTGTCCGTCTGGGCTGAACCGCATCACCGGCCAGGGCCTCGCCACCGCTTCCGGGAGAGCCGCCAACGCTCCCGGAAGACGCATCAGTTCTCTGTCGTCAGAAACCTGGCAAATATGGAGGTCTCCCCGCTCATCAGCCTGGGCATAGCGCTCCTGGTTCGCATCCACAGAAATGAATTCCTTCTGTTTCTTGAGAGCTTTGCTTTGTTTCAACAGTCGGATGTCGACCAGCGTCAGGCAAGCAATCGCTTCATTGCGCAACTCCAGGGAAGGCCGGATCGCCGCCGCCTTGGCCAGCACTTCGAGACTGTCAAAACGCCGGCCTGCCCGGCCATTCAACCGATTGGCCCGCGCTTGAGCGAGATACGAATCCCAAAGTTCTTCCGTGGCCGCCTTTTTCTTTTCCAGCGCGTTCAGTTCCGCTTTCCGGGCCCGTTCGCTTTCGCGCGCGATGCGAACGCCGGCGATTATCGATCCAACGGCAATGGCCATAATCAAAATGGCCACGGCCAACACTAAACTCGCGATGGCGGGATTGCGCCGGCACCAGCGCCAGAGTCTTTCCGGCTGGCTCACGGGCCGGGCCAGAATCGGTTGGCCGGCCTGCCAGCGCGCCAAATCCTCCGCCAACGCTTCAGCCGAGCCGTAGCGCGCGACCGGGTCTTTGTGCAGGCATTTGAGACAAATTGTTTCCAGATCGCGATCCAACGTCTCCGTAGCAGCCGATGAAAGGAGGCTCAAATTGAATTCGGAATTCGGAATTCGGAATTCGGAATTGGTCAGAGCCTCCTTGCGTCGGCTGCGACGGACGAGGGAAGGCGCCTCCGGCTCCTGTTCCATCACTTGCCGGATTGTTTCCAACGCCGTGCTGCCGCGGAAAGGCGGGCAGCCCGTGAGCAATTCGTAAAGGATCGCGCCGAGGCTGTAGATATCGGCGGCGATGGTGAGTTGCTTCAGGTCGCCGGCGGCTTGTTCGGGCGCCATGTAGCTGGGCGTGCCCATCACGGCTTCGCTCTGCGTCAGATTGCTTCCTTGCTCGACGAGTTTGGCCAGGCCGAAATCGGTCACGTGCGGCCGGCCTTGCCGATCGAGGAGGATGTTCGAGGGCTTGAGGTCGCGATGGAGGACGCCGCGTTGATGGGCGTAATGGATGGCGCGGGCAATGGCCTCCGCACAAGCGCCGGCTTGTTTCAACGGCATTAGACCTCGCCGCATCCGCTCCGCGAGGTCTTGGCCCTCGATGTAGTCCATCGAGAAATAATGCTGGCCTTCGTGTTCGCCCACCTCGTGAATGGGCACGATGTTGGGATGTTTGAGATTGGCGGCCGCCTCGGCTTCAGTGTGAAATCGCTGCACCAGCGCGGGCGAAGCGAGTTTGCCATCGAGAATCATCTTCAACGCCACCGTGCGGTTGAGCGTCGTCTGGCGCGCCTTGAAGACGATGCCCATTCCGCCGCGGGCGATCTCCTCCAACAGTCGGTAATCGCCGAAATAGCGGATCGTGCTGCCGTCGGGTTTCCCGCTGAGAGCAGTGGCGCTCGGAAGGTTTCGCGCGGCTTTGGCGAAGGTATCTCCCGCGCCGCCCAAAAAGGGCCCGGCGTCGTCATTCGCCCGGATCAGTTCCTCAATCCGTTGACGCAAGGCCGCGTCCGCGCCGCAGGCAGCGGCGAGGTAGGCGGCCCTCTGCCGGGCGT
>WNFZ01002984.1_pt1 | contig 21853 bp, 18 predicted proteins | sample 5400081 | NCBI WGS metagenome assembly WNFZ01 (sample SAMN13153365, study PRJNA577476) | soil metagenome | isolation source: 80 cm soil or saprolite under grassland replicate 1 | place: USA:California | collected 2016-06-15
GCGGCGAAATGCCTTGAGCCGTGATCCCCATCGTCGCCATCTTGTCTCGGTCAATCACGACCTGCAGCTGAGGATTATTGATCTGCAAATCACTGCCGACATCTCTGAAGTCGGGAAGCGCTCGCAATTTTTCTTCAAATAGATACGCCTGCCGGTAGAGTTCCTGGGCGTCCGGACTTTGCAAGGTAAATTGGTATAAGCTTCGACTGAGACGTCCACCGACGCGGATCACCGGCGGATTCTGTAGCGACACACGAATGCCGGGCACGCGAGCGAGCTTGGGACGCATCTCCCGGATCAGTTCGTCCGCACTCAGAGGGCGACAGGATTTTATCCACGATGATGCAGAACAAACCACGGGCCGTTCTGAGCGCGGCTTGAGCTTCATAAAGATTCGGCCGGTATTGCCAGTTAATCCCACGCCACCAACACCGACACTGGAGAAGAAGGCCTCGACATTGGGATCCTTGGAAACAATGGCGGCCAATTGTTGCTGGTACTGCACCATTTGTTCATAGGAAATCCCTTGCGCGCTTTCAGTGTTGATCAGCATTTGCCCGGTATCTTCACTTGGAATGAACCCCTTCGGCACCAAGCTAAACATGTACACGGTGGCGACCAGGACAACGCCTGAGAGCACCATCGTCGTCACATGGTGGCGCATTACCCAGGCCAGGCTTACTTCGTATCCTTTATTCATCAAATCCAAACAACGTCCAAGAAAATTGTAAAACCAGCCATGCTTCTGGTCATGCGGCGGACGAAGATAGCGACTGCAAAGCATCGGGGTGAGGCTCAACGAAATAAAGCCCGACACAAGGATCGATACACAGATGGTCACCGCGAACTCGCGCAAGATCCGCCCCAACATGCCGCTCATGAACAGTACGGGAATGAACGCCGCCACCAACGAAATCGTCATCGAGACAATCGTGAAGCCGATTTGCTGCGCGCCCTTGACCGCGGCATCATAGGGATTTTCACCTTCTTCCATGTGGCGCACGATGTTCTCCAACACGACGATGGCATCGTCGACGACGAAGCCGACGGCGAGAGTCAGCGCCATAAGCGACAGGTTGTCGAGGCTATAATCGAGCAGGTACATGACGGCAAAGGTGCCGACGATGGACATGGGCAGCGCCAAGCTCGGAATGATAGTCGCCGACACATTGCGCAGGAAAAGAAAGATGACGAGGATAACCAGCCCGATCGTGCCAATGAGAGTGAGCTGGACGTCATGCACCGATTCACGAATCGATTGAGTGCGGTCGAAAAACACTTCCAGGTTGATGGACTGGGGAATTTGCGCGCGCAACCCGGGCAGAATAGCTTTGACAGCATCGACGACTTCGACAACGTTGGCGCCCGGTTGTCGCTGTACTCCCAGGATGACGGCCCTTTTGTCCTTGAACCAGCTGCCGACCCTGGTGTTCTCCACGCTATCCAGAGCTTTGCCGAGATCCTGGATGCGCACCGGCGCGCCGTTGCGATAGGTGACGACCATCGGGCGATAGGCTTCCGCGTTCGTGAGCTGGGCATCCGAAACCAAAGTGTAGGCACGGGTGGGAGCATTCAAGGTTCCCACGGGCAGGTCTACATTGCCGCGTTGAATCGCGTTCACCACGTCGTCGATGCCGACCTGCCGGGCGGCTAACTGATTGGGATCCAGCTGGATCCGGACCGCGTATTTTTGCGAGCCGATAACATCGACCTGCGCGACGCCGCTCACCATCGAGATGCGCTGCGCCAAAATCGTCTGGGCAAATTCATCGACTGTCGACAAAGGAAGTGTCGGTGATGTCAACGCCAGCAGCAGGATGGAATTGTTCGCCGGATTGACCTTTCGATAGGACGGCGGGGTCGGCATATTTGGCGGCAAATCCCGAGCCGAACGCGCGATCATCGCTTGAACGTCCTGCGCCGCGGCATCGACGTTTCGGCTCAAGCTAAACTGCAACGTGATTTGAGTTCGCCCCAAACTGCTGGTCGAGCTCATGGAATCGAGGCCGGCAATGGTCGAGAAATTTTTCTCGAGCGGCGTCGCCACTCCCGACGCCATCGTTTCAGCGCTGGCGCCGGGCAAATTGGCATTGACGGTGATGGTTGGAAAGTCAACGGTCGGAAGGTCACTGACCGGTAGGGACTTATACCCCATGATGCCGAAGATGAGGATCCCCAGCATGACCAGAGTGGTGGTCACCGGCCGGCGTATGAAGAGCGCGGAGATGTTCATGATTCACCCTTTTTTTCGTCCGCTTTAACGTTACCTCGTTTGCCTCCCTCACTGCGACCGCTCCTTTTTCCTTCCCCCTTTGTTTCCCCGGTCAACTTAGTTGGATCTTTCACCTCCACGCGGGACCCCGGGCCGAGCAAGAACTGGCCTTCACGCACGACCTGTTCGCCGGCGGCAAGGCCCTTGGCGATGATCGCTTCGCCTTCGTTCGTGCTGCCAATCGTCACCGGCCTAACTTCAACCCGCTTGTCTTCTTTGACGACGAAAACATGCTGGCCTTCCTGGCCGACTTGGACCGCTTCCGAGGGAATGACCACGGCATCCCCTTGTGTAGCCAACGTTAGCGCTACATTGACAAACTGACCGGGCCACAGCCGCCTTTCCTGGTTGCTGAATTCGGCTTTGAGTCTAACCGTGCCCGTGGACCGATCAACCGCGTTATCGACAAAGGCTAAGAGGCCTTGTTCTGGCCGGCCTTCATCCGATTGGAATCTCGCATCGACCTTTAATCTACCCCCGGCCATATGTCGTTTGAGATCAGCCAAATACTGTTCGGGCACGGCGAAGGTCACATTGATTGGGTTAATTTGGTTGATGACCACCAGAGCGGCGCCGTCATTAAGCCGAATCAAGTTTCCTTCGTAGATCAAAAGACTGCCGACCCGTCCGTTCACCGGCGAATAAATGTAACAGTAACTTAGCTGAACCTTGGCGTTGTCAACCGCCGCTTTGTCGGCGTCTACCACTGCCTCCGCGGCATCGGCGTTGGTTTTGATCTGATCGTACTGCTCTCGAGACACGTACTGCTTCTGGACTAACTCTGCATACCGCTTAACTTGTTCACGCAAATTGTTTAGCTGGGCAGTGTCGCGCGCCATATTCGCTTCAGCCTGTTTTAACGCCGATTCCAGGGGACGCGGATCGATGGTGAAAAGTAATTGGCCCTTCTTGACGTCTTGGCCTTCCTTGAAATGAGCCTGCATGAGCACGCCGGTAACTTGGCTCTTTACCGAAACGGTTGTATAGGCTTCAACATTCCCAACCGCCCGGATTTGTAGCGGGACGCTTTTCTGGACCGCGGTTGCGACCAGGACCGGCACCGTCTCGCCGCCGCGCGATCGCCCCGCCCCACGCCCTTGTCCCTGACCGCTGGCGGGTCGACTTCCTTGACCGCGCTCGCCGCCTTCCTCCGACTTGGCTTGGGACCCTTCCTGTGGTTTGTTGAGCGACCAGGATTGAAATTGTTGGAAACCGGCGAAGCCGCCAACCACGATGACCAATGCGATGATCCAATGAGAACGCTTCATATCCTAGGACCCCTTGCTAGCCCTTTCTCGGAGTTTCCCGCGTCTATTTGATTGATCCTGGTTTCAAGACTCCGACTCGGGTATCTCCCATCGCTCTCGCCAGCTGAGCGTCGGCGATCTTGTAGTCGTAAATTGTCCGTATATAGGTCGTTTGTGCGTCCGTGTAAAGCGTCTCCGCATCGGTGACTTCAATAATCGACCCGACGCCGACCTGATAGCGTCCCTGGGCCAAATCGAGGTTTTCTTTGGCGGCCCTGGCTGCCGATTCGGTGGCTCTTATCCGCTCCTGGGTTTCCACGACCCTAAGGTAACTCTGCTCGACCTCCAGCGCAATCAGCTGGCGACGGTCCTCTTCTTGCGCTTTAACGTTGTAATAATTGTGCAAAGTTTCCTCGACTCGATTGGTGGTTCGAAAGCCGTCGAAAATCGGAATGTTCAAACTCACTTGCGCTTGCCAGCCCTCTTGCTTCAGCGGAAAAGTCGGCTTGGTATCTCCGCTTCCCGTACGCCGAACGTAGAACGCGTCGAAGATGAGGTCAGGCAAATGTCCGCGTCGAGCAGCAGCGATCAGTTGATCCGATGCCTTCCGTTGGGCTTCAAAGCTCTTTAATTCCGTGCGTGCGTCAAAGGCTACGTTCCTGGCGCCGGCTAGGTTCATCGAAAATTCGACTTCCGGCGAATCCTCCGCCACGGGTTGTTCAGGAAGACGAGGCGAACCCATGGCATTTCTCAGCGTTACCCAGGCGATCTTTACGCCATTCTCCGCTGCGATGAGATCGGCCTGCGCTGTAAAGAGATTGGCCTCCGCCCGGGCGACGTCGATTCTCGCCCGCGTGCCTACTTCATAGAATCCCTGCGCTTGGCGCACGAGCAATTCGCGACTGCGAACCGTTTCTTGGCGCACTTTTACTAGCGCTTGAGACCCTAAATACACATAGTAGGCCTGCTTGATGGAAAGAATGATATCTTGGGTGGTCGTCGCATAGTCCTGCTCCACTGCGCTTAAAGTATCACGCGCCGCCTGAACCGTGCCTTCTCTCTTGCCGAAATTATAGATCGTATAGTTGAAGTTGGTCTGGGAGTTAGCCGTTGGCGATGCATGTTCACTCACGCTGCTCGAACTGGAAGCATTTGTACTGCGATAATTATTGTTAAAGGTGATCGTTGGGTAATACGCAGACATTTGTTGCCCTAAAACGGCTTGCTGCGAACCGATTCTCTCATTTGCCGACTTGATCCTGGGATGATTATCTAAACCGATCCGCACCGCATCTTCGATCGTCAACAGCTTGCCGGTAGGCGATACGGCGCTCTGGGTTGACGGCGTGGGCTGAACTTGCATCTGAATCTCGGCAGCGGGAGCGGTCGCTGTAATACCGAGGACAAACAAAAACCAGCAAGCTATCGGCAGGACTACAAGATGTACCTTCGACCAGGTCATACAGTTACCCCCTGTTTAGCGCGGCAGACTATATTGTTTTTGTTGGGTGAAAGCAAAATCTCAAAAAGGTTTGACCATCACTGTTGCCAGAGAACGGAAAACGTCGTCGCCACCGGTCTTTTTAGGGCAGCAAGGCGAAAATCCTCAAAGGCGCACCGCTGCCTCCCTTGATTTTCATGGGCAGCGCGAAGATGGTCGCGCCTTTGGACGGAACCCGCTCCAAAGCCGCGACGTTTTCAAAGATCGGTACGTTCGCCTCTCCGAGAACTTGGTGGACCGGGAAATCCTTCGATGGACCGTGATCGATGCTCGGCGTATCGATCCCGACGGCCGTTACCTTCCACTCTTTGACCAGAAATTCAGCGGCGGCCTTCGATAATCCAGGAAAATGAAGATCGGTAACGTTGCCGGGCTCGTCGGTGCCAAAATAACGCTTGCGATCGCCCCAAAACTTTCCCCAACCTGTGTGCGTCAATACAATCGCGCCCGCTGGGACCCTGCCGTGACTCTTTTCCCAGGCGCGGACATCCTCCACTTGCAAAAGATAATCGGGATTCTTCTCCGTCTTGCGTCGAATATCGACCACGACGCCGGGACCAATTGTCCGAGCAAGCGGAATCCGCTCGGTCGTCCATTTGCCTTTGGCGAAATGAAACGGTGCATCCATATGGGTCCCGACATGCTCCGAGCCACCGTAGTTATACGAGGAATACCAATATCCAGCGGGAGTTCGGCCCTCGGCGACCTTTTCGAGGTGGAAAGGTTTGGCGGTCGGCCAATGATGCGTGTCTTCGCTGAACGAATACGTTAAGTCGACGAGCTTTGTTTCATCCAGGGCATGCGCGGCCAAGGCACACACGAACAGCGAGAACGATGCGGCGACTAGCGTTCTCATGATTTAACCTCCGGTCTAACGATTGGATATTGCAATGCGACGGTTTTAACGGTTTTTTCGGATGGCTTCGAGTTGTCTTCTCGCGTCAGTGAAGTCAGGATTGATCTTGAGCGCCGCTTCGAATGCGTTCTCAGCTTCGGCCTGCCGGCCAGAGCCGGCGAGAGCTCTGCCCAATTCATAATGCGCAACGTCATCGTCGGGACAGATTGCCAATCCATCACGATAGAGCGAGATTGCTTCGTCCCGATTTGTCGACAGTTGAGCCTTGTCAAAATATTCGCGAAAGGCACGAACGCAAACCCTTTGCCTCTGGTCTTGAACTTGTTGGCCCGCGGCGAGCGCTTCCAGTTCTTTGCGCTGTCGGGCAATTTCCATTTCCTGCTGCCGGATTTGTTCGGCCTGGCGTTCGAGCGCCTCGTTATAGCAAGCGAGGGAACTCGTGGCCATGAGAATCACAGAAGCAAGCAAACATATTTGCCGAAAACCAAGCTTCATCGCCGCTAGCCTTTTGACGATTTATGACTTCCTTTGTTGCAACCCAAGATAAATCTTTTCCGCCTTAATCGGAAGATCTTTGATGCGCACACCCACCGCGTCATAGATCGCGTTGGCGATTGCCGGCGCGACGGGAATCAGCGCGCTTTCGCCGATGCCCTTCGCGCCGAATGGACCGTTACGATCGGGCACCTCAACGCAAATCGGATCGATCACGGGCGGCATGTCGCCCAGCGAAGGCAATACATAATCGACCAGATTCGGATTGATGAGCTGACCGTTGTCGTAAGCGATCTCCTCGAACATCGCCTGACCGATGCCCGTGATCGCCGCGCCGGCAAGCTGCTGGCGGCAACCGAGAGGATTGAGGGCCTTGCCCACGTCGACGGCGGTGGCGTACCTTATCAGCTTGAACTTCCCGGTATCAACGTCGACTTCGACCTCGGCGGCGCCGGCGGCGACGAACCAGAACGCCGATGTGGTTTTTTCACCGAATTCGTCTTTGGTGGAAGTTTTGACCTGCCCCTCGCCGACTAGCGTGCCGCCTTGCATACCGAAGCGCTTGAACATCACCTCGGCATAATCGAGTGCGGTTTCCGGCAGGAGAATTTTGCCCTCGGCAAAACGGATTTTGTCCTGCGGGACACCGTATTCCTTGACGACGATCTGCTTGAGCTGGTGCATGATGTCCTGCGCCCCCAGCTGCACGGCTTTGCCCATGTGAAAAGTCGAACGACTCGATGATGTCGTTAGGTCGTAGGGGACAACGTCGGTATCGACGCCGAGAACTTGAATCGTTTGCAGCGGAATCCCGAGCTCTTTCCCGGCGATCTGCGCCAACACAGTCTCCGAGCCCTGCCCCATCTCCACCGTGCCCGTATATATGGATAGACTCGCGTCCTCGTTCAGCTTTACTACCGCGCAAGAGATAGACGGTGTGATCGTCGCTTTGATCATGCACGCGAGTCCCTTGCCGCGCCGAAGGTTCGATCCGATTGAACCGTGAACCGTTGAACCATTGAACGATTTATCGTTCCACGCAATCGACCTGGCAACTTCGTCGAGGCATTGCTTAAACCCGATGCTTCGCAATGTCTCTTCAGTGACAAACTTATCGCCCTCGTCGTAACCGTTCTTTTTTCTGAGTTCGAGCGGATCCATCTTGAGCGCCGCCGCGATGATGTCCATCTGCGACTCGACGGCCCAAGCTGATTGCGACACACCAAAGCCGCGGAAAGCGCCGGCGGGCGGTTTATTGGTGTAAACGGAATAGGAATCGATTTTGAGATTGGCAATCCGATACGGCCCCGCCGCGGTGTAACCGGATTTTTTTGCTACCCGCGGCCCGATCTCGGCATAGGCGCCGGTGTCGAGGTGTATTTCGCATTCTCGTGCTACCAGCGTGCCGTCGTTCTTGACGCCCGTCTTCATGCGAATCACCGCGGCATGCTTGGTGATCGTATAAAATACTTCTTCGCGCGATAGCACGATGCGCACTGGCCGCCTTGCTTTCTTTGCCAGCGCGACCGTGATCGGTTCGACCTTCGGATACACCTTGCCGCCGTATCCGCCGCCCAGATACGGCACGATGACGCGAACTTTAGAAACCGGTACTTTGAAAATATTGGCGAGCTGGGTGCGCACGACGAACGGATTCTGTGTCGTCGCCCAAACCGTGATGCGCCCGCCCGGATCGACGGAGGCGATGCACGCGTGGGTCTCAAGAAAACAATGCTGTGTCGCCGGCAGTGTGAAGGTATCTTCGAAAATATGGTCGGCTTCGGCGAAGCCTTTGTCGATGTCACCGCGGTTGAGTTTAAAGTGAGTGCAGATATTGGTGCCGTCGATTGGTTTAAGCTCTGCAAGATCGGCGAAGCCCGACATTGGAACCTTGATAGCGTCGTGGACCAATTTTGCACCCGGTTTTAGCGATTCGTGAACATCCAAAACTGCGGGCAGCTCTTCGTACTCAATTTCGATCAAACGCAGCGCTTCTTCGGCGGCGTCGATCGTCAGTGCTGCCACTGCCGCGACCGGGTCGCCAACATGGCGTACTTTTTCCACCGCGACGATGGTTTGGTCTTTGAATACCGGCCCGTAGTACGGCTCGATGCCTTCGTCGTGGACGATGTCATCGCGTGTCAACACGGCCACGACACCGGTGACTTTCACGGCTTTGAACGTATCGATGCTCTTGATGCGCGCGTGCGGATATGGGCTGCGTAGAATCTTGCCGTGGCACATTCCCGGAACGTTCATGTCAGCAAGATACTGCGCCGTGCCGGTTACTTTTGTTTCATAGTCCAATCGGCGAAACGTTTTTCCGATATCTGCTAGTTCCATGGAATTCTTCCCTGTCCAAATCCTACTTTGCGTTCTTTGCGCCTTTGCGCGAGATCGTCCCTCTCTAGTCGCTCTCCGTTCAAGGTTCCAGGTTCAAAGTTCAAGGTGTGGAGCTGGGACGTTGAACATTGAACGTTGAACTTTTGAACGGTCAGCGTCTATCCTCGCGTCAAGGTGTAAAGGCCTCTACGATTCGGTCATGTTTATCGACTCAGCTTCCAGCCACATTCTTGACCGCCTGCATAATCTCCTGATAGCAGCCGCAGCGGCAAAAATTTCCCGCCAGGTAATCTCGGATCTGTTGCTCGGAGGGCCGCGGATACTCCTCGAGCAGCGCTTTCGCCGTGAGAATAAATCCGGATGTGCAGTAGCCGCACTGCAGCGCGCCGAACTCCATAAACGCTTCCTGCAACGGATGGAATTTACCCTTAGCGCTCAATCCTTCCACCGTGAGAATCTCGCAGCCGTCGGCGTCAACGGCCAAAACCGAACACGCGCTAACCGGTTTACCGTCAACCAACAACGTGCACGCGCCGCAAACTTGAATGTCGCAACCAAGCTTCGCGCCGGTCAGGCCAAACTGCTCGCGCACCATGTCGAGCAACGTCGTCCGCGCCTCGACTTCGACGCTGCGTTGGAAACCGTTGACAATTAGTGAAATCGTTTTCTTCATTGCCGGCGCTTTGACGGGTTGTGACGCCGGATCGAGTTTAATTCCATCCATCATGCATTTCCCAGAGCTTGCTCGTAAGCCTTGCTCGCCGTGCGCTTCACCAGCGTACCGACGATCGCGCGCTTATATTGCTCGGAACCGCGCAAATCGCTGGTGGGGCTGCACTCTTCAGAGGCGATCCCGCCAGCCTCTTCCGCCAACGCCAGTGTTAACTTTTTGCCCATGATGAGCCCTTCGGCTCTACGCGCCCGCACCGGCGTCGCGCCGACGCAGCCGAGCACGATGCGCGCGGCTTGAACCGCTTCACTACTGGTTTCCAACGTGAGGCGCACCGCCACACCTGCCGACGGCTTATCGACCACGGAGCTGCTGGAGAAACGGATATATTCGATCGCGGAGCGCGCTGGCAGCGGCGGCAACACTACTTGGGTCAAAATTTCATCCTCGCCCAGGCTCGTCGTATAAAAATCGACGAAGAGTTCTTCCACTGGAATTATGCGCTGGCCGTTCGACCCGGTGATCTTTGCTTTGCCGTCCAGCGAGATGAAGATCTGTGACAAATCCGTCAGCGGCTCGCCCGACGCCAAATTGCCGCCGACGGTACCCATATTGCGCACGCGGATGTTGGCGACTTCTTTCTCAGCTTCGCAGAGCACTGGAAATTTCTCTTTCACCAGCGCCGAGGTTTCCAGCTCGCGGTGTGTCACCAGAGCACCGATGGTCAAACCTTCTTTCGCGTCATACTTGATACCCTTGAGCTCCGGAATCTTTTTGATGTTGACCAACGCCTTGGGCTGATAGAGCCCCTGCTTCATTAAGATTGTCAGATGAGATCCGCCGGCAAAGACTTTCGCCTCGCCGCCATGCTGTTTGAGTAGTGCGCAGGCCTGGGCAATGGTGGTCGGTTCGAGATAATCGAAGTTTTTCATCTGCTGTGCGGCACTTCAAGAATTTCTCGCACCAAGACGCAAAGGCGCAAAGTAATGAGTTATATTTCTCCGAACTTGGCGTGCTTTGCGTCTTTGCGCGAGTGATGTTTTTTTTCGATTCCTAAATGTATTTCACTTTATCGACACCGGGGATTTCGACCTTCTCGAAGCGCCAGTGATCTTTCATCGGTGCGGTGGCGTCGATTCCCAAGCCGGCGGTAACTCGCGCCTCCGAACAAGAAGGGTCCAACGTCGAGCAGGCGAGACGGGGAATGATGATGGCGTCCTTGTCGGCCTGGAAGCGCGTGGCCATCGCCCAGTCCACCTGCATTGGATCGAAAGGATCGATGTCGTCGTCGACCACGATGACTTGCTTTAGGCCGATGCCCATGGAAAGCAGCGCCAGAATCACGTTGCGCCCTTCGTTCTCCGCGCGCTTTTTAATCGACACGACGACATGATGACGGAAAGTGCCACCCGGCGTCATGTTAATCGCTTTCACCTCGGGAACGACTTTTTTTACCTCGCGATAGACGACGGCCGCATTCCCGTATTCGATCAACGTGTGGTTCTCGGTGACCGGCATGCCGGTAAGTGCGGTCTGCCAGATCGGATGCTGCCGCATGGTGATTGCGGTCACTTTGAGCACCGGGGCTTGCTTCGCTTCGCTGTAACAGCCGGGATATTCGCCATACGGCCCGTCGGCCACCCGTTCGCCGGGAATTGTCACGCCTTCGATGACTACTTCGGCGAACGCCGGAACTTCGACATCGATGGTTTCGCACTTGACCAACTTCACCGCGGCGCCACGCAAACCGCCGGCGACGTAAAACTCGTCTATGCCGAAGGGAACTTTCGCTTGCGAGCCGACGACGATTGCCGGGTCAACGCCAATCGCCGTTGCGACTTCCAATCCTTTTTTCTTTTCCTCAGCGATCAAGATCATTCGCCCCAAGTGGTGATCGGCCGGCGCCCACAATGAAAGGCGGTCTTTGCCGAGGACGAGCATCCGATGAATGGATAGATTGCGGATGCCGGTATCCGGATCTTTACCGACTTGCACACCGATCGTAACGTAAGGACCGATATCCTTCTCGGCATGCGTAACGATTGGCAATTTAGACAAATCGACCTGATCGCCGATCCATTTGATTTCCTTACATGGCGCAGTTGCAACAATTTCCGGAGTAATGCGCGTATCTTCCAGGGTGAGATAGCGCTCGAGCATCTGCTCTTGCGGTACGCCGAGGCCAAGCGCCACTAGTTTTCGAGTAGCGAACAGGCCGCCTAAAACATGCCAGCCAGGATAGCCTTTAACATTTTCAAACAGCAGCGCGGGGCCTTCGATGTCCGAAGTCTTGCGCATACCCGCGGCGATCTCGTACTTGACGTCGACTTGCTCCTTGACCCGGAGCAGCTGCTTTTGACTTTCCAGGTGCGCTAAAAATCCTCTTAGATCTTCAAACATGAGGCAACCTCAAAAATTCAAGTGGAGTGACGGAATATTGGAGTCATGGGTTCCGGAATTCCGACCCAACACTCCATCGCTCCACTACTCCATCACCCCGATATCTTTATCAACCATCGCGCCGTCACTTCAACCGCAGTAACGGAAGCACTTCCTCGATAAATCTCTTGACCTGCTCCAGCTGATCCTTAGCAGTGAAACGCAGGACCGGCGTCGTGATGCCCATGTCGATCCACTCTTGAATCAGGCGCGCGCAGTCGCTCGGCGGACCATGGGCGAGCCAGACTTTGATCAAATTCTCGGGCGGATAATTCGGGCCGTAGTAATGATTAAAGTAGTCCTTGGATTGGGCGTAGGCCGCCAGCATATCGTCGTTGATATTGACCATGCCGTGAATGGCGACTTCGAAATTTGACAAGTCCTTGCCGACCTCAGCGGCCGCTCGTTCGATGACCTGCCAGCGCTTGTGAAATTCTTCCGCGGTTACGCCCATCGTGATGTAACCGTCCGCCAGCGCGCCGACGCGCCGCATCGCCTGATCGACGACTTTGTCACCTACTTGCTCCCGCTCCGGACTTACGGCGATCCAGATCGGTGGCGGCTTTTGTACCGGTTTCGGAACGATGTTGTAGCTTTCGAGCGTGTAATATTTGCCGCGGTGTATGACTTCTTCGTCACCCCAGATCCGGCGCAAGAGCTCGATGCCTTCTTTCATGCGTCCGACGCGCTCTTCGCGCTTGACACCGAATGCACGTAATTCACCCTCGTGGCCGCCGCCGATGCAAACACCGAGCAGCGCTCTCCCTTTGGATATCTGATCGAGTGAGGCCCATTGAATGGCGAGCAAAACCGGATGGCGCACGGGGAATGACGCCATACAAATCGTGCCCAAGCGTACTTTTTTGGTATGCGTCGCCACCGCCGCGAGCATAGTGATCGCTTCTAGACGAGGTTTGTGAATCAAGCTGTCGCCGAACCAAACCGATTCGAACACACCCGAGCTTTCCGCTACGACAGCTGTTTCGATCAACTCATCGATATTGGTGAGCCCAAACAGCGCCCCGCGATTGGGTAAACTGATGCCCCATCGAATCGGCAATTTGCGCATGGTCTCGAACCTAGACCCACTGTTAAGAAAACGCTCAGAACTGTCAAGCAACCGGGCCTCAAAGCGGCGGCGTTGCGCTTGTTGCCAGATGATTTCAACTGTGAGTAATTAGGAATACAGTTACCGAGGACTCACCTAGCAAGCCCGAGCAGTAACCCAAGGGAGGTAAGTAAAATGGCCAAGGACCTGCGCAGCTATTTGGACGAATTGCTGGAGAAGCGCCCGAAAGACGTGGTCGTCGTCGATAAAGAAGTCGACCCGCGCTATGAGGCCAGCGCCATCGTCGAGAAGTTTGAACGGGAGAACAAATTCCCCCTGGTGTTTTTCAAGAATATCCAAGGTTCGAAAATTCCCCTGGTCATGAATCTCGGCGCAACCTACGAGCGGCTGGCATTATCATTGGGCTCGCCGTCTGTGCCACAGATGGTCAGGGACTTGGCTCACCGCGAGCACCATCCGGTTCCGGTAAAGGAAATCGCCGCCAAAGACGCGCCGTGCAAAGAAGTGATCTTGAAGGGCAATGATGCTGATCTCGACCTCCTACCCGTCCTGACAATTAACGAAGGCGATGCTGGTGCCTACGTCAATGCCGCCGCGCTGATTTGCAAGGAGCGCGGCACCAACGCCGTAAACGTCGGCATCTACCGCCATCAAAAACAAGGAAAGAGGCAGCTCGGACTGATGATCAATCCCGCCAATCATGGCAACTATGTCCGTGCCGAATACGAAGATCACAACGAGCCGATGGAGGTGGCTCTCGCCATTGGACATCACCCGGCGTTGAATATGGCCGCAGTCAGTAAGCAGGCGGGCGTCGGTTCGGAGATGGAAATCGCCGGCGCCTTCTTGGGCGAGCCCTTGGAGGTCGTCAAGGCGGAAACGGTAAGTCTGATGGTGCCAGCCCGCTGCGAGATCGTCATCGAGGGCATCGTGCCGCCGCACAAGCGTCACTATGAAGGCCCGTTCGGCGAATGGCCGCATTACTATTATAAAGAAGGCGAACAGCCCTATATTGAAGTCACCGCGATCACCATGCGGAAAAATCCGATCTATCAATGCATCCACAGCGCCCATTTTGAACACAACATCATCGGCGCCGCGCCACGGCTCGGCAGCTTGCTCAAGCGCATCCAAGAAGTTGTGCCGAGCACGACCGCCGTCAACATGCCGATCTCCGGCGCCGCCCGTTCACACTGTTACATCTCGGTCAAGAAAAGGGCCGAAGGCGAGCCGAAACAGGCGGCGCTCGGCGCGCTTGTCACCGATCCGAACATTAAGCATGTGATCGTCGTCGATGACGATGTTGATGTATTCAATGAAACCCAAGTGCTCTGGGCGCTGGCCATGCGATTTCAAGCGGATCGCGATCTGGTCATCATTCCCAACATCATCGGCTCGCACTTGAATCCTACTGCATACGGTTACAACCGCTTGGAGAAAGGACCGATGGAGACCAAGCTGATCTTCGACGCCACCAAGCCGCTGCCGCCGTATAATTTTCCCAAGGAAGCGCAGGCACCCGATGAGGTGCTGAATAAGATCGATCTCGCGCGAGATACGCGCGCCTACGAGCCGGGCAAGGACGATAAGGCGATCACGGGCAAATCCTGATGTCTCGATTGAGCCAAACCACCGCGCACGCAACTACAATAAGGAACTAGAGGGGGTGTCATTCTGAACGAAGTGAAGAATCTCGACCGGTCCATGGGTTACAAAAGGAGAGATCCTTCGGCTTCGCCTCAGGATGACACTGCGACACCGTCTCGGAGGCAGAACAAGCGAGGATGCATGGTTGAGATCCAAGGGGTCTCGAAAAGTTTTCAGAAAACCATCAAGAACAACTCCACCGAGCTGAAGGCGCTTGCGAATGTGAATCTTTCCATCCGCGAGAATGAGTTTGTCAGCATCATCGGACCGAGCGGCTGTGGTAAAACCACGCTGCTAAAAATAATCGACGGATTGATCCCGTGCGACAGTGGAGGGATTTCAATCAATGGCAAGCACGTCACGGCGCCGGGACCCGACCGCGCCGTAGTGTTTCAAACTTTTGCTCTGCTACCTTGGCGCACGGTTCTGGCCAATGTGGAATTCAGCCTCGAACTCCGCCGGCTCCCAAAAACGGATCGGACAGACACCGCGCGCGATTATCTCAAACGGGTTGGTCTGGCTGACTTCGAAAATCACTATCCCCATGAACTTTCCGGCGGCATGCAGCAGCGCGCGGGTCTCGCGCGCGCCCTGGCGGTCAATCCGATGATCCTGCTCATGGATGAGCCGTTCGGCTCGGTCGATGCTCAGACCCGGCAGCTGTTACAGGAAGAACTCCTGGAGCTCTGGCAGCGTGAGCGCAAAACCGTAATCTTCATCACCCACAGCATGGATGAGGCAGTCTATCTTTCCGACCGCGTCGTCGTGATGACTCCTCGGCCCGGAAAAGTAGCTGAGGTGTTGGACGTCCCGTTGCCGCGACCGCGACTCGCCGAGGAAGTGCGCCGCGACCCGAAATTTGTCGACTTGACGAATTACATTTGGGACAGTCTCAAGAAGGCGATGGATAACCCTCATTGAATAGCCGGTTGAACGCCAACGTCCTCTCTATCTTGTCCCTGGCGATCCTTTGGGAAGTCGCCGGACGAACGCTGGATTCCGAGCTGATTCCGCCGCTGTCGCAAATCAGCGCGGCATGGTGGAGGCTGCTCGTCAGCGGCAAGCTATTGTCCAACCTGACGATGAGCCTCGCCACGCTGATCGCCGGTTTTTTCCTGGCGGTGTTATTTGGCGTCGTGATCGGTTTGCTCATGGGCCGATTTCGCGCCGTTGAGCACTTTCTGGATCTCTACGTCAACGCATTAATGTCCGCGCCGACCACCGCCTTCGTGCCGGTGCTGATCCTGTGGTTCGGTCTCGGCGTGGAGTCGCGCATCGCTGTCGTGTTCCTGTTTGCAGTCTTTGTCATCATCATCAACACCATGACCGGGGTGAAACAGGTCGACAGCGTCTTTGTCGAGATGGCGCGCTCCTTCGGCGCCAACGGCGCCAAGGAAAAGGAAATATTTTTCAAGATCATCTTGCCGGCGGCCATGCCGGCGATCATGGCCGGGGTCCGGCTCGGCATGGGCCGGGCTGTAAAGGGTATGGTCACGGCGGAGATGCTGCTCACGTTGACAGGTATTGGCGCGATGATCATGCAATATGGTTCGGCTTTCGCCACCGACTCACTCTTTGCGGTCATTTTGACGATCTTGATCATCGCGATGATAACGATGAAGCTGGTGCAATGGCTCGACCAGCGGCTTACCGGATGGAAAGTGGAAATCGCTATTGAATAAAAACCGAAATTCGAAATCCGAAACAAATTCAAATGATCAAAAAGGACAAAATTCTAAACGGTATCGTTTCGCATTTTGATCTTGCTGCGTACTCGTGATTTATAGCTCTTCAGAGTCCGTCATTCCCGCACGCTTTTAGCGGGAATCCAGGCGAATTCTTCGGACTGGACCCCCGATAAAAACATTCGGGGGTGACAGCTTGGAGGAAAGTCATCCGTGGGTCCCTTGAACCCGATAGCTTACTGATGATTGGTATTTCGGGGAGACGGATTTAGCGCGTTAACCGAGACCGGTAAACCAACAATTTTAGCAGAATTTCACAGAGGAGAAACTCTCTCATGGCTAATTTATTCGCGAGATTATCGATGCTGCTTTTAATCATTACCGTCGGTTTCACCTGGGGCGGTGAAGCAAAAGCGCAGAAAAAAGTGCGCTTCGCCTATCCGTCGTCGGCGGATATGGGCGATATTCCGTCGTTGCTCGCCTGGGAGCAGCTCAAAAAACAAGGGATCGAAGTCGTACCGACCTTCTTTCCCAAAACCGATTTGGCCGTTCAAGCAGTCGTAGCCGGGGAAGCGGACATAGGCTCGGCCGCGGGCATCGCTGTGATTAAGGCGGTCGAGAGCGGCATGAACGTCAGAATTATCGGCGAGCAAGTGCGCAACGAATGGCAGCTGGTGACGCCAGTTTCATTCAAAGATCCCAAGCAGCTCGACGGCAAACGAGTCGGCTATCACGCGCCGATCACGGTCACCGAAGCGCTGGTCAAGTGGATGGCGCAACACTACAAGATCACGCCCAACTGGATGATCATTCCCGGCTCCGATGTGCGGGCTGAAGCGCTCAGATGTTTTAAATATTCTCAACGCCAAGCCCGGGCAGTTTCACGTTCTGATCTCGTACGCTAAAACTTTTCCCCAGCTCATCGGTTCGATGTACTTCGCGCGCGCCGATTACGTGCAGAAAAACAGCGCCACGGTTGAAAGCGTGCTCGAGGCGATTCTCCGAGCCCATCGCAATGCCGAAGAGCGCCCGGCCTCGGTGAAAGAAAATGCCCTAAGGCTGCTGCCGGAAACCAAGCCGGAGCTCATCGACGCCATTGCCGCAAGCTACAAGGAGCTGAGAATCTGGGATGTCAACGGTGGCGCCGGCAAAGAGCGCGGTGATGCCAGCATCAAGTTCTTCGAGGAATCGGGATTGCTCAAAAAAGACGCCGTGACTTTTAAGCAAGCCTTCGACACCGGTCCGTTGGACAAAGTAGTTAAGAAAATCGGCCGCAAGTAGCACGATGAAGGCCGGCACGCTAAGACTTATCTCCCTAATGACTCTCGCCGCGATTTGGGAGATCGCGGGCCGCTCCGGTAATGCCCATCTCTTGCCGCCGCTCTCAAAAGTCATCACCGCATGGATAGAGCTGTTCGTGTCGGGACAGCTTTTCCACGCTTTATCGATCAGCTTCCAAGCGCTGACGTTGGGCTTTCTTTTTTCCGTCCTATTGGGCGTACCGCTGGGACTTTTAATGGGCCGTTATCGGCGGCTCGAATCGTTTTTGGAAATTTATATGACCGCGCTGCTCGCCGTGCCGATGATCTCGTTTATTCCATTCTTAGTCATCGCCTTCGGTTTGGGTCTGCACTCCCGCGTCTGGATCGTTTTTCTTTTCGCTTTCGTCATCATCGCCATCAACACTACCGCCGGCGTGCGCAACGTCGACCCGACCTTGACCGAAATGGCGCGCTCTTTCGGCGCCCGCGAAAGCGAGCTGTTTATCAAAGTCATCCTGCCCGCGGCCATGCCGATGATCATGGCCGGCATCCGTCTCGGCATGGGCCGCGCTGTGCTCGGCATGGTCACCGGCGAGATGATTCTCGCCGTAGTCGGCTTCGGCGCCATGTTGATGACCTTCAGCGCGTCGTTCAATTCCAGCGCGCTGTTTGCGACGCTCCTGACGATCGTGCTGCTGGCCGTTGCCCTGTTGGCGCTGATTCAGTACCTTGATCGGCGTCTGACGCCATGGCGGGCCACGGCCTAAACACTGCGCGTGATATCTCAAAGTTCGAGGTGAGTGCATGAGAAGCCGATTCTTCCGACCGTTCGTCTTGCAGCTCTGTGTCTTGCAGTTTTTAATGCTGATCCTGTACGCGGCATCAGCGCAATCGCAACTGGAAAAACTCCGCGTTGCCTACACGGTGATTGCTCCGACTCAAGCCACTATCTGGACCGCCAAAGAGATGGGTATTTACGCCAAGCATGGACTCGACGTAGACTTGGTGCTGCTCGTCGGCGCGCCGCTCGCAGTCACAGCCTTGGTCTCCGGAGAAACTCCCATTGTCCACGCCGGTGCCTCCGCCGTGGTCACCAGCAACCTCCAGGGGTCCGGGGCCGTGCTGGTTGCGGGCGGAGCCAATCGCTTTCCCTACGTGCTTTTTGTCACCGACGAGATCAAACGAGTGGAAGACCTAAGAGGCAAGAAATTCGGCGTGAGCCGCATCGGCAGCGCGGACAACGCCGCAGCGATCACCGTCTTGAACAGATTCGGAATAAAAGAGACCGACGTGACGTACGTACAAGCCGGCTCGATCCCTTCGCGCCTCGCGGCGATGCAGACCAACGCGCTGCAGGCCACGCTGCTGCAGGCGCCGGAAACTCTCAAGGCCAAAGAGATCGGCATGCGCTCCTTGCTGGATTTCACCAAACTCGATGTCGAATGGCAGCAAAACGGTGTGGCCACCACGCGGGATTACATCAAGAAAAAACCCGACACGGTGCGCCGTTTTATCAGGGCGTACGTCGAGGGCAGCCATTACAACCTGACGAATCCGAAGGGCGCACAAAAGATTTTACAAAAATATCTCGCTATCAAAGACACAAAATCGGTCGAAGAATCCTATAACGAAATCGTCGCCAAACTTACGCTCAAAGTTCCCTATCCCACCGAGCCCGGTATCCAGCTTTACCTTGACCAGTTGAAGATTAAGAATCCCAAAGCCGCACAGGCGAAGCCGTCTGACTTTACGGACATCAGTTTTCTGAAGGAGTTAGAGTCGAGTGGGTTTATCGACAAACTGTATAAATGAACTCTGTTCAAAAAGTTCAAGCCGTTCAACCGCTGCGCTCCGTTTAATCCCCCACCTCTTTCCTCCCCCGCGTCGCGGGAGAGGATGAAGGAGGGGGCTTGAACGATTTGAACGTCTTGAACGGTTTGAACCGACTAATTTTTGTAGATCATGACGCGGAGGTCCTTCCCCCGTCCCCCCTCCGGGCAAGCGCTGATACCGACGAGACAATCCATCTCGCAGCGCAAGTCCATCATGTCGCCACCCTGGCGCGGCCGGGTCATCGAGTAGCGCATGCTGCCGGTTTTAGCGTTGATCACCATGGTCTGAAATACATTGAGCGGGCTCGGCACGTCTTCCTTCAGCACACCGTGAGGTCTTAGAGCCGTGGCGAGGTTTTCCCAGCAGCCATGCTTGGGCGCAACAACTTTTTTTCTTCCCAGTCTTTTCCAAACGCCGCCGTAAATCTTGAAAATCTCATCGCCCCATTTTTTGTAGAAAGACGTGCTGCACATGCCTTTCTCCATGTCATGGGTGCCGCGATAGGTGTCTTTGACGATGGTCTGCATGACGTTGTTGTATTTCGAAATGAGCGCGTCGCCGGATGATCTGACCTTTCTTGACCACAAACGTCTTGCCGGAATTGCTCTTGATAATTGATTCGCTGATGATCTTCACTGTGCCTCCATTGATAAAGTCGTAACCGTGGCTGGTAAATTAGCCGATGAATCCGCGCAATATCAAGGTGGCAGCGCGCATTTTATCTGCCCATCTGGGCGTGGAATGGAGTCCGATTACCAACGAAAAAGATTAACCACTCCCAGGCTGATCCATGGCACATAGGTCACCAGCAGGGTGACTAGGGCGAGCACGAGGGTGAAGGGCCATCCTTGTTTAAAAACGTCCCAGAACGAGACGCGCGCAATCGCGGCGGTGGTGAACAAGACCGTCGCCACCGGTGGAGTTTGCTGTCCCACGCCAAGATTGATCGTCACGATGATGCCAAAATGAATCGGGTCTACGCCGATCTGCCGGATCAGCGGCATCACGATCGGAACGATCAGGATGATGGCGGCGGCCGAATGGAGAAACATTCCGGCGACAAAGAAAAAAAGATTGAGGAATAGGAGAATCAGATACTTGTTAGCAGTCGTTTCCAAGATCATGCGGGCGAATTTTTGCGGAATCTGCTCGCTGGTAAGGTACCAGCCAAGGACTGCCGAAGAAGCGACGATGAGCATGACGACGGAGGTCTGCGATACCGAGTCCCGCAGGATGCGCTGAAGCTGGCGAACGGGCAGCTCACGATAAATGAACACGCCGATCAGCAGCGCGGCGAGCACGGCGAGGGCCGCAACTTCCGTCGCCGTGGCAATCCCAAGAAAGATCCCGCCCCAAATCACGATCGGAATCATCAACGCCCAAAAGGCGTGTATCGTCGATCGGCCGACCGCGCGCAGAGAGAATCCTTGCTCCACGGGCAGATTGTACTTGCGCGCGTAGTAGTAGCAGAGCGCCATCATGGCACCGCAGGCGATGAAGCCAGGGAGAAATCCGGCAAAGAATAGCTTGGCCACCGACACCTCGGCCATCCAGGCATAAATGATCATCGGGATCGAAGGCGGAATAAGAATCGCCGCCGACGCAGCATTGGAGACGATGGCCGCACTCAATGTTCTCGAATAGCCGCGCTTCTCCATAGCCGGAATCACCACGTTACCAATGGCGGCGGCATCGGCGACCGATGAACCGGAGATTTCGCTCTGAATCATCGTCGCCACCACCGTGACCATCGCCAGTCCGCCGCGAACGAACCCCACCAGGCTGTTGGCCATATTAACCAGACGAAGGGAAATCCCTGAAGTATCCATCAAACCGCCCGCCAGGATGAAAAGCGGAATGGCCAGAAGAGGAAAACTGGAGGCGCCGGAAAAAAGGTTCAGCGGAACGACGCTGAGAGACGCTGTCCCCTTAAAGAACAGGAAAATAATCGCGGCGATGGAAAGGCCGAAGCCGATCGGTACGTCGATGAGCGTGAGGAGAATCACTACTGCGAGGATGAGCCACTCCATGCCGCACCGCCTTCCTTCTCCTTTTCATTCCCTGTCGCGATGCGAACGAACCGCATCAGGCTGATCACGAGCATCATGCCGCCCGTGATCGGCAGGACGCTATAAATCCAGCGCATTCTCACCCAGACTAGCGAGACCGTGGTTTCATCGCCCATTCTTTGCATAAGCAGCCAGCCGTGGTACAGGAGCACCGCTTGGAACCCAAGGACGCAGGATTCGGCAATCAACTCGACGATTCTTCTCGTGTTCGGCATGAGGCGGTCGACGACAATTTCAAAGCCGATATGACGGCGCCGGTAGCAGGCCACAATCGCGCCGTAGAAGGTCAACCACACGAGCAGAAAAGACGCGAACTCGTCGTACCACGAAAGCGACGCGTTTAGGACATAGCGGTAGAAGACGCCGAGGCTGACGAGTAGAACCATAAGCACGAGGAGGAGCACCGTCCAGACTTCAACCCAATCGACGAGGCGGCGAAAATATTTATCCACGGTGGAAATGCAA
>WNFZ01004357.1_pt1 | contig 21830 bp, 18 predicted proteins | sample 5400081 | NCBI WGS metagenome assembly WNFZ01 (sample SAMN13153365, study PRJNA577476) | soil metagenome | isolation source: 80 cm soil or saprolite under grassland replicate 1 | place: USA:California | collected 2016-06-15
CGGCGGCGGCCGATGGTCCTCGAACGCCGGCTTGGCGGTGACGGGGGCGGCCGGAACGGCGCCCCCGCCGCCTGCCTTGATCGTCGACGTGGCGCCGTGGTCCTGCCAGCCCGCGCGCGGCGGCCGAACCTGCCACGGCCGACCGCCGGTCACGGCGGGCGGCGTGATGCGTGGCATGCCGGGCACCTGGTCGAGCCGGCGGGTGAGATGGCCGGAGCCGAGGTACCCCAGGCGCCGCGCGGCGTGGCCGTCCACGCCGGCGGCCTCGGCGAGGATCCGCTGTTGCTCGGTCGCGGCGACCTGCGCGGCCTGCACCGCCTGCGGGCTCGCCCCGGCGGGTACGACGGTCGCCGGCAGCGAGCGGGCACGTGCCTGCAGCGCCTGCATCGTCTCGCCGTACCAGGAGAGCACCTCGCTGGCCGCCATCGCCATCCGGGCCGCGGTCCCTACCGACTCGCGCAACCGGCCCTGCTGGTGGCCGGCGCGCTGCCGGGCGTGGCCGCGCCAGCGGGACCCGGACAGCTCGCCGGAGGTGCCGGTCAGCGACCGCTCGACCCGGCCGAGGCTCTCGGCGAGCCGGCGCAGCGCCACCGCCCGCTCGGCGTACTGCTGCGGCCGGCAGGCCAGCAACGTCTCCAAGGACATCATCGGCGGCGGCCCTACGTCCCGATCGTCCCGGTCGCCCCGGTTGCGGCGTCCGCGGCGGTGTGGTCGGTGCCGCGGTAGACCCCGGCCGCCTGGGTCAGCGCCCCGCCGTGCTGCCGCAGGAACGAGGCCAGCGCGCCCAGCCCGAGGTGGAACTCGGCCAGCATGTCCTTCAGTGCCGCGTCCACCATCAGCTCGGCCAGGGTGCGGGACCCGCCGCCGACGTTGCGGAGCAGGTCGTGCACGTCGGCGGCCAGGCCCCGGGCATGTGCCCCTGCGTCCGCCAGCGCCTCCGGCAGTACCTCGAACTCGGGCACCCGACTCTCCCGCTCAACGTCCCTAATATACCGACTGTCAGATTTCTCCGAATAGTACCCTCTCGCCGTTCACCGCGCCATCACCTCGGGCTCCACGACCCTCGGGAGAACCGACGGTGCGCCGGTAACGTGTGCACATGCCGACACCGCTCAACCCCGACGCCATCCGGCGCGCGCCGAAGGTCCTGCTGCACGACCACCTCGACGGAGGGCTGCGGGCGGCCACCGTCCTGGAGCTGGCCGAGGCCTCCGGGTACGCCGACCTGCCCGAGTCCGACCCGGTCCGGCTCGGCGAGTGGTTCCGGGCGGCGGCCGACTCGGGCTCGCTCGAGCGCTACCTGGAGACGTTCGCGCACACCGTCGGCGTCATGCAGACCAGCCAGGCGCTGGCCCGGGTGGCGGCCGAGTGCGCCGAGGACCTGGCCGCGGACGGCGTGGTGTACGCCGAGGTGCGGTTCGCACCCGAGCTGCACGTGGAGGCGGGGCTGACCCTGGACGAGGTGGTGGCCGCGGTGCTCGGCGGCTTCGAGGCCGGCGCGGCGAACGCCAGAGCCACCGGCCACCCGATCCGGGTCGGCACCCTGCTCACCGCGATGCGGCACGCGGCCCGGTCGATGGAGATCGCCGAGCTGGCGGTGCGGTACCGCGACACCGGCGTGGTCGGCTTCGACATCGCGGGGCCGGAGGCGGGGTTCCGGCCGACCCGGCATCTCGACGCGTTCGAGTACCTGCAGCGGGAGAACGCGCACTTCACCATCCACGCCGGCGAGGCGTTCGGGCTGCCCAGCATCTGGGAGGCCATACAGTGGTGCAGTGCCGACCGGCTCGGCCACGGGGTGCGGATCATCGACGACATCACGGTGCGCGACGACGGCTCGGTGGAGCTGGGCCGGCTGGCCGCGTACGTGCGGGACAAGCGCATCCCGCTGGAGATGTGCCCGACCTCCAACGTGCAGACCGGCGCCGCGAAGTCGATCGCCGAGCACCCGATCGGGCTGCTCCGCCGGCTGTACTTCCGGGTCACCGTGAACACCGACAACCGGCTGATGAGCGGCTGCACGATGACCTCGGAGATGGCGGCGCTGGTGGACGCGTTCGGCTACGGCTGGTCCGACCTGCAGTGGCTGACGATCAACGCGATGAAGTCCTCGTTCCTCCCGTTCGACCAGCGGCTGGCGCTGATCAACGATGTCATCAAGCCGGGCTACGCCGTGCTGGCGGGCTGACGGGGGAGGCAGCGGCGTGTCGCAGTAGGACCGTGGGCCACGCGAAGAACTGGAGTGCCGGCTCTTCGCACCTATGCTCTGGTTCGTGGCCGCTAAGGCCGGCTACCAGCCAAACAGGCAAGGGCGGTCGCACCCTGATGGAGCCTTGGCGGCGGCACGGAGGCCGCTGACAATCGGCCCCGGCCTGACCGTCGGGCGGCGGTTGCGGGCTACCGTGAGGTAGCGTCGCCACCGGACCCGTTCGACCAGCGGCTGGCGCTGATCAACGGTGTCATCAAGCCGGGCTACGCGGTGCTGACCGGCTGACCGGGGAGGCGGCGGCGTGTCGCAGTGGGACCTGGAGGTGCTGGCGGCGAACCTGCGCCGGGAGAGCGACGACCTGTCGATGTACGCGGGGTTCCTGATCAACACGCTGTCCGCCGCGCTGCCGCCGCACATGGTGCAGGTGGAGCGGAAGGCCGGGCTGCTCGGCCGGGTGAAGGACGACGCCCCGGTGCTGGCGGTGTCGGTGCTGTTCGGGGACCGGCGGTTCACCCTGCGGCGGACCGGCGTCGGGCACCCTGCGATGGCGCGGGTCAGCCACGAGTCGGGCGGGGTGGTGCTGCGCACCGACGACGTCGGCATGGACGTCTGGTCGCGTGAGCTGGCCGCCGCGCTGGCGGAGTACGCGCAGCGCAACGCCGCGGCGGCGCAGGCGTTGCAGCGGCTCACCCTGCCGGGCGCACCGCAATGACGGACCCGTTCGCCGGCTGGACGCCGGAGCAGGTCGAGGAGGCCAGCATCCGCGAGCTGCGCGCAGGCCGGCTACCCATCCGCGCCCAGCAGCGGCTGGCCACCATGCAGGCCGACCGCGCGTTCACCTCGGACCTCACGGTTGGCGAGCACCACGCGATCCGCTCGGTCGGGTTCTCCCCGGTGGGGCAGGTGATGGGATCCTGCGTCTACTACATCGGTTGGACGGGCTCGTGGAACTGCGGGTACCGCGGTGGTGGCTGGGGCAACTGGTCGGGTGGTTACGCCGCGGTGGTGACCGAGGCCGAGGGCATGCGTCAGTCGCTGTCCGAGGCCCGCGAGCTGGCCATGCGGCGGATGCAGGCCGAGTGCGCCGGGCTCGGCGGGGACGGCGTGGTCGCGGTCCGCCTGGAGATCCGCCCGTTCCCGGCCGGCGGGCTGGAGTTCCAGGCGATCGGCACGGCGGTGCGCGCCGACGGCGACGTGCGGCCGCGTACCCCGTTCACCTCCGACCTCACCGGGCAGGACTTCGCCAAGCTGGTCACCGCCGGCTGGGTGCCGACCGGCCTGGTGCTCGGGCTGGCCGTGCTGGTGCGGCACGACGACTACCGCACCCGGTGGCAGACCAACCGCTGGATCAACCAGGAGGTCACCGGCTATACCGAGCTGGTGCACGCGGCCCGCTCCGCGGCGCGGGCGCGGCTGGCCGCCGACTGCGCGCGGCACGGCGGCGCGGGCGTGGTGGTACGCACCATGACGCTGCAGGTGAGCGAGCGCCCGTGCACCAACGGGCCCGGCGACGACAACCACGACCACGTCGCCGAGGCAATGGTCATCGGTACCTCGATCGCACCGTTCAGCCATGCCGGTGGCAACGCGCCGCCGGCCCCACTGCCGATCATGCGGCTCTCGCCGCGTAGTCGTTGAGCGGGAAGGACACCCCATGGACCCCCGTCAGGTAGGCCTGCCGGCCGAGGCGATGACCCGGCTGGCGGAGCTGCGGCCGGGACAGCCCGGCTCGATCTTCACCTCGGACCTGACGGTGAACGAGTTCCTGCTGGTACGGCAGGCCGGCTTCCGGCCGCTCGGGCTGGTGCTCGGCACCTCGATCTACCACGTGGGCATCCAGCTCGGGCGGTGGAGCAGGAACCAGGAGCTCGGCACGCTCTCACAGGCGATGTACCACGCCCGGGAGCTGGCGATGACCCGGATGGAGGCCGAGGCGGACCTGCTCGGCGCGGATGGCATCGTCGCGGTGCGGCTGCAGGTGGAGCTGAAGGAGTGGGGCTCGGACGTCGCCGAGTTCATCGCGGTGGGCACCGCCGTGAAGGCCGAGGCCGGCGGCATCTGGCGCAACAACCGCAACCAGCCGTTCACCTCGGACCTGTCCGGGCAGGACTTCTGGACGCTGCTGCAGACCGGGTACATGCCGGTGGGCATGGTGATGGGCACCTGCGTCTACCACGTGGCGCACCGCACCTTCGGCAACATCCTGTCGAACATCGGGCAGAACACCGAGCTGCCGCAGTTCACCCAGGCCCTGTACGACGCCCGCGAGCTGGCCATGGAGCGGATGCAGAAGGAGGCGGAGATGCTGGCCGCCGAGGGGATCGTCGGCGTGCAGCTCTCCCAGCACAACCACACCTGGGGCGGGCACACCACCGAGTTCTTCGCGATCGGCACCGCGGTCCGCCCGATCCGGGACGACCACCAGATCCCGCAGCCGCAGCTCGTGCTCGGCCTGGACACGTAGCCTCGCCGGTCCCGCCCGCGGATGAATGCCGCGGTGTCGTCGTGCGTTCCGAAATGCCTATTGACACGTCCCGCATAATGAAATCCGACGTCTGTCCGCAATTCAGGGCAACGCCGGATCTCTTATTCAGAATAGCGGATGCGAGGTGCCCGTGTCAACGTCCCAGCGGGATATCGAATTGGATTCCGAACGCCGCTACATCGCATTCCTGTACGACCGGCTGGACGCGGCGCGGACCGACGCCGCCGCCCGGCTGGACGGCACCCTGCTGGACGGCGCGGCCCGCAGCCCGCAGACGCGCTGGCACCGGGACGTGTCGGTGGACGCGCTGTCCACCCGGGTGGCCAGGCTGCGGATCGCCGACGACGGGCTGTGCTTCGGGCGCCTGGACGGCCGGGACGGCGGCAGCTCGTACGTCGGCCGGATCGGGCTGCTCGACGAGGCGGCCGACTACGCGCCGCTGCTGACGGACTGGCGCGCTCCGGCGGCGCGGCCGTTCTACTGCGCCACCGGGGCGAACCCCGAGGGCATCTCGGTCCGCCGGCATTTCCACACCCGCGGGCGGTGCGTCGAGGACTTCCACGACGAGGTGCTCGACCTCGAGTCGGCCGACGCCGCACGCGACCCGGACTCGGCGCTGCTGGCCGCCCTGAACGCACCGCGCGAGAGCACCATGCGGGACATCGTCGCCACCATTCAGGCGGAGCAGGACGAGATAATCCGGCTGGGTCAGGCCGGGGTGGTGGTGATCGAGGGCGGCCCGGGCACCGGCAAGACCGCGGTGGCGATGCACCGCGTCGCGTACCTGCTCTACACCGAGCGCGAGCGGCTGTCCCGGCGCGGCGTGCTGGTGATCGGCCCCAACCCCCGGTTCCTGCGCTACATCGGCCACGTGCTGCCCGCGCTGGGGGAGACCGACGTGGTGTTCGCGACGCCAGGGGAGCTGTTGCCCGGGCTGCGCACGGCGGCGGAGGACGAGCCCCGGGCCAGGCGGCTCAAGGGCGGCCTGGCCATGGTCGAGGTGCTGGCCGCGGCGGTGGCCGACCGGCAGGAGCTGCCCGACGCCCCGATCGGGATCGAACTGCACGACGGCTCGGTGCTGCTCGACCGCGACCTCGCCGCGGCGGCCCGGCGGCAGGCGCGCGCCGCCGCCCTGCCGCACAACCGGGCCCGGCCGGTGTTCCGCGACTGGCTGGTCGCCGGGCTGGCCACCCGGGCGGTGGACCGGATCGCGGCCGGCTGGGTGCGCGCGCACGAGGCGGCGGACCTGGCCGCGGTGCTCGCCCCGCAGGTGCGGGACGAGCTGGCCGCGAGCCCGGAGCTGGATGCCGCGGTCGACCTGCTCTGGCCGCCACTCACCCCGCAGTGGCTGCTGGCCGGCCTGTTCGGCAGCCGTGCCAGGCTCGACGCGGCGGCCGCCGCGCTGGACCCGGCCGACCGGGAGGCGCTGTTCCGTACCCGCGGCGACGCCTGGACGGTCTCCGACGTACCGCTGCTGGACGAGGCGGCCGAACTGCTCGGCCCGGTGGATCCGGACTCCGCGCAGCGGCTGGCCGGGCTCGAGGAGCGCACCCGGGAGGAGTACGCCCGCGGCGTGCTGCAGATCCTGGAGCTCGACGACGAGGAGCTCGACGACGGCCAGGTGCTCAGCGCGGTGGACCTGATCGACCCGGCGCGGCTGTCCGAGCGGCACCTCGAGCGGGACAGCCGCGACTTGGCCGAGCGGGCCGCCGCGGACCGGGAGTGGACCTACGGGCACGTGGTGGTGGACGAGGCGCAGGAGCTGTCCGAGCTGGACTGGCGGGTGCTCATGCGGCGGTGCCCGGGCCGGTCGTTCACCGTGGTCGGCGACCTGGCCCAGCGGCGGTCGCCGGCGGGCGCGCGGTCGTGGCCGGCGATGCTCGACCGGTACGTCCCGGGCCGGTGGACCTACCGGGAGCTGACCGTGAACTACCGCACCACCGCGGAGATCATGGACGTGGCGGCGCGGGTGCTGGCCCTCATCGACCCGGCGCTGCAACCACCGGTCTCGGTCCGCGGCGGCGGCGCGCCGCCGTGGGCACGGCGGGTGCGCAGCGCCGACCTGCCGGACGCGGTCGCCGCGGCGGTCCGGCACGAGGCCGCCGAGGTGGGCGAGGGCTCGGTCGCGGTGATCATCCCCGAGGGGCTGGCGATCGAGGCGCCGCCGATGGTGCTCACCCCGCGCGCGGCGAAGGGCCTGGAGTTCGACGCCGTGGTGGTGGTCGAGCCGCAGCGGATCCTGGCCGCGGGGCCGCACGGGGCGGCCGACCTCTACGTCGCGCTGACCAGGGCCACCCGGCGGCTCGCCATCCTGCACACCGCCGCGCTGCCGCCGCCGCTGCGCGGACTCCGGGAGCCTGCGCGCGGACTCCGGGAGCCTGCCTGACTGAACGGGAAGAGTTCCCCGCACCGGACCGGCGCGGTGCCGGTCCGGTGCGGTGCGGGGCGGTGCGGGACGGACGCGGCTAGCCGCGGGCGCAGCGCTTGCCGTTGAGCGTGAAGTTCGGCGGTCTGGCATTGGTCGCGTTGTCCCACGTCGCGATGAAGCCGACGTCGGTCAGGGCACCTCCGTTCCCCGGTATCACCGGGTTCCAGGACGCGTTCGTGACGGTCGCCGTCACCCCGCTGGTGCTGCCGTTGCCGTTCCAGACCTGGTTGAACGTCTGCCCGCCCGGGAACGTCCAGCGCAGCGTCCAGCCGTTGGTCGCGGTCGAGCTCAGGTTCGTGATCTTCAGGTTGACCTGGAACGCGCTGGTCCACTGGTCGAACAGGGCGTACTGGATGCTGCACTGCGCCGGCGGCAGGTCGTCGTCGGGCACCAGGAACACGTTGTCGTTGAGCTCGGCGGCCGGGGTGTCGCTGTTGGCGGCGATGATCTGGCCCAGCGAGCGGTGGAAGTCGATCCCGTAGTTCTGGCGGATGAGGCCCAGGCCGGGGTCGTTGCCGTAGAAGAACCGGTCGCCGTCGCGCAGGGCCAGGAACTGCTTGGTCCAGATGGCCAGTTGCAGCTCGCCGAACTCGGTACCGGGCACGTGCGGCTCGGAGATCATGCCGGCGAACGCGTCGACGCTGTTCACCGACCCGTACACCGCCTTGAGCCGGGCGGCCAGCGGGGTACGGCGGACGGACCTGGTGGCGCCGGAGTCGGCGCCGACCGCCACCGGACCACCGTCGATGTCGAACAGCCGGATGAAGTCGAGGCTGTCCGGGTCGTTGATCTCGTTGCCGGGGGTGAGCGTCGGGTCGGCCGGGAAGGACTCGCTCGCCTCGCCGGTGATGGCCCGGAACGAGGTCCTGGCCGCCAGCCCGTACGCCTGCCTGAGCTGGTTGTAGCTCGGCATGCCGTGGTCGCGGCCGCGCTCGATGTCGATCGCGCCGAGGTCGACCACGCCCTTGAAGCACTCCGGCAGCGTGGGCCCGTCGAGGCAGTCCGGGTTGCCGGAGACCGGCACCTGGAACAGCACGCTGCGCAACTGGTTGTCGATCATCTCGTCGTTGTTGTACTCCGACTCGCCCCCGATGGCCTTGAGCATCGGCCCCTCCTGGAGGAGCGGGAGCAGGTCGGGGTTGAAGAACGCCACCCCGAGCGGCACGACGATGGTGACTTCGCCGCCGACGACGGTCACCGTGGCGCCCTGCGCCCGGATCGCATCCAACTGCGTCTGCGTGTACCGGGAGACGTCGGTCTCGATCTCGGCCGCGTCGCCGTGGATCTGGCTGTGTGCCCGGTACCCGACGGTGGCGAACTCGTTGCTGAGGTTGGCGTTCACGTTCGACTTGTAGCCGGTGTAGAACGGCAGGCTCACGCCCATGGCCGGCAGGAACTCGTTGTACGTGACGTACTGCTGCTCGGCGATGACGACCCGCCTGGCGATCTGGAACTTCTCCTCGTTGGTGAGCGTGCTCGGCAGCAGGCCGACGATCCGGTTGTGCTCGCGGGCGAAGAGCGTGTGGGTGGCCGTCAGCGCGATGTTCTCGTTCGCCCGCACGTCACCGGCGACCATCGCCCGGTTCGGGTTGGCCAGCAGTCGGCCGTCGACGTCCATCGCCGGCGCTGTCGACGGGTCACCGCGGCTGTCCCGCCTGGGCAGGAAGTTGCTCGGCATCAGCAGCCGCGCGCCGTTGTTGGTCATGTTGTTGTCCACCGCGCCCTCGCGCAGCCACTCCAGCCGCTGGGTGGTGGGGCCGTAGACGGAGGCCGCGTCGATGTAGGACGACTCGGTGTTGATCTGCTGGCGGGGGTTGCTGACGCCGGTGCCCGGTGCGGCCCTGGAGCGGGTGAACGGGATGACGCCGAGGTCGTTGCGGAACTCCTCCAACGGGTCGGCGCTGTTGAACGGGATGTTCGCCGTCTCGCCGGCGCCGTCGCGAAGGCCGAACGTGTGGTCGAGGAACTGGCCCCACACGTTGCCCCACTGCGTGACCCGGTGCTCGGAGAAGACGTTCTGGTGCACGTCGTTGATGACGCGGTTGCTGATGAACCGGCTGTTCGGTCCGGCGACCGGTTGGCTCAGGCCGTCGGCGTAGCGGGCCGGGGCCACCCGCGTGTAGTTGGTGCCGGCCTTCCCCCAGGTCGGGTTCGCCGCGTTGTTCCCGGTGCCGTCGAGGCTCTGCACCTCGAAGCCCAGGGCGGCGTCCGCGGCGGGTGCGGCCACGAGCATGGCGAGGGCGAGGCCGAGTGACGCAAGCACTGCGACTGCCGGTGATGCCACCCGCCGGGTCCGTCCGGGTGGACGGCCTGGGGCTCGGCGGTGCCTTCCGTTGGGACGGTGATACATCTCTCCCCTTCCACGAGCTCGACAGGGGCCAAGCTCGAAATCGGGACATTCCGGCAGACCGCGGGGTCGCTGGTTCGTCCGACGGGCGGAGCAGGCATGGGGTATCCCGTCGGGGCTGACGGAACTCGGGGACTGTGGCCGCGGGGCCTGCCGGATCCGGCGGGCGCCCTGCGAGAGGGCCCGATCCTGACCTCAGGCAGGAAGCGAACGGAGGCGAGGTCCTGTCATGGGATCTCCTGCCTGTCACCGGTCAATTACGGCGCGCGCCTGGGCCCCACATGCTCTTCCTTAATTAACTTTATAGTCAATAGACCGTTTGGTGGACGTAATATCCACTAAGGGTTGGTCGCCCGCCGATCAGTGTCGCGGACCGAAACCGCAGGTCAGGACCGGTGCGGTGAGGTCACGGCCGGCATCCGGGCCGAGTCGGCGTCGACGACTGCTAGGCGAACCGGTCGATCAGTGACTTCTGGACCAGCTTGCGGCCGTCGTGAATACGGGACTTGATCGTGCCGAGCGGCACGCCCAGGTGCTCGGCGATCTCGTTGTAGTCCATCTGGCAGACGTCGCGGAGCACGATCGGGGCGACCAGGTCCGGCTTGTCCCGCTCCAGCTTCTCCAGCGCGTCGAGCAGGTCGATCCGCGAACCGGCGATGACGCTGGTGGTCCGCGGGTCGGGCCGCTCCAGCGGCAGCTCCGCCGAGGCCTGCTCGGCGAACCGGCGCTTGAGCGCGCGGTACGTCTGCCGGGAACAGTTCGCGATGATCACATGCAGCCAGGTGCTGAACTTCGAGCGTCCCTCGAACCGTTGGATGTTCCTGGCCACCTGCAACAGGACATCCTGTGCGGCCTCCTCCGCGTCCTGCCGGTGCGGGAGGAATCGGGCGCAGCGCCGCAGCACCTCGGGCTGGATCCGCCGGAGCAGGCCGTCCAGGGCGGCTCCATCGCCGGTCGCCGCGAGGCGGGCGAGTTCCTCGGTGTCTTCCATGCTGTTCCCTCGCCTCGACGTACGGTGAGTCATCATACGGGGGTGTCGATAGTCGACCGGATCGGTCGATACACCGTCGAGCGACGGCTGGGCTCGGGCGCGTTCGCCCTGGTCTGGCTGGGGCACGACGAGGTGTTGGACGCGCCGGTCGCGATCAAGGTGCTGGCCGAGAACTGGGCGTACCAGCTCGACCTGCGGGCCCGGTTCGTCGAGGAGGCCCGGGTGCTGCGCCGGGCGGACTCCGACCGGGTGGTCCGGGTCTTCGACATCGGCGACCTGCCGGACGGCCGGCCGTACTTCGTGATGACCTACGCCGACCGCGGCACCCTCGAGGAGCGGCTGGCCGGCGGCGCCCGGCTGCCGGTCGCCGAGGGGCTGCGGGTGGCCGAGCAGGTCGCCCGCGGGGTCGCCGTGGTGCACGGGCTGGGTGTGATCCACCGCGACCTGAAGCCCTCCAACGTGCTGTTCCGGTCCACCGTCGACGGCCGGGAGCGGCTGCTGATCGCCGACCTCGGGCTGTCCAAGGCACTGGCGTACGCCTCCGGGTTCACCGTCGCCGCCGGGTCGCCGGGGTACATGGCGCCGGAGCAGCGGATCGTCGGCGGCGGCATCGACGTACGGGTCGACGTGTACGGCATCGGCGCGATCGCCTACCGGGTGCTGACCGGGGTGGTGCCGGAGTGCGGGGCGGCCGGCGCGGAGCCGCCCAGCGTGCTGCGGGACGGCCTGCCCGAGGGCACCGACTCGGTGCTGTCCCGGGCGCTGGAGGTCGACCGGGAGCGCCGCTGGCCCTCCGCGCGGTCGCTGGCGGACGCGCTGGCCGAACTGGCCGACCGGGTACCGCCGGAGGCCGTCGAGGACGCGGACGACGACGAACCGACCGTGGTCGACGGAGCCATCCAGCCGGCTCCCGAGGAGGCTGACGCGCCGGCCGGGGCGGCCTCCGGGCCGGCCCCGGTGCGAGCGGCGGCGGCCGAGACAGGACCTGCGGCCGACTCCCGGTCCGCGGTGCTGGCCAGCCTCACCGGCCGCGACCGGCAGCCCGATCCCGAGCCCACCGCAGTGCTGACCGGCCCAGCGGCCGAGCCGCGGGCGCCCACACCGGCAGCCACCACCGTGCAGCCCTCCGGGCGGCGGTCGAGTCCGACCACGGCGACCCACCCCCCCGGCGGTATCCCGCGGCCGGCGCCCGCCCGGCGGCGGCGGCGCTGGCCGTGGCCGATCGCGCTGGTCACGGCGCTCGGCCTCGTGGCCGTGGGCGCCGCGGTGGTGCTCACCCGGGACAAGCCGACCACCACCACGGTGCAGGACCGGTCCGGCGCCATATCGGTGACCGTCCCGGTGGCCTGGGGCAGGCAGGTGCAGGACGAGGGCTGGTCGCCGAAGGCCGCCGGGCTCGGCACCGAGACGAGCGCCGCCGGGCTGGCCGTGGCCACGGACCTGACCGACTGGCGTGACCCGGCCAAGGCGGCTCCAGGTGTCTTCGTCGGGGTGAGCGGGGACGCGGCGTTGGTGGGCAGGGTCGGCCAGATCCAGCACGCCGGCTGCACCAGAACCTCCGCCCGCTACGGTGGCGGCGGTTTCACCGGCACGGTGTTCCGGCACGCCTGCCCGGGTGCCGCGTCGTTCGCCGAGGTCGGCCTCACCGGCCCGGGCTCGAGGGTCCGGGTGTACGTCCAGATCAAGCAGCCGTCCGGTGAGGACCACACCGCGCAGATCCTCGCCAGCCTGCGCGTCCGTACCGGCTGACACGACTCCGGCGGCCTCGTTCCTCATCCGGCCCACCGGGTTGTCGGTGGCGGTTGAGCCCCGGATCAGTCCGCGCCGCGGGTCCGGTTGGAGGTCAGTCGTGCCAGCGCATGCAGGAGTCGATCTCGTCCAGCACGGTGCGCCACTGCGCGGCGGCGCCCTCGCCGGACCAGTACGTCGGCATCAGCAACGAGCTGCCGACGTTGGTGGCGAACAGCTCGGTGATGGTCGTGCCCAGCGGGCTGTCCGCGCCGAACGCCGCCTGCACGCCGGCCAGCTCGCAGTACTCGGCCAGGTCCTGCACCACGTCGATGGCGCCGCGCATCAGCCGCACGTCGGCCACGGTCGGGCCGCCGATGAGCTGCGCGTCCATGCTGAGCAGGTCGTACCGCTCCGCGGCCGGCGGCGTGACGTCAAGTTCCTCGGCGTCGTGCACCTCCGCCCAGGTGTCCAGCTCCGCCAGATCGTGGTTGTCCTCGTGCTGGCAGAATGCGACCAGCCCGGCCTTGCTGCGGAAGATGTCGACGGTCATGTCGGTGCCGAGAAAGCGCGGCTCGTCGTCCACGTAGCAGCGCAGTGTGTACCCGGTGCCGGACGGCAGCGCGAGCTCCACCGGCATGATGCCGACGCCGTCCCAGAACCGCGTGTCCGCCTCGTCGTCCTCGTCCTCGCCGGCCGTCGCGGCGGGTGCGGTGTCGGTCGCGGTCTCCTCGGCCGGCTCCGGCACGTCGTCCGCGGTCCGCCACTCGACGCACTCGTCCAGCTTCTTCAGCACGCCTGGCCACGCGGTACGGATCGCTGTACCGATCTCGGCCCAGGCGTCGTCGTCCTCGTCCTCGTCTACGTTCTCGGCTGTGGCCTCCTCGTCCTCGGCAACCGCCTCCCCCTTGGCAGCCTCCTCGTCCTCGGCGCCGGCCGCCTTCCCGGCAGCGTCCTCGGCAGCGGCATCGTCTACGTTCTCGGCTGTGGCCTCCTCGTCCTCGGCAACCGCCTCCCCCTTGGCAGCCTCCTCGTCCTCGGCGCCGGCCGCCTTCCCGGCAGCGTCCTCGGCAGCGGCAGCGGCCTCCTCGTCCTCGGCAGCGTCCTCCTCGGCGATGTCGTCCGCGGCCGGCTCATTCTCCGCTGCCTCCTCGTCCTCCTCGTCCTCCTCCTCGAAGCCGAGCAGGTCGGCGAACCCCGGCTGCTCGAGCAGCCGCAGCAGGGTGCCGTTGTCGCAGCACTCGGCGATCCGTTCCACCATGTCCACGGCGTCGGTCACCTGCTCGACGACCTCGGCATCGGCCTCTGCCTCGGTCAGCCCGGGGACGCCGTCCAGATCGAAGCGGTAGCCGTCGTCCGGTACGAGCTGGCTGGCCGGCAGCGTCCGCAGCATCGGCCACGACGGATGGTCGGACAGGTCGTTCTCCAGGGTGCTGCGCAGCGTCCCCGCCAGGTCGGCCAGGTCCTCGAACAGCCACACCCGGCCGTTCGCGCCGAGGAACGCCTGCCACTCCTCGCCGTCCTCCAGCCACGGCGCCGCCCAGATCGTGTGGCCGGTCCGGCCGTTCATCACAAGGGCAATGGGGACGACGCTCGCCGCGCCAGGTTCGCTCACAAGCTCGCTCACGAGCGGAAAGGGTAGCGGCGCTGTCGCGTTCCGACGTCGCCGGCCCACCGGGGGCGCCGGCGCGGACCTCAGAGCCGGCGCAGCCCGGACAGTACGCGCTGCATCAGGGCCATGTCGGCGGGGCCGCCGGCCGGGCCGCGGGTGTGGTGCACGGTGAGCAGGCCCTGCGCGGCCAGGTCGCCGACCAGCACCCGGGCGACGCCGACCGGCATCGACGACAGTGCCGCCACCTCGGCGATCGACCGCGGCACGCCACACAGGTCGACCACGTTCCGATACTCGCGGTTGGCCAGCCGTGCGGGCCGGCCGGTGACGGTGACGGTGACCAGCGTCTCCAGGGCCAGGTCGGTACCCGACTTGGTGCGCCCCCCGGTCCGGACGTACGGACGTACCCGCACCACGCCGCTCCCGGTCCGCGCGGCAGCCGGCACGTGGTGCGCTGCCGGCTCATCCCAAGGGGGACGCGGCTCCTCGGCCGGGACGTTGCGCCAGCGCGGCACGCCCGCAGGCCCGAACGGCGCACCGGTCGTTCTACCAACCGGAGCGTCCGGCGCTCCACCGGGCTCGATCACCCGTCAGCAGCCCCCTGAGGTCACGTCCCAAGCAAACCACTCGCACTGGCATCCTGGCGACATCTGGCTCCCACCGGTAGGAGCCGGGCCGGAGATCACACCGTGTCCAACCGGAATTAACCGCGCTGCAACAACCTCAGTCCGCGGCCGCCGCGGGTGCGTCCGCGGCCGAGGCGAACACATCCTCGCGCGCCCGGTCCACCGCGGTGATCAGCGCCCCGTGCAGCACCGGGTCGTCCGGCACCGCGGTGACCACCACCCGCGGCGACACCGGCGCGATGGCGGCCACCTCGGAACCGACCCGCTCGGCCAGGTCGGTGCCGCCGGCCTGGCCGATGTCAGCCTCGGCCGCGGCGCGCACCGCGTCGGCCGCCCCGATGGCCCGGAACCCGTGTACGCGGGCCAGCGCGCGCACCGAGTCGGCGCCGGCAAGCCGCTGGAACGAGCCCTTCACCCGGCGCGACACCTCGTGCGCCAGCGGGCCGCCGGGCACCGGCAGGTACCCGATCTCGCCGGCACCACCGGTGGCGCCGCGGTGCAGGCGGCCGCCGAGCACCACCGCCAGGCCCAGGCCGCGGGCCACCCAGAGCAGCACGAAGTCGTCCACGTCGCGGGCCGCGCCGGTGCGGAACTCGGCGATGGCGGCCAGGTTCACGTCGTTCTCGATGGTGACCGGCCGGCGCAGGTCGGCCCGCAGTTCGTTGACCAGCCCGCGGTGCCAGCGCGGCAGGTCCCAGGAGAAGGCGATGTCGCCGGTGGCCGGGTCCACCACGCCGGGCGTGCCGAGCACCACCCGCCGGATCCGGTCGAACGGCACCCTGGCCCGCCGGGCCACCTTCACCACGGCGTTGTGTACCACCACGACCGGGTCGTCGGTGCCGTGCGCGTCCAGTTCGATCCGGGCGCCCATCGCGCCGGTGATGTCGGCGCCGGCCGCGGTCACCTTGCGCGGCCCGACCTCCACCCCCACCACGTACGCCGCCGACGGCACGACCGCGTACACCTGCGCGTTCGGCCCGCGGCCGCCGGCCTGCACGCCCGCCTGCTCGACCAGCCCGCGCGACTCCAGTCGCTCGATCGAGTGGTGCGCGGTCACCCGGGACAGGCCGGTCAGCTCCGAGAGCTGGGCCCGGGTCAGTGGCCCGCGGGACACCAGCAGCTCCAGGGCGGCCCGGTCGTTGAGCGCTCGGAGCAGCGTGGGGACCCCCGGTTGGGCGCGTCGACTCATCCGAATGTCCCCCTAGCCTTCAACAAACTTTATTAATAGACTCTCCGACGGTAAGGACGAGGCCAGCCTACGGTCAAGAGGCCCGCCGAACGGTTCGGCCGACCAAGTGCCAACCAGGTGCCCAACCAAAGCGAGGACGGACATGGCAAAGCATCGACTTCGGGTCGCCGCAGGGCTGTTGGCGCTCCTGCTCGGAGCGGCCGCATGCGGCGGCGGGAACAAGCCCGCCCCCAGCGGTGGTGGCGGCCTGGGCGACGTGGGTGGCGACGCGAACGCCACCGGCAACCTGCACGTCTGGCTCCAGGCGGACGCCCAGACCGGCTGGAAGCCCGTGGTGGACGCGGCGACGCAGGCGTTCAACGCCAAGTACCCGAAGGTCACGGTCCAGGTCGACTACCAGCAGTGGGGCGACCACCTGACCAAGCTGGACGCGGCGCTGTCCGGCAACCAGGCCCCCGACGTGGTCGAGATGGGCAACACCGAGACCACGGGGTACATCGCGAACGGCGCCTTCGCCGAGCTCACCGCGAACAAGGGTGTCTTCGACAACTCCGGCACCTGGAACAAGGGACTGGAGCAGTCGTGTACGTACCAGGGCAAGCTGTTCTGCGTGCCCTACTACGGCGGCAGCCGGGTGGTGGCGTACCGCAAGGACATGTTCGCCGCGGCCGGCATCAGCAAGCCGCCGACCAGCCTGGACGAGCTGATGGCCGACGGCCAGAAGCTGATGGCCAAGTACGGCAGCGACAAGAACTTCTCCGCGTTCTACATGCCGGGCAAGTTCTGGTACGCCGCGCTGACCTTCGTCAACGACGCCGGCGGCACCATCGCCACCCAGGGCAGCGACGGCAAGTGGACCGCCCAGCTCTCCTCGCCGCAGTCCATCGACGGGCTGACCCGGTGGAACACCCTGGTGCAGCAGCTCTACCGCGGTGACAAGAGCATCGACGAGGCCAACCCGCAGCAGTACACGGTGATGGCCCAGGGCCACGTGGCGATGATGTACGGGCTCGGCTGGGAGGCCGGCTCGGTCGGCGCGCCCAAGGACAAGGGCGGCGATCCGGCGCTGGCCGACAAGATCGGCGTCTTCCCGATGCCGAGCGCGAAGCCGGGCGAGGCCATGCAGTCGTTCTCGGGCGGCTCCGACCTGGCGATCACCGCCAAGAGCCAGCACCCGAACTGGGCGGCCGCCTGGATCAAGGAGTTCACCAACGGCAAGTCGCAGCAGGGCCTGGTGAAGGCGGGCAACGTGCCGAACACCACCACGCTGCTCGACTCCGCACTGGCCGACCCGAAGCTGGCACCGTTCGCGGCGTCGGCGAAGTCGAGCTGGTTCGTGCCGGTCGACCCGAACTGGTCGAAGGTGGAGAAGAGCCTGGTCCTGCAGAACACCCTGGTGGAGATCGTCACCGGCAAGGTGAGCGTCGCCGACGGGGCGAAGAAGCTGGACGAGCAGCTCAACAAGCTGCTCAACGGGGCCTGAGGTCGCGCGATGGCTGTCATCGAGACGGGAAAACGCACCGCGCCGACTCGGCGGCATCCATCGCTCACCCGTGGGCGCCAGCCGGGCATGACCGCCCGGGCCCGGCTGGCGCCGTACCTGCTGATCGCGCCGACCGCCGCCGTGCTGCTGGCGGTGCAGGGCTGGCCGCTGGTCAAGATGGTCATGCTCTCGCTGCAGAACCTGACCCAGCGCAACCTGTTCACCGGCACCACGCCGGAGTGGTACGGCCTGCGGAACTACACCACGATCTTCGCCGACCCGTTCTTCTGGAAGGTCGTCGGCCGCACCGTGGCGTTCACCGTGGTGAACGTGGTGCTCACGATCGTGCTTGCCACCGGACTGGCGCTGTTGATGCGCCGCGCCTCCGGCTGGTGCCGCAAGCTCATCACGTTCACCCTGATCTGCGTCTGGGCCATGCCGACGCTGGTGTCCACGCTGATCTTCAACTGGATGACCGACTTCAGCTTCGGCGTGGCGAACTGGCTGCTGTCCCGCATCCCCGGCGTCGACTTCATCCACCACAACTGGTTCGCCAACCCGCTGCAGGGCTTCGCCGTCATCACCGCCATCGTGGTGTGGGGGGCGCTGCCGTTCGTGGCGATCACGCTGTACGCCGGGCTCACCCAGGTGCCGCGCGAGCTGGAGGAGGCCGCCCGGGTGGACGGCGCCAGCCCCGCGCAGGTGTTCCGCAACGTCACCTACCCGGTGCTGCGGCCGTTGTACGTCATCGTCACCACGCTGTCGGTGATCTGGGACTTCCAGGTGTTCAACCAGGTGTGGGTGGCCCGGTACGGCAAGCCCGAGCCGCAGTACTTCACCCTGGGCATCTACTCCTTCACCAAGTCCTTCGGGGTGAACGAGTACAGCCTCGGCTCGGCAATCGCGGTGGTCACCGTGGCGATGCTGGTGGTCTTCACGTTCTTCTACCTGCGCCAGGGCCTGCGGATGGGTGAGTTCGAATGAGGGGCCGCCGGACCGCCCTGGCCAACACCGCAGGGGTGCTCGTCACGCTGGTGATGATCTTCCCGGTGTACTGGATGGTGCTCACCGCGCTGAAGCCGCCCGGCGAGGTGCTGAACCTGACGCCGCGGTTCTGGCCCTCGCACCTGTCGCTGACCAGCTTCCGCAAGGCGGTCGGCTCGCCGCACTTCTGGGACGCGGTGCGCAACAGCCTCGTCGTCGCCGGCTCGGTGACGCTGATCGCGCTGAGCGTGGCGTTCCTCGCGGCGGTGGCGATCGCCCGGTTCCGGTTCTACGGGCGGCGGGCGTTCATCTTCGCGATCGTGGTGGTCCAGATGGTGCCGCTGAACGCGATGATCATCCCGATCTACCTGCTGCTGAACCAGGCGAACCAGGTCAACAAGCTGTCCGGCGTGGTGCTGACCTACCTCACGTTCGTGCTGCCGTTCACGGTGTGGACGCTGCGCGGCTTCGTGGTGAACGTGCCGGCCGAGCTGGAGGAGGCGGCCATGGTCGACGGCTGCACCCGGACGCAGGCGTTCCGCCGGATCGTGCTGCCGCTGGTCTTCCCCGGGCTGGTCGCGACCTCGATCTACGCGCTGATCCAGTCCTGGAACGAGTACATCATGGCCTACGTCCTGCTGAACGATCAGTCGAAGGAGACCCTGCCGGTCTGGCTGGTGAGCTTCGTGACCGGCCGCGGCGTCGACTTCGGCCCGCTGATGGCCGGCGCCACCCTCATGTCGCTACCCGTGGTGCTGTTCTTCGTCCTGATCCAGCGGCACGTCGTGAGCGGGCTGACCGCCGGTGCGGTGAAGGGGTGAGCGAGCTTGCGAGCGAACCAATGAGCACAGCAGCCCCGCTCGCGTGGCCGACGAGCGCAAGCGAGGAGGGTGCGTGAGCGAGCTTGCGAGCGAACCAATGAGCACAGCAGCCCCGCTCGCGTGGCCGACGAGCGCAAGCGAGGAGGAGGAGTAAGCATTACTGACCCTGGCTTGCGCGCGCTGGCGCTGCGGACCATCCTCGCGTCGTTCCCGGGCGGCCGGCCGCCGGACTGGGCCCTGCGGCTGCTCGACGACGGGTTGGCCGGCTACGTGCTGTTCGGTTTCAACGTGGTCGACCGCGGCCAGGTCGGCGAGTTGGTGGGCGTGCTGCACGAAGCGCGCCCGGACGCCATCGTGGGCATCGACGAGGAGGGCGGCGACGTCACCCGGCTCTCGCACGCGGAGGGCAGCCCGTTCCCCGGCAACGCCGCGCTCGGCGCGGTGGACGACCCGGAGCTGACCCGGCAGGTGTACGCGGCGATCGGCGGCCAGTTGCACGAGGTCGGGATCGGCTTGGACCTGGCCCCGTCGGTGGACGTGAACACCGCGGACGACAACCCCATCATCGGCACCCGCTCGTTCGGCTCCGACCCGCAGCGGGTGTCCCGGCACGCCGCGGCGGCGGTGGCCGGGCTGCAGGCGGCCGGCGTGGCGGCCTGCGCCAAGCACTTCCCCGGGCACGGCTCCACCGAAGTGGACTCGCACCTCGGGGTGCCGACCGTGGCCGCGTCGCTGGAGCTGCTGCGTACCCGCGAGCTGCCACCGTTCGCGGCGGCCATCGGGGCCGGCGTGCTGGCGGTGATGACCGCACACCTGCGGGTGCCGGAGCTGACCGGCGCCGACCCGGCCACGCTGTCCCGGGCGGCGCTCTCGGGTCTGCTGCGCGGGGAGCTGGGTTTCCGTGGTGTGATCGTCACCGACGCGCTGGAGATGAAGGGCGCCAGCGCGACGCACGGCGTGCCCGAGGCGGCCGTGCGGTCGCTGGACGCCGGCGCCGACCTGCTCTGCCTGGGTGCCCGGGTGGACGCGGCCCTGGTCGAGGCCACCGCCGCCGGCATCGTCGAGGCGATGCGGTCCGGCCGCCTGCCGGTGGCGCGGGTGGAGGAGGCGGCAGCACGGGTGGCGGACCTGGTCGGCTGGTCCTCCGGCCGGATCAACGGCGCCGTGTCCGACCCGGGTCTCGGCCTGGCGGCGGCCCGGCGCGCGCTGCGGGTGGAGGGGAAGCTGCCCGCGCTGGACGCCCCGCTGGTGGTGCAGCTCGACTCCGCGGCCACCATCGCGGTCGGCGACGTGCCGTGGGGGGTCACGCCGTACCTCGTCGAGGCCAGCCCCACCGCGCAGGTGCTGCGAATCCCCGCCGGCAGCGACGGCGCCGCCGCGGTCGCCGTCGCCGCCGCGGCGGCCGGCCGCTGCATCATCGTGGTGGCCCGCGACACCCACCGCCACCCCTGGGCGCGCGCCTTCGTCGAGGAGCTCGCCGCCCGGCACCCCGGCGTGGTGCTCGTCGAGATGGGCTGGCCCGCCGCCTGGCGCCCCCGCGGCGTGCTGGCCTACGTGGCCACCTACGGCGCCGGCCAGGTCAACGCCCGCGCCGCCACCGAACGCCTCATCTCCGCCGGCTGAGGCCCCGGTCACGCCGCTGCCCCCGCCCCGCCGCCACCCCCGCTCGGCCGGTGCCGCCGTCCCCATTCCCGCCGATCATCGACTTTTCGGGCGTGTCGTGCGGCGTGTCGCCCCGAAAAATCGATGATCGCGGAGGTGGTGGCGGCTTGCTGTACGCTGCGCATAGCAGCATAATGCTGCTATGGCCACCGCGATCACCATCCGGGACGTGCCCGACGACGCCCGCGACGAGCTTGCCTCCCGCGCTGCGTCCAGCGGTCGCTCGCTGCAGGAGTACCTGCGTTCCCAGCTGATCGAGCTGGCCCGGCGGCCGGATGCACAGGTGCTGCTCGAACGGGTCCGTGATCGCAAACAACGCACCGGCAGTCGGCTGTCGGCCGAGTCGATCCTCGGTTACCGCGACGCCGACCGTCGATGACCCTCGTCATCGACTCCGGTCTGGTAGTAGCGGCACTCGTCGACAGCGGCCCGGTCGGAACCTGGGCGGACCACCTGCTCGCCACCGATGACTTGGCGGCGCCGCACCTCCTGCCGGTGGAGGTCGCCAACGTACTGCGGCGAGCCACTATGGCCGGCGAGATCTCAGCCGACACCGGAGCCCTGGCCCACGCAGACCTGCTGAGCCTGCGGGTGGAGTTGTTCGCCTACGAGCCGTTCGCCACGAGGGTGTGGGAGCTGCGGGACAATGTGACCGCGTACGACGGTTGGTATGTCGCACTCGCCGAGTCGCTGAGCGCGAAGCTGGCCACGCTGGACCTCCGGTTGACAAAGGCCGCCGGACCGCGCTGCGCCTTTGCGACCCCGTAACTGGACCAAACCACCGAACGCAGACCCGCCGCCGGCCGCGGCTCCGACGTCGCCACCTACGACGCCGGCCAGGCCAACCCCCGAGCCGCCACCGAACGCCTCCTCGCCCCGGCTGACCTACCGCCTGGGACACAGGCTTCTGGCTGACGGCCGGACGCTCCGACGCCGCGGAGGCTGGGATCGGGTGGCGTCCGCGGCGGGAGGCCAGCGCCGTCAGGGCGGCATGACTTCGCTGACATCGAGTACGACGACACCCGCGTGGGTGCCGACCGCGAGGTGTTGGTCCGTGATGGCGGCGAGGCCGGCTATCGAGACGTGGAGCGTGAGCACCGCCAGGCATGTCCTCCCGAAGACGTCCCAGATCCGCACTGTCTGATCGTCGCTGCCGGTGGCCAGCAGGGTGCGCCCGCCCGGCCCGGTGAACGCGGCCACCGCCCGCACCCCGCCGGTGTGGCCGGTCAGCGGCTGGCCCACCGCGCTGCCGGTGGCCGTATCCC
>WNFZ01005090.1_pt1 | contig 21810 bp, 17 predicted proteins | sample 5400081 | NCBI WGS metagenome assembly WNFZ01 (sample SAMN13153365, study PRJNA577476) | soil metagenome | isolation source: 80 cm soil or saprolite under grassland replicate 1 | place: USA:California | collected 2016-06-15
TTGCACGGTTCCTTGTTGGGCGCGGCGTAGGCCAATCCATACAACAACAAGCAAAGCTACAAGCAAAGCCCATACAATCATTTGCGCCCAGATGGGCACGCCACGTTTTGGCGCTGTGACGGTCGTTTCGGTCATGCAATTCTCCAATGCATCGACTGCTCAAGCCGCCGTCCGCGGCGATTCCTATGCTGCGGACGGTGCACGGAGCAATCAAATAATTATTTTCGTTTCTTCAATTCTTCTTCTAGACGCGCGATGTAATCATTATCCACGGCAGTCGGCTTCGTTTCAGACTCGCCCGGAGCTGCTGAGGCCGCCGTGGGTTTTGTCCATGCCCGGAGAGCGCGGAAGAGGACGAATGCCCCTACGAGGATGATCGCGGGTGGCAGAATGTACACAATCCAGTTCAATCCTGTTCGTGGAGGTTCGGCTAGTACGCGCGCGCCATAGTTATCTACAAAATATTGTTTAATTTGTGCTTCTGTCCAGCCATCAGTCAATTGCTGCCGAATCAAGTCGCGCCACTGGCGGCACGCTTCGGTTGGGCAGACATCCAATGGCGTGTTCTCGCAGACGGGACAATACAACTGCTTGGCAATTGCATTGACTTCATCATCGGTAGGAGTAGGACCTTGAGCAAAAGCAGGCTGGTATAACAAGCCGGTCAAAACGAGTACGAATGAAAACACAAGGAATATGTAATTCGTAATTCGTAATGAACTATCGAAAGGCGCTTTCATCTTTTGTCTACCTATTTACTTGTCTACTTCCTCAATCTGCTGCGCTCATTTGCTCCGCGCTCTTCCGCACGCGTACTGTTTCCAGTGCTGGGTCTTTCTCCGGCCAAGCAGCAATGATAACGCCAAAGAAAAAGACCATTGCCCCGATCCACAGCCAGTTGACCAATGGGTTGACAAATACTTTGAATGTGGCGCCATTGGATGAAATCGGTTGCCAGTCCACAAGCAAAACATAAAGGTCGTCTCGTAATGTCGCGCGCTGCCCCGGAATGGTCATATTTTGCTGGGAGTCGTAGAAATAATCCTTGCGCGGGTGTAGCTCTCCAAGATATACCCCGTTTCGATAAATATCAACCACTGCGCGTGTGTAATTGACTCCTGCCCCCTTATCGTCCCAGTTTGCCAATTCCCTATACTTGACCGTGTAGCCGGAAATATCGAGAGATTGTCCTACTGCCTCTGTTCCTTGTGTTTCGGTCTGGAACATTTCAATTCCAAGAATGCCAATTGCCATCAACATCATGCTGATGTGGATAATGTAACCGCCATAGCGTCTGCGGTTACGTTCTATGAGATGTACGAGCGCGGTGATGAAGTTCTCGTCCTGTGCTTTTTGACGGGCACGCGTCGCACGCCAGAATTCATACAGGGTTACGAAAAGCACTAGTGCAACCAGGGAGAAACCTGTCAGGGCGATGAGATTTTTTGTATAAAAGGCAAACAGGAGCACGGTCACGAGCAGAGCTGCAAGCGCGGATTTCCAGATTGCGCGACCGAGAGTCTTGATCGTCGAATTTCCCCATGCAGAGAGAGGGGCAACACCCATTACAAGCATCAACGTGGCGAAGAGCGGCGCGGTTGCGCGCTCATAAAATGGCGGGCCAACAGTTACTTTTTGTCCGGTAGCAAGTTCAGAGATGAGCGGGAAGATGACACCCCAGAAGCACACAACAAGCACACTCATAAAGAGCAAATTGTTGAGCAGGAACAAAGCCTCGCGCGAGAGCATGGACTTCATCTCGGTTTCGCCGCGTAGTTCAGGCCAACGCCGGATAACCAGCGCAATGGATGTGATAAAGGTTGCGCCAATGTAGGCAAAGAATAATGGGCCAATCGCACTTTGCGCAAAGGCATGCACGGAAGAAAGCACACCCGAGCGCGTGAGGAACGTTCCAAATATGACCAACGAATAGGTCAGGATCACCAGGATCATATTCCAGTGCTTTAGTAGGCCGCGCTTTTCCTGGATCATCACGGAATGTAAAAATGCTGTGCCTGTGAGCCAGGGCATAAAGGCCGCGATCTCAACCGGATCCCAGCCCCAAAAACCACCCCATCCAAGTACATCATAAGCCCAACGACTGCCAAGTACGAGACCACATGAAAGGAAGAGCCAGGCCCACAGAGTCCAGCGGCGTGTCAGGCGGATCCAGCGGTCGTCTGTGCGGCCAGTGACAAGTGCTGCGATTGCAAAGGCATAAGGAATAACAAATGAAACGAAGCCCAAATACAGCATGGGTGGGTGTATGACCATGCCTGGATGTCGTAAAAGTGGATTCAAACCTCTTCCATCTGGAGGAGTGAAGAGAACTGCATTCGCGGGTGGGAACATAAAAGGTTGGACGCCATTGGTCGTCTGCCAGTAGCGCGTGAACGGATTCTCGAAAAAGACCACAAGTCCAAGGAAAAAGGCCAGCGTAACCGCAGCTACAACAATGACCCACGGTAGGAACTCGCGATCGCGCTGCCATTTGCGAAGGGTGACCGCGCTGGCAAAAGATGATAGCAGCCACGACCAGAACACAAGCGAACCAGCCTGTCCACCCCACCAGGCGGTGATCTTAAGATAGGTGGGCATGCTACGGCTGGTCACTTCATAAACGAAGGCGACTTCATAATGATTTTTGACCAGTAAATAGATCAACGTCGCAGCTGAGATTGAGATCAGCGGAAAGGTGAGTAACATGGCGCGCCGACTGCTTTCGACCATTGCCTCAGACTTCTGTGTCGCGCCGTAAATCGCCGCGCCTACACTGTACAACGCGACAAAGAAAGTAATTAGTAAAACGCCGTATCCAAATTCTGCAAACATGAGGATTTCCTTGTTGATTAGACCCTAATGGCCTATCCGAAAATTCACCACAAAGTCACAAATTTTTAGCTTAGTGTCTTAGAGACTTTGCCGTCTCGCACCGACGGCACGAACGGTGTACCTTTGTGATTAGACAGTGCTTTAGGAGCTTTGATAAACAAAACCTGACAAGGTATAAAACCCTATCAGGTTGAAATTAGTTGCTTGCCGATTGCTCTGGAACGGCCTCTTCATAGCGGGTTGGGCATTTGAGCAGAAGTTCATCAGCATGGAAGCTACCATCGGCTTCCATGCGGCCCGTCATAATAGCTTGTGCCTCGTTGCGGAGCAGATCTGGTTTCACACCGGTGTAGATAACTTTAATCCGCGAGCGTGAGGTATCAACCACAGCCGCATGCAAGACTTCGGCCAATCCACCTTGTGCTTCGATCTCGCTGTTGTCGCCGGGTACATGAGCCACTTCAAAGGTTAAAGTTAGCGTCTGCGGGTCATACTGGATGGTGTCACCAATGACCGCGCCGGATAAACGCAGGCTTTTACCAACCACTCCGCTACCCTTCGCTTTGAGTTCGTTGATGGTCATGAAATATTCGGCGCTCGCCTGCGTCGAGGATGCAATTAAATACACCACCGCCGCAAGGATGAGCAGACCACCGAGGATAAATTTGGTTCTTTGCATGGATGCCTCCGAAATAAGACTAATAAAACCAGTTTCATTTTACATGGTGACATTAATTACGGCTGAGAAAGGGGTTAGATGGATGTAACGAAGATTTCCCGAATTTATCCTATTTGAGTCAGAATTTGGAAGTCTTTTTTCAATTCTCTGTGGCAGGATCTCATTAAGTTAGACTTCCGAAGTCTTTTTCGTGATATAGTTCGCGCCGTCTCAAGGAGGCTTTCATCGTGAAAATCACAATCGCCTTAAGATTTTTGTTAAGTCTGTTCTTGTTTTTTCAGGCTGGGGAAGTCTCTGCCGCTCCTAGGGTCGATATTTCAAATAACCAGGTGAATTTCAATTTCCCTGAATCCGCTACCTTTTCAGCGACTCTGAGTGCAAACGCGGATATCACATCGGTAACACTGGAATATGGCAATGAACAACTCACTTGTGGCGAAGTTATCGCCAAAGCCTTCCCCGAATTCACTTCATCAAAATCTGTCAATGTGGAATGGACATGGGATATGCGCCAAAGCGGCTCGCTTCCTCCCGGCGCGTCTTTGTGGTGGCGCTGGCATTTTAAAGACCAAACAGGTAATGAGTATGTAAGCGATACCCAGACTATAACATGGCTGGACAACCTCCACAATTGGCAGACCGTTACAAGTGGATATATTCGCTTGCATTGGTATTCAGGAGATCAAACCTTTGCCCATGATTTACTGGATGCCGCAGTGGGTGGACTCGAATTTAATAAAAATCAATCTGGTCTTTCATCTGATAGTCCGATTGATGTGTATATCTATGCAAATAGCAATGATATGAAAGATGCCATCCTTTACGAACCTTCCTGGACAGGTGGTATGGCATACGCTGTACAAGACATTGTGATCATTGGTATCTCCGAATCCGAGCTTGAGTGGGGACGCAAGGCGATGGTACATGAATTGACTCATGTGCTGGTTGGGCATCTCACATTTACCTGTCTTGGTGGTGTGCCCACCTGGCTTAATGAAGGTCTAGCTGTATATTCTGAAGGCGAGCTCGAACCTCAGTGGAAGTCCCAACTTGATCAGGCGATTAAGGATGATACCTTGCTCTCCATTCGCTCCATCAGTGGCGAGTTTTCTGAAGTGCCCGATAGGGCTTTGCTCTCCTACAGCCAATCCTATAGCATTGTCAAATTTCTGATTGAGACCTACGGTCAGGAAAAAATGACCTCGCTATTAGTTGCATTGCGTGATGGGAAGACGATTGATCAAGCACTGCTTGAAGTATATAGATTTGATATCGATGGTCTTGATGATACATGGAGACAAGCGATCGGAGCCGCCCCGCGAACCGCTTCGGTTCAACCGATTGTCCAGCTATCTCCAACTTTTGTTCCAACGATCGTGCCTGTCGCAGGAGTGCTTTTGGCTATCTCACCAACGCCTCATGTGATTCCTACTCCGTCATTTGACCAGCCATCCCAACCGAGAGGTCGCCCTCCTCTCGCACTGACGCTTGTACTACTCAGCTTTTGTTGTGTGTTCATGATCATCTTTGGTGTCCTTGTGTTAGGGATCTTTGTCCGTAGACAAGACAGTAGGGGAGGCAAGAGTGATTAAGAACAAGGTTTTGATAATCATCATCGCGATATTGCTCTCAATCTTGAGCTCTGCTAGCTCAGGGCCGGGCTTCCAATTTAGTGTTCCATTGGATCAGGCTCTCGTCCTTGAAGGAGGCGAAACTACAAATCTGCGTGAATACGATCCTGCCACGACACATGGTTGGGGAGATAAGCTTGTCTTCAGTGGCCTTGTCTCTTTTGATCCGAGTTTAAATCTCATACCAGATATAGCTGAAACCTGGGAAGTCAGTAGTGACAGTACGATCTACACATTCCATTTGCGCGCGAATGCCAAGTTCCATAATGGACGTGCAGTCACTGCGCAAGATTTCATTTATTCATGGGAACGCGCTGCAAACCCCGAACTGGCATCGGATACAGCCTTGACATACCTTGGGGATATTGTCGGCGTAACTGAGATGACCGCAGGACAAACAGATCACATCAGTGGTTTACAAGCAATAGATGACCGCACCTTGCAAGTTACCATTGATGCACCCAAGCCTTATTTCCTTTTAAAGCTCACTTATCCAACTGCGTTTGTCGTGGATAAAGAGAATGTTGAAAGTGGTGAAGAATGGTTCCGACATCCAAATGGCACCGGTCCGTATCGCCTCACTGAATGGAAATCATTCGAATCGAAAATCTACGAAGCTAACCCAGATTTCTATCTTGGTGTGCCATCCCTTCGATATGTTGTAGTTCAGTTATATGCTGGCGATAGTGAGCGTCTATATGAGACTGGCGATGTAGATATCACAGGCGTCAGCCTGTATAACATTGAACGTTATCTTGACCCAGCAGAACCGCTTCACAAAGAGTTGGTCCAGGGCGTGGACTTATGCACGGGTTATGTTGTCTTTGATGTTACGCAGCCACCTTTTGATGATGTCAATGTGCGTAAAGCTTTTAGCATGGCTTTCGACCGCCAGAAATATATTGACGTGGTTACGCACGGCCAGACACTTCCTGCCGTTGGCCCATACCCACCCGGTTTACCCGGGTTCAATTACGATTTAGAGGGCTTGCCTTATGATCCTGAACAAGCAAGCGAGTTGCTTAGACAATCCAAATATGGCGGGGCAGAAGGTTTGCCTCACATCGTATATACTGACGCGGGGATTGGTAGTTCTGTTAGCCCGGATGTAGCGGCGATGGCTGAGATGTGGGAACAGAATCTCGGTGTGACCATTACTGTCGAAAACCTGGAATACAACTTCTTCCTCGACCAGATTTTTTCTGGTAATCACGGGCAGTTATTCGGTGGCGGTTGGTGCGCAGATTATCCCGATCCCGAAAACTTTGCAGATGTGCTCTTTCACACGGGTTCGCAGCAAAATAATGGCGGTTATTCCAACGCTGAGCTTGATGCCTTGCTCGAAGAAGCCCGCGTGGAACAGGATGTACACAAAAGGATTGCTTTATATCAACAGGCTGAGCAGATGATCGTCAACGATGCACCCGTCTTATTTACAACACATTCGCTTTCGTACCAACTTGTCAAACCATATGTGAAAGGCTACATCTTCACGCCGATTGATATTCCGATTGAAAGATATATGTGGTTGGAAGGGAAGTGACCGACCCCCACCCGGCCTCCCCCAAATGCGACATGAGAAATTTTTATGCCAACTAAAATTTTATGGTCGAATTTGGGGGAGATGCCGAAGGCGGAGGGGGTCAATATCTCGCTTCTACAACAAGTTCAATCTTATCAATCTTCGGCCCCACACTTGCTACCGCGAAATTAAATGGGAAATTTCCTCCGGACTCAATCGCTCCACCTTCCCAACGTTTGACCCCGACGACCCGACCATTTTCATCATACGCCACCGCCGCGATCCACACTTGTGTCGCGGCACTTGATTCTGAGGGAATGGATACTTGTCCGCTAATTTGCGCGCTATGCCCGGTTCTGTCTATTTGTATGGAGGTGTTATTGATTGTTGCAGGCAAGTAGCGCGAGTCGTTGGATGCAATTTGGATCGCAGTTAATAGCTGTACCTGTGCTTTTACATCTGAAGAGATTTCTGGCTCAAAGAAGATATATAACGGCAAAGAAGTATTCGGTGGCAAGATATTCAATGGCAGTAACGCGGTTTGACTGGCAACGACCGTGCCGTTTGAATCCACTAATATCACTTGGGCGCTGACGTTTTCCAAAATATCAGGAAAATCATTATGAACAAGCGCGAAGCACCACAGGCCGCGGTCAACCGTCGGGTAACATTGAATCTGTTTAACGGATGCAGGCACAGGGGTCGGGGTGGAAGCGTTGTCTGGGTTAGATGGGTTGCTCGGGATCAGCAGAGTCTGTCCCACCGACATGCTGTTCGGAGAGACATTCGAATTTGCAGCAATTAAGTCGTCGAGCGAAACATGATATTTTTCCGCGATCTCGCTCATCGTGTCGCCTGCTTGAATTGTGTAAGTAAACGGTGTGGGGGTTGAGATTGCAGATTCAACCGGAATGACAAAGTCTCCTTGTTGCTCAAGAGTCGCACTTGGTGTGATTGTTGAATAAGGGAAAAGAGTTACTGGGGAGGTGTGTGTTACAGTTTGAGGCGTGCAAGCAGTGAGGAAAATAATGATAGAAACTATAGATCGTTTCATATTTAAGATTGTACCGCTGGTACCGCAACCAAAGAAGATGTGGCGCCAAATTGCTTGTTGTTTCTAGCAATGTAACAAATAACCGTAGAACTAAAAGAAGTTGCGGCACTGGTTTCATAAATTACTACAATGGTTAGAGCAAAGTATGAGTAAAGATCTGAATTTTGGTTTGGTTACCTGTGCGGCACTCTGTAACATGTGCGCGTTATAATACTTTTCATATCATTCCAAGGAGACAATATGAATTATCGTCATCTGGGACGCTCAGGAATTCAAGTGAGCGAGCTCTCGTTTGGCTCGTGGGTTACATTCGGTAACCAAGTAGATGTAAAAGCGGCAAAAGATATGATGTCTGCCGCGTATGAGGCAGGTGTGAATTTCTTTGATAATGCCGAAGCATATGGGAGAGGTAAATCTGAAGAAGTAATGGGCACGGCTTTAAAAGAGCTTGACTGGCGTCGAGGTAGCTATCTGGTTTCGACCAAAATTTACTGGGGGCTGCATGATGGTGTGAACGAGAAAAACACGCTCAACCGTAAGCGTCTCCTCGAGGGTATAAACGGTTCACTTAAACGACTACAGTTGGATTATCTGGATTTGATCTTTTGCCATCGCCCCGACCCAACAACTCCAATTGAAGAAACCCTATGGGCTATGCACAATATCATTGAACAAGGAAAGGCTTTCTATTGGGGCACATCTGAGTGGTCTGCAGCTGAGATCGTGCAAGCGATTGAACTCGCGGAACGGCATCACCTTCACAAGCCTGTGATGGAACAGCCACAGTACAACATATTCAGGCGCGATCGTTTTTCAGGTGAATATATCCGGTTTTACAAAGAATACGGGTATGGTTCAACCACATGGAGTCCCTTGGCTTCGGGGTTGCTCACGGGAAAGTACAAAGGCGGCATCCCCAAAGATAGCCGTGCAGCCCTTAAAGGTTTTGACTGGCTTCATGATCGGATGACTGACAAAGAACGACTTGCAAAAGTTAAGGCACTTGAGCCGATCGCAAATGAACTTGGCTGCACTCTTTCACAACTTGCCATCGCATGGTGTCTCAAGAATCCTTTTGTAAGCACGGTCATTACGGGCGCAAGCCGTGTTGAACAGGTACATGAGAATATGAGAGCGAGCGAGGTTGCGCCAAAGATTACCCAGGAGATCCTTAATAAGATTGATCAGATATTTGGGATTCGGAAGGAGGAAGAGGAAGACTAGATGTAAGGCGGGATGTCATCCCGCCTTACACTTTCCCAAAATATTTTTCATCGACGCTCTGCCACGTTTCATCCAGTACCTTTATGAACTTCGTTAGTATAGGATGTACACGCTTCATCTCTTCATATATCTTTTGCGCGACGCGGCGAATGGAATAATGTGCGTTGGCCGCGCTGCGTAACTGACAAAATGCAAACGCTTCGCGCAAATTGAATTGAGCCAGCACACGACGATTGAACCCATTGGGGACAACGTATTGTGCGACATAGGGATTGAAAGCATAGAGCTTCTCGAACATCTCTTCGGCTGATTTCATCGCCGCTTCATACTTCGACCCGAAACCTGATTCCGTGATGAGCCGCGGAATCTCATACCCCAACCTTGTCGTAAGCAATTGCGGGGTCTGCGTCATCATGCGGTGACGCTTGAACTCGGCATACGCGCCCTGGTCCATAACTAGGTCGAATGTGTAGGTTGTGTATTCCAATTCGCGCAGGGGCGCATCGAATTTGCCTAATCGTTTGAGCAGGGATTCTGCCAATTGAGCCAATTCTGCTTCCTTGAGCATGAGAACATAATCAAGCGCATCTGCATATGGCATTTCACCGATGCGATACAATGCGGCGGCCAGTACTTTCTTTTCACCGTTATGGTCGTAATCTATCAGTGTGCACCAATTGTTTTTCATCACAGAGCGCACGGAATCCATGGAAATTTCTCTTATCTTTTCTGCGTGCTCTGCTTGGCGAAGTTCTTGGTTCGTCTCTACCAGGTACGGTACGGCGTCCGCGTATTTGACCAAGGTCGGCACTTCGCTCAAAGCGGTCCTCTTCACTTGCTCACCGATCTCACGCACTTCCGCAAGCGGGTGAGAGAGCAACTTGCGAATTGCATTTTCCAAAACGCGCGCATTGGCAGTCATGCCGAGGTTGGATGGTTTCCACGTATTCATCGCAGAGTGGATGACCGTTCAATTCTGGTGGGATCGTGAAGTCATCAAGCCCCCATTTTTGGTAACGCGTAGATTTTTCTGTATAAGATGCCAGGCGATTGCCTTCGATGCTTTCAATTGCGATGCGCGAGACGTTTTCGAAAGCGATGTGTAATACCGCATGTTCAGCGACAGAAGCATGGCCATATCCCACCACCCATTTTTCATGGAATTGTGCGGACTTTTCGTCGCTTAATTCAGCGGCGATCTCGCGAAAGGATTGAGGCGAACGTGATGTCTTTGCAAAGGCGACGGCGATAGTTTCAGGACTGAGAGAACGGGGGGAAAGTAAGTAAATGTCACGAGTTGGCATGAGAACCTCCAATTAATTGTTTCGCGCTGAGCGGAGTGAAACCGTATTTTGGTTGAGCGTAGTCGAAGCGCAATCGAATAACATACAAGCTTTTCTTGAAATCTGTCCTTTGACTGCGGGCTAGCACAGTGTCCTCGTTTAGGTTAAGAAAAAGTTTAGCCCTCCGCTCAGGACGAAGATTTATTTATCCCATTGGATATTTCATGCGTGCGCCGCCTAAGAGGTGCAGATGCAGGTGAAAGATCGTTTGTCCTCCATTTACACCTGTGTTGGTAATGAGACGATAACCGCTTTCGGCGATGCCTTCCTCTGTAGAGAGCTGGCGCGCTACAACAAATAGATGTCCGACCAGCGCTTCATCCTCGGACGTTAGGCTGTTAACCGATTCAATGTGCTTATTCGGCACGATTAAGATGTGTGTTGGTGCGGCGGGACGCGAATCACGGAAGGCAGTGACTTGATCATCGCGAAATACAATGGTTGCGTTGGCTTCGTTATTAATGATTTTACAGAAAATGCAACTCGACATGTTGTAATATATTCGCAAGAATATTACGGCAGCGTGTCTAAGGAGTGGCGGTAGGGATCGGTCCATACGTCGGCGCGCAAACAATATCATAGTATTTCAACTCGGCAGATTTGTTTTCCTGTGCATAAGCCGCGGCTTCATCTCCGGTGATGCGGACACTATCAAGCGCTTCGAGCACTTGATGAGGCCAATAACGCGGCAAGGTCATTAAAGGATCATTGATCGCACCTTCAGGCAGATAAGCAGGACGACCTGGGTCTTGCTTGTTCGCGAGGGGAACCCAGTTGTACATGACTGGGCCGCGCGAGTTGCTGGTAAAGCCCAGTCTATATCCCAATTGACGAGCGGCTTCCACCGGGCCAGACCCAAAGCCGCCTCCTGGCCAGACGATTGCAATTGGCGTTTTATTGAATCTCTCCTTGAAGGCCGTGATGGAGCCTTTCAGTTCGCGCGAAAGGATTGCGCTGGGTGAGTTATCGCTGAGGTATGTACCGATCATGACTCCTTGTGCTTGATGATCCACCCAGCCTTCGTTTTCGAGCGCGATATTTTCCTGCCAAGTTACCTCAGCCGTATCCGGCTGACTTGGCCAGCCATTGACCACTGGCCAGCCCCAATTCGCCCAATATTCCCGAAAATTTTTTTCGAAGTTTTCGCCGCGATGTTGGTCATCTTGGATGATAAGCGCGGAGCGTACTGGAATCTTTGCATTCGCTTCCATAAAATCAGCTAATTGTTGTGTATTGATAGCTTGAAATCCCTGTTCCTTTAGTTGATTCATAGTGCGGTTGAAATCGATCACGTGGATTCCATCGAGTGTTTCAGGTTTCCCCTTGAAAATGCCATGAAACATAATAATCATGACTATAGTGCCAGGTGTGGCATTATTCGGATCCCATTTAGCTTTGAGATACTGGCAGGAGTCCTTGATATAGCCGTGAGGCGTATCATAAACATTCAGATATGGCGATTGATAAGGACGTGGCAGAGCCGGCGGTGACTTTATGCTAGCAGGTTGCTGGGTAGGTGTGTTACTTGCTACAGGTGAAATAATATCAGTCAAGGAGGATGGCCTGATAGTTTGGCAAGAACCCAGAAGAAGAGTGAGTAAAAAAATGGTTATATGGCGGTAACGCCGGAATGTCGTTGAATGTGTATTAAAGGATGGTTGTCGCGACATGGGCTACATTGTATCCAAAAAGTAAGACTTTCGTTTAATAAAACAGGATGACATGGCTGTCACCCTGTTAAACCGTATATATTGGTGCTTTTTCATGGCGTTGTGGAAAGTAGTCCATATGTTGGTGCGCAGAGGATGTCATAATATTCCAGTTCAGTGGATTTGTTTTGTTGTGCGTAGGCCGCGGCTTCGTTTCCAATGGCGCGGATTATGTCCAATTGTGACAAGGCCTCTCTTGGCCAATATCGTGGCAGAGTCAGGCGTGGGTCATTGGCTGGCCCTTCAGGTATCCAGGTGGGACGCCCTGGATCCTCAGCATCTGCAAGCGGGATCCAGTCGAACATGATTGGGCCACGTGGGTTGACTGTAAATCCAACGCGATAGCCAACTTCCCGCGCGACTTCAGTCCCTCGAGGGGTAAATCCACCGCCAGGCCAGATATAAGCAATGGGAGTCTTTCCAAAATATTTCTGAAGATTATCGATTGATCCTTGCAGTTCGCTGTAGATGAATTCATCTGTTGAACCTGGGCTGATATTGATATTATGAACGACGCCATGTGCTTCATAGTCCACCCAGCCTTCTTTAGAGAGCATGACATTTTCCTGCAAAAACTGGTCGTCTCCACCGAATGCACTGATCCAGCCATTAATCACAGGCCAGCCCCATTGTTCGTAATAGGGGCGGAAATGCTCAAAGGCTTCGGCACGGTGTCGGTCATCATAAGTTAATACGACCGAGCGTTGGGGAATTGGTGCGTTGTAATCTAAAAAGTCCGCCAGCTGAGTGGCATTGATCGCTTCAAAGTCTAGTTCCTTGAGGCTATTCATAAGTTTGTTGAAATCCTGGACGGTGATATCGTTATTATCCAGGGAGCTGGAGTCCTTGTTGATACCGTGGAACATAATTACCATGACAATCGTTCCAGGCGCGGCATTCTTCGGTTCCCATTTTGCTTTGAGGTACTGACACGTATCCGAAATATAAGTATGAGGCGAATCATGTGAATTTAAATAGGTCGTTTGATAGATGGCAGGTAATGCCGGCGGTGTGCGAGGTACGGTAGGCGTTGGGATCGGTGTTTCAGTCAATGTGGGCGTGCTTGTTGGCTGGCTGATTTGAGCCACTGCGGTTTCAAAAGCTTGTGTGAATGCAATATTGGGGTCAGTACTAACAGGAGCGGGCTGGCATGCGGATAATACAACAGCGAGTAGGATTGAGGCCAGAATGAAGCATGATGGCTTTAGCATGGAGTGTATTTTATATGATAACTCGTAGGGACGGCAGCTGCCGTCCCTACGAGTTTATTCATCCGATTTGCCTGCGATAAAGTCCTCCACTTTTTCGCGGCTGACACTATCTCGGAATTGTTTGGGAGGCGTTTTAAAGAAGTAAGAGGAAGGGCCAATGATTGGACCACATAGTTTGCGGTCGAGGGCGATCTTGGCACAACGGACTGCGTCGATGATCACGCCTGCTGAGTTTGGACTATCCCACACTTCGAGTTTGACTTCTACATTAAGGGGCACATCGCCAAAAGTGGTGCCTTCCATGCGGAGATATGCCCATTTGCGATCGGTTAGCCACGGTACGTAATCGCTAGGCCCGACATGGACATTATCCTTGCCGAGTTCGTAGGGGATCATGCTGGTGACCGCACCAGTCTTTGAAATCTTTTTTGATTCAAGGCGCTCGCGTTCGAGCATGTTGAGGAAATCGGTGTTACCGCCGAAGTTGAGCTGATAGGTACGGTCAATGTGGACGCCGCGATCTACGAAAAGCGTGGCGAGGGCGCGGTGCAAAATCGTCGCGCCGACCTGTGATTTTACGTCATCGCCAAGGATCGGCAGGCGCGCGTCCATAAAGCGCTTGCTCCAATATTCTGAGGAGGCGATAAACACCGGGATGCCATTGACAAATGCACAGCCCGCCTCAAGACATTGTTCTACGTACCATTTGGTCGCCATTTCGGACCCAACAGGTAGAAAGTTTACAACTACATCGGTTTTGGTTTCTTTGAGCCGTTTGACGATGTCCGCTGTGGGACCAGCCGTTTTCTTGATCTTTCCAGAAAGATATTTGCCTATTCCATCATGGGTCATGCCGCGCACGACAGGCACGTCGAGATTGGGCACGTCGGTAAATTTATACGTATTGTTCGGATCGGCAAAGATCGCTTGGGAAAGATCCTTGCCTACTTTGGTGGCGTTTATATCAATACCGAGGGTGAATTCGATATCGCGAATATGATATCCCCCGAGCCGAGGATGCATGACCCCTGGAACACTTGCATCGTCAGGAGTATCTTTGTAGTAGCTCACGCCCTGAACCAGAGAGGAAGCACAATTTCCAACGCCGATAATGGCGACGCGTACTTTTTTAGCTGGCACTTTTTTAGCTGGCATAGATCCTTCTCCTTCGTTTGGGTTGATATATTCGAATGATATTAATATTCTTGGGCTCAAATCATGATATGCCCGTGATGTATAATCTTACGGAAGGTTGATGATGTCAGTAGACAAGATCAAACGGCTTGAGCGCCTGCTCGAAGTTTCACGCGGACTGAGCGCCGCGGGCGACGTTGAAAAATACCTTCAAACCATTCTCTCTGCCGCTACCGAATTAACCGAGAGCGAAACCAGCTCTATTATGGAGTTCGATGAAACTTCTAAGGAACTGTGTTTTTCCGTGGTTCCGTGGTTCCACCGCGACTCCCTTAAAGGCGTTAAAGTGCCATTAGAAGGAAGTGCCGCAGGATATGTATTCTTGCAAGGCCAAGCTGTCATTATCAGAGATACAAGCAATGATGCACGTCATTTCCACACGATTGATCGTTTGAGCCAATTCAAGACGAAATCCTTGGTCGCTGTACCCATGCTTTTACATGGCACACCGGTTGGCGTTTTTGAAGTGCTCAATAAAGCGAACAGCGCCCATTATACCGAGGAAGATGTCACAATTCTAGAGACACTCGCCTCACTGGCTTCGGCTGCTTTGCAAAATAGTCGTATGGAAAGAAGACTGCAAAGGCCTATCGGTGAACCGACTGAGTTGGATCGCCTGAAGAATGAATTTATAGCTATCACCTCCCATGAATTGCGCACACCTCTTGGCTTGATCCTTGGTCATGCCACTTTCTTGCGGGAAATACTAGGAAAAGATTATTACGAGCATTTAGATGCCATCATTCGCAATGCTTCCCGATTAAAAGAGATCATTGAGAACCTTGCCAGTGTTGATAATTACCAGCGCGGCGTGGCGCGCATACACCATCGTAAAATCTCCATCGCACGAATTGCCGAAGATGTGACAGCCTCCTTTCAGGAGATGGCCGATCAAAAAGGCGTAAAGTTAAAGTTAGAACTTTGTAAACAAGACTTGCTGGTAAATGCTGACGGGAGCAAGATTGCTATTGCACTTAGCAATCTGGTAAAAAATGCCATCACCTTTACAGATAAAGGCGGTCAAGTGCTAATCAAGACCGAGCCCACTCCAGGTTATGCCAAAGTTTCGGTGATAGATAATGGCGTAGGTATACCGACCCGTGATCTACCTCGTGTCTTCGAAAGATTTTTCCAAGTGGAATCCCATCTTACTAGGCGTCATGGAGGTATGGGATTGGGTCTCTCGGTTGCTAAAGTGATGGTCGAAATGCATGGTGGGCGTATCTGGGCTGAGAGCATTGAGGGAAAAGGCAGTAACTTCACATTCCTACTACCTGTTGAAACACAGGCTACTCCTCAGGCCGAACAACCATTTCATTCATAAGTTTTCATAAGATGAACCATGATTCAGAAAGAGTAGCGCAAGAGACAATCTTGCGCTACACTTCATATTGACAACCACAACATTCGATCCTCGCGCTGTTGACTTATGAAACCAACGTTCGTTATCGCTGGAAAACTAACCCGTGAATATCTCTTGCCTCCTATTGGACCACCTTTGCTCGATTCGCCAGGGGGCAGCTTGTTATACGCTACAGGTGGGCTTGCAGTTTGGGATACGCATGCAGGTTTGGTGGCGCGCGTTGGAGAGGATTATCCCCATACTTGGCTGCAGAACTTTGAAAAACACGGTTTCGATGTCAGCGGGATTCGCATTCAGCCGCAAAATATAGACCTGCGTTCATTCATCGCATACAACGATAAACGCGAACTCAGTCACAGCAACCCGGTCTCGCATTTTGCGCGCCGAGAGATGACTATTCCAAAGTCCCTTCTCGGATATCAGCCTCCTAATGTGCATGAAAATCCTCGTGAGATCGATCCGCTTTCGCCTACCGCGCTCGATGTTCCAAAGGAATATTGGGACGCGCCAGCGGTGCATCTCTGTCCTTTGGACTTTACCAGCCAGAGTCAGTTGATAAGCGTCTTCAAAGGCGGTTCAAACCTGACCCTTACCCTGGATGCCGCCTCGAGTTACATGATCCCCACCTTTTGGCGAGACCTCCGAATTGTCTTGCAAGGTGTCACCTGCTTTCAACCTTCCGAGGAGGAGTTACGCAGATTATTTTGGGGTGAGACGCATGATCTGTGGGAGATGGCGAAGAAGGTCAGTGAATTTGGGCCGCAGATTATCGTGATCAAACGCGGTCTCAATGGACAATTTATATATAATGCCGCCGGCAACCATCGTTATGAAATTCCTGCCTACCAAGCACGCTTAGCCGATCCAACAGGTGCAGGCGACGCGTTTGCGGGCGGTTTTCTTTTTGGCTTTCATAAAACGCATGATCCATTGGAGGCTGCCTTGTATGGAAGCGTCTCAGCTTCATTGAAACTGGAGGGTAGCGGGCCCTTCTATCCTTTGGATGTCATGCCTGGTCTTGCCCAAGCGCGCTTGAATGCATTGAGAGATTTGGCAAGGGAAGTGTGAAACGCCATATCTTTTTCTCTTCTGTTTGTTGGTATGTCTACATTTGTACCTGTTTACCTATCTACTTGTCTCCCCGTCTCCTTATTTCCCTGTATACTTAACCTATGAGCGATATTCCATCAACCGTAATCGATCTCGCTGTCCGTATACAGCAAATTCCTGCGCCGACTTTCTCTGAAGGTCAACGTGCAGAATTTGTGCGTGGACTCTTCCAAGAAGAAGGATTGAAAGATGTTTCCATGGATTCACTAGGGAATGTCTTTGCATGTTTGCCTTCCATAACTGCTAACAAAACTAAGAAACCACTCGTAGTCGTTGCACACATGGATACTGTCTTTCCCGCGAAAATCAATTTGCAGGTGCGGAAAGAAGGTGGAAAGATATTCGGTCCGGGACTCGGAGATAACTCGCTGGGAGTCGCCGCATTATTCGGACTTGTCTGGTCTCTGCGCGAACGGAAGATAGAACTAAAAAATGACATGTGGCTCGTTGCTGATGTCGGCGAGGAAGGATTGGGCGATTTGCGCGGCATGCGCGGCGTGGTCGAGCGATTTGACTCCAATGTGATTGGTTATCTCATTATCGAAGGCCTCGCGCTCGGACATGTGTATCACCGTGCTATCGGTGTACGTCGTTACCGTATCACCGCGCGGACAGCAGGTGGACATTCTTGGTCGGATTATGGACAACCCTCTGCTGTACATGAGCTTGCCGCGTTGGTTACTCAATTGACTGCAATGACTCTGCCGCGCGAGCCGCGCACCACACTGAACGTTGGTACGATCAGTGGTGGAACGGGAATCAACGTGCTCGCTTCCGAAGCGACCTGTGAACTGGACTTGCGTTCTGAAGATCCATCCATTCTGGCAAAGATTATTTCGCAAGCCGAATATTTGATTCATACAGCCAACCGTCCAGATGTGAAAGTAACCGCTGAGATCATCGGCCAACGACCCGCAGGTGAGATTCTCGTGGATCACCCGTTGGTAAAAACTGCTTTGGATTGTTCGCGCGAACAGGGGCTTGATCCAATCCTTACAGCTGGCTCTACTGATGCGAATATTCCCCTGAATAAAGGTATTCCCGCTGTTGTGATGGGAGTCACCACAGGTGGCGGTGCGCATAGCACGCGTGAGTTTATCGATATAGAACCGGTGAGGAAGGGTTTAGAGGGGTTGGTCAGATTTGTGTGTGCGGTAAACAGCTAGATACGTAAACATCGAAAATCACTTCAACCCATACACCTCATAAACTTCAATTGGCTGTAATTTGCCTTTGACCATTAAAGGGGCGTAAGCTTTAGCATCTACTTGGTTCTTCACGCGTTCGTAAGCATCTTTGCTAATCAGGATTTGATTTTTCGCAGAATTTTCCTGAATGCGTTTAGCAATGTTGACACTATCACTGATCGCCGTGTATTCCAATCGCTTCTCGGTTCCAATCAAACCCAAAACTGCATCGCCGTAATGGATACCGGCGCCAAAGGCTAGGTGAGAATCCGCGGGTAATTCTTGGTAAAGTAATTCCACTGAGTTGCGTATTGCCAGCGCAGTTTTCACAGCACGCAGAGTATGGTCTTGTTGCGGAATGGGAGCATTGAACCAGGCCATGATCGCGTCACCCATGAACTTATCAATTGTGCCTTCCTGCGAAAGCACGGCCTCGGCCATCGCGGCAAGATAACGGTTCAAGACTGAGACCAGTTTTTCAGGCGCGATTTTTTCACTATATGATGTAAAACCGCGAATATCCGCGAACAGCACAGTGATATCGACGCGTTTGCCGCCGAGTTGCAAACTATCAGGGTCAAGCTGATTAATCACCGCGGGAGAGATCATGCGTTCGAAGAGGCGCCGCTGGGCTTCAAGCTTCTTGTGCTCGGTTAGGTCATCGAGCACGATGGCGATACCTTGTGTATTTTTTTGTGCATCTTTGAGCGGTGAGAGATTCAATCGCCAGTCTACAATCCCGCGTTCGGGTAGATGATGGGTGATCTCAAGGCCAACGATGGGTTCGTCCGTTTTGCGGACTTCATCCAGATGCGGCTGGATCTTTTTTGAAACCGTAGCAAGTACTTCGTCAAGTTGGTGACCGACAATGTCTATTGATTTATGACCAAGGATGGATTCAGCGGCATGATTGCAAAGGGTGATCTGCTCTCTGATGTCGGCAGTAATCACACCACTCGCGATGGACGCAAAGACATTATCCATCAGATTCTTGAGGCCGGTCACTTCTGCAAGAGTCTGCTTGAGCGAGGAAAAGAGGCGGGCGTTATCGATGGCTACTGCTGCTTGGTTTGCAAATGCAACTAACAGGTCTCGTTCCGATTCTGCAAAGATGCCCGCGCGAATGCGGTTATCGGCGTAGATCACACCGATCAAGTCATCCTTCACTTTTAATGGTACACACAAAATCGAACGTAGGTTGAATGCAATGATGCTTTCCTGCCCAACAAAGCGCTTATCTTCCTGCGCGTTGGTGGTCAAAATTGGTTCACCCGAATCAATTACATGTTGTACGATCGTACGGCTGACAGTGAGTTCAGAAGCATTAATCGATTCTTGCTCCCAGTTGCGTGCGATGCTCGTGGCCATCTTTCCACTCTCATCGCGTAGCATCAAGAAGCCGCGTTCGGCGCGCGTCAGGCGCACGATATTATCCATCACGATGCGAAGTACCTCGTCGAGTTCAAGTGATGAGTTCACCACCTGTCCCACGTTTGCCAGAGCCATCAGGTTGCTATGCTGGGTCTCAATGGTCTCTATTTTTTCGGCGGCGCGTGCCAGCGTTGTTTCAAGATTTATCAAATAGTCCAGAGTCTCGGTTGGTAATTTGATTTTTGCTTCCTGAAGACTGGAACGAACCTTTCCAGCTTGCAGTCCAAGATATCGGATTTGGTCATGAACAGTGATTAGACGAGTTGAATCACTCATAAGTGCTCATCAGTTTTGAATAGACGTGCGCGCCATGCCTCAAGAATGATCTTGAAACCTGCACGGCGGGCACGGGCGCTATTGGCTGCGCGTGGCGTGAAGAGGGCAGTCTGGTGCTCTTCAACGAGTATATCAATGAAATCAGATGCCTTCGGTAAAAGTTCGTGCAATTTTTTTGCGCGCTCAGCAGGAGTGATATACATGGCCTGAGGATATCCCATTAAGCGTAAACTCAAGTTGACCGTCTCAAAGGATTTCTCAATGGATGTCAGTTTTGCCCAACGTGCCCAGCGCCTCAACCAGTGCGGTGGCTGGTTTCCAGTTTTCAGATATCTATCTGCCAAGTATACTGGCAAACGTTCAGCCAGTGAGTAGCGGCGGCTGATGAATACACCAAAGATGAATAAGACAATGGCGAGTATAGTGTAAGCGATGCGCAGTATCCAGGCATTTGCCGCATTGAAGGTACTGGTTTGATCGAGTTCAGATTCTTCTGGTATCTGGGATGGTCTATTAGGTAAAAAATTATCGCCATTCTCAGGAATTGGAGTCCCAAAAGGACCATTGGCTCCTGGCCCTGTTTCAACGGGGCGTACAAGCTGATTCTGGTTAGCAGTCGGTTCGAATTCAACCCAGCCGATGCCAGGGAAATACACTTCAGGCCATGCGTGCGAGTTTGCACGTACGACTGTATATGTCTGTGCAGCTTGATCATACTGGCCTTCGGCAAACCCGACGGCTAGGCGTGAAGGAATACCCAATGAACGAAGCATTAGAACTTCTGCGCTTGCATAGTACGTACAAAATCCCTTTTTATAATCGAACAACACCCAGAGAATGGGATCACGCTTACTATTGGATTCAGTAAGCGCCGTACTATATTCGATTGCTTTTCTCAAATATTGAGTGATGGCTGTGGCCTTATCATATGGGGATTCCATTCCTGCAGTCACTTCTTCGGCCAAATCCTTGATCTGTGGTTCAATGTCTTGCGGGACCTGAAGATAGTTCTCGCTTACCCATTCAGGATAATCAGTCCCTGCTGCACGCAGTTCTTCAATGGATGGGTTGCCAATCAATGCATGGACCTGATATTTGCTGCCGATCGTAAGTGGAGGATCCGCTATCCAGGCATTCACATCCTTGCTTTGATCTGGCAACGCCACGGCCTCAACGGTACTTGTTCGGTTTACCCAGAATGGTTCGGATGGCATATAAAGCAGCGTCGGTTCCTCTAGCCTCATTGTGACGGTAAAGTGGACCTCGACGCGGTTGCCCATATCCGCTGGTGTCAATTGATTATTTTCTGGATCAAATTTACTTTCATGTGCAGATTGGTTTGTCCACTTGCCATCGATGTAATGATCATATACTCGGCCACGCCAGTAATAACGCGGCGGCTCTTCGTTAACAATATCGTCTACTTTTATACGAAGGACTGTTGTATTTCCCTGTGCTGCGAGCCTGCCTAAGGAAAGCTGTTCACCATAAAAATCACTGCTCTCCCTGAATCCATATGGGGATTCCAGCGCGCTAACAGCTTTGGAGAAACGTTCGCGGAATGGGCGGGTAAATCTACTCCATGAATCCGACGCTGATTTCCATTCAGTAATAGAGATTGGGATTGTCCATGTAACGAGAATAGCAATCGCTGCCAATACTAGAATTTGACGGTTTATATCTTCTGCAGAATCGGGGGAAAGAAAGATGCGCTTAGTATGCCACCTTTCTCGCTCACGCACGAAGTGCATACGGCCCGATAAAAGCAAAGTGAAAAAGAGGAAAGCAGCAAAGATCCAAAATCGAGAGGCAAGGAAAAAGTCATAAGCATGTATTGTTAAAATTGCAAAACCCGTGAGAATTACTCCCACTAGGAAATTTCTGTGCCGTGTCAGCCAATATCCCGCAGTCACTCCGACAATCCAATAAGCAATAGATACCAAGGCAACAAAGAAGAGCGTATCGTCCACAGGTTTACTATGGACGAATTGATCTAATGAAAACACCAGTCGCTCTCTGATAATGTCAAGTTTTTCAAGAAGCG
>WNFZ01001877.1_pt1 | contig 21806 bp, 10 predicted proteins | sample 5400081 | NCBI WGS metagenome assembly WNFZ01 (sample SAMN13153365, study PRJNA577476) | soil metagenome | isolation source: 80 cm soil or saprolite under grassland replicate 1 | place: USA:California | collected 2016-06-15
CCATCGCAAATGATTAGCATCACTGGACCAGCCATACGTCGCGCACTTTGCAGATGAATGAGAAGATCGACAAGCGGTTCTTTCTTCTCGGATACGGGTCAGTTTTCAAGTTACTAGCCTCGGAACGCTCACCTTACAAACTCGCTTGACTATTTGCGACGGCCATAGACCGCCGCTACAGGGAAGTAATGAAGTGGCGTAACCAGTTGCTGGCACTTTTTTGTCTCCTCGCCTTTGCTGGAATTGGTGTCCTTTATTTTCAGCACTGGGTCATCCGGAAGCCTTTCGGAATTATCTTGTTTGTTGGAGAAGGCCTTTCCCCTGGCCGGCTTGCCCCAACGCGCGCCTATGCCGCTGGCGCCGGCGCGCGCCTGAACCTGGATTCGGTGGCGCATGCAGCTTTGGTGATGAATTATTCAAAGGATTTCGCCGCTCCGGACCAGGCGGCCGCTGCGACCGCAATTGCGACTGGTGAGAGAGTGGCGAATCGCGCCGTTGCGATCAATGCCGACGGGAAGGCGATCAAGAGCATCGTTGAATTAGCGCGGGAATACGGACGGGCCACGGGACTCATAACGGACACGAAGCTCACCGATCCGACGAGCGCGGCCTTTTACGCACATCCCGCCGAGTCGAGCGATGCCGAGAAGATTGCAACCGAGTTTGTGGATCGGGGAAATGTCGACATAGCGATGGGTGGCGGCGCGGCGCAATTTCTTCCAGTCACAAAGGCCGGGGAGAGACAGGACAATCGCGATCTCCTACTCGAGCTCCGTGGCAACGGGTTTGATATTGTTCGAACCCGAGCCGAGCTCGACGCGGTTCCCGCCTGGCGCCGTCCGAAACTGGTCGGCGTTTTTAGTAAAGAAGATCTGGCGTTCGTGAACCAGGTAGAAGAAAGAAGTCAGCAGCCGAGCCTTTCGGACATGGTGCGGCGAGCAATTCAATTGCTCCAGTACAACGTTGGCGGGTATTTACTGGTGGTTGATGCAGGGCTAATGCGAAAGGCAGCGCAGGAAAACAACGGGGAGAGGACCTTAGGCCAAACGGTCGAACTGGACCGTGCAGTTGGCATTGCGCGAAGTTACGGCGGAGAAAAATCAACCATTATAGGCTGCGGCGATGTGGCGATCGGCGGATTAAACCTGAATGGATTTCCTTTCCGCAAAGACAGCGGCATTGCCCTCTTAGGCTTTAATTCTGCCGGCCAGCCCTGGATTACATGGGCAACAGGTCCAAATGGCGATAAATCGTACGGAGCAGCGAAAATACCAGGTAAACAAGACGAAAATCAGAGCAGACAACCGCAGACGGAGCAGCCGGAGCCGGCGGCTTTTTACACGAAATCCGCCCTGGTGACTGTTGAAGACGTCGTCGCGTTCGGCAATGGTCCCGGAACAGATGCTTTGGCAGGAGTAGTGGAGAGCACAAAGGTGTTCGAAATTCTGCGCGATGAGCTCTAATGGCTTCGCCGCGTTAAACCGTTGAACCGTTGGATCGTCACGCGGTTGGAACGTCCGTTTTAACGATGTAACGAATCACGAGTCACGCGGGCTTACCTTATTTTGCCATTTCACGATAAGGCAACCCCAACTCATAAAGCGCGATCTCTTGCTGAAGCTCGGTGGCTAACGAATTGTCACCCTGGCTCCGTCCCAACTGCATCGCAGCCTGGGCGCTTTCGACCGCTTTTCCAAATTGGCCTGCCTCCGCATATGCTGCTGCCAACGTGCGCAGCACGAGCGCATTGGTGCCTCCGGAAAGTTGGTCAGCTTTCTGCGCAAATTGAATCGCACGGGGCCCGTTTCGCGATGACGCGTTGGAACCTGTGGCTAGTAACCACGCCAGATTATTCAAAGCAGAAACGGATTGAGGAGAAATCTCCAACGCCTTTTCATAGTGTGTGATGGCTTCGGCCGATTGGCCTTTTTCATCAAGAGCGATGGCTAGGACCGTGTGACAGTCTGCGTTATTAGGCTGGATCGACAAGGCGGCCCGAGAATGTTCGATCGCAGCATCAAGCTTCCCTTTCTCAAGCAGAGCGTGGCCAAGCCCGTAACGGGCAAGGAAGTAATCGGGACGTATTGCAACGGCTTTTTGATAGTGAACGATCGCGTCGTCGATTCGTCTCTTTTGAAGAAGAGCATTGGCCAAGGCCACCTGAGCGTCTGGATCGTTTGGCTGCATCCTGACTGCTTTGTCGCAATGGAAAATTGCCTCGTCCACCTGGCCTTTGCCTAGGAGAGCGCTGCCAAGATTGTAATCGGCATCCCAAAAATTGCGCTGCATTTCCAACGTCGTCCGGTAATGCGCAATCGCATCGTCAAGTTGGCCTTTTCCAAAAAGTACGATGCCCAAGTTATTGTGAGCCATCCAGCAACTGGGATTTCTGGCCAGGGTCGTGCGCCAGAGTGTTTCGATGTTGCCATATATCGCGGCTTGTCGCCACGTGAGTGTCGCCAACACTGCCGGCACAAAGAGCGCCGCGCCTAGGATTAAGGTGCGACTGTTCTTAAACGTGTCGGCCAAATTGACGAGACCGGCAGACGCCAACGCGATCGGACCGATACAGGCCAGGTACTGATAATGGTCGGCCACAAACGTGTAGCGAAATGTGTAAAGCATGATGAACCCCAGCACCGGGCTCAGTGTCGCAACGAAAAATGCCGCTGCGACCTCAACGCTACGTCCCAGATACCGACGAAGAAAATAGATTGCCGCGCACATGATAACTCCCCCCAACAGCCACACGAAGTTGAGCAGATGAGTCGGCGCTATATCCCATCGCGGATAAATAAATGTGAGATTAGATGGCCAGATGAGTTTGCTCAGATAAAACCAAACGGCACGGCTCGCGACGAGAACCCGTTCGATTGGGCTCAGGAACGTAAACACAGCCCGGCTCGTTCCCTGATGGTACCGCTCCCACCACATCGCTAATGCGCCCATGGCGATGCCAAGAACAAGGAAAGGTATGATCTGGATAATTCGCTTCCAATCGATGGGCTTGCGGTGCAACCATAAAATTAAGAACAACGCGGCAGGCAGCGTGCACGCCGTTGTCTTGGCCGAAAGCGCCAATACGTAAAGGATCAGCCCGAGTCGATAAAACAGCCAGCGCCGCTTCGTTTTTCCGCCAACAAACGCAATCCAGGCAAGTAGCGTTAGCAAAAAGAAGAACCCCATTAGTACATTTTTGCGTTCCGTGATCCAGGCGACTGATTCCACCTGCACGGGATGCAGCGCAAAAATTGCTCCAGCCAGCCATGCTCCCGGGACTTTCAACCGCGCCAGCACCAACCACACCAGCAGTGCGTTGGAAATATGCAGTACAAGATTGATCGAATGATAACCTGTTGGATTCAGTCCCCAAAGCGCGTGCTCGGTGCGAAAAGTTGTATAAACCAGCGGGAAATACTGCGAAGGCGAATCGAGCGAAAACCAGATTCGGCGCAGACCATCGGGCGCCGTTAGCAGCTCATTATTGGTGATGTAAACGTCGTCGTCCCAAAGAAACCCGCCATTCCAAGCAGGCCGATACACAAAAATCGTCACAGCCGTTAAAACAAAAGCAAAAATGAATGCGCGACGGCGTGAAGAGAAAAGACGACCGGCAATTTCACGCATAAGCTACCCGCGACTCACTCGAATTGACGGAAGTGGGCTCCTTCCGAGCCGCGGCCTAGTAGAGGCGGGAGACTCCTGGGGATCTGAGGAGACGGCCTAATTTCAAACGCCCGGGTTGCAACCTCCCGTTTCTCGTCGGAATAGCAGCTTTCGTGACTCATAAGATCGACGAGAGCGGCGAGCCTTTGCGTGCCGGGTGGTGGATTCTGGCCATAATCGTTTTTGGCCTCGTTATTGCCATCAGAATTCGGCTTCTTGGAGTTCCCCTCGAGCGCGATGAAGGCGAATACGCTTATGCCGGTCAACTCATTTTGCAAGGTGTTCCACCATACACGCTCGCCTACAACATGAAGTTCCCAGGCACTTATGCAGCCTACGCCGCAATCATGTCGATCTTTGGGCAAACAATAACCGGAATTCATTTGGGACTGCTTCTTGTTAACGCGGCTACGATCATTTTGATCTTTTTACTGGGCCGCCAACTTCTGAATTCGGTAGCGGGACTTGCCGCAGGAATGAGCTATGCCGTGCTCTCTGTAAGCCCCTCGGTGCTGGGGTTTGCCGGCCACGCCACACATTTTGTGCTGCTCCCGGTGCTCGGCGGAACATTGCTCTTGTTCAACTCGGCAGCTCGGCAAGGCTTGGGACGATTATTCGCAAGCGGGTTGCTCTTCGGCATCGGACTGTTAATGAAGCAGCCGGCGGTTTTCTTCGCTCTCTTTGGAGCGATTTATCTCGTCTCCAGCAATTTTCATCGCCGATTTCGACCTGAAAAAATTTTTCGGCGAACCCTGATTTTTAGTGCCGGCGTAATTCTTCCCTTGGGAATTACTTGTCTGTTTCTCTGGCGCATCGGTGTGTTCGACAGGTTCTGGTTTTGGACAATCGATTACGCGCGTCAGTACGGCAGCCTGGTTCCTTTCAGCCAAGCGCCGCGAATTTTCTTCTACAGCGCAAAGGAAGTGATTGTAGCCGGCTGGCCGATCTGGACGCTGGCTGGAATCGGACTCGTTGCGGGTTTGTGGGAACAGCGAACACGTCCTATCGCAATTTTTCTGCTCGGCTTCCTTTTGTTCTCTGCATTGTCGCTATGCCCGGGATTCTATTTTCGATTGCACTATTTCATCTTGGTGCTTCCAGCTGTCTCGCTGCTTGCAGGCGTTGCCATTAGCAGATTGTCAGATCTCAGTGCAGATCGATTAATCGTAGTGCGATTTATTCCCATGTTGATTCTGGGGTTTTCTTTTGCTTGGCCGATTCTCGCAGAAAGGAAGTTCTTTTTTGAAGCCTCCCCAGCCGACGCCTCTCGAATGATTTATCCAGAGGGTCCCTTCCCGGAATCCATCAGAATTGCAGAATATCTCCGAGAACATACCACCCGAAATGACACGATCGCCGTGCTGGGTTCCGAGCCGCAGATTTATTTTTATTCCGACCGACATTCCGCAACCGGCTACATTTATACTTACGGCCTGATGGAACCCCAAAAGTATGCCAGCCAAATGCAGCAGGAAATGATCCGTGACATTGAACGTGCCCATCCTAAATTTCTCATCTCTGTGGTGATGCCGGATTCGTGGCTACAACGGCCGGAATCTGAGCGGTCGATTTTCACCTGGGCTAATGAATACACGGCACAAAACTATACTGTGGCGGGTTTCGTGAACATGGTGGCGCCAGACAAAACAGATTATTATTTTGGGGACGTACCCCAATCAGTGCCACAGCTGGGAAAATACATTTTAATCTACCAGAGGAAGTCCTAGAAATGACGAAACTCAAATGACGACTGGCTTTCGCCAAGTTGAATCCTTAAATCGTTAAATCGTTGAACCGGACTCGTTTTAACGTTGTAACTAGTCACGAATCACGTGAAATGCCTCGAGCATTCATTCGTCATTCGGATTTCGTCATTTACGCAAGATCACGGCATGCACCGTATCAGCAACGCTGAATTAGCTCCGCCACAAACCGACCGTCCTTGGCGGACCATCGGCATCTGCATCGTTCTAGCGGGCCTGACTTGGCTTGTTTTCAGCCGAACGCTTTGGCACGACTTCATCAACTACGACGATCCACGTTACGTTTATGAAAATACGAGGATAACCAGCGGGCTCAGCATTAGCGGTATTGCCTGGGCATTCAGTCATATTCATTCCATGAACTGGCATCCGCTGACGACCATTTCACATATGCTCGACTGCCAGCTATATGGGTTGAATGCGGGATGGCATCATTTTACGAATGTCCTCCTCCACACCCTCGCGGCGATCCTCCTTTTTCTTGCGCTGCAACAGATGACCGGAGCGCTGTGGCGAAGCGCTTTTGTTGCGGCAGTGTTCGCAATTCATCCGTTACGTGTCGAATCGGTTGCCTGGATAGCAGAACGAAAGGATGTGCTGAGCGGCGTTTGCTTCATGCTGACACTCCTCGCCTACGCGTATTACGTGCGCTTACCTCGGGTCGAACGTTATTTGGCCGTGGTATTCGCCTTCGCTTGTGGCCTTATGTCTAAACCGATGCTGGTCACGCTGCCATTGGTGTTACTGGTTCTTGATTATTGGCCACTCTGTAGAATCGGATGTCAGGCATTAGACGGCAGACGTCAGTTATTAATGCCGGTCCTGGAAAAGATTCCACTGATAGCTCTCTCCGCCGCTTCAAGCGTCGTCACTTTTCTCGTTCAGAAAAGCGCGGTCGGCTGGACGGAGGACTTGCCGATATTGGAACGAATCAACAACGCGGTAGTCAGCTATGTTCTCTACATCTGGCAGATGCTCTGGCCGGTGAACCTCGCCGTGTTCTACCCGCATCCTGAGAACCGGCTACCCGTTTGGGAAATCGTCTCGTGTCTCCTCCTTCTAATATGTATCACGGTAGTGGCCATCGCTTTACGGAAACAGCGGCCCTACTTTATAACGGGCTGGTTATGGTATCTCGGAATGCTTGTCCCGGTTATCGGACTGGTGCAAGTCGGCTGGCAGGGCCGCGCTGATCGATACACATATTTACCGCAAGTTGGCTTATACATAGCGGCCACCTGGGGGGTGGTCGACTTGATCGCTTTGTACCGGCATCAACGCTCAATTGTGAGCACTGCTGCAGTACTTGTCATCGGCGCTTTGAGCTTGTGCGCGTGGGTTCAGACCTCCTATTGGCGTAACAGCGAAACATTGTTTAAGCATGCGCTTGCAGTAACCACAAACAACGACGTTGCTGAAAACAATCTCGGCATCGTCTTTTTGGGGCAAGGCAAGGTGGACGAGGCTATCTCGCTCCTACGGGCAGCCGTGGATCTTCGACCTGACAACAGCCCTGCTCACGAGAATCTTGCCAAGGCGCTTCTTCAAAAAGGTCAAGTGGCTGACGCGCTGATTCACTACCGTAAATTACTCGAGCTACAACCCGATAACATGGAGGTCCACAATATCGTGGGCACCGTTCTTGTACAGCAAGGCCGTGTGCAGGAAGGCGTCGAAGAGTGGCAGAAGGTGTTGTCGGTTGAACCCGACAATGGAAACGCGATGAGCAATCTCGCCTGGGTATTTGCAACGTCACCAGACCAGTCGATTCGAAATGGCGCCAAAGCGGTCCAACTGGCAGAGCAAGCCCTACGCCTCTCCGGCAACAGAATCCCAATACTCTTCCGCACGTTGGCCGCCGCCTATGCAGAAAGTGGCCGGTTCGCTGAAGCAATCCAGACTGCGCAGCGCGGGATTGAATTAGCCAATAGCCAGGGGAACTCTGGTCTCGCTATCGAACTCCAGGCCAACATCGCGCTTTACCAGGAACGGCAGCCGCTCCGCGATCCTAGCCTAACAAATTCCAGCTCGTCACCCAATAGCGAATAAAAGGAAGCGACAACGGGATCGCCGACCACGTGAAGTACCACGGGACGTTCGCAGGCGTAGCACAACTGTCGGTATATACCTGCTCCTTACCGGGCTTAGTCTGGCCGTATTCAGTCAGACAATTCATTACAACTTCGTCAATTTCGACGACGATGTGTACGTCTACAAACGCCCCGGCCATTCGGGCCGGACCTACGCTAAAAGGGATAGCAGCTGCCTTTACCAGCCCGCACGCGGGCAACTGGCATCCCTTAACAACCCTGTCACATCTGTTGGACTGCGGGCTATACGGCTTAAACGCTGGCGGCCATCATGCTGCGAACGGCGTGTTGCATACCATCGCAGCACTTCTGCTGTTTCGTGTGCTGCAGCAAATGACCGGCGCACTTTGGAAGAGTGCCATTGTCGCTGCACTATTTGCCGTTCACCCGCTGCACGTCGAGTCGGTCGCATGGGTGAGCGAGCGAAAAGACGTTCTGAGCGCAGTTTTCTTTTTTCTCATGCTGGACGCATACGTTCGTTACGCACGGGCGGCATCGATAACGCGCTATCTCGTGGTGACCGCCCTGTTCGTGGCAGGACTTATGTCCAAGCCCATGCTGGTAACCGCCCCGATTGTCCTTCTCGTTTTGGATTACTGGCCGCTCCGTCGTTTTGAGAAAATCGCCTCCTCAACAGGGAAGGCGAAAGTCTTTCAGTCAGACAATCAAAGGCGCATCATACGACGGCTTTTTCTGGAAAAGATTCCCTTGTTCATCCTTTCCGCCGGCGCCGGTATCGTTACATTTGTGCTGCAGAAACGCGCCGTTGGCGCGCTTCCTCCGCTGCCGTTTCTCTGGCGGGCGGAGAATGCAGTCATGAGTTACGTCATTTACGCCTGGAAAACATTGTGGCCGACGCGCCTCGCCGTTTTTTATCCTCATCCAAATGATACTTTGGGAACTTGGCAGGTTGTTCTCGCGATTGCATTCCTCCTCGCCATCACTTGTGCGGCAATCGTTTGCCGAGATAAGCGACCTTATCTGTTTACCGGTTGGTTCTGGTACCTTGTTATGCTGGTTCCCGTGATTGGGCTTGTTCAGGTTGGTGAACAAGGCCATGCCGACCGTTATACCTACCTTCCTTCTATCGGTTTGTTCCTGATCGCAGTTTGGGCTGCTGGCGACGTAGGAGCAGTGGGCCAGGTCAGATTATGGCGTGGTGTAGCTACCGCAAGCACCGTAATGGTCGTAGCTGCCCTGGCATGCACGGCCTTCACTCAAACGTCGTACTGGCGAAACAGCGAGACGCTTTGGACGCATGCTCTCGCCGTCACCACCGACAACGATTTTGCCCACAATAATCTCGGCTACCTCTGCGTCGACCGCGGTGAACCTGACAAAGCGATGTCGCATTTTGAGGCCGCGTCGAAAATCAGGTCTGGTAAGTTAGATCCTCATTACAAACTCGGTACCGCGTTTGTAGAAATGAATCTCGGAGACGCTCTGGCGAGAAAAGGGCAACCCGATGAAGCGATGGCCCACTTCGAACAAGCGATAAAGCTGCAACCCGACTACGCAGAAGCCTATTACAATCGCGGAAATGTTCTTTATGCAAAGGGGAGGGTCGACGAAGCAATGGCTGATTTTGAGAAGGCCCTTCAAATACAACCCAACGACGCGGATGCTCATACCGGCCTTGGTAACGCGCTTCTGCGCAAAGGTGGCCTGAAGGAGGCGATCGCGCACTACAGCCGGGCAGTGGCGTTAGCGCCCGAAGATCCGCACTCTCGTAGCAATCTTGCCTGGCTGCTGGCAACATCAAGTGATGCCTCGATCCGGGACGGCGCAAAGGCGGTCGAACTAGCGCAGCAAGCGGTATCCCTCTCAGGTGGTAGAGAACCCCTCTTTTTTCGGACGCTCGCTGCCGCTTATGCAGAAACCGGCCGTTTCTCTAACGCCATCGCGGTGATACAACAAGGTGTAGCCATTGCCAGGGTACAGGGGAAAACCGGTCTGGCGGATCTTCTCGAAGAAGACGTTTTGCTCTATCGCCAGCAGGTTCCGCTTCGACGAACGTCTGCCGGCGATTAACTCACAACGTTGTACGGCTTGCGATAAAGACTTCGGGCACGTGAGGTCATCTCGCCTCCTTATGATACGGTAAACCAAGGTCGTAAAGCGAGATTTCGTCGCGGAGAGCGCTCGACAAAGTGGGGTTTCCCTGGATCTCTGCGGCCTGCAATGCCTGTTCGGCAGTTTTCTTGGCATCAACAAAGCGGCCAGTCTCAGCGTATGCTGCAGCCAGGGTGCGTAGAACAATTGCGCGATTTTCGCTCCGAGAGCTCTCGGATTCTGCCCGTTCGGCCAAGAGGACAGCCTCTGATCCATTTCTGAGCGACGGGTCGGCAGCTGTCGCCAGCAGCCACGCCAGATTACTCTGGGCGGGTACGTTCTCAGGCGCAATCCGAAGCGCATCTCTGTACTGCGCAATTGCATCCCGGACGCGGCCTTTTGCGAGAAACACGCTTCCCAGATTTGCGTGAGCATCCGCGTTTTCCGGGCGCAACTCGAGGACTTTTTGGTAATGAGCGATTGCCTCATCTGTCCGGCCGATTCGAAACAAGGCGCTCGCAAGGTTGTACTGAGCCTCAGCCTGATTTGGCGATACGGCGAGGCAGGCTGAGTAACCAGCGATGGCACCATCTAAATCACCTTTGGAAAGAAGCGCAATTGCCAGATTGCAAGAGGCATCGGCGTAATCCGGCTGGATCGCGATCGCTTTCCGATAATGAGTAACAGCCTCATCTACACGCCCGCTCGCAAAAAGCGTAGCGCCAAGATTGTTGTGTGCTTCTGCATCAGCAGGATTTATTTCCAGTGCTTTTTCATAATGAGCGATAGCTTCGTCGGGCTGGCCTTTGTGTACGAGAAGACCGCCTAGATTATAATGGGCCTCCGCGTAACTTGGCCGCAGCTCAACGGCCTGGCGGTAATGAGCAATCGCCCCATCAGTATTGCCTTGCTCATTCAGAACGATACCCAAATTATAATGCGCCATCCAGCAACCGGGATTCTTTGTCAGCGTCGCTGTGTACAGGGTGACAAGATTATGGTAAACGGCAGTTTGTCGCCACGTCAGAACAACAAGCAACAGAAGCAGAACCCCACAGGTCCCGACAAGCGGCGTTGTAGCCACGGCGCTGCCCGCCACGCCGGAGCCTTGAGGAGGCCGATGGCGCGATTTCGATGGCAACACTGAAAGGTGCCTCGACGCAGTCAGGCGGCTAAAACCTGTTACGATGCCTGCGCTAGCTAGCGCCAGCGGCCCCATGCTCGCCAGATATTGAAAGTGATCGCTCACAAATGAGTAGCGAAAGAAATAGACGCTGAAAAATCCAAGCACAGGGAACAGCGAAACCACATAGTATGCGGCGGCAAGCAATACCGCGCGGCTCCATTTCGCGCGGTTCAACCACAAACCAAATAATCCAGCTAATGCCGCGAGCAGCGGCAAATAGGCGATTAGTTGGGACGAATCGATCTCCCACCTCGGATAGATGAAGATCAGCGGATGCGGCCATATCAGCTTCGCCAGGTAAAACCATATCGCGCGCCCCGCGATGATAACACGTTCCGGCCAAGTCTGCGCCCACTCAGCGCCAATTGCGCCAGCGTGGAACTTCTGTTCCAAAATCGTCCAGACGCTCGCGAGCGCGGAAATTATGACAAACGACGCAAGCACTGCAACATCACGCCAACGGATCCGACCCGTTCTCCACCAGATACACAGGGCAAGTACCACAGGCAACATGACCACGGAAGGCTTGCTAAGGGTCGCAAGAATGAAAAACAACAGGGACAAAGCGAAGATCCACCAACACCCGTGACTGCGTGGTCTCAGCTCTGTGTTTGCCGCTGAGGGCCCCGCGTCTCCCCTTCGTAAAGGAGAGAGGATTGAGGCGAAGGAGTTGGCAGCTTGAGTCTCGCTCTTAATGCTGAAACCCTCACCCTGCCCTCTCCCTTGCGAAGGGAGAGGCGAAGGCAAGCTAACGCTTTTGACGTCTGCCCATTTTAGAAAACAGAAGATCGACACGAGATAAAAGAAGCCCGATTGCGTATTTTTCAGCTCAGTTACCCAGGCGACTGATTGGACCATCACCGGGTGCAAAGCCCATAGCGCCGCGCCCAGCCACGCGCCGCGGACATTTAGTTGTCGCAAGATCTGCCAGAGCAAGACAGCCGATCCAGCGTGCAAAAGCACATTCAAAAGATGGTATGGCCAGGGCGACAAGCCGACGAACTTGTGCACGATCCAAAAAGTCGTCAGCACCAACGGGTAATAGACGGCTCGCGCGCTCGTCCAAATTTCTTTCAATCCCAGCGGACCAATGATGCAGGGGTTGCGAGTCAGATGTGATTCGTCATCCCAAATGAAGTCGGCATTAAAGACGCGAGCGTAGGATATAAAAACGAGGGCGATTAAGAGGAACGCCCAAAGCCATTCTCGCCGAGCGAAAAATCTAACCACTAATGAACACTAATGCACACGAATGGCTTCGCCGCAGTTAAATCGTTGAATCGGATTTGGAAAATGATTCGCGTCAATTCGCGTGTTTCGTGGGCCGTCAACATGACGAGCATAGTAACCCTGTTGACCATGCCTGAGTCTTCTTATCCGTGCCATCGGTGTAATCCGTGGTTCTGTTGACAAAAATTCGTGTTTATTCGTGTTCATTCGTGGTTTTACTCTCCTCGATCCAGTCTTTAGGAATGGCAAAACACGCCCCTATCCGGACAATGGTTCCAAAACGCGGAGTAATCTTCGGGATATGTGCTGTTCTCGCCGTGATCACCTGGTTGATTTTCGGTCAGACGCTTGCACACGATTTCGTCAACTACGACGACGAACTCTATGTTTACGATAATGCGAAAATAGCGGGGGGCCTTTCGCTGCAAAACATAGGGTGGGCATTCACACACACTGTTTGTGCTAATTGGCACCCTCTGACAGTCATTTCGCACATGCTGGATTGTCAGCTGTACGGACTGAAGCCGGCCGGGCATTACTTCACCAGCGTTCTTTTGCACACCATCGCTGTCATCCTCCTGTTTCTCGTGATGCGACAAATGACAGGGACTTTGTGGCGAAGCGCTTTTGTTGCGGCGCTGTTCGCAATTCATCCATTACACGTGGAATCGGTAGCTTGGATCTCCGAGCGGAAGGATGTGTTGAGCGCCGTATTTTTCATGCTAACTCTCGGCGCCTACACTCGATACATCCGGACGCTGTCGCTTACATTCTACCTCTTTGTCCTCCTCTTTTTAACGTTCGGCCTCATGTCAAAACCGATTTTGGTGACGGTTCCGTTCGTATTGCTATTACTCGACTACTGGCCTTTAAAGCGATTTGCGTCAGAGACTCCAAGCAAATCAGGCCAGCGGCGGAGAACTGAAGGCCGCGCGGATTTCCGACAAATCTTCCTCGAAAAAATTCCGCTGCTATTTTTTTCGTTTGCTTCCTGCGCGGCCACTGTTCTCGCCCAGCGTCACTTTATCGATCCTATCGACAGGCTGTCATTAGCAGAGCGGCTTGGTAATGCTGCCGTGGCAATTCTCGTCTACCTGCGACAACTAGTGTGGCCATTTGGGTTGTCCGTCTTTTACCCTCATCCAAGGCACAGCCTTTCTGTCGTTCAAGTCTCGATGGCAGCGCTGTTGCTCCTCGCAGTCAGCGTTGCCGCCTTCATCTACAGACGGAAACATCCTTATTTTCTAACCGGCTGGTTTTGGTTTTTAGGAATGCTGGTGCCCGTGAGTGGGATGGTTCAAGTCGGCACGCAGGCTCATGCAGATCGCTACACTTACTTACCGCAGATCGGTCTGTATATTCTCGGGACTTGGTTCGTTGCCGACATTGTAGCGTCGGGGCGCAATCAACGCGTTCTCCTCGGCACGGCAATGGTTTCATCAATCGTGATCTTGATGTGGTCCGCCTGGAAACAAACAAGCTACTGGCATGATAGCCGCACGCTCTGGACACACGCCCTCGACGTCAATTCACAGAACGACACAGCGCATAACGGCCTTTGCAACCTCGCCTTGAGGCAAAATCGTTTTGAAGAAGCGGTCTTTCACGCGCAGAAAGCCCTGGAAGTCCGGCCTGACAGTGCCGATGCCCATAACAATCTCGCACTTGCGCTTTTGGGCACAGGCCAAAAAGCCGAAGCGCTCAGTGAATTCCGAAAGGTTATCGAGACAAGCCCAGCCCGTCCACGGGTGCACTACAACCTCGCGACATTGCTTTCGGACAGCGGCCAGCTCGATGAGGCGATCGCAGAGTTCCGGAAGGAATTACAGATTCAGCCGGAGTTCGTAGAAGCCCAGAATAATCTGGGTACTGCTCTTGAACGGAAAGGAGCGCTTGATGACGCAGTCACTTGCTTCCAAAAAGCCATCCAACTGGATCCGCGGCATCCCAAAGCTAATTACAACCTGGCAACAGTTTTCCTGCGACAAGGCGAGTTCGATCAAGCAATTGCCCATTTAGAAAAGGAATTGCAAATCAATCCGGCCAGCGCAGAAGCTCATAATGATCTTGGGATTGCGTGGTCGCAAAAGGGGCGCATCGACAAAGCAATCGGCCAATGGCAAAAGACTCTGGAGCTACAGCCACAAAATCTGAGCGCTTACTGCAACCTCGTGTGGGTGTTCGCCACATTTCCCGACGACGCCATTCGCAGCGGGGCAAAAGCGGTCGCTCTAGGCGAGCGGGCACTGGAACTCTCCGGGGAGAAAGATCCTAGAATTTATCGCCTGCTGGCTGCGGCGTATGCGGAGAATCGGCAATTCGACAAGGCAATTGAAACAGCGCAGCGTGGGTCAGACCTAGCTATGAAACAGGGAAACTCCGCGATCGCAAACGCGCTCGAATCCAATATCGATCTTTATCGACATAACCTTCCGCTGCGCGATGCGAACAAGTAAAAGCCTCGCCTTTCGTACTTGTATTGATGCAACCGTGGAACGGACCAACCAACTCTTCGGTGCCACTTTGCAATCAGGCAACGGCCGGGGCCAGAGATTGACGAGTCGGTATGGGTCGCTGTGTCGCTCCGGAAATTCAACATTATTCCCATTGAAGGAGCTTAGTCCTCGGATCGTAGGGAGATAGGCCCGCAAAGTTGTAGTCGCGTAATATGGGTCGGCCGTTCGAGGGATGCCCGAATGCCGTTCGATATGAAAAACGGCGCCAAAGCAAAACGGCCGGACTCTGTGAGGAGCCCGGCCGCTGTGAATTTGTGCTAGCTGATTTTTAGAAGCGCTTCTTCAGCCCGACGTACCAGAACCGGCCTTTGATCGTGGTCAGCGACTCGTCGTAGCCGTTCTCGAAGCTGCCGGCCACGAATGGTGGATCTTCGTCGGTCACGTTCTGCATACCGAGCGTGACCGTGGTGTTGTTCAGCCACCATTTCCAGTTGCTGCAGCCGTACTCAGCTGTGGACACTGGGATGACATTCTTTTCCTTGCCATCCTTCATCTTCACGTTTTTGCCGCCGTCCTTGGCAAAGCCAGGCACCTCCGCTGGCGCGGGCGCTGGGAAGTTAAACGTATAGTTCAGGATCAGGTCGAGCGTAACCCAAGTCTCCACTTTGCGTGCGTGTGCACCGTCCTCGCCGGTTAGAGGGACAGTTCTCGGCGTTGGGGGGTTGGGCGTTCCGCCGCCGTCGTAGGTCCCGACCAGATCGATATTGTCATCTTCATACTGACCGATCCAGTGAACAACTGCTCCCACATCCAGGCCACCTAGCCATGTGTCAGCCGGGCCATCGTAGAAGATACTGAAATTGGCTCGATTTCTCGGCAGCGAACTAGTCAGCGTAAATGACGTAGGCAAGAACTCGCCCGCTATACCGAAGCTGTCTTGACCGGGAGTAGGCTGAAGCTCGGCCCGGGACAACCAGGTGCCGTTGACTGTAGTGGTCAATCTACCCCAATCTCCGGCACCGAAGATCGTTGAATCCAGGATATAGATCGCTTCGTAGTCGAGACCTTCGAAAATCGCCCCGGCAAGGTTTGAGCGGGGATCGATTATCAGCGTGGCGGCACCGGTTTGCGGGTCGCGCGTTACCAGATCTGCGAAAGGCCCGCCAGGACCGCTGCCCTGGAGAATCAACTGCGCGCCTAGAAGCGCCACGATGTCGCGCATATCAATGTGCCACCAATCAGCGCTCACCGTGAGGCCCTTGAGCCATTTCGGGCTGTAGACGGCCCCGTAGGTCCATTCATAGGCCACTTCGGGATGCAAGAATGGGTTTCCGCTTTGGCGTTCCTCCACCTGCGGCTCTGTAGCAGTGGAAAACGGATCCACGACCAGCGGGAAGCTCTGTTGGCCTGCGGGCGAAAGTTCGAGCACTGTCGGCGCGTGAAACGCTTCAGTGTAACTGCCACGCAGGGTCAGCGCGCCGATATACTTCGGATCGATCGGCTGCCAGCGTACGGATACTTTCGGCTTTTGCGCGTCGTACGTACTGTGCCCAGCCGGCTGCGACGTACTTAGCACGGGAGAGGTATTCTGGCTGAACCACTGCTCGCGCTCGGCAAAGTCAACTTCGAAACTATAGAAGCCAGGGAAGTTCCATGTGGGACTGGTGAAGGGTACCCTTATTTCCTCGTAAATACTCCACACGTCGCGGTTCACCCTTGAGCCCTCGCTGTCGACGGAGCCGATTGATGAAAACGTTGTGTTCAGTGAATCCGGCTTGCGGTCCCACCTTTCGCCGTAATACTCGCCGCCGATTGCAAACGACACTGGCCCCGCAGGGAGATTAAACAGATCACCGTTAATCGTGGCGTAATACAATGGTAGCTCAAAGGTGGCCGAGTTATGCAAGTTGACATAAGTCCGGGCTATCGCCGCATTCGTATTGCGACCGAAGAAACCCAAGAAAGGATTAAAGGCCGTGCGCGGATCTGTATCCAGCAACGCTTCGCGCAGACCAGGCTTGCTGACCTCACCTATTGACAAATCCTCACCCTCGTTGCGAGCGTAACGGAAACCCATTTCCCAGTTCCACGTCTTGAAATAATCGCCAAATTCTCCCATTTCGCCCTTAAGTCCGACATCGAAGAGCATATCCCAGTAGGTAAACTTCTCGTGTCTGGGGCCGGTGTCGTTAATGCCACGAAACCGGACGCCGGTAGTCATAGGGGTTGGGACCCCGTTAATAACCAGAGTGGTGTCGCCAACTGTGAACGGATTAAACGGATTTGAGATAGGCACACTGATGCCTTGTGGACTAAACGCTACGCTGGTTCCCGGACTGTTAAATGGATCCGGCACAAACGGCACAGCCGCCAGGGATGAATCGAAAAAGGACCGCGCAATTTTGAAATCGGCAAATATCGTCAAGTATTTGTCGCACAGATCCCGGGTGAACGAGCCGTAGAACGTCTGGCGATCTGCCGGAGGCAGCGCCGGCGTGAAAGCGGCGAAGTTAAAGAAACTGTAGTCCCCATCCCCAGGCGTACCGTTTATAATGCCGGGTACCGCAAATCGACTGGTATAAAATGGAGAGGTTGCGACGTTAGCGCTCGAATGCGGGGTCGGAGAATTCGCGCTGAAAAACAACCTGGGGATCAAACGTTGACCTTGGACTCGGCCAGGTTCGTTCCCACTGCGAACGTCGAATCCTCCAAATGGAACAAAATTTCCGTTGCTGGAAATGTCGCGGTCGCGGCTGAAGATGCCACCTGTGCGCTGGTAGAAATCGGCGATAACGACGATGTCGGTCTTGTCATCGCCTGTGCCGGCTTTCAACCACGTTTCCCATTCACCCATATCGTTGGAGCCTCCCAGGTTTGTGTTCCCGTAGGTGCCACCGATCTCCAAGCCACGGTATTTGTGGATCAAGAAGAAGTTGACCACACCGGCCACGGCATCGGCTCCGTACACAGCCGAAGCGCCGTCCTTCAGGATATCGATGTGATCGATCATCGAGAAGGGAATCAACTGGATGTCGTAGCCACCGAAAATTGCAGCCTGTGCGATACGCTTGCCGTCTATCAGAATCAGCGTCTCTTTTGGCAAAATGCCGCGCAGGTTGATTTGAACGGTACCGTCACCGCCATTGGCAATGTTCTGGTTAACCGTCCCGCCCGCCTCTTGCGGGATAAAGGTGGTCAGGTCGGTTGCGTTGCGGATACCGAGCTTCTCGATGTCCTGCGGACGGTAGGTGTCCACCGGGTTCGGGCCGGTCTCTTCCGCCGTGGGAATGTTCGAACCGGTCACGATCACGCGCTCGACCTCAGCCGAAGGCGCCGGCGCACCCGGCTGAGCCGGAACGGCTGGTGCGGGCAACTGAGCGGATGCGCTTGATGCAAAAATTAGAGGAAATCCCACGGCCGCCACAAAGACGGCGCCAAGGAATCCGAGTTTATTTAGCACGTTTTTAGTCATTAGTTTCTCCATTGGTTTGGTTAGGTTTTGACAGGCTTATTAAACTTTCCGAACGCTGACAAGTTTTTTTTTCACTTTTTTCAAAGTTTTTTTGAACGGCCTTCTGGGCCTACTTGTCGCGTCAACTTCCCGTTTAATAGAACGCCTCAGGGGCTGGCAAGCTTTTTTTTGACTTTTTTCAAAGTTTTTTTGAACCGTTGAAACCGTGAATTCCGCGGATTTTTGCGACCACGGATTACGCGGATAGCACGGATAATTTTTGCCCTGATCTATCTAAACATCACCGGGCTGGACCTGGCCATTCTTTTAATTTTCAAGAATGCGCGATTGGAATGGAAACGAGTGTTGCGTCCGCACGAATCTGACGAATGCAGCGATCCTGATCTTGATGCGTAAATCTTCTTATCCGTGTCATCCGTGGTTCTGAAAATCAGTGTTCATTCGTGGTTGGTTGGAGGATGAAATCCGAACTCGCTCTGCAGTTTTCCCCACAGCCAATCGAGGAAACTATCCTTCTTGATCGCAGCAGCATTTGTGGCGGCCAGCGTTTCTGCTTTGTCGACGTCGCCGTTCAAACAGTAGAGATAGGTAAGCAGATACGTGTCGTTGAGACTAAGCGCGCCGCGATCTTTCTTGTTCTCCAGCAGACGAATTGCTCCGTTGATATCTCGTCGCGCAAGTGCTCCCGCAACCAGGTCTTGCATGGCTTCCAGCGGCGGCGGTTGCGATTTTTTCGCCACACGCTCCGCAATTGCCAGCCGCAACCCGTCACTTCCCAGCAGCTCCAGGACCGGTATTCGCAGCTGGGAATGGCGCAGATAAAGATCCAGTTCGGCCAACTCGTTGCCTCCCACTGTTTCGGAAAAATATCGCATCTCGCGAACAGAGAAGAATGATTTCAGCGATTCGTCTGGTGTCTCCGGCCAAATGCGGTTAATGATCGGGGACCAAACAAAACGGTAAACGGCGGACGATGCATCCATGTAAGTCGAAGTGAAATCTAAATTCGCCTGCTCATTCCACACCACATCCGTCAGCCGCTTGGGATAATTGTCCGTTAGAGGCGCTACGTCCCCGGTGATGCGATCGATTTCCTCGCCGTCCATCAAAAACAATGCGGCCAATTGTTGAGGGCTTTCGACGCCGATCCGCCGCAAATCCGGGCCCGCCGCAGCGGGCTGGCTCCACAATCGCCGTAACTCCTCTTCGTTGACGCGGCGCCCCGGCCCTTTGATCCCCATCATGATCCACTGCTGATCGGCGCTCGCCCAAACCAAGGCGTTGGGGAACGCATTGTGAAACGCGCGAAGAATCGCCTTTGATTCCTCCACCTTCAGTTGATTCATGGGCAGCCAGAACGTAGCGATTCCGCCCTCATTCAGCCGGCTTTTCATCAATGAAAAAAACTCTTCGGTGTAGAGATTGACTGAACCAGCGACTTTCGGCGGAGGCGGTTCGCCCGTGATAATATCGTACTGCCGCGGGCTGGCCTGAAGGAAGAAGCGCCCGTCCTGGACCACTGCGTGGACACGGGGATCGCGCAACGGATTAGAGTAATTGATGCCGGTATAGAAATCGGCGAGATGGAAGACTTCTTTCGAAATGTCCACGATATCCACACGCTTAACGTTCGGCCCCTGGAGCAATGCATCTGCGGTGACGCCGCACCCGTAGCAAATAAGCAATACGTCTTCCGCTTCCGGACGAAGAGCTAAAGGAAGATACGCGAACAATCTCATGTAACGCTGATTGCGCGGATTTGTGGCCGACATCGAAAAGGCGTTGGTCAAGAGCCGGTAGTAATACGGTTCGCCAAAAAGATCGCGTCGCAGCAGCTGGTAGGTGTCTGAGGTGCCCTCGATCCTTTTCACGACATGTGCAAGCACGTTACCGTGTTCATCTATTTCGTAAGGACGACTCGCGTGTGCGAAGTGCGATTCGGCACGGTCATGTGGAAAAATTGCCAGGAGGAGGATCACCGCCGCACAAAGCGCGATGATAATCAAACCGATCGGTCGCCGGATCGACCAGCTTGAGCGCTCGCTCACTAAAACGCCGAGCAAAGCGTAAACCACAGCGCAAAGTACGAGGCTCCGTTGATAGCCAATGCCGGGCAACAAGACGAAACTTGCAAAAAGCGGGCCGATCGCCGCCCCTGTTGTGTTGAACCGGGAACATCAGGGCCAGGCACAGAAGAGCAATCTGGTGCCAGGAAGCGAGACTAAAAGCACCAGCGGGCGTTCGTACTGTCTCACCCGGAAAGAATAGATATGACGAAAGCACGGCAATTGCGGCAAGCAGTAGCAGGACAGGAAGGAATTGATTCAGCTGTGCCGAGCGCCGGTGAATCGCGCCGGCCACGAGACTCCCCAGCCCGATTCCTGCCAGCACAATTGCAAGCATCACCGCAAATGCTGTGGCCGATGAAACAACATACAAGCGCAGAAACCGGAACCATATGACCTCCAGGCAAAGAAGAGTGCAGCCTGTGCCGAAGCTGGCGAAAAGCAGACGCCACGGCAGCCGATAGCTTACATCTAAACATAGCGGAAACGTTGGTTTGGGAATTGGCTCGCTCGTATCGCCGCCAATTCTTGCCACCAACAAAGCGATTATTGCGGCGATGCAAACCACCAAACCCGCAGCCAAACTCGTGCCTCGAAGACCAAACGCCGCGATGAGATAACCTTCACCGAGCACAGCGCCAGCCACCGCGCCTAACGTGTTCGCGCCATACAGAAAACCAATCGCGCGCCCAAAATTGGTTTGCCGCAACATTGGATCTTCCATCAACACCGGCAGCGTCAGACCCATCGCAGTTGTCGGCACAAGTAGAATCAGGAAGGAGACAACGAATCGCAGTCCGAGAAGCGTGGGCTGATAATTCCAGAGCATTTGCCACACTGGTCGCAACAATTCGCCCAGCACCGGAAGACCAAAAACGATTGTACAACCAAGCAGAGCGACCAGCACCTCCAGCAAGGCATAAAAATGAAGCGGTCGCCATCGCCGAATTCTCGACGATGCGGCGATCGCGTTCCCTAGCGCCAGGCCCGCCATGAAACTGGAAAGGATCAACGCCGCCGCCCAGGTCGAGTTGCCAAAGGCGAGGCCGCTTAGCCGCAGCCAAAGCGTTTCGAAGATCAGCGCGCCTATTCCAGATAGAAATAGAATAGCAGAGAGAACAGCAACAGGCACGCTCACATGGACGCGGTATGACTGGGTCCCGTATGATACATGCGCCTCCGGGGCCGGATGGGACCTATTCATCATTGCGAAGACCGGCGGCAATCCTCAGAACGATCGCGCCCGCGATCCCGGCCAGAAGCGACCCGGCGAGAATGCCTGTCTTTGCCGCGTTAACTGGCTCAACCTCATCGAATGCAAGCATAGCGATAAACAGCGACATGGTAAAACCGATCCCTGCCAGGCAGGCATAACCGAGCAGAGATGACCATCCGACACCTCGGGGAAGTTGCGCAATTCCAGATTTGACTGCGCCAAACGCTGCCGCGGCAATGCCGAGCGGTTTGCCAATGACAAGCCCGAGCAGGACTCCAACCGTGACTTCGGCATACTGAAGAGGACCGCCGATCCTGACGCCAGCATTGGCGAATGCGAACAGGGGCATCACGACGAATGCCGAAAAATTGTGCAGCGCGTACTCGAGTCTGAGAATCGGCGCAGTCACGCCGACACTTGCGTGTTCCAGTGCGAACAAGGTTTCCTGCTGGCCTTTGCTGGTCAACGCAAGAAAATCACCGGTTTCTCTGCGGTCGAATTGGTCGAGTAACCCACGCGCCTCGCGAGAGAAGTCTACTGCATTCATCCTCGTATGCGTGGGAATGGTAAAAGCGAGCAGCACGCCGGCCGCCGTGGCATGGATGCCGG
>WNFZ01003091.1_pt1 | contig 21806 bp, 19 predicted proteins | sample 5400081 | NCBI WGS metagenome assembly WNFZ01 (sample SAMN13153365, study PRJNA577476) | soil metagenome | isolation source: 80 cm soil or saprolite under grassland replicate 1 | place: USA:California | collected 2016-06-15
AAGATTATTTTAAGAGCATATACGAAGGCAATAGCCGCAAGTACAATCAGAATAAATAAGCTTACATTCCGCCAGTAATCAAATAGAAATTGATAGCCCTCGCCAAAGAAATAGCCAGCTGAAAAAGTAACAAAAGCCCAGCCAACTGAACCAATAAAATTATAAAGGCTGAATTTTTTAGGATTATATTTGAGCGACCCGGCAAGCAATAGACTTACGATAGTAAATGTGAGGGTCATCTTTGTGAATATTATTGCCCGGCCAGTATGCTCTTCAAAATATTCCCTTACCCGCTCAAAAGCCCGCCGATACTTTGGTTTATGCCGCAACCAAAAGTCAATTGGCTTAGATCCGCCAAAGTAACCGACGCTGTACCACATATAGCCGTTTACCACATATCCCCCGATTAACACTATAATTGTAGGCAAAAACCTAAGTTGATTGATTGAAACGAGAAATCCAGCGAGGACCATTAAGTTTAAGCCTTCAAATGCGGAAGCTAGAAAAAAGAAAACATACTTATATTCAACGAGAAAGGGAAATTGAGCTTGAAGTGAATGAAGAAAAGCTTCCATTAAATGGCTGTTAAAGCTTTAATATCCTGTTCCAATGTAGTTTTTGAAGAGGCATTATAAATTGCCACGGCGGGATGATATAGAGGAACAACAGTAACCGGACCATATGAAGCTTGGATTTCAAATGTTTTTCCGTGCAATTGGCTAATGGGGCGTAATTCACTCCCTAAGCCAAATTTATTCATGATATAAGCCATTGAAAAACGGCCTAAAGTTGCAATAATTCTAGGTTGAATGATTTCAATTTGCCTATCCAGAAATGGAGCATAAAATTCAATTTCTTCTGGCTGAGGATCACGGTTAAATGGCGGGCGGTCTTTTACAATGTTTGTAATGTAAACATCATTTCTAGGAATGCCAATTGAAGCAAGTAATTGATCTAGTATCTTGCCTGCTGCCCCAACAAAAGGCCGGCCAGTAAGAGCTTCATTGCGTCCTGGAGCTTCCCCTACAAACATGATTTTTGCGTAATGATTTCCCTCACCTATAACCGGATATACTCGATTACTTATTCGCTCTTGATATAGAGGTGAATTCTCTAAGTGAAGGACTTCGTCGCGGATTTGGCGCAATAATTCAGTTCGATTATTAGCCTTTTCCATTTATGTTCCATGGTAGCCGATTTTTCTGGAATGCAAAAGAGGCGGCAAATCCAATCACAAGCCAAAAAATGAGCCTGCCTTGCTGCAAGGTCCAAAAAAAATGATCAAAAAATCCTATAAATAAGAAAGAAATCAATAAGATTCCTAGCCATAACTGCCCATGCCATTGATCTTCCAAAGAGTATCTAAAAGCTTTCAATAGAAGAAATATAAAAGTCAGTAAAGCAACCAAGCTCAAGATTCCTACTTCTGAATAGATAAGCAAATAAAGATTGTGGGCTGGCTGATAAAAAGATCGCTGATAACCCGGATCATGCGCCATTAACCAGGGTACGAAATTACCCAGGCCAATCCCCAGCCAGTTTATGTGCTGTGTTCCGGTTTTGAGTGCTTCTTTATCAAAATATATTCGCAATTGGACCGCTTCATCCTGGCCAGAAATCTTTACTCGATTCATTATGTCAGGCCAGCGCCATAATATAAAACCCAGCGATACAAAAAAAGTAAGGATTAATATCGTGAAAATTTTCTTGCGCTGTTGTCTTTGCCGCCAAATAATTCCGCAACCTGCGAGCATAGATACAACCCAAGCCAGTATAACAATTCGGGAAAAGGTAACAAAAAACCCAAGCAGAATTACAGAATAAGCAAGCAGTATCAAGCGTGATTCATTTTTTAAAAGCGATTTTTGAAAAAAATAGAAATATAAACCTAAAATTACTGCCAATAGGTATGCCGCTAGCACATTGGGATGAGGAGTTGTTCCGTATGCTCGAATAATTTTATGACCATATAAATTATAAAAAGCGGCAATGCCAGAATAATCAGATTTAATTACACTTTCTCCGGTTAGTTGCAGTCCTAAACTCGATTGCTTAATGAACTGAATAATAGCAATCAAACTCTGAAAAATTGCGCCAGCAATAATACTCCAAGCCGCCGGTTTAAAATGAAATCTTCGCCAGATGTAGTGCGATGCATAAAAATACAGCCCTATTAATTCAAACAGCTTAATAAACTGATAAATACCCAATTTAGGAACTGAAGCTGACCACAAGGATAGCCCGCTGAAAAATAAAAAAATAATCAGCAGATATTCAGCTTTAACAAAACGTATTTTTTGTTTCCAAAACCATAGCAAAAATAAAATTATGAGCAAGAGATCAGTGCCGTATAAAAATCCTGCTTTATACTCGTTAAAATACCAGTCAGTCTGAAATAAGATAACCCGAGTTTGCCACGGCAGAGAAAAAAGAAACAAATAAAATATAAAGTCTTCAATTTTCTTTACCATATAAAAGCATATATAATTCCTGCCGCAAAAACTAATGAAAGAAAATACAATAACCAAGCCGGAACCTGAAGGCTCATTTCAGGTATCCGATCTCCCTTATGTTTTGCCCGGACAAAGATAAATATAATCATGATTGCCTCAAGGCCGATTGCCACCGACCCAACCAAATTAATAATATCAATGAATGTCCGAAACCCGGCAAGGAACAGTACGAATGGAGGAATTGTGACTAACAACCATGTCCATTTTTTTGACAATCCGTAATCAAAATGAAACATGTCCGTCAAAGCTTTGCTTAGCATGAGATACGACGTAGAAATTGCAAGAATGCCAAAAAAAGAACCCAGAATAATTATAGGCATCCCTAAATATTCAAAAAGTCCAGCCAGCGCATCGGGTGAGGTAATGTCTCCGGAAACACCGACCACTGTGATGGCAAAGAGGAGATATAAAACTGACACTAAAATTACAGCCAAGGTTATAGCTGGTCGCAGATAATGTTCTTTATCTCCGAGAATTTGCCGCTGGATGGGAATCGATGTAATGCCGGCAAAAGCAAATAGTAAAACTCCGTAGGGCAAAAACCAAAATTCAGGAATAAAAGTAAGAAAATTGCCTATTTCAATTTTCTGTATTCCCAGACCAAAAATCAGAACAATAATAAGTATAAAAAGGCCAGTCATAAAAAATTCAATCCAAGCTGCAGTCCGAAATCGAAGCAACATAATGCCCGAAACTGCTATCCAGAAAAAAATACTGAATGTTTCCGGTCGGATATATGTAATTTGAGAAAAAATATTATTCAAAAATTCACCTGAAATAATAATATAAGCCAAGAGGGCACCGAAGATGCCAAGAGTACTGGTTATAAGCATTAACCGCTTACCAGTCAAACCCAAATACTTACCAGCATAACCTGTTAATTGATGAGGAGCATCTGTGCGAAGAATTACTTCGGTAAAAAGCAGATTTAAAAAGTAAGTAACTAAAGCAATAAAAATTAAAAAAGCCAGGCCGATAAAAAAACCTGCTTTAGCAAATACAAACGGAATGCCAAAAATCCCGACTCCGACCATGGTTCCAACTAAAACCGCCGTAGCATGGAGAAATCGTTTATCGCTCAACGGCAATCGCATTATCTCAATTATAACAGAAAAGGCGCCCGGTCAGAGCGCCTTTTCTGTTGAGATTAGCGAAGCGCTACCTTAAGCACGTCATCCATTGTTTTAGCATAGATAAACCTAATATCTTTTTTAATTTCTCTAGGTATTTCATCCAAATCTTTCTTATTCTCTATAGGGAGAATAACTGTTTTTACGCCGGCTCGATGAGCCGCAAGAATCTTTTCCTTAATGCCGCCGATTTCCAATATCTTTCCGCGCAAAGTTACTTCTCCTGTCATGGCTACTTCCTTGCGAACTGGAGCATTCAGAAACAATGATACCAGTGCTGTTGTGATTGCTGTGCCTGCTGAAGGACCGTCTTTTTTTACCGCTCCTGATGGCACATGAATATGAATGTCATAAGCGCCAAAATCTTCAGGAACTTTTTTAGCCAACCTTGCCCGAGTATAACTCAAACCTGCTTGAGCTGATTCTTTCATTACATCGCCTAACTGGCCAGTAAGGATAAGCCGTCCCTTGCCTGGCATTTTACTTACTTCAATCGAAAATACTTCCCCGCCAACCGGTGTCCAGGCCAAACCAGTCACTACACCTATTTCATCTCTTGTTTCTGCCAATTGATGGCTTATTTTTGCCGGACCCAGATATTTGTGCAACAGCTCTCTAGTAATAACCATCTGCCGATTTGAGGGAGATTCTACCAGTTTGCGAGTTATTTTCCTGATTACCGTAGCTAATTGTCGTTCTAAATCACGAACCCCTGCTTCTCGGGTATGATCCTGGATAATATGGAGAATCGATGTATCTTTGAAAGCAATGGCTCGCTTTCCCAATCCATGGTCCTTGATAAGCTTGGGAATAAGAAACTTTTCGGCAATCTTAGCTTTTTCATGTTCTGAATAACCAGGAAACTCAATCACTTCTAAGCGGTCGCGCAATGCCGGCGGAATGGTATCGAGAATATTAGCCGTAGCAATGAAAAGCACATCTGAAAGAAAAACAGGGTTTTTGACCTTAGCCGTATGGATGCCCTGAACAATTCGTCCAGGTAAAGCGCCTACATAAGTGCGGCGATGACCCCGGATTTCCGCTTCATCCCGCATGCCTCCCAGAGAAACCCGGACAAACTTGCGGCCAAGAGCTCGAGCAATTGATTGGCCGATTGAAGTTTTTCCCACCCCAGGCGGGCCGACAAAACATAAAATCGGACCTTTAAGCCGGTCGACTTGCTTTTTAACAGCTAAGTACTCCAGGATACGCTCTTTGGCCTTATCCAAGCCATGGTGATCCTCATCAAGGATGCGAGCCGCTTCCTTTAAATCAATCTCACTGTCAGTTGTTTTGCTCCAGGGCAATTCAATAAGCCAATCTAAATATGTTCTCAAATAAGAAACTTCAGGGCTAAAAGCCGGCATTTTACTCAATCGATTGAGTTCTTTAAGCGCTTTAGTTTCGGTATCCTTGGGCATGCCAGATATAGCAATCTTTTTGCGCAATAATTCATATTCTTGTTGTTCATCCTTTACGCCCAATTCTTCTTCAATACTCTTAAGCTGCTCGCGTAAAAACATTTCTTTCTGCATCTTACCAATTTTCTTCTTGGTTTCTTTCACTAAATTCTTCTCGGCTTCAACAATATCGAGTTCGCGAGTCAGATAAAGATTCAATTGTTCTAGAGCCTCCTTGGCATGGAAAATTTCCAACATGCGCTGCTGGTCGCTCACTTCAAGATTCAAATTAGCTGTAACCAAGCTGACAATTTGTTCTGCATCCTTTAACTGCGACATCATATACACTACTTCGGGCAGGATAGCTGGAAAGGAGCGCATTTCCGAAATGCGCCGGAATTGATCCATGACTCTTCGCATGAGAACTCTTTCTTCAATATCGTCATTGCTGCTTTCAAGAATTACCGGTTCGGCTTTTACCTTAAAGAAATCACCGCTCTCATCAATTTTTACAATTCTAGCTCGAGCAATGCCCTCAACATCAATTTTGGATGAACCGTCAGGCAAGCGAAAAACAGATATAACCCGGCCGACAGTTCCGACCTGAAATAAGTCATCCTGACCAATCTCATCTTCAATATTTTTCTGGGTGACAAATAAAATCAACTGGTCCCGCATCATAGCATCATTAAGCGCTTTTACTGATTTAGGCCGTTGGACAATTAACGGCATAACGATCTTGGGAAATAAAACCGTATTCTTAAGCGCTATGAGCGGCAATTCTTCAGGGATAATAGTGTTATGAACGTTTTGATGTGGCATAAGTAATATTTATTGATAGGTTAATAAATAAGACGTTCAGGAAATAACAGCCTTTCTGTCTTAAGATAACAATTTTACATGAAAATTCTTAGAAATCAACCCCAGCTAACCTTACTCTTAATTATAAAACAAATGTCTCGTGCATGTTGGGTATAACTACATCAATAGCCAATTTATCTCGGGCTAGAACAGCTAATGACTGGGCGCTTTCTTCTTCTCCTTGAACAATAAAGAGTTTCTTTAAGCCCTCGCCAGTATTAGCTTTTTCAATTAATATCATCAATCCTGCTTGGTCAGCATGAGCGGAATAAGCGCCAATTGCCTCAATATGACAACGAACAGGGACCTGCTCGCCCAAAACTACCACTTCTTTTTCTCCATCTAATATTTTGCGACCAAGACTGCCTTTAACCTGATAGCCAATAAATAAAATTGTGCTGTTCGGATCAGATAAATAACGACGTTCGTGGTGCAATATACGGCCACCGTGAGACATTCCCGAGCCGGCAATAATTATCTTCGGTGCCGGTACCTCATTTATTTTTTTTGATTCGCCTGTTGAAGGCGTAAATTTCAGCCATGGGAAGTTAAATAAGCCCTTATTATTTTTTAGTATCTCTACTGCTGTGGGATTGAAAAAATGCGAAAAACGGCCATATACTCGCGTGATGTGAATTGCCAACGGACTGTCTACAAAGATAGGCACTTTTGGCAAGCGACCTTCATCAAAAAGCTTGTCAAACTCCAAAAGTAACTCTTGAGTCCGTTCCAAGGCAAATGATGGAATCATAAGCACACCTCTTCGTTCCACTGTCTCCTTAATAACCGCCAATAATTTATCTTTCCGCTGTCCTCGCCCCTCATGAAGCCGGTTACCATAGGCCGATTCAATTACTAGATAATCAATATTAGTCGCGTAATCAATGGGATTCAATAAAAGCGTTGGCGGATTACCCACATCTCCCGAAAACAATACTTTCTTAATAATTTCTGATTCACGGACTTGAATTTCAATAGTAGCTGCTCCCAGGATATGGCTAATCTCTCTAAATATTACGGAAACTGACTCGTTGAGAACAATAACTTTGCCATATGATATTCCTCTTGTAAGTTTTAAAAGCCCATTCATATCAAGCCGGTTATATAACGACTCGTGCCCCATTGTTTTTGCCTCATCTGAAGTCTTATCGAGTATATCCGGCAGTACCACTTCCAGAATGCCCTTGGTTGGCTCCGTAGTAATCACTGTGCCTCGAAACCCCTCTTTGAATAGCTTGGGCAAGCGACCAATATGGTCAGCGTGGCTGTGAGTAATCAGCACATAATCAATCTCGGCCGCCTTATAAACAAAGGGTTGGTAATTGAGCTCTTCACTAAACCTTGACCCCTGAAAAAGGCCGCAATCGACAAGTATGCGCAACTCTCCCGCTTCAAGAAGATAGTTAGCTCCGGTAACGGTCTTTGTCCCTCCAAAAAATTGGAGCTTCATCCCCACACTCACTGAAGAATAGTGGCTGATATTCCGCTGTGCTCTGTAATAAGCCCAGGCGTAGCCATATAATTCTTAAGGTTTAATCTATATAAATCGGGCCACACTCTCTAGAAATGGTTCTTCAGTGAGTGTGGGGGTTCATAACAATAAAGTTATGGCATAGCCAATAATGCTCATAGTAGCAATGGGTGGCAAAGCCGCCATTGCCCGCCGTTGAGGTTGGTTTACAAACAGCAAATGAGTTATAAATAATCCTCCTGCCGCAAATAAAGTTACGACGAAAGCATCGATAAGCGAGCGGGATACAAGTGATGATGCAAAAATTGCCGGTAAAGCTACATCACCCGATCCAAGAATCATTAACTCTTCACCAATTTTAATGTTACTTCGCCGAGCCAAAAACCCTTCCCATCGTTGAGGTATTAAAAAACCAAAAACAGAACCGCTGGAAACCATGGCCTTAGCCATTTTAACCATATGTCCGGTCCAATACACAGCAATAATGTCATAAGCTGACAGACCCACCAGTATGAATAGTCCGATAAGAGGTGTAATGCTTAATCCCAAAATGGCAGCAATACCAGCCAAAGAAAGTATGATAGCAAAATTATGAATTCCGACTGATGGCCAAAGATACATAATGGCTATAATACCCAAGGCAAGCAATAAGTCCCACGGCACCGGTAATATTGATGCCAGAGAAATTTGAATTCCAGCAAAAATAATTAAAAGGAAAAAAATCCGAAGAATTACTCCGGCCAATTTTGGAAAACGAGACATAATTAGAGAAAGGATTGCAAAACTTCCAATAAATACTAGAATTGTTGCCCAAGAAAATTCAATTGGCTGTACGACTGCCCGTTCTTTATTGAAATTAAAGACAGTTCGATAAGCAACAAAAATAGCGCTGCCGAGAGTAAGAAAGAATAATAGCAGTTCTTTCAAGAGAATTTCGCTGCGGAGTTTCATCCCGTTAGAAATCTAACCATACTAAAGGGTAATTGCTTACCGATAATATGCTTAAATAAATTAAGTTCAATTATTAAGCTTTGTTTAGCGAGACTTCTAACGGGATTCATTCCTCTATTTTACAATAATTGTGCCAGTTTCCTCAATGTTCCTCTGATTGTGATAGCCAAAGATACCTTGAATGGTAAAGGTAAAGCTAAAAATGCTTCCTTGAGGAATATCCCCCAGACTGTCAAATCCAGGCAAACTATCATGCTGTAGATCAGAAACAATTCTCAAGGAAAAGATACTCTCATTTTTAAAACGTACTGTATCGCCGGCATGAATACGCAAATTAGTGGGACTAAACACACCGGCCCGATAGGAAACTGTATAGATTCTAGGTGGGTGCTCTGATGCCAATGGCAATTCCAGCGAACCATTAACAGTTGCATCCAGGGGTTCAGAATTGGCATTGCCTAAAATACTTACAGCTACGGCTGCCCCGATAAGCACTAGAATAATAAGCGGCCAAAGACTGCTTGAATTTTCAAGAACTTTATCATTCTGACTTATTGGTTCTGGAATTTCAGCCATAATCTATCGACATACTAGTACAGAGCAAGTTAAATATCAACGAAATAGGCGGAATTTTTGATCCGCCTATCTTACCATGCTAAAGAGACGAAAAGTTGTCATAAGTAACATACAGAAGAACACAATAAAGGGTAGTGTCCAAAGCAATGCTCCTTTCAGCATATGCTGTTTAACAGCTTTCCCAAGCTGACTCAAGCAGAAAAATGCCAGCCAGAATGAAAAAAAGCCAATGAGCGTCCCTAAAAACCAAAAAAGATCTGGAGACAAAGTCACAATTCACCTCCCTAACAGTTCTTCAACTGTTTTTTTGTCTGACCAAGGCAGCTTACGGCCGCCAGAAATAGCAATACTGGTTTCCGAGCCCTTGCCCGTAATTACCACTGTATCACCAGAGTTTGAACTTGCCAATGCTTTTTCAATAGCTTCCTTCCGATTTAAAACGACTTGAACTTTCATTTGAGCATTCGGTGCAATGCCAGCTGCCACTTCATCAATAATAATTCTTGGATTTTCGTCATAAGGATCCTCATTGGTTAAAAAAATATGGTCGCAATATTGTTGGGCGATTTTTCCAAATTCTAGACGTTTCCATCTGTCTCGTCCTCCACCTGCGGCACCCAATACACAAATAAGCTGGCCAGAAGAATCTTTTTTAAGTATTTCATAAACAATTTGGAGCGAATTAGGCGTATGAGCATAATCAACAACTATTCTAAATGGTTCATACTGAACAAATTCCATCCGGCCAGGAATAACTTTAATATTTTCCAATACCGGCTTTACCGTCGGCATATCAACATTATATATCGCTGCTGTTGCAATTGCGGCCAAAGCATTCATAATATTAAATTCGCCTCCTATATGGAGATTAAATGTTTGCCCGTATACATCAAATCTAGCCTTATCAGCACTTGCCTGAACGTTTGTTACCCGTAAATCGCCTTTTTTAATGCCGTAGAAAATCTTCTTTCGGGCTGGCAAGTCGCCGAACATCGGAGCGTGCACATCATCAGCATTGATAACGTGAATATTTTTTGTTTTTTTAAAGAGTTCCTGCTTGGCCCGGGCATAATTTTCAAAAGAACCGTGGCTCTCTAAATGTTCTGGATGTAAATTAGTAAAAACAGCACAATCGAATGAAATACCCCAATGCCGTTTTTGCTTGATGCCTTCGGAAGTAACTTCCATCACTACAAATCTACAGCCGGCCTTTTTGGCTTCAAACAGAAATTTTTGGAGCTTTGTCCGGCCCGGCATAGTCATTTTGAGCGTATTGGGCCATTCCCTGTCACTAATTTTAAATCCCAGAGAACCAATCGCTGCCACCTTATAGCCGGCTGCTTCCAAGATCTTCGAAACTAGATAAACCGTAGTCGATTTACCCTTGGTGCCTGTGATTCCAATTACTTTCATCGAACTGGAAGGAAATCCATACACGATGGCACCGATATATGAAAGCAAGCCATGGTATGCAGGCGCAAAAAAATCAAAAATTCGCTTGGGTATAAGCTTTTTAACCTGATATAAAATCTTATCTACAATATTTTCTTTAAGCATCCTAATTAAACTGCCGAATTATTTTATAAGCTAAATACCAAAATTTTGAAATTGGCAGATCAAATGAGCCCGGATATTCAACTTCTCTTCCGCCAAAACCTAGTTTAAACCGCGTTAGTCCGGGCCAATTTCTGGAATCAATACCCCAAAAGTCATAGCTCGTCAAACCAAGACCTTTATAATACTTCATGATTTCCCAGTGCATAAAATAGGGCGCCATAAGATGCCGATAGTCCCGATCCATTGCCCCATGCAAGTAATACGCACCATCGCCGTAGGTCAGAGTCAGTGCGCCGGCAATTGGCCGGCCCTGGAACCAGACAAAGAATAACTTGGTTTTAATTTCCTTTCCGCTTTGAAAAAAATTTATCAATTTTTGGTAATACTCTTGAGGATGGGTTGAGAAATTGTCATGGGCAGCCGTGCGCGAAAGAAGGCCCCAAAACACATCCAGTTCATTTTCTTCCCGCAGCGAAAGCCCCTTCTTGGTTGCCAGATTGATATTGTACCTAGTTTTATGATACATGCGCGAAAGCATTTCTAACTCGGAAAATGTCAAATCCATTATTATTGTGCGCTGGGGCTGAATATGTTTACCAGAATGTTTGAACCCCACATCTGCTAATATTTGAGCCACTTGATCGTCAGCTGGTTCGGCTTTTATGAAAAATGCGCCCACATCCCGAGCCAACCGTTTTATTGTTGAAATAAAATTCGGAAAGCCCTCAAAGTTATCTAAAAATACTGGACCATAGGGGATATAAAGATAGCTTTTTCCAAATCCGACCTCATGTTTTATAACATTAGCCACAACCCCACCGGTTTCAAAACGCCAGGCATCATGACCCAGCGTTTGCTGAAACTCAAGCCACTCTTTAGTTTGTAGAAATGAACTAATCATTTTATCCGGCATTCCTCGCACTCATGATTTAATCTTCGGGAAGAAGTATAGATAGAAATTAAGAGAAGACCAAGAGAACCTATAACAACAAGCCAACGCTTGTTCACCAAAAAGAATATCGTATTAGCGCCCAAAAAGCCGAAGACAGCACTCACACATAGGCCGCAAGTAGCCGTAGCAAACATAGAAGAAACAAAACTAGAAATAATCCCGAGGCTGCCTACGGCCGTGCTACTTCCAACCAGAGCTGTTCTGCGCTGGCGAAAAATAGCGACTTGCATAGTTAAGATCACCGAACTTAAAAGAGCCAATAGAGCAATAAGTGTATAGTCCTGAAAACCAAAAATTTTTGCTTGTAATTTTGGATTATTGCCGGGAATTGTTTTGACCGGGATATAAAAAAGCACAACAAAAAAGATAATGGAAAAAATCATTAATAAAATGAGGAGTTTTCTGTCTCCCAAAATAATTTTTAGGGCCCTAGTTATTTGAGATATGGCTTTATTCATGGTTATGTTCGTCTTCGCCGCCACAGCCGTCGGAAAGATTCCATACTTCTGTTATCTGCTCGCCGGTAAATCCTTTATTTTTAATAAGATATTTAGCAAGTCCTCCATATATATACCAGCGCCAGCACTTGCAACAGCATGGTCCTTTTTCTTCAGAATGCTCCATGGCATAATCGTACGCAGCTTGCTCTGCTTGGCTAAGTGACAGATCATAATACCCCATCATTCTCTGGGCCAGCTCAGCACTTATATCATAAGGATCAGGCGGAATCTCGCGGATATTATTATATTTCTTCAACCCTTCCACCTGTTGCTGATATCTGTGCATGCTCATCTGGCTGCAGCAGGACCCCTGAAGATGCATCGAATGATCCATCATACTTATGGAATCCTTAAAACCTGTGGAACAGGAAGAATTGCCATGTTGGCTTAAATAGTTAAACCGTTCCTCAATGGTTTTTCCCTCAAGAGTATAAGTTTTTTGGGGAAAAAATGTTGGCACAAGTAAAACTCCGCTTATCAATACAGCAACGGCAATAATAATTAGTGATAATTTCTTTGTCATTTATTTTTTCCTAAGATTTTCAGGGCTTCTTTTACTTTATCGTGAAGATTATCAATTTTTTTGGGAACTTGCTGGAGGGCGTCTTTGGCTTGGCCCTGGCTATAGCCCAAAGCAAGTAAAGCTTCCATAGCATGGCTTTCTTGGCCAAGATCAATTTTTAAGTCATCACCAAGATTAAGATATTCAATCTTATTTTGAAGCTCCAAGATAAGCCGTTGGGCAGTTTTAGGACCGAGGCCGGAGATTTTTTTGAGATAACCGGCATCTTCATTCACAACAGCCGCTTTTAAATGTTTAGGTTCTACCGTTGAAAGGATATGCATGGCATTTTTAGGGCCTATTCCTGATACCGAAATTAGCATATGAAATAGATCCAGATCTTCTCTCGAGTCAAAACCAAAAAGGTCAAATGTACCCTCGCGGACATTCATCCGAGGATGAATAAAAAGTTTGACTTTATCTTGACTTTTTGATAAACTAGCTAACAATTTTGGGATCATTGTAATCGTATATCCTATACCCCCGGCATTAACAATTGCGAACGAATCTCCTTTATATTCAATGACCCCTTCGAGATAAGAAATCATAGTCTCACCATATCATATGTTTAAATTGAGCTCAAAATATAAGCCTGCCGGCGACCAGCCCGAAGCCATAGAAAAATTAAACCGTGGATTAAAGAAAGGTGCTCGCCACCAAGTACTTTTGGGTGTAACTGGATCGGGCAAGACATTTACCATGGCCAAGGTTATCGAAGATTATCAAAAACCCACTTTGATTATTTCTCATAATAAAACCTTAGCCGCCCAATTATACAAAGAATTTAAAGAATTCTTTCCTAATAATGCTGTTCACTATTTCGTCAGCTATTACGACTACTACCAACCCGAAGCTTATATCCCTCATTCCAATACCTATATTGAAAAAGATGCAAAGATCAATGAAGAGATTGACCGCCTGCGTCATGCCGCCACTCAAGCTTTAATGGCTCGGGACGATGTGATTATTGTTGCATCAGTATCCTGCATTTATAACTTGGGCTCGCCGGAAGAATATCAAAAAATGGGTCTTGAAGTATTCGAGAATAAAAAAATCAGCCTATCGGAATTTATTCGGCACCTTACTCGTCTTCAATATGTCCAAGACATTGAACTTAAACGAGGCTGTTTCCGAAAAACTCACGATGAAATTGAAATCGTAAATCCCAATGGGATCGATGTTATTAAAATTAAATTTAAGTCCGATAGAATCCTCGGCCTGGCTTTAGCCAGTGTAAAAGATCCAGATGAATTGGAAACAGCGAATCCGAAATTTCACAAAATCGTTGAAACTATCATTTTTCCGGCTAAATACTGGATTACTTCAGATCAAAATATCGCTGTAGCAATAGAAAATATCAAAAGCGAGCTTCAAAAGCGAGTGAATCAACTAAAGCGTGAGAAAAAACATGAAGAAGCGTCCCGACTGCAAGAAAAAACTACTCATGACATTGAGATGCTTCGCCAGACTGGTTACTGCCATGGGATCGAAAATTACTCGATGCATCTTGACTTTCGCAAACCAGGCAACCCACCCTATACTCTATTAGACTTTTTTAGGAGTAAAGGTAAATTCCTGACAATTATTGATGAATCGCATATCACTATTCCCCAGTTGCGAAGCATGTATACTGGTGATTATTCTAGAAAAAGAACTTTAGTTGATTATGGTTTTCGCCTGCCCTCAGCTATTGATAATCGGCCACTTAAATTTCCTGAATTCCAAAAATTAGTCCAGAAAACTGTTTATGTTTCTGCTACCCCGGGGAAATATGAGATTAAAAAAGCCGGAAAGGAAAATACAGCGGAACAGCTTGTTCGCCCGACAGGATTACTTGATCCGACTATTGAGATTCAGCCGAGTGAGAATCAAATTAACCATCTGCTTGAGCAAATCAAAGAGCGCACTGCCAGTGGCGAACGAGTCATCGTCACTACTCTTACTAAGCGCATGGCCGAAGATTTAACCGAACACTTGGCTGAAAGTGGAATCAAAGTCAATTATCTGCATTCGGAAATTAAAACCCTGGATCGGCTGACTATTCTCAAGGATTTTCGCTTAGGAGTTTATGACGTAATTGTCGGCGTTAATTTACTTCGGGAGGGCCTAGATTTACCAGAAGTATCTCTTATCGCTATTTTAGATGCTGACAAGGAAGGATTTCTCCGCAACACCACCACCTTAATTCAAACGATGGGCCGAGCTGCCCGAAATATAAACGGTCATGTGGTTTTATATGCCGATAAGTCTACGAAATCTATTCAAGCGGCAATCCAGGAAACTCATCGCCGGCGAACTAAGCAGGAAGCCCATAACCAAAAACATGGCATTACGCCGGTTACCATCAAAAAGCATATTTCCAGTTTTGACTTGCCAATTACCCGAAAGACAACTGCCCAAAAGGAATATGAGAATGGCTATATAAACTCCTCTACCAACCGAGGACGCAGAAACGCCATATCACAACTTACCAAAGCCATGGAGAAAGCTATTCGCCGCATGGATTATGAGGAAGCCATGGTTATCCGCGAGCAAATTCAAAACTTAAAACATCAGGAATATTAATCTTGCCAAAAAATAATATCTAACGTAGAATATTAGCCTATGCCTAATATAAGATCTGCCCACAAGGCATTAAGACAATCAAAGAGACGCCAGGAGCATAATCTTGCCAAAAAAAATGCCTATAAGAATGCTTTTAAAGATCTAAAAAAACTTATAGCTGTATCGAAACTCGAAGAAGCCAAGCAAATCCTTCCCAGCGTTTATAAAAAGATTGATAAAGCAGCCAAAACCGGCGTTATCAAAAAAAATAAAGCCGCTCGCCTTAAATCTCAAGCTACTCGATTGTTTATCAATCAAAAAACTCCCTAAAGGAGTTTTTTGATTGATTTTCTATGACCTACTTTACCGGGGAAAAGATTAACTTCTTCTTTCTTAAGAATTCTCACCAGTTCATCAAAATATTTTTTTATCCGTTCATCAAAAGCAACCTTGTCTGTTTTATAGGCAATAAGCATATCTAGAGTAACACCGTCTGCCTGCCACGTATGACCACTATCTAAATAGATATTAAAAATCGGAATAATCTTATCTAAGGCATATACAAATTTGCTTTCCTTATCAGTTCGAGCTTCATATTTCTCAATCAGGCGATGCAAATCCTTAAACTCAGGAAATTCTTTTTGCAGCCGCTGGGCGGCATTATATTCCCGTTCTTTTTTTGTCGCCAGCAATGCCTTATCTCCATAAGGCACTGTGTCCCCGGCATATACTTCAACCAGGTCATGAATAAGCGCGTATTGAACCAAACGATTCTTATCAAGAGCTAACTTTTCCGAATCGGCAATATACCAAGCCAGTAATGCTAATTGAAAGCTGTGCTCCATGTCATTTTCCCGTCGCGAATCCCCAACCACAAATATCCGGCGAGTCACGCTCTGAAACTCATGCGTAAGTTGGATAAATTTTACAATTTTTAATAAATTGCTTTTCATTTTTTAGCAATATTCAGCACAATTCCCATTCCAGCCAGCAAAGTCAACAAAGCTGTACCACCATAACTAATAAATGGCAACGGAATTCCCGTAAGGGGGCCTATGCCGGTGATTGCCGCCATATTAATAAAGGTCTGCGACATTATCCAAGTCATAATGCCGATAATATAAAGTTGGCCAAACCGATCGGATGTAGTACGAGCAATTCGAAGAAGCATCATGCTTAAAATAACAAAAAGACCAATAGTTCCTAAAGTTCCTACTAAACCCAATTCTTCTCCAATAACCGCAAAAATTGAATCACCGACTGTTTCTGGTAAAAATCCTAACTTCTGAGTTCCTTGGCCAAAACCCACGCCGAATATTCCACCGGAACCGATGGCAATCAATGACTGATTAATCTGATATGAGGTGCCGCGAGGATCACGGGAAGGATCAATAAGAGCTTTGATGCGATTAATTCGATAAGGCGAGATAATAATAAGCCCGGCCAAGACAATTGCCCCAACAGAACTAATAATAATAAAATCCCTTACTTTAATTCCGGCTACAAAGTAAACTCCCAAAGCAATGGCAACAACAACCACTAGCGTGCCTAAATCCGGCTGCAGCATCAACAAAAGCCCCACAAAACCCATGACTGCAAAAAACGGCACAATGCCATATGACCAGTTTCTTACCCGTTCACTCCGATTGCTAAACCAAGCCGCAAAATAGATTACTAAGCCAAGTTTAAGAGCTTCAGCCGGTTGGAATGTATAATAATGCCCGATACGCAACCAACTACGGGTATTTCTTAGGGTAATTCCAAACTTGGGAACAAAAACCAGAATCATAAGCGCCAAGGCAAAAAATAAAATCGGCAGTGCCAACTTCCGCCAATAAGAATATGGCACCCTGGAAAATAAAAAGAGCAGTATAAAACCGGGGAGAGCGCCAAAAAGCAATTGGTGCTTTACATAATAGTAAGGCGATCCAAATTTCTTCTGGCCTTCAACAATTCCCGCTGAAGAAAGCATAACCAAGCCAAAAATAACAAGAAGAAAAACAATAATAATAAGCTGCTTGCGCATAATTAAGCATCATACCAAAAATCCAGTACAACAAGTAAGGGACTATCTGCAAATAAGTCAATGAGTCATTGTAGGTGGGATTTACACAGCTTGACGAAGCGAGTAAAAGACAAAATTCCAGCAGGAATTTATGTCGTGCCCGCCACAATGACTCATTGACTGAAAAAATCTAGAATTATTATGCAAATACTTTTTGCATATAAAAAGTTAAACCCATCCGATAAGATTTAGTCAGGATGGGTTTAACTTTTACCTAAAAAGTGGCGGAATTTTACTATCTACCAGGAATATTACTAATCCAATAATAGCGCCGATAGCATTAATCATCCAAAATCGCATGGTTACCTGGCTTTCCGGCCAACCTTTTGCTTCAAAGTGATGGTGAATTGGCGTGGAATAAAATATCTTCTTGCCCCGCAATTTTTTAGAGAACATCTGAACCAGCACTGAAATCGCTTCAATAAAAGGGATCACGGCAATAAAAGGAAGGATAAATGCGGTATCAGTAAGAGCAGCTACAACGCCCAAAGTGCTGCCTAATGCCATTGTTCCCGTCTCACCCATAAAAAATTTGGCCGGGAAGATATTAAACCATAAGAATGCGACTAGTGCGCCCATCAAACTGACCAAAAATACTACTAAATCCATTTTACCCTGATCAAAAGCAATAACCGCATAAGCGCCAAACATAATAAGAAATATGCCGCCTACCAGGCCATCAAGACCATCGGTAATTTTTATGGAAAACGAGGTTGCATTGATAAGCAAAATAAAAAACAGGAAATAAACCCAGCCGATATGAACATCTCCCAAAAACGGCAAAGTAATATAATCCCAGCCCAATTTGAAATAAAACCACCAAGCTCCTATGGTGGCAATAATTGTATAGAACAAAAGATGCTGGCTAAGCCTGAATCCCTTTCGGCGAAAAATGCCAAAAAGATCGTCGCCCATGCCAATAATGCCGGCAACAACAAGAAATCCGAGCGGCAAAAGGGTCTGGCTCCGCGATAAAAAGTTAATTCTCCCCCAGAATCTACCTCCTAGCCCGGAAGCAATCCAGGCCAATAACATAATAACTGATACTGTCAGCCAGATAGGAAATCCGCCCATAGTCGGCGTACCTTCTTTTTTTTGATGGAGTTGATTGAAAATAGGGGCATTATCTTTGGCTATTTCCTTTCCGGGACGAAAATACTTATATAGAATTTTTACCCAAAAATCAGTGGCAATAATATTAATAAAAAAAGCGAGTACAGCGAACATAAATACTCGCACCACATTAAAAACGGTAAATCCTTCGACAATTGTTGGCAGTGCACTCGACATAATTATTCCCATCTATACGCTTGCGTAACCCAATCAATCAATTTTTTAGTGTCCTCAAATCGATTGGTTGACCCTAGAACAATACTTATCAGTGTATCATGTTTATTGTTTACATTCACCGCTACTACCATGCAACCCAGCGCAATATCAGTATAGCCAGTTTTACCGCCCAGCAGGTTATCGATTGTTCCAAGTAATTGATCAGTATTCTTTATTTGACGTTCAGGAGCGCCTTGAGATTTCAAAGTTAATTCTGGCTGGCGTAAAACTTCCCAAATTTTATTATATTTCAAAGCATGCGCCACGAGCTTAACAAAATCCTGGGCTGTCGAATAAGCATTATCATTTAAACCGGCCGGATCAAGAAATTGTGTGTCCTTCATCCCTAACAAAGATGCTTGCTCATTCATCTTGGCAATAAAATCTATATTTTTACTCTGGCCATACATGGCCAGAGCTTTAGCGGCATCGTTGGAAGACCCTATCAACATTGTCTGAAGGAGATCTTCCACTGAAATTATTTCTCCAGCATAAAGGTCTTGCTTTGAACCGTCTACGCGGACAGCTTCCTTTGGGATAGTAACTTCTTCTTTCAAATCAAGATTATCAATAACAACTAACGCTGTCATAAGTTTAGTAAGTGAAGCAATGGGCAGACGCTGTTTTGAATTAAAATCGTAAAGAAATCTTTCCGAGCGAACATCATATACAAGCGCTGATTTAGCATCTATAACCGGCTTGGGTATGCTGGAATCTAAAAGCGGAACGAAGGAGGGTTCTGAAACTGGCAGAACATAAGCCTGGGTTGTATTAAAAAATGGCTCCAGAGGAGAAAGAGATTCGCCTTTCTCATTTAGCGGCACATTTAAAACAAAAAAAACATTTACCGCCAGTAATAGGCCAACAACAATAGCAAGGAGATAAATCTTGGTTTGCATAAAATTATTTTCCAACTTTAATATGTAATTCTTCCAGCTGTTTAGGGCTTAGTTCACTGGGAGCTTCCATGACGGATGTCCTGCCTGAACTTGTTTGCGGAAAAGCTTGGACTTCACGTAAATAATTCTCTCCAATAAGGCTCATAATAAGACGCTCAACACCATGGGCAATTCCGCCATGGGGAGGTGTCCCGTACCTGAAAGCATCAAGCATATGTCCGAATTGCTTTTGAATGGTAGTTATATCATATCCCATAATCCTAAATACCGCCTCTAACATTTCTGGTTTATGAGCTCTAATGCTTCCGCCACCCACCTCAATCCCGTTGCATATAAGGTCATATTGCGTAGTCAGAATTTTATCAATATGATTGCCGTCCAGCAGCCATTGCACATGCTCTGGCTGGGCCTGAGAAAAAGGATTATGGGTAAAAGTCCAATTTCCTTCCTTATCTTTTTCAAAAAATGGAAAATCTTTAACCCAGGCAAATGCTAATATCCCTTTTTCCTTATCTTCCTGGGTCCGCAAATCAAATTTATCTGCTTTAAATTTTTCCATAGCTTCACGATGAGTAAACACAGGGAATGGTTTTTCTTTAATACTATAGCCCATGGATTCAACTACCGTCGTGATCATCTCTTCATCTAAAGCCATGACATCCTTTTGCTCGACAAAACTCATTTCTAAATCAATTTGAGTATGTTCAAACCCACGGTCAGCCCGAAGATCCTCATCTCGCACACAGCGAGCAATTTGAAAGTATTTTTCAAATCCGGCCGCCATAAGCAGCTGCTTATATTGTTGAGGACTTTGAGGCAAGGCAAAAAATTTTTCGGGATATATCTCTTCGCCTGATGTTTCTAAAGGGAAAGGTGGTGTCATAGATTCGTTCAGAACTGTAAGTTCACTGGGTTCAATTTCAATTTTTCCAGTAGGAATTTGGGGATTTACCATATTATCAGGCCGTTCATTAACCATCCCAATGATTTTAACTACCCATTCCGCTCTCAAATGAGTAGCCAGTTCATAATCTTTCTGTTCAGGAGTAAAAACAACTTGAACCACCCCTGAATAATCCCTCAAATCAATAAAAATTATTTTTCCGTGGTCACGCCGGTTTGCCACCCAACCAAAAAGCTCAACTTCTTTTCCGGTCAGGTCTTTGGTTTCTATAATGGAGAGTGTTTTCGCCATAAAATCTATATTATCCTAGCATAAAAAAAACAATGCACAAATTGAAAATTATCTATTTTTCTGATATAATTATGCCGACTAGTCAACTAGAATACCGCCCCTAGCTCAATTGGTAGAGCAGCTCCCTTTTAAGGAGAAGGTTCCGAGTTCGATTCTCGGGGGGCGGACTGATTTCAGACCAAGAGACTTTTACTGAATAATCCTAACTGTATCGTTTCCAACGACTTCGATTTGATCTGAAGTATAACCTACTAAATTAGCCACTTCATCATTTGAGCTTAATTGCAAAGCTTCGGTATTTACATGGACAACCATATCTAACAGACCGTCATTGTTTACGTCCTGTAATGAGTACATGACCGTGCCATTTCCTCTTAATTGAACTGGGGCACTGGCTAGGGTGACGGTCAGAGGGTCAACAGTCCTGGCATCAAACGTTGGAGTGCTGAATATAGCTACAGGGACAGTGCCATTAGATCCCAAGTTAATCGTATTTGGATAGCTACCTGGCTTAATATCAATATTAACTTCAACTTGTTTCTTCTCGAAAATCGCAAAATCAGAGAAAGAAGTAGTTAGGCCACAAATAATATTGTTTACCGTATCCGGATAACCAGCTTCGGTGATATTAGTCCAATTGATACCATTATAGTGAAATAGCTTGAGATTATTCTCATTATTGAATTGGCCTTGAGTCCAAGTTAGACAAACTTCAACTTGGCCAGAAAATTGAGCAGTCGTAGATATACTGTAGTATGTGGGCGGATTGCCAAGTTTGAATCCAGATGGAGGTTGAAATCCAGAAGAACTTTGGGTTACAGTCGTCTGACCTTCTTGAGTCACATTGCTAAAAGTTAATGTAATACTGCCCGAAATCACCGAAATATTAGATCCAACTGGAGTGTTGCCATGAACAGTAATACTTAGGTTTTTTGCTGCTATTTGATTGTCGGCATCGGTAACTTGGATTGTAAAGTTGGCGGTTTCAAGAGTGGTAGATGTGCCAAAGATCTCGCCAGTAGAAAGATTAAGAGCAAGACCAGATGGAAGTAATCCACTGGATATGCTCCATGTTAGAGGTGCAATACCGCCAAATGCTTGAAGAATTTGAGAATATAATTCACCAACTGTAGCATCTGGCAAATTTTGTGTAGAAATTATTACAGGAACAACTTCAAAGATAACTCCACCAGGTATATATTCTAAGATTGTATTGGAAATAGGATGAATTGACGAATCAGCCGCATAGCACTCTAGTGATATATATTGATAGTCACCTGTAGATAAATTAAAAGCCAAAG
>WNFZ01002667.1_pt1 | contig 21761 bp, 23 predicted proteins | sample 5400081 | NCBI WGS metagenome assembly WNFZ01 (sample SAMN13153365, study PRJNA577476) | soil metagenome | isolation source: 80 cm soil or saprolite under grassland replicate 1 | place: USA:California | collected 2016-06-15
CTCGCGGTCGCGGTCGTCGCCCGTTGAGGGCAGGAGGCGGAGCAGACCACGGAGGATCAGGTAGAGGACGGAGAACAGCACCTGCGCATCCTACGAGAAGGCCTGGTCCAGGTGCGGATCAGGGTTTTGGACCCCTTCAGGCTTTACCGGATCTAGCGACCGGCCGCCCACGCAACCGAGGGTCCTATGACGGCTCGTCGTCGCGACAAGACTCGACGCCTGTCATGGCAGCTCCAATAGGCGATCGATCTCGTCGGCTGTGTTGTAGAGGTGTGGCGATTTCCGATGCGGCCGTGACGATGGGCCACATGGATTCGGGCCGAGGCGAAACCGCCAGAGGATCGAATGCGCCGGCTCCTCCAGCGGTTCGACCACGACACGCGAGGAGCATCCCTCGTGGGCCGACATCACCCCGAACCGTGCTCGTCAACCTGTGGGGTGCAATTCTTCGGTTTCTCGGTCGTGACCAGAAGGTTCGTGATCCCATGGTCATGCCGGCTTGCCGACGGGATGCCCGTCGAGTGGACAATTGTCCGGGCTCCGGGCGGCTACTTCGCACAACCATCTCCGAGTGGGAAGCACTCAAACCCTCGATCTTGGAGGGGTTTGTGGAAAGCCTGTGGAAACCCTCGACCTCAAGTCTGTGGAAAAGCTATGGAAACTCTCGACCTCGGCTTGAGACCTGGTCGCCATGGTGAGTACATGAGGCACACAAACTCGATCACAACGGTGACCAACAACCATTGGCTGGCCTCGTAGGGGTGTCCTTCCTGTACGTAGCTCGTCGGCCCTCTTCGCCCGGAACCCTGCTCCGCTGGCACCGCCGTCCCGGCGCCGCGAAGTGGACGAGGCCTCACCGGCGCCCAGGCTGCCCGGGCCTTGACCCGGAGGTTCGCGAGGCCGAATCCTCCGCCCGGCGAGGGACAACCTGTAGGGCACAAAACCCTCGATCGGGCCCGTACCAGGTCTTTCTTCGAGCTCGCTCGACCTGGTCCGCCTCGGCGGGCCACGATGGGGGATCCAGACTGTCCACGGGGCGAGCACCTGTTTCGTGAACATTGACTGGCGACACCGGACCCCATGGCTCATCTCCGGATGGTGTTCCACCCATTCCACTTCCTCGGATTCCCGGCCAGGGCGAACGAGCCCAGGCGAAACCAGGGGCCGCGACTCGAGTTCAGCCCTTTTGGAGTCAGGGCGTGGGGTCGAGGAAGGAGCCGCTGAAGTTGTCGAGGTTACCGAAGTCCGCCGGGCAGTCGGTCAGCGGGGACGGCGCGGTGATCGGGGACCCGTCGATCAGGGACTGCCGGTAGGCATCCACCGCGGGGCAGTCCGTCGCATCGCGGGCGTCGATCCAGATCACCGCCCCGTAGTCACGCGAGGCCGCGGCGTACTGGTAGTCGTAGATCAGCTCGCGGTTGAGCGTCCGGGTCGAGCCCCGGGCGTCCCCGACCGCCCCCCGGTGCAGCGTCGAGAAGCTGCCGAGCGCACCGCCAGGCCCGACGTCCGCGTGGCGGGCGACCCCCTGCATCCGGCGCGGATTGGCCGTGCTTCTCTGGAACGGGTCCAGGTAGCCGTTGTAGACCAGGTACACGTCGGTGCCGTTGGGCGAGATCGCCGTCGCCGGGTTGTCCGGCCGGTCGCCGGCCTCGGCGGCGTTCACCGGGGTCGACCAGGTCGCGCCGTGGTCGGCCGAGGTCTGCACGAGCGCCTGCTCGTGGTTGAGCCCATTGGCCGCGTCGGTCCAGGTGAGCACCATGGTGTCGGTGGCATCGGCGCCGGTCGGGGCGCCGTTGGCGATACTGAGGCTGGGGAAGCTGTCGGTGCGGGTCCCGGCGAACCCGTCGAAGACGAACCGCCGCGACACCGGGTCGAACACCCCGACGTCGTGCACGGTGGCGATCGCCCGGGGCCTCTCGAAGGTGGCGCCGCCGTCGAACGAGCGGGCCAGGAAAAAGACGCTCTGGCGGGTCTTGATGTCGGCGCCCTCCCAGATCACGTAGACGACGCCGGCGCTGTCGGTTCGGACGGCGCAGCCCTGGCGCCCGTTGGTCTGGGCGTTGTTGGTGGCGGCGCTGAGCTGGCGCTGGCGCCAGGTGCTGCCACCGTCGGTGGAGGAGTCGACGATCAGCGGCTCGGGGAGGAAGTTGCTGCTGCGGAAGGCGACGTTGCAGACGTAGACGTTGCCGAAGAAGCGGCTCGAGGACGCATTGTCGGCCCAGATGTCCTCCTTGTCGGTCAGCAGCGCGGAACTCTGGCGGCTCACGATCACCGGGTCCATCCAGGCGCTCTGGACACCGGCCGCGGCGGCCTGCACGTTGTCGGTGCGCGACACGGCGGCCGCCGAAGTGCCCCTGAAGCCCGAAGCGGTGCTGAGGTTGAAGGCCAGGTTGGCGTAGTACAGGCGGGAGCCGTTCGACCACGAGAACCCGTTCGGGCCAGGCTTCGGCCCGAAGGCCAGCGCCGGGTCGCCGTGGGAGGACATCCCGTGCTCGAAGTAGTTGGGCAGGGTGTGGATCGGGCCGACATGGGTCGTGCCGTTCTGCGCCGTCAGTCCCGTATAGGTCGGCTGGGTCCAGGTCCCGCCGCTGTCGAACGAGAAGTAGACCCCGGAGATGCCGATGTCAGGAGTGAGGTCGCAGTTGCTGCCCTTGCACGGGGAGCTGTCGACGAGGTCGTTCGCACCGGCGGCCAGCACCACGGGGTTGCTGGCGTCCATGGCGAGCGCGGGCTCGTTGGAGCCGTTGGGGAGGTACGGGGTGGCAGGGCTGCCCACCGTTACCTTGCTCTCGGCGGACACCGCGCTGGCCAGCGTCGGGACGGACAAAGCCGCCGTCAGGGACACTAACCCCACGAGAGTGAATGCGCGACGCGCCATCGTTGGCTTCCTCCTCTGGTGGCGACCGGGGCCGAGCATACCGATGGCACGCCGCAAACGCCAACGCGATCGAGAGGGCGCCGTCGTCTGGAGCAACGGGACATTAAGCAATAGGTGCACCCTTTAGGTTAGGACGGCCGTTCCCGGGGCAAGCTCACTTCATTAGGTCGTCCGAGCGAACGGGGTCGAAGGGTATCGGGAGAGACCCCGGTTTCGGTCACTTCCTGTGTCCGAAGTGAGCGAGACGACCACCTGCCCACGACGACGTGTTCTCGCTTCAGGTAGGGAGACCCTGAGCAAAGGGAATCGGGAACAGGGACGCGCCCCGTCTACCCGTGCAGCTGCGCCACCTGAATCTCGAAGTTCGTTCCGGGCGGGGCCTGCAGGCCGAAGAGCGTCCCTGAGGAGTAGTGCCCGGCCACGGCCGGGATACCCGTGTCCATGTACTCGCTTGGGACGTCGATCACCACCGGCGGTCCGCCGGTCCGCCCGGTGATCGTGTCCGTTTCACTCAACACGATGAATGTGGCCGGGCCTGCGCTCCCGGGCGCGATTGTCCAGCTGTGGGCGTCCACCGAAAAGTGCTGGGCGCCTTGGGCGCGCCCACCCTGCAAGTGCCCGCAGCCCACCAGCTGCGCATCGGCGGTGTTGTCGCTGTCGAACTCGGCCCAACCCCAGAACCCGCCAAGCTCGCTTCCGCAGAGCGAGGGGTTGTTGCAGTTGAACGACAGCCCGATCTGCCATAGCGCCGCGCTCCCGTAGGCGCCCGCCGAGGGGGCAGTGGCCAAGCCGCTCCCCAGCAGGGCAAGAGATGCTGCTGCGACCACCACGATGATCCGTTTCATCGCCACCTCCCCTTCCGAGGGATTCGTCCGGGCGTTCCTACCAGGTTTCACGGAATTGCGCTTATGGTCTTGGGCACGCTCGTGCTCGCCCATCCAACACGCCTACCAGCGCCACCGGAATAATCAATCCGTCCGACCCGGGCTTCCGGAGAGCACTCGGTGGGACCGTCGACTCTCAGGGCGGGTTCCACTTAACGACCCACCAGACAAGGAGTGACATAAGCTCGTATCGCCTCAGGGTACATTCTCGAACACTGAGGCATCACGGGGTCCTGTTTCTCGGTAGTCAACGATCAGAGAGGGGAACACGCCCGAACATGAAGTAGAGGATCCCGCCGAGCGGCACGGAGATGACGCACACAACCGCCCAGACCGACTTCGGGAAATAGCGGACGTCGATGTCCGGGCGTGCGAGGTACCGTAGGCAGTACGCGACGAAGGCCATGGCGACGACCAGCGTCAGGATTACGAGCGCGAAGCCGGGCGGGTACATGCCTCGATTCGAGTCTATAAGCGGGGCACGGGCCCGGAAGTGCTGCCAGTCGCGGCCCACTCGGAGCTAGCGCTTTGGCACCCTCTCGCCTTACGCTCTTCGTGGAGGCAACTCGCACTTCCACGAAGGAGGAAGGGAGATGGAGCGCGACCAGATGCTTCGCCTCTTCGAGGCGCACAGGGAAGCGGAAGCGGCTCGCGACATCGATGGAATCCTCAACACCTTCGTGCCGGACCCCTTCTTGGCCACAATGCCTCTCGGGCTCCGAAGCGAGGGCCGGGATGCGGTGCGAGCCGCTTACGAGATGCAGTTCTTCAGCGCGTTCCCCGATCTCGCCCCAGACGACGAGGGGATGGCGGTCGGAGACGACACCGTCGTCGTGTGGGGCACGCTCCGCGGAAGCAGCCACGGAGACTGGCTGGGAGTGCCCGCCGGCGGAGGCACGTTCTCGGTGCCCTTCGCCAATGTGGTGCCGTTCCGTGACGGGCTGATGGCCGGCGAGATCATCTTCTTCGACCTCGCCACGCTCTGCGAGCAGGCCGGAATCCCGCTTGAAGCGGTTCGGGCCGCTGCAGCAGCGCGTAGGTCCTAAGGGCCGAGTCAGCCGAAGCCTCTAGCGACTTCGCGAACGCTGGGGCACAAGAGTAGTTGCGTCACCAGGCCCTGGATTCGTCTACGATTTAGGAACCTCTTACGGCGGCTCGACAAGGTGACGGACGGTCTGTTTGAGGGGGAGGAGGCCGTCCTGCACGTGATCGAGAGGATCGTGGCCCCGCTCGGCCTTCGGGTCGATGAGTCATCACCTTGGGTGGATGCGCGACTGTCGGACGGCAGTCGGGTGCAGACCACCCTACTCCAAGACTCGATAGAGGTGCCAGCGGTCGGGGACCCTTGGAGGATCGATACCCGAAGCCGGTTCTCAGCGCAGTGTTCCGGAGAGCGGCGAGAGACCCAGCGCGATGAGCGTGTCGGCGACCAGCTGATGGCCCCTCTGGTTCAGGTGGGTGTGATCCTGCACGAGGTACGGACCGGCGTTCTGGGTTCCCTCCGGGCCGTTGAGCACGTGGAACAGGTCGGCGCATCGGCCCCCGTGCATCACCACGACCCAGCATTGGGCGTCGACGAACATCTCGTCGGCGAGCTCGCTCGGAGCCAGCGCCGCCGTCGGTGTGTTGTCGTATCCGATCCAGTCGTTGTAGACCGTGGCGAGCCGCAAGGCCGTGTCCTTCCCGCCGCGCTGGGAACACGTCGTGGGCTCGCCTTTCGGGGTCCAGCAGCCGCGGAGCTCGTCGATCTCGGTGAAGATCTCGTCCAGGGTCTGCTTGTACTCACCGACCACGCGAGCGGTACACGCGGGCGTGATCTCGTCCCACCGGATGACCGTCGCGGTGTAGTTCGAGGCCCCGCACGGGTTGTCCAGCCGATTCCAGGGCGTGTCGTTGAAGCCGACGTTGACCAACACGATGTCGGCGCCCGCGATCGCATCCCGCATCGATTGGTCGGTGAGGATGTCGTTGAGCAATTGTGTCGCCTGCACGGCGGGGACGTTCGAGAACTGGAGGGCAGTGCGATTGTCGACCTCGACCGGCACGCCGGTCGCCTCGGTGATCGCCTCGCCGTAGAGCTGGACGAAATCCGTGCATCCATCGCACGAGCTCGGGTGGGCCAGACCGTCTCCGATGGCGACGAGCGTCCAGTGGGGCTCGGCAGCGGTGGTCGACGGTGATCCGCTCGTACGCGTGACCGAAGCCGAGGAGGGAGTCGCGTTATTGCTGTCATTCGATGTGCAGGCCGAGGCAGCGAGGGCGATCATCCAGAACGCGACCCATGGATAGGTGATCACCTTCCCGAGCCCCCCTGGTCTGCGACGGAGACGCATCTTAGGGAACGGGCCGCCAGGCTGGGCTTCCGTTCGCACCTTTCGCCACCAGCCGCAGCCCGGTGCCGTCCGCGTTCACCACGTAGAGCCAACCCGCCGAGCCGGTGAACTCGTCCAACGGGCCGCCGGTCAGCGCCATGCTGGCCCCGTCCGGGGACCACGTGAGGCCCGGCGTGAAGGTGATGCAGCCACAGATCCCGGCGTCGACCAGCTCCGTTGGGTTGGAACCGTCCGCGTCCACGACCTCGACGCGGAGCCGCTGTAGGCCCCGCTCGGTCCACTGGGTGGAGGCGATATACGCGATCCTCGATCCGTCCGGCGACCATGCCGGATCAAAGAAGCCGAGCCTGTCGTGCGCCGGACCGAGCAGTTCGGTGAGGTTAGATCCATCGCGGTCGATAACGTAGAGCGATCGTTCATCGGAGACGACCTGGAACGCGATCCGCTCTCCATCCGGAGACCATGTGGGCTGGACGATGATCCCAGGGAGCTCTACCAGCGTCGACCTGTTGTCGCCCTCGGGGTCGATCAACTCGAGCATGCCGTCGTGGGCGACCGAGATGCGCGAGCCATCCGGCGACCACGCCAGCGAGCAATGGCCGGTCCGGCTCATGATTTCTCGCGATCCCCCGGTCGCCACGCCCACTACCTGCACGTGGCCGTGCGTCGCGTACGCCAAGTCCATCCCGTCCGGCGACCACGCGAAGTCGGACACGGGATGAGCCACCGGGAGCTCCACGCCGTTCCCCGTGACCACGTTCCCTGTGACAGGGTCGATCTGAGTAAACGCGCCGTCCTTGAGTACGAGGATCTCGCCGTTGTGGTGGTAACCGGGAATCGCCGTGGGGCTCGGCGTGGCCGGCGTCACTGAGCGCTCGAACGACAGGCCGCTCGTCAGGACCCAGACCGCCGCCACGAACACCGCGATCCCGACCACGCCGGCCGCGATGCGCTTGTTCCGGCGCTTGCGGTCGCGGCGGCGCAGGAAATCCTCAAACGAGGGCTCGGGGGCCTCGAACAGCGGCGCGAACCGCTCCAGTACGTCGAACCGATCACTCATGGTCGTCGACCACCTCGTGTTTCATTTGTGCGCGGGCACGCGTAGTGAGCGAGCGAACGGAGGAGGCGCGGAGGCCGAGCATTCGGCCTGCCTCTTCGGCCGAATAATCCAAGATGGTGGTGAGCAGCACGGCCGCCCTCCGCCTGCGGTTCAGCCCCCGCAGCAGGCGAACGACCTCGTCATGGGTCTCGACGGCCGCGAGGTCGTCGCTCGTGGCTGGCGCGAGTGAGAGGGTGCGTCGCACGCCGAGCGCGGCACGGCGGTATCGGTTGCGGAACGTGTTCATCGAGACCCTGAACAGGTAGGCGGTCGGATCGTCGAGTTGCACCGACCCGATCCCACCGCTCGTAGACCCTCAGGAACGAGTCCTGGGCGATCTCCTCGGCTTCGTAGCGGTTCCCCGTCACGAGACAAAGGGCGGTGAAGACGTGCCTGAAATTTGCTCCGTAGAACTCCTCGAAGCTCGGAGCCTGCTCGGCCAACGTGGCCTCCTCGGCCACCTCAGGCACGGATCGCATGTGCGACTCCATCGTGCTCCTTGAACACATGGGGGGCCAGCGACGCTGCAAGCATGGGAAATATTCATCAACATGTGTCCGATTGGCGCAGCCGGGTGGCTAGAGAGCCAGTTTGCGAAGCGGGTTGACTGCCTTTTTGTCATCGCTCAGCCTCCCGCAGCATGCCGCCCCAAGCTGCTCAGGTTGTTCCCGCAGGCGTGTGATCTGGTCTTGCATCAACCACAAGCGTACGTGTGTCAGTAGGGCTCCGGTCCCACGGGGCTGGCGGTCGGCTGGCAGCTCGCGCGCTCGAATGTGTGACCTCGTCTCCCCTCCGGGTCTGTGAAAGGGTGAAAGAAGGACGCGTCCTTGCTTGGGGGCTTGCGCTGAACGCGGTCGGTCGGGTGGCTCTGCGTCGTCGGAGGGAGTCTGCGGCCGACGCCGACGCGGAGTACTCCTGGTTCTACCAGGCCGAGTACGCGAACGTGGCGCGCAGTGTCTTCCTGATTCTCCATGACCGCCAAAGAGCCGAAGACATCTCGCAAGACGCGTTCGTCCAGCTGTACGCGAACTGGCGGAAGGTCTCTCGGTTCCAACGACCCGATGCATGGGTTCGTCGAGTAGCGATCCGGATGGCCGTCCGTCATCTGAAGCGCGAGCAGAGACGGCCGGCCGTGGAAAGGCTCGTCGACGAACCGATCCCCCGTGGCCCGGTCGACACAGATCTTCTTCGGGCGGTGGGCGAGCTGCCGGCCGCCCAGCGCGTCGCCGTTGTGTTGTTCTACTTCGAAGACCGACCGATCGAGGAGATCGTGCACTTGCTGGGCGGTTCCGACGGAGCCGTGAAGATGTCGCTTCAGCGAGCGCGACGCAGGCTCGCCGAGCTCCTTGCCGAGGAGGTGGATGAGGATGTCGGTCGAGCGTAGGTTGCGCGAGGGCCTTGGGCGGTCTGCGATGTTCGTCGATCCCGACCTCCGGGCGACGCTGCCCGATGCGCTCACACGAGGCCGCCGTCGCAAGCGGTTGCTTCGCGCAGGGAGAGCCGCGGCACTCATCGTCTGTATCGTGTTCGTGGCCGTCCTCGGGTCGCAGATCCTTCCCGACATCCGGAGCGAGCAGCCGGCGACGAGGACTCCGACGCCGCCCGTGCCGGGGGCGTTCGCAAGGATCGCTGGCACCTACACCGCGAACATCGAACCCCACACCACCGCCCTGCCGGGCAGTGGGATGGTGGGGGGCTGGACGTTGGAACTGGGTGTTGACGGGAGCCTCTCGCTCGCCGCACCGCTCACGTTCAAACCTTCCACCTTGTCCGCGTCGTTTGAGGTGATGGGACGTCGGTTCCGGACGAACGTGCTTTCGACCGGTGTGTGCAACGGCACCATCGGTACCTACGCGTGGGGGCTAAGCGGGGGTCGACTGCGATTCACGAAGATCACCGACCGGTGCCCGATCCGCGAATCCATCTTCGGCGCCCGCCAGTGGGGCGACGTGAGCCCGGCCTCGATCTCGGCCTCGGCACTCGGCGAGACGCCGGTTGTTCCCGACGACGGGTCCCGCCTCTTGCCGGGGCTATACGCGACGGCGTTCCAGCCAAGGATACGGTTCAGCATCGCCGGCCCATGGACGGGCAACAGCGACACAAGCGACTGGATCGATATCGAGCTGGGTCCTTATGGTCTTGCAGGGGCATTGGACTTCTTCCGCATCCGGAGCGTCTTCGCCACGGGGACACGACAAACGCTCCCGCTGCCCGGAGATCTCGTTGCGTGGTTCACATCGCACCCAGCCATCGCCGTCGTCTCGCCTCCCCAGCAGACGACGCTCGGAGGGCTGCAGGCCACGCAGTTCGACGTGAGGCTGGCGAAGGATTGGAGCTGCACAACCCCCCACGCCTGCGTCGCCTTCGCCCCCTTGATCCCCGGTGAGCCCGGCTGGGGCTGGGCCGCCGACACCGGCCCCCGCCTCAGGTGCAGGGTCCTTGTGCTGCGGGTTCAGGGGGACACCCTGGTCGTGACGTTCACATCTTCAAGGAGCCGGTTCCGCGATGGCGTGAGCGCCGCCGAGGACGTCCTCAGCACGGTCAAGTTCGGCTAGCCCGCGTTACTTCGCCCGTGGGTCGTGTCTGTACCTACATGACCAGAGCGTCCAGGGGGATCCATGAAACGGTTCGGGACGTGGACGAGAGTTGCGGCAATGCTCGTGTTCGGCCTGGCTCTGCTCGCAACGCCGCCGGCTGAGGCGACCGCGCCCGGAACGAACGGCCGCATCGCGTACTCGCGGTTCGCCGACAGAACGTTCAGCCACGCGGACATCGTGAGCGCGAACCCAGACGGAACCGGCATCGTAAAGCTCACGAGCACGCCCGTCGGAACGTTCGACTACAACCCCGACTGGTCCCCCGACGGCACGAAGATCGTCTTCGAACGCGACCTAAGCGGGTGCGGATGCGACGAAGCCGGCGCCTCCCAGGACTTCACGATGAACGCCGACGGATCTGGTATTCGACAGATTACGTTCGACGAGTTCCCAGGCGACCTAGATCCCTCATGGTCTCCCGACGGGACACGGATCGCCGTGGAGCGGTTCGACATCCCCGCCGGACGAGACGGCCTGTATATCATGAACGCTGACGGGAGCCACCCCGTACAGGTGACACAGAACCATGCGCGTCTGGGAGAGAACGTAGAGCCTCAATGGTCACCGGACGGGACGAAGAGGGACAGTCCGTGAAGCGACTCTTCAGTCTCCTAATCGCAGTGACGACAGTGACCGCTGCATGCAGCTCGAATAACTCACCGACGGCAGCCTCCCGGACACCCGAGAGTCCGATGGGCTCGCCCGCCGTCGCCCGGCCCACGCCCCTCCCGAAATCAGGCGTCATCTCTCCCGGAACATACGTGACTAACTTCCACCCCAAGATGGCTTTCACGGCAGCCTCTTCAGGTTGGGAAGTCGACGTCGACACCCCAGGCTGGGTGGCCATGGAGTTCACGCCGTCCGCGCCTGTCCTTGGCTTCTTGGGCATCACTGATGTGACGAAAGTCTTCGACCCCAAGCACGACGGGAAGCTGATCGACCCCCCGAAGGACTTTGCCGGTTGGATCGGGGAACTCCCTGGCTTGAAAGTGGTCGCGCCACCTACGCCGGTGACGGTGGGCGGCGTCGAGGGCAAGCAGCTCGACGTCCTGATCGGCCCCGAGGACGTCGGTGTGGGTCCGATCCAGGGTGCGCGTATCGGCAACGGATTCCCGAAGAACCATGCGGTCCGGATCATTGTGGTCAGCGTCGACGGCCAAGACGTGCAGATCTCGTTCGACGCTGAGGACGCAGGGTCCAAGTACTTCGGGGCGGCGGTGGATCATGTCCAACCACTGATCGATTCGATCACGTGGGGCTAGGGTTATAGAGTCTACGCGCCCGGGCGCGTGAAGCCTCTGTCGTTGCCCTTTCCGGCGTACGCATTAGGTGCCTTCTCGGCGGATCGACAGGGTGCGTGTCCCTGAGCCAGAGGTGGGTGGTCGGTCATGCCGTGGCGATCACCCAGAGGGGCCGTTCGCCCTGGTCATCAACGATATCTGCCTGCACAATTGAGAAGCCCGCGTCCGAGAGGAACTGCCAAGTGGTCTCGGCATCAAAGCGGCTCCAATACATGGGCGCTCCGAAGAAGTCCTGATCCCGCTCGTCCGGGTTGTCATCGCTTCCAAAGGTCCCGAACAGCACCCCGCCCGGCCGCAACCAGGTATGCATCCGTCCCAGGATGACTTGGTGGAGTTCGCGACGGACGTGAATCAGCGACCAGAACGCCGCGATCGTATCGAAAGTCCCCGGTCTGAATTGCAGCTCCGCCAGATCGGCTAGCACGAACGCGCCGTCAGGTGCGCTGTGGCGGGCCAGACGGATCTGCGTTGCCGAGATGTCGACACCGATGACCCTGGCCTTCCTTGCAATCTCCGCTGTAACGATGCCCGCGCCGCACCCCACGTCGAGGACCAGGCCGCCACTTGGAACAAGGCCCAGACAACGGTCCAGGAACCGCCGGTAGTAGGTTTCGTTCGTTCGCACCTTCAAGAGATGGGTTGCGTACCCTTCGGCGATCCGGTCGTATCCCGCAGCGACGAGGGCGTGCGGGTTCTCCGCCGACCGGTCGGGGCGAGGCTCGCTGGTCATGCCTCGGGCAATGCTCGTTCTTCCCCGCCGATGCAATCGACCCCCCATCCCAGTGGCGCAGGGCAACTCCTTCGCTATCCAGCGGCGATACCCCGGCTTGGACCCCCGTCCTCTCCCCGTGGGTCTACGAATAAGGAACGTTGTCCGCGGATCGGGAGGCTCTAGGAGCGCTCCAAGGGAAGATGCGGATCATCCGATTCTTGATCCCAGGGCCACCCCGGCAGTCGCTGCAATCTCTCAGGTATCTCGGCAAAGTGCGGAAATGTCAAAGGGAGTCTTAGGCTACTCTCCATGGCCGATATCGCCCAGCGGCACTCAGCTTCTACCCTTGCCGCAGCATCAGGGGAGGGAGCTACAAGCGCTTCTGCGGTCCAATCCCACACCCAGCGGTCTGATTCCCTGTCGACGGTCCTGGTAGAGATGGAACGTCGCTCCTCGGCCTGTCGGCTCCAGCGCGACGTGCACCGTCAATTTCGGGCGCGGCCGAAGAGCCCTCTGATCCATGGGACGACTCCCGAGCTCTGGCGCACGGATGACATTCAAGCAGTAAAGGCCAGGGGCACTGTTGCGTTGGCCGAAGCCTGGGCGAGGTGGACCGACACCCTTGGGCAGGTGTCAGATAACGAGAGCCAGTTCAGCGAACGCGTCGGTCAGACGGAGGGCGGACGAACATCGGTCCCGAGATCGTAGAAGCCCCTGCGGAGGTTCTGAACGAAGGCATGGGCGGCGACGATGACCCTGGCGGTACGGTCTCGCTTCAGCCCGCGCATCGGTCGAAGTCGAGCCTTCAGGCGTCCGTGGTCGGTCTCGAGCGCGTTGTTCGCATGGGCCTCCGTGTCATGGAAGGCCGCCGGCAGCAGCTCAGCGAGCGCGCCGGGATAGACCCGGTACCGGTCGGTGGTGACCTCGACGGGCGAGATCCGGGTCCGATCGATCGCTCCCTCGAGGAAGCGGCGGGCTGCACCGGCGTCCCGGCGAGGGGAGAGGAAGACGTCGATGACCTGGCCGAACTGGTCGATGGCCCGGAACAGGTAGCGCCAGGTCCCTCCGACCTTCAGGTAGGTCTCATCGACATGCCAGCGATCCCCCGTAGACGTGCTGTCGAGCCCGAGCGCGAACTCCGGGGCGAAGCGCTGGACCCACCGGTAGATGCTCACGTGATCGACCTCGACGCCGCGTTCCGCTAGGAGCTCCTCGACGTCTCGGTAGGAAGGACCGAATCGCAGGTACCAGCGGACCGCCAGGGTGATGACCTCGGGCGGGAAGCGGTACCCGGAGAAGGCCGAGCTCGGCGCTGGTCGGACAGAAGGATGCCGGCGTGATCTCATCGCGCGAGTCTCCCTGATGCCGACGCCGGCGGCCAATGCAACAGTGCCGCTGCATCTTCTCCGGAGCCTCTCCGAGCCCGCCGCGACCGTTCGCTGGCAGCGGATCGACGCTTCAGCGCCGTTCGCGAACTCGGTGGCGCTGACCGATCCAGTTTTTGCACCCAACAGGGTTGACACCCGTTCCCCGGCCCGGGTCGCCTGAGAGGCGCGGGGGACGCTCTTCCCCATCAGATTTCCATCACTGCATGATGGACCGCCGGTGATGGACCGCCGGGTGCGGCGGAGACCGCATGGCGGTGGGCTTATCCGAGAACGGGATCGGTCAAAGGCTGTGGCCGGTACCCTTCGGATGGGATGGATGAACGCCGGGTACGAAATCTAGTCAAGGGGTGGTATCAGCGGTCGCGAATCGAAGGTGACCTGACCACTAGGTTCGCCTTCCTTTGGTTCTGCTTCAACGCGTGGCTGGCGTTCGAATCCAACGATGACACCGATCGCGAGATGATCAATTGGCTCAAGGATCCGCGCGCGCCAGGATCCCAGCTCAGACCGGCTTCAAGCTAGCCGGTGGTTCGAGGGGAGTGCCGCCATGGGCGGTCTGAGATGGCTCGTGGACAGGCTCCTGTCCATCGGCGCCTACCCAAAGGAGTCGGAGACTCAGCGGGCCCGACGCCGGATCATGCTCGCCGCCATCTGGCTTGCGTCGCTGCTCACCGCCCTCGCCGTCGTTAGGGACTTCGCTGCGGGCCGCACCTGGCCGGCCCTGAGCACCGCCGCGATCCTCGTCCTGACTGTCGTACTGCTGGTCGGTTTGCACCTTCGACCCGGATGGTTCGCGCTGCTCGTCAACCTGTTATTCGGCGTCGTCTTCGCGGTGGACTTGATCCAGACGGCAATGTTCGGGGGGCTCCTCGGGTCGGGCCTGGTCGTGGCCTTCGGTCTCATCATCGTGCTTGCCGCCCTCGTGGCCTTCGGGCCCCGCGCGGCGTCGTGGTGGTTCGCGGGCTTCGTGGCCTCGGTCGTTTACGCGGTCCTGATCCCGAACTGGATCGATCCCATTTACCCGCCCCAGCCCGCTGCGGACGCGGCGTTCAACCTCGTCGCGACCGCCGTCGTGACCTTCGCGGTGATGCTGTACTTCGTTAGGCAGCGCGACCGGTTCCAGCGGCAGTCGGACGACCTGCTCCACAACATCCTGCCCGACGAGATCGTCAGCAGGCTGAAATCCGCCCGTACGAGGATCGCCGATTCGTTCGAGTCGGCGTCCGTGCTCTTCGCCGACGTGGTGGGCTTCACGCCGATGTCAGCCGGGATGACGCCGGTCGAGCTGGTGACACTCCTCGACGGCGTCTTCACGTCCTTCGACGGCTTCGTCGAACAATGGGGCCTGGAGAAGATCAAGACGGTCGGCGACGAATACATGGTCGCTGCCGGAGTACCACGAACGCGTTCCGATCACGCAGAGGCGATCGCCGAGTTCGCGTTGCGAATTCGGGATCACGTCGCAGCCACCGAGTTCGAGGGCCGTCGGATCCGGCTGCGCATCGGCATCAACTCGGGGCCGGTCATCGCCGGGATCATCGGGAGCCACAAGTTCGCTTACGACCTTTGGGGCGATGTCGTGAACACGGCGAGCAGGATGGAATCGGAGGGCCTGCCGGGAGCCATCCAAGTGAGCGCCGCGACCTACGAGCTGATCAGGGACAGATTCACCTGCGAACCGAGAGGCCTTATCCCCGTGAAGGGCAAAGGAGAGATGCAAACCTACATCCTCGTCTCTAGCGCGACGCGCTGAACGCCGACCCCGACCGCTACCCACCGCCCACCTGCGTCGACCCCGCGCGAGCCCTAGGGGTGTGGACCCGCTCTAGCGTGTGGGACATCCTGCGGAACCCGAAGTACACCGGCTACCAGGTGTGGAACCGCCGGGCGAGGAAGACCGCCGGGAACCGGGACAACCCACCGGAGGCCTGGATCTGGTCGGAGGAGCCCGCTCACCCCGCGATCGTCTCGAAGAAGGAGTTCGAGGCCGTCGCCCCTCGCGCCGCCGCAAACCGCGGTTCACGCCAGGGCGCCGTACCGACCAGGTACCAGTACCTGTACCGGGGGATCCTGCGCTGCGGCATCTGCGGGCTTCGGATGTGGGGGAACCACCGCCGAAGCTCCGCCTACTAAAGCTGCCAGCCCTCCCATCAGCGCTCGGCCAACATCCCGGCCGGCCATCCGGCGCACGTGTACCTCGGAGAGCCGGCTCTTCACGAGGCCGTGGTGGGGTTCCTTTCGACCGCACTGTTCGGCCCCGAGCGTCAGACGTTCTGGCGCCGTCGTCTCGCCGACTGCGGGAGCAAGCAGCCGGCCGCTCCCCTCGGCGAGCGCCTCAAGGAGGTCACGACGGAGGTCGCGGATCTGGAGCGACGCATCCAGCGACAGATCGCGAACCTCGAGGCCGAGGACCCGACTCCCGCGCTCCGGCAGCGGATCGCGGCCCGGATCGCCGAGTTGGAGGAGGCGGTGGAAGACCGCCGCCGCCGGGCAGCCGCCCTGGCCCAAGAGGTGGCCGACGCCCCGCCCACCGCCGCCGATCTCGCGACGGCCCTCGACCAACTGCCGCTCCTCGACCGGTTGCAGGAACTGCCGCAACCGGAGCTTCGGACCCTGTTCGACAGCCTGCGGCTGCAGGTCGCGTTCCAGCCCGGCCAGGCCGCCGTCGATGTGGAAGTCGCGCTGTTCGCCGATGAACCGTTAGACCGCCGCAAGGAAGTTGCGGAGGTCCAATCCGTGCCCCCGGGGGGAGCCGGACCAGACCTGCGACGCCTGATGCGACTCCGACAGCGCGCGCCCCTGCCGATGAAAGGTTCGATGTGACCCGCCTCGGCCCTCCGCCCAGGGCACTCGGCCCAAGCGATGGGGGCTGTGGGCTCCAATCACTGATCCATCAGGCCTGATGGACCCAGGGGGCCGGATCAGACCTACGCAGCGACCGGCTGCATCGCCGGCTCGCGCCGTCGCCCGTCGCACAGGGCAATGGGGGCCGACGGCCGACCTTAGCAGGGCCGCTAGGTTCATGAATCGGACTGTGCGGCCCACCCTGAGGGGGTCGGACGGCCCAAGAACCAGTCATCGCGTGGACTTAGCCTAGGCGGCATGGTCAGGATGGCGGATGGCGTCGTTCCAGGGGGAAGAAGCCCTGCTTCCGATCCCCTCTCGCCCCCCCGGCAGGATTCGGCCGTTCGCGGCGCGATCCGGCGGGTTCCGCTTCGCAAGGCCACAGCTAACCTGTCATCTGAAGACCTCTTCGACCGATACCACGACAGGATTCGCCGTTACATCCTGAGCATGGTGCACGATCCGGCGGAGGCGGACGACCTGACCCAGGAGACGTTCCTCCGCGCCCACCGTCAGTTGAAGACCCTGCAGGACCCAGGCGCCCTAACCGCCTGGCTCTACCGCATTGCCACTCGTGTCTGCTACGACCGTTTCCGCCAGTCCTCCCACCGCACCGCGCTGGAGTCACTTGACGCCCAGGCGTCACCCCACGCGAACCCGCCATGGGCCGACATGGACGCACCAAGGCTCGACAAGGTGATCGAGCAGGCCGAGATGAGCGCGTGCGTGCAGAGCTTCCTCGAGGACTTGCCCGACGCCTACCGGACGGTCATCCTCGTTCACGACCTCGAAGGCCTGACCAACCCGGAGATCGCCCAGATGCTGGGCACATCCGTGGAGGCCGTCAAGATCCGCCTGCATCGTGCAAGGCGGAAGCTTCAAGCCGCGCTGGCGGGGGCGTGCGACTTCACTCACGACGAACGCGGCGTGTTCGTCTGCGAGCGAAGCCCCTCCGAACCGCGCACCTGACTGGTCCAGGCGTTCGCGGCACCAGGAAGTCTCCCCTTCAGGTGTATCCCTTCGGCCCGTCACTTCGTCCTGCAGGGTAGGACGCATCGGTGAAGGGAGGTGACTGAAATGTTCCGCCGCAACGTGGGTGGGTTGGATCGTGCGGTCAGGCTGGCGATCGGAATCGTCCTCCTGCCGGTTGGTCTGTTCCTGCTGGATGGCGCGGGAGGCGGCATCGCGGGTCTCGTGCTCGCCACCGTCGGCTTCGTTGGGCTGGCGAGCGGGGCCAGCGGCTTCTGTCTCTTGTACGTGCCTCTGGGCTTCTCGACGGCAAAGCAGAGAGAGGCTGCACCATCGCTCTGACAAGGAGGTGTTTGAAATGTCCGACCGCGAAAACCGCGAACAGCAGCAAGGCCCCGGGCCCTATGGGGAGCCTGGGTCAACCGCACCGACTCCATCCTTTTCCCCCGAAGACATGATGAAGCACATGGCCGCGGCGTGCGGTTGTAGTCCGGCCATGAACGAAATGGCGGCGGCGTGCTGCGGCAAGCCCGAAGGATCAAAGGCCTCGGCGTCCCAAGAGTGAGCGACCGTGGGCCATGACTGAGGAGGTGGTTGGTGATGTGGTGGTGGAGTCATGGATGGTGGTGGCCCGGCTTGGCGCTCATGGCCGCATTCATGGTGATCTGCGTCGTGTTCATGGCGCGGATGATGGGCGGCAAGGGCGGCAAGGGCGGCATGGGCGGCATGTGTGGCATGTGTGGATCCGGCCGGGGGCGCTCAGGACGCCACGGGACCGATGCCGCCGAGCGGATCCTCGATGAGCGGCTTGCTCGGGGGGAGATCGAAATGAGGGAGCACCGTCGGCTCCGGGACGCGATCGCCGGCACGAGTAGTCGAGCCGGCGGCGAAGGGGGCGGTCAGCATTGAGAGCGTGTCTGGACACGGGCGTCACGCCACGGTCTCTCGCCTATTTGTTCCACACGCGTTGACCAGAACCGCAGCGGGGAGTACGAACCAACCTACACTCGTGTGAGCCACTGACGAGAAAGGGGTCCAAGGATGCCGGCGATCAAGATGGTTCCCGAGGAGGAAGCCGCAGGTAGGGTCAAGGACATCTACGAGGAGATCAAGAGCACGTTCGGAATCGACTTCGTCCCCAATCTCTACAAGGTGATGGCCCCCAACCCCGCGTACCTGGAGGCGAACTGGAACAAGGTGAAGGCGGTGATGATCGAATCGGGAAAGCTTGACCGGTTGACGAAGGAGATTATCGCGGTGGCCGTGTCAGCGGTGAACAGCTGCGACTATTGACTGCAAGTCCATACTTCTGCGGTGCAGAAGCTGGGGTTGGACGACGAGGCCGTGCTCGAGCTCATGGCAGTGGTCGACCTGTTCAGCGGTTTCAACAAGCTGATGGACGGCCTGCGCGTGGAACCCGACGAGAAGCCATGGTACGGCTGAGGCACGGGAGCCTGAATGCCGTGCGCATTCACTGAACAACCCGAGAGGCAAATTTCCTGAGCTTCAAGTGGGAACCAGCGTCACGTAGTCGTGATCTGACCACGCATCTCCTGCCTGGCAGCGAGTGGGTCATCACCGCCGCGACCTGTGGGCGCGAAAACCCCGGTTCATGTTCTGACCTGCCCCTTGTAGCATGCGCGGATGCTGTTGCTTCTCTACCTCCTTGGTCTTGATCCGCTCTCCTGGACGCTCCGCGGATAGGCCACCGTAGCTCCCCTTCGACCGCGGCCACGTCATCATCACGGTTGCGTACGACCGCTCCGGCAAGAAGTTCGCCACACCGAATGACTTCGCGCTTCCGGACTATCGATGCACGCGCCGTTGGAATGGGCAGGTCGGCCGGGCGAACTGAGACGCATTGCTAGGCTAGGACGGCCATGGCAGTCATCATTCGGCCTGAAGGGCACAGAAACCTCGGATCGGGCCCGTGACCAGGTCCTTCTTCGAGTTCGCTCGACCTGCTCCACCTCGGCGGCCACGATGGGGGGATCCAGACCGTCCGCCGGGGGGAGACACCTGTTTCGTGAACATTGTCGGGCCACACCGGACCCCATGGTTCATCAGTCCGGATGGCGGCGGGCGAATCACATCGTGGGGTGTTCCGCAGGGGAGTGGGCTTGTCAACAATTGCCGGTTGGGGAGAGGTGTCGCCACTCTCCCCGGGCGTCGGGACGTTTCCGGAGCTCTTCCTCGGGTTCGGGGAGGCCGAACGGCCCTAAGGAAACCTGCTGGTCATGCCCCGGATCGGAATAAATGCACCCTTCAGGATGCGGACTGTCCATGGAGCGAGACACCTGTTTCGTGAACATTGTGGGGCCACACGGAACCCCATGGCCCCCGCTGCCCAACGAGCCTTGATGGGGAAAACCGCTAGTGAGGCCACCGATCGGAATAGATGCACCCTTCAGGTATCGGCGCGACGTCTGGCGACGCGATGAGGCGTCTCCTGGTGGAGAGCCTGGCGCTCTATTCGAACTGGGCTCCGGCCGCGCCATGCGGCCGTGTGAAGCCTCAAGTGCACTGGGGCACACCTAGTCCTTCGAAGCAGGGGTGAGGGCGTTACTGGTCAAGGCTACCGGACGGGCCAGGGTCAATGCTCCTGGCGCTCCTCTTGGTGTCGTCTCCTCTCCCTCTTGCTCCTCAGCTATGTCCAGCGGAAACTAATGCCGTGGAGGGACCTGAGGTCAGGTACGCGACGAGTGGCGACGTCAACATCGCCTACTCCGTGGTCGGCGGAGGCCCCTTGGACCTCGTCTTCGTGGGTGGCTGGGTGGTCTCCAACCTCGTGGTGGCGTGGGAGAGATCACCACGCGACCTCTTCGAGAAGATGGCGTCGTTCTGCCGGCTCATCCTCTTCGACAAGCGTGGGACGGGGCTCTCGGACAGGACCACGGGCATCCCGGACCTCGAGACCCGCATGGATGACATCCGAGCGGTGATGGACGCCGTTGGATCGAAGCGCGCGGCCATCATGGGGGTCTCGGAGGGCGGTCCGATGACCCTGCTGTTTGCCGCAAGCTACCCACAGCGGACCGCGGCGGCCGTCCTATATGGAACGTGCGCCTCCTTCGTCAAGGCCGACGACTACCCGTGGGAACCAACCACCGAGGAGCGGCTTGCTCGGATGCGGGCCGAGGCGCCGAGAGTGGGCACCGACCAGTGGTGCGACGAGATGCTCCAGGCCTTTGCGCCCACCCAGGCCAAGGACGAGGAGGCGATGCGATGGTGGCGCCGGTGGGTCCGAGCCAGCGCCAGCCCCGGGGCAGTGAACGCGTTGCGGCTCATGAATTCGGAGATCGACGCTCGCCACACACTCGCAGCGATCCGTGTCCCCACGCTCATCCTCCATCGCGTGGGCGACGAGGACATCCTTCTTGCCGAAGGGCGATACATGGCGGACCGGATTCCCGGTTCTGAGATGGTGGAGCTCCCTGGCGTCGACCACGGCTGGTGGGTCGATTCAGGACAGATTGTGCGGGAGGTGGAGCGGTTCCTTCGCGGCATCTCGGACCGAGGCGAGTGGGACGTCGTCGACACCGACCGGGTCCTCGCCACCGTGTTGTTCACCGACATCGCCGGCTCGACGGGGAGGCTGGCCGAGTTGGGCGACCGTCGCTGGAAGGAGCTGCTCCAGCAGCATCACGGGCTGGTCAGGCGTCAACTCGTTCGATTCTCCGGCCGGGAGATCGATACCGCAGGGGACGGCTTCTTCGCCAGCTTCGACGGGCCCGCCCGGGCCATCCGATGCGCTACCGCGATCAGAGATGGGGTCCGAGACCTCGGGCTGGAGGTCCGGGCGGGACTCCACACCGGTGAATGCGAGGTGGTGGACGGCAAGGTCGGAGGGATCGCTGTACACATCGGCGCCCGCGTGGCTGGGCAAGCCACACCCGGAGACGTGCTGGTGTCGAGCACGGTCAAGGATCTCGTCGCCGGAAGCGGCATCCGTTTCACCGAGCACGGCGTCGTCGAGCTGAAAGGCGTCCCCGATCTCTGGCGCCTCTACCGGGTGGTCAGCGACCCCGCATAGTCTCGCTCGAGGTCGCAGGTCGCGACAGCACACGCCGACTCGCCAAGGCTGAAGGCCACGAACTTGGATCGGGCCCGTGACCAGGTCTTTCTTCGAGTTCGCTCGAACTGCTCCGCCTCGGGGGCCACGATGGGGGATCCAGACCGTCCTCTGGGAGAGACACCTGTTTCGTGAACATTGTCGGGCCACACTGAACCCCCATGGTTCATCTTCCGGATTGCAACGGGGCAATGCATTGCGCAGCGTGGAGGTAATCCGTGGGGGAGAGGGCATGGTCACCGAAGTGTCGCCACTCCCGTCGGGCGTCGGGACGTCTCCTGCTCTTGCTCAGGTTCGGGGCAGGCCGAACGGCCTAAAGGAAACCTGCTGGTCATGCCCGCGGATCGGAATGAATGAATACACCCTTCGGGTGCGTCAACCGTCGTCTTCGTGCTGGACGAGGAGCGTTGTCCCGATCCGGTGCGACGCCTGGCCGGGGAGGCGCTGTAGGGGCGGCCCGGAAGATCTCGTAGCTTCCTGATCGCGCTCAGGGCCCGCATGCGCAGCCAGATCGGTCGATTTTCGAACGAATCACGGAGCGGAGCTAGCCTGTTAGGTCGGCGCTGAAAGGATGAGTACACAGGCCGCGCTAGCGACCCCACGGCTGTGAGCTCCCCAGCTATGCGCTGCACGCCCGCCGAGCCTCTCGCGGTGGGGGTCCCGCTCTCCCGACCAGACGCACTC
>WNFZ01007244.1_pt1 | contig 21727 bp, 18 predicted proteins | sample 5400081 | NCBI WGS metagenome assembly WNFZ01 (sample SAMN13153365, study PRJNA577476) | soil metagenome | isolation source: 80 cm soil or saprolite under grassland replicate 1 | place: USA:California | collected 2016-06-15
CCGGGACCCAGAACGTCTGGATTCAGGGCGTCGGCTGTGCCCCGGCGATCGCGAACTTCAGCTCCTGACAGGCGGCCCGCCAGCAGGAGATCACGAAACGGCGGGCCGTCGGGGCAGCTGACCAGCCGTCGTTCCTTGCTCACGGAAGCCGCGGCCCGGGCGGGGACGACCGGCGCCATGACCGAGCCTGCCCGGCGAACAGGTCAGGCAACGCGCCGGGGACGTCCTGTAGCGGGCCCGGCGGCCGACGGTGCCCGGGCGCCACGGGCACGGCCGGCGCAACGCCCGGGCTCGAACCAACCATCCGGAGTAAGCGCATGAGGAGTTTCATCGGTTTCAACCGCCTGCTGCTGGCAGGGATGTCGCTGCCACGGCGGCGTTGTCTTTGACGCAAGTGGCCCAGGCGGCGCAGGTGGCCCAGGCCGGGCCGCCGGCACCTGCGGTCCCGGGCCCCGATCCAGGTTCTTGACGGCAACAAGGTGTTCCTGGTCGGTCACGGGGCCGGCGTCCAGATCTACTCGTGCAATGCGACCCCGGACGGCTTCGGCTGGGGTTTCGTCGCGCCCCGGGCGAATCTGTACAACGACCACGGCAAGCTCATCATCACCCACTTCGGCGGGCCAACGTGGCAGGCCACCGACGGCAGCCGCGTCGTGGGCCAGGTCGAGGCCATGGTCACCGTCGATGCCAGCGCCATTGCATGGCTGCGGCTATCCGCCGCGTCGACGGCCGCCGGGCCCGGCGGCGACCGGCTCGTGGACACGACCTACATCCAGCGGATCGCCACCAACGGTGGCCTCGCCCCGCCCGCCGCGGAATGCACCGCGACAACGGCAGGCACCGTAGCCGAGGTCCCCTACACCGCCGACTACTACTTCTGGAAGCACACCGGCGCCTGACGCGGCGCCGCTGCCCGCAAGGGCCGGCCCCACCCGCACACCGCAACGATGGGCGGGACTACCCGCCCGCGGGCCTTCATCTAGCACCGGCCCCCCAGCCGGTCACGTCAGGTGGGTAAGGCAGTTGGCCACCGGGCGTGGCAGCGCTTTCCTGGAGCTGATCGCGGGTAGCCGCTCCGCCGCCTGTCCCGGGCTCTGGCTGGCGTCAGCGTGGCCGACCTTACATGTTAGGTTCGGGATCTGCGTTCACGGCGTCGAGGGCAGGCTCAACCCCGCCTTCGCGGTGCCAAGCCGCAGGGCCGCCGAATCGGCATCAAGCACGCCTGACCCCGGCCGTAACGCGGCCAGTTCATGACCAGAGGCTGGCATGACGATCAGAATCGCCCTGGCGGGGGATACCATGCTGGGCCGCGGTATAGGAGCGGAAATCGCCACGGCAGGGCCATACGTGCTGTTCTCCGGCGAGGTGCGCGAGTGGTTCGCGTCGGCTGATCTGGCGCTGCTCAACCTCGAATGCTGTGTGTCCACCCGCGGCAGTCCCTGGGGCGGGCCTGCCAAGCCGTTCCATTTCCGCGCCCCGCCCCAGGCAGCCGGCGCCCTGGCCAGCCTCGGCATCGACTGCGTGACACTGGCCAACAACCATGCGCTGGACTTCGGCTACGACGCGCTGGCCGACACCCTCAGCCACCTGTCCCGGGCCGGCATCTCCGCTGTCGGCGCGGGCGCGGACCAGCAGCAGGCCCGTGCCGCTGTCCTGCTCGGGGCGCGGGGGATGCGGGTAGCGGTGCTGGGCGTCACTGACCACCCCGCTGACTTTGCCGCCGGGCCAGGCCGGCCGGGGGTTGCCTACGCAGACCTGGCTGCTGGGGTCCCGCGCTGGCTCACCGGCCAGGTACGCGAACTCGCCGCGGCCAACGACGCAGTGCTGGTCATGCCTCACTGGGGCCCGAACATGACCACCCGGCCGCTGGCCTACATACGCTCAGCGGCGCGCGTCCTCATCGCCGCCGGGGCAACGCTGGTGGCCGGGCACTCCGCGCACGTGTTCCACGGTGTGGCCGGCCGAATCCTCTACGACATGGGCGACTTCATTGACGACTACGCCACCGATCCAGAACTGCGCAACGACCTCGGCCTGCTGTTCATCGTCACCCTCGACGGCCAGCGACTGCAGCGGGTAGAGGCAGTGGCCCTGAAACTCGGCTACGCCCGCACCCGCCTCGCGGCCGGCGCCGAGCGCGCCTGGATCAATGCCCGCTTCACCAGCGCCTGCGCCGCGCTGGGCACCCAGGTGCACGAAGAAGACGGGAAACTCGTCATCGCACGGACCTGACCCGGCGCCGCGCCTCCAAGGAGGGACGCTGGCCTGTGTCCCGGCATGACCGGGCGGCGCCGTGTTGTGGCGTGGCTGGTGACCCGACCGTGGCCTGGCCTGAACAGGCCGCGGACGCTGCGCTGCTCCTGGATATCGTCCGCGGCCTCGTCGCGGAAGCCCGGTCAGCAGCGGCCGCGACCCACGCGGCCGGAGTGGCCTCTCCGAAGAGCCGGAGCAGGGGCCGGAGCCGGCCACGCCGGAGCCAGTAGCCGTCCCCGTGTGTCCTCCCGGGCCCGTTGCCGTAGCCCGGGCGTCGCCGGTCATCTGCCGGCAGGCGACGTCGGACAGCCGCCTCTTCAGGCACCGCATCGCTTCCTTGGTGGGTTTGCCGGCGGCGAGTTTGCGCCGGTAGCAGGCGCGGCCTTCGGTGTCGTTGCGCCACGCGACGATGGCCATGATGTGCAGGACCTGGTTGATCCGGCGGTTGCCGGCCCGGGACAGGCGGTGCCGGTTCTGGTCACCGCTGGAGGCAGCCAGGGGTGCGGTGCCGTTCCAGGGCGCGAGCCTGCCCTGGTCGGCGAACCGCGCGATGTCACCGACGTCGCCGAGGAGGCGCGCCGCGCCGGAGGGGCCGATGCCGTGCAGGGTGAGCAGGCTGCTGCCGGTCGCGGCCACCAGCTCTTTGAGCTCAGCGCCGGTGGTCTTGATGCGCCTGCCGGGCCGCGTCAGCTCGGTGATCAGCTCGGCGGCGAGCCGGCGGCGGGTCTTGCCGGGGCACTGTTGCGTTGGTCGATCGCGGAGGGCGGAGACTGGTGCAGTGATGTCGTCGGGCTCGTCCTCGTCCTCGGTCTTTGCTGGCTTCCGGTTCCATGGGAGGTGATCTCGGTCGCGGTCCGCTGGTACCTGCGGTATGGACTGTCCTACAGAGATGTCGGGGAGCTGCTGGCCGAGCGCGGTGTCACCGTCGATCACGTCACCATCTACCGGTGGGTCCAGCGCTTCACCCTGGATTTCATCGAGGCTGCCCGGCCCTGCCGCCACGCTCCGGGTGACCGGTGGTTCGCCGACGAGACCTACCTGAAGGTCGCCGGCAAGCGGGCTTACTTATACCAGGCGGCCGGCCAGCACGGCCAGGTCATCGACGTCCTGCTATCCGTTCGGCGCGACCTAGCGGCCGCCCGGCGCATCTTCACCCGGGCGCTGCAGACCGGCACGATCCCGGCCGAGGTAACGACCGACCGCGCGCCCGCCTACCCGCGGGTCCTCGATGAGCTGATCCCTCAGCGCTGCACACTTTCGCGCAGTACGCGAACAATCCGATCGAGGCAGATCACGGGCGGCTCAAAGCCCGGCTCGGACCGATGCGCGGATTGAAACGGTACCGCTCAGCGCGGACCATCGCCGCCGGTCACGCGTTCGTGCAGAACCTGCGCCGCGGCCACTACGACATCGCCACCGACGTCCCCGAAGACCGCAGGCTCCGCAAGGTCTTCGACGATCTCGCATTGACAATCTGACCGGAGTAGCCAGGCAATGCTCCGACACTGCGCAGGAATCGCACAACGCAATAGTGCCTCATGGCGCGTGGGCGACGGTTGCCGCGGGCCGGGCGATGCTGCTATGGGCTGGGAGCAGCAGGCCGGCTTACCTCAGTGCGACGGTGCTGAGGTTGGCCCACAGCAGTGACACGGCGAGCGCCGCGCCGAGGAGCACGCCCACCGTCACGGCGAGGCGCCGGATGGTCCATCGCTGAATGCGGATGGGTGCCCTGGCTGGCGCCAGCGCCCGGAAGGCGCCGGCCAGATCGCGGCCGTCTTTGCGGATCTCGGCCCGCAGCTGAGAGGGCACCGTGATCCCGCGGGTGGCGGCGAACGCTTCGGCGATGTCCTCGGGGCTGAACAGTTGCTGTGCCTCCTGGTAGACCATCTCCGGGGACGTGCGCAGCGCGAGGACCAGCATCATGTTCGCGAGTTGACGTCGCGGTGGGCGATGCCGGCGTTCCACAGCCTGCGGATGATGGACAGGGCGTCCCGGATGGTGTCCCGGCTGACCGGCGCATCCAAGATCTCCTTCCCCCCGGCGAGGAACTCGGCCACCAGCAGGTACTCCCGCTCGGGGGTGAGCTCGACGAACCCGTAGGGGGCGGCGGAAGGGACGCCCACGTCGGCCATCAGCCGCAGCATGTAGTCCTCGTACTCCACCAGCCGCCGAACCGAGTTGAAGGGCTTTTCGTCCTCCAGCGCCCCGTACAGCATCATCCGGCCCAGCTTGTACCACCGGTCCGACCGCAGGTGGGTCAGCGCGTACAGCTTGCCGAACAGGGCGGCCTGGGGCTGCCCGGCCACCTGGATGCGCAGCGGCGTGGAGCCGCCCGACCCCGCGGTCCCGAACGGCTCCACCCCGGCCACGCCGACGCCCAGCTGGTCGGCAAGGGCCGCGCGGATGGCCTGGCCCCGCGGCCCGTCGACGGGCAAATGGGCGCTTTCCCCGCGCCGGCAGGAGATCGGAAACGAGCGCTCGGGCGCGAGCAACCGGAACAACACCAGGGGGATCGCCACCCCGACGATCGCGCCGGTCACCACGCCCGACAGGTCGCCGCCGCCGGACATCCGGGCCACACTCAGCGCGGCGAGCAGGACGCCGCCGCCGGCAAGGGTCAGGCGGCGGGCGCGGCCCGGTGTCACCAGCGCGTAGGCGATGCCGGCCACCGTCACCGCGAACCCTGCCACCGCCGCGGACGGGCCCAGCGCGCCAGCCACCACGCCCGCACCGGTGGGCAGGGGTGTCCCCGGCGCCCCTGCCGGGGTGGTCGCGTGGACGACCCACCCCACCACCAGCACCGAGCCGGCGAAGGCCAGCAGGTGCTGCCACCGCCGGAAGATGACCAGCACGACGCAGGTCCCCAGCCGCAAGATGCCCAGGGCCCAGGCCGAGCCGAGCAGGCTCACCGCCCCGATCACCGCCGTAAGGCCCGCGGAATGGGCAGGCTCAAGAAGCTTCCGGGCAGCGTCGTTGATCTGGCCCACGTAGCTCCCGCTGCCGCCCGAGGCGCCCAGCCCGAGGAACGGAGCCACCACCAGCAGCGAGATCATGACAAGCCAGAAACGCGCCGCCCCGCGCAGGTTCTTCGGAAGCGGCGGCCGCGCTCCCGGCGGACGTCGGCGGATGACGCCGGCAGCCAGACTCGGCACGCCCGGGGCTGGTTCGCGGTGGATGGCCGGGCGATCCGGATCCATCCCGGCGCCGCTGCGAGGATGACCATCCTCGGCAGGTGTGCTCATTCCGCCACACTTCCAAGCGTCCAGGCAATCATCCGCCGTTCGTGACCGGCGGACAAGCCGCAGCGCGTGAGCAAGGAGGCATTCCCGGCCGCGGACAGCGGCGGGAAGGCGAGGGCGACGCCTTCCAGCGCCGCCCGCAACCACGCCACGACGGAATCAGTGACTAACTGAGCGGCAACGCCCCCGCACGTACAGGCACGTCAGTGCACGCCCCGCACGCTCCGACCAGCGCTGGCCGAGTCTGATTGCTACATGTCCGCACCCAACTTTGGCTTCAGGACGAACAGGCGCCCGGCCTCGAACCCGGTCACCCCGACCAGGAACTGCCGATCGCTGGACCGGCTCAGCGGGCACACAGAACGAGCCTGAGTTCGGCTGTGGCCAGGCCACGGACTCGCGACTCCATCCGGCGCCCGCTGCGGCTGACCTTGCATCGTCAAACGCAGTGTTGCCAGGCCAGCGGCGGAAAAAGAGGTCACCCGGAACGGGACGGCTCGTGCCAGCACCCCGCCGCCAGCATGTCCATTCCCGAACGGCCAGAGGGCGCCGGCCGCGGCCATAACACCCAGGCGCCACGGGCTCAGGCAAAGAAGGCGCTTCTCACGCTACGTGGCAGCCCTGCCCAGCCGATCCGGACCCACGGGCCGACAGGCCGCATCCTGCACCCGAACGGGCGCCGCGACTCGGGCGCAGGCCCTGTCTTTGACGGGCCGCCCGGCTGACACGATCCGGGCGCGATGCAATTGACACACCACGGCCCGAGTCCGACACTGGCGACGCGGTCCCTATTGCCGTCATCCGTCCAGCCAGTGACCGCGAAGGAACGCTGATGAGCGACGAACCCCGGGAGGCGGAGGAGCCAGAGCCGGCTCCGGCGGCTGCACAGCCGGGCCAGCCTGCGGGGCCTCCCAAGATGTCCGGCCTGCCGCAGATTCCCGCTGCCGAGCGGGTCCGCCTAGCGGCGCGGCGGCGGGGCGAGTCTGACTACATCTTCAGCTACTGGTCGGCGCTGGGCTGGACCATACTCACCTTCGGGATCTACGGGTTCTACGTCTTCTACCAGCTCATCCGCCGGATGCGGGATCACAACGCGCGCCGGCTCGAACTCCTCGACGCGGCGACCACCGTGGCGTGGGAGCAGGCCGGGCGGCAGGGCCTGCAGCAGGAAATGGCGCCTTCCTTCCAGCGGGCCGCGGGTCACATGGCGGTGCTGCGCCAGATGACCCAAGATTTCCGTGAACCCGTCATCTGGGTGCTGCTTGCCATCGTGGCCCGCGGCGTCACCGAAATCGTCGCGTTCGTGCTGCTCGACCAGGACCTCATCAAGCACGGCCAAGCTGAAGCCGGCGCCGGGGACGAGCTGTCGGTGATCTACGGCCGGCTCGGCCAGCAAGTGCCTGCTCCCGACCAGGGCCGGGTGAAGGGGCCGGACAACTATCTCGGCCGGATCCTGGCCGCGATCTTCTCCCTTGGCATCTACATGTTCTGGTGGTTCTACAACCAGATGGAGGAGCCGAATAAGCACTTCGCCAGCAACTGGGGTCAGGAGGAAGAGCTGGTGAACGCGGTGGAGGCGGTCAGCTGAGCGCTCAGGGACCACCGCCGGGCTCACGCTGCGTGGCAGGGCACCTCCCCGCTGGCCGTAGCCCGCCGACGCTAGCCGAACGAACACGCTCCAGACAGACTTCGCTTGTGATCTTGACAGGGTGTGGCTAAAGCGTCAGCCATGACAAGACGATCCTCGATGGCGACTAGGCACACCCGGATCCCGTGGGGCGCTGCCGACGATACCGGCACCCGTAACAGGCACCGGTCCAGACTCGGCGCCGTCTGATCGCCTCGGAAGGACGCAGAGGGCCCATCGCGCTTCGTTGCGAGCCTGCCGTGCGGTTGACGCACCCGATCCGCCCGAGGTGCGCCACCTATGCGCGGCGTTTGGGCAGCGCGCGGGCGCCCAGATCAGGCTCACTCTGTCGCAGGACCTGGCCTGGCACACGCTGGAGATGCCCGAGGACCTCTCAAGCTAAGGACGGGGAAATTCGTGATCGGCCTGGTCATTGGTGGCTTGTTCGGTGCGGTGCTCGTGCTCTACGCCGCGGATCGCGTCTTCAAGGCGCAGGCGCAAGTTCGCCGGCTGCGCTCGATGAGCGGCCGGCTGGCTGCTGCCACCGCGAGAACCGAGGAGCAACAAGACCAACGCCAGGCTGCGGCGCAAGCCAGCGAGGCGCTGACCACCGTTCTGCCTGCGATCCAGCGCCCGCCGCTCACCGTGCCCGGCATCCGGTCGCACGGCGCGGCCCGGCCTAAGCGATCATCTTGAATCAAGGTGTGGATCTTGACTTGGTTGATCGCCGTGTGTGGTAGCGGGATGGATGGTGTAGTTCCAGTTGCCGTGGAAGTGGTGGCGGTTCAGCCGGGTCTTCTCGAAGAACTTCATCTCGCGGTCGGTGATCTTGATGCCGGTGGGGTAGGTGCCGGTGTCGAGCTCGGCAGTGATGGTCAGGCCGGTTTTGGTGGTGGTGGCTGCGATCGTGTTGATGATGACTTCGTGGCTGGTCAGTGGGCGTGCCCGCCAGTTCTTGGAGATGAAGCTGAACAGCCGGTGCTCGATTTTGTTCCATTTGGAGGTGCCGGGCGGCAGGTGGCATACGGTGACGGCCATGCCGGTCTCGTCGGCGAACTTGGCCAGCTCGGTCTTCCACAGCCGCAGCCTGCTGCCGTTGGACCCGCCGGAATCCGCGGTGATCAGCAGCCGGGACGCGTGCGGGCAGGCGGGTTTGCCGACCCGGTTCCACCAGGTGCGCAGGGTGTTGACGGCGAATTGGGCGGTGTCGGCGTCGGTGCCGACGCTGACCCAGCCGGTGTCGGCGGCGATGTCGTACACCCCGTACGGGATCGCCTTGCCCAGTTCCTTGCCGGTGAAGTCGTGCACGTTGACCTGCTCGGGGTCACCCGCCGGGCGCCACTCGGCGCCGCCGTTGGCAAAGGCACCCACCTTCTCTTTCTTCTTGGTGTCCACGCTGACCGCCGGCTCCCCGGCGGCGATCTGCGCTGCCACCTGCTGGCTGATGTAGGCGAACTGGGCATTGCGGTCCGGGTGCTGGCTGCCTTCCAGGACCTTGGCATTGCCCTGCAGCGAGTAACCGGCCTCGGTCAGCAGCCGGCGCACGGTGTCATCGCTGACCGGATGCCCGCGCCTGGTCAGCTCCCCCGCCAGCGCGTTCAGCGACAGCGCCGTCCACCGCAGCGGCGACTCCGGATCACCCCGCGTCACCGGCTCCACCAAAGCGTCCAGCGCCGCCGGCAACCCCGGATCGACCTGCTCGGCCCGCTTGCGGCCCGCGCCGGGACGGCGCACCCGCCGCGCCGCCGGCCCCCCGCCGGACAGCTCCTTGATCCCGTCCGAGATCGTGTCCCGGGCGACCCTGGTCACCGACGCCACGAGCGCCACGCCCCCATACCCGAGCGACCGGGCCTCCGCCGCCAGCCACAACCTCCGCGACCGCTCATCCAGCGATTCCCGCAGGTCAAGCCACCGGCGCGTCAACGCCGACTCCAACCGCTCCCGCTCATCAGCGGCCATCGTGCGAAGCTTCACCACGCAAGTAGATCACTCATGACCAGATCGAGACTTAATTTCTAGATAGTCGCTAAGGCCGGTTGGGAGCGCTCCGGACAGCAAGATCACCGAGCCGCCCGCCCCGGCCGGCGGCCTTCCCGTACCGGCGAGGACGGTGCCCGGTCCGCCGACCGGTGCAACGGTGATGAATCACCAGCTGAACCCAGCCCGGTGGCCATAGCGGGCACGCGGTCAAAACCGGACCGGGGCCGGGGGCCGAGCGTCGTCGTAACGGAAGGTGACCGGGCTGGCGCGCCCGATCCGCCGTTATGCTCGGCGGCGTTAGAGTGGCTCTGTCGCCGGTGCCACACTCAGATCTGGATGTTCTGCGCCCCGCCCGACGGTTCGTGCTATGCGTCAAGCACTCCCATGGGTGTCCCTTCGAGAAGATCGGATGATCGTTGGCAGACGTATCGGAGTCGTCCCAGTCATAGCGAGGATTCCGGGCGGCGGGCACGGCGAGCAGGTCGGCGGCGGACATGCTGGGCGTGGATGTTGGGAGCCGCCCGTGGACGAGCGGATCGAATCGACCTGCAGCTGCGCGGCCAGTTCGCTTGCGGAATCCAGGCCGGCTAACGGGTTAAGGTCGGCCGCGGGCTTGACGTCGGATGTGGCCATGGTGATTCCTGTCGGTGCGGTCCGGGTTAATGGACGCCGCCTGGGTGAGCGCCTCGCGTCATTCACCGCCAGGCCCGGCCATGGCGAAGAAAATGTCGGTCGGCCCATCCTTGGCCAGCGGCGCTGCCAGCGTAAAGATCCCGGCAAAGCCGCGGCCGGGGAGCGCGGCCAGCCCCTGATATTCGCCTAGCCCATGGCTGCCCAGCGGGGCGGCCCGGAGGTTGAACGGCCCGGCAAGGTGGTTCTGCTGCCAGGATGCTCCGCCGTCGCGGGATTGAGCGAACCAGACGTCGGTGGTCAGGGCAGCGTCACCGGGCCGGTCGTTGCGCAGGTCGTACCAGGTCAACCCGACTCTCCCGTGAGAGTCGACAGCGATCGAGGGTTCGAACGCGAACGCGCTCACTCCAGGCACCATGCCGGTGCGCCAGGTCCGGCCGCCGTCCCGCGACCTGGCCAGCCCGATCGCGCCCGAGCTTGCCGAGGTGCTGGCTTCGAAGGCGGCATAGACGGTGCCATCACGGGCGGCAGCCGCGGTAGGGAAGCCCGGCTGCGGGAGCTCGGCGCCGGTCTCGGGATCGACGATGGCCTGGACCGGCTGGGAGCCGATCTGCACGGGAGGCAGCCAGGTGCGCCCCTCGTCGGGCGAGCGGGCGGCCAGCAGCTGGCCGCGTCCAGCGGCCAGGTCGGCGCGGGCGAAGATGGCCAGCAACGTCCCGCCCGGAAGGATGAGGATCCGCCCGGAGAAGTCGATGGCGGTCGGCCCTGGCTGGTCGATCACGGTGGCGGGCGACCAGGTGGCACCGCCGTCGGTGGTGCGCGAGAACTTCAGGAAGTTGGTCATCGGGAAGTTGTACTGGTGGTCCCAGTTGCCCCAGACGAGGTAGGCGTGGCCGGCGAGGCTGGGACTGGCGGTGATCGCGTCGGTGTCATTGCGCGGGTCGAGCGGTGCTACGGTCACCGGGGCCTGCCAGGTGCGCCCACCGTCGGTGGAGTGGCTGGTGACGACCGCGATCGGCGGCGGGTCGGAGGAGGCGGAGCCGGAGGTTCCGCTGAAGTAGACGGTGCCGCCGGCGCCAGCTGAGATCCACGGGTCGGACGCGAAGTCCGCTGTTCCTGCGGTGCAGACGGTCAGGCGGGGGATTGTGCTGTGTGCCCAGGTCTTGCCGCCGTCGAGCGATGTGCCGATGAGATCAGACCGGGCCCCGAGGCTAACGTCTTGCTGCCACGTCGCGGCGATGTTCCGCCGGTTGGCAGGGTTGCTGGTGATCGCTGGCTCGATCTCCCCGCCGGTGATTTTCTGGTCGTCTGCGAGCGCGCCGGGACAGCCGCCCGCGAACGGGCTCGGCCCAGACAGCACCTGCGCGTCGCTGGCCTTGTGCGAGCCCACCGCCGCCACCGCTGGCAGCGGAGCCGCTACCCCCAGCAGCGCGATCGCCGATCCCCTTGCAAAGAACGTTCTTGGCCGCATGAGGTGCCTCCGTGTCAGGGAGTCCCCGACGGAGACGATCCGTTACACCGGTGCGCGGACACATTGAGGGTTATTCACAAGATCATCAACTGCAAGTCGATCATGCCCCGGCCAGCGGCGACGCAGCACTGGATGCTTGATGATCATGATCGTGAATAAGCCTCATTGGATAGTTCCGGCGGATCGGGCGGTTGCCGCTGGCCCCGGCTTGACCGGCCAGCAGGGATCTCCGGGCGAGTCTTTGCCTCGCTGGCCAGTAGCAGAGTCCCGCGGCCCAGGCCGCTACCGGCTGGCCGCCGAGTTACGTGCCTGGGCCCGGGTTTGCGAAAGGGCCGGAAAGCACGGCGATGACTTGGTGACCGGGCCGCGCAAGCCCCGGCACCGCTGCTGAATGAGGTGCGCTGACGTGGCCGGAATCGCCGCGTTCCCGGGCAGGTGTCTTGGCGCGCCGTCGTTTGGTGTGAACAATAGGGACTGAAGGGACGCAGGTTCGCAGCGCCTTCGGCCAAGGCCCGACCGGTAGGAGGGCAGGACCTCCTCCGGCCCCTGGCACGTTACCTTGCAGTACCGGCGTTTGCGCACGGGCCTGCGTGTGCGGCGGGTGCCGGCAGCCGCCCAGGACCGTCATGCCGAGTATTCGTGCGGGCAGCGCCCCCGCCGGGGGGCGTGAGGAGGGCCTGCGTGCGGGTGCCCTTGGGGTGTGGCATGTCCTGGGGATCGGGCTGGCTCGGCAGAGTCTCGCTTTGCCGATTTATTTCAATGTCGGGTTCATTGAGCGGACCACCGGCCCCATCGTGCCCGTGATCTTTGGGCTGGTCATGGTCGCGGCGATCCCCACGGCGGTGAGCTTCGCGGTCATGAACAACCGCCGCCCGTCGGCTGGCGGCGCCTTCACCTGGCTGGGGGAGGCGGTGGGGTCGGCGGGTGGCGCGTGGATCGGCTGGGTTCAGACCACTCAGTACACCCTCGCCTGCATGTTGCAGCCAATCATGTTCGGGCTGTTCGGCAACGCCCTGCTGGCCGCCGTGGGGCTCAGGGCCACCTTCACCACCGCGGTGATCGGCGGGCTCGCCGTGGTGGTCTTGGTGGCCGCCGCGACCTACCGCCAGGTGCAAGTCTCGGCGCGGGTGGTGGGCGTGTCCATGGTCATCGAAGCGGCCTTTGTGGCCGCCCTAGCGGTGATCATCATCGTGGCACAGGGCACGCGCGGCGGCCTCACCACAGCGCCGCTTGACCCGGCCGCGGCTACCCGCGGCGCCCACGGTGTCGTTGTCGCGGCGGTGTTCGGGATACTGGCGATCAGCGGCTTCGACGTGGTCACGCCGGTCGGCGAGGAGACGAGAGCTCCGCGTCGCTTGCTGCCGCTGGCCACCATTCTTATCACCGTGCTGCCCGGCCTGTACTGGATCTTCACCTCCTACGGGATCGCCTCGGCCGCGCCGGTGGGCACCTTTGTCCACCGGTATATGGGCTCCGGCCAGGTGACCCCGGTCTACCTGGTCGCCGGCCGCTACCTCGGGAACCTGAAGGTTCTGGTACCGCTGACCGGCATGACCGCGGTGCTGGCCTGCTTTGGTGCCAACGCCCTTGCTGGCGGCCGGACGCTGTATGCCGTGGCCCGCGAGGGGCTCGCGCCGGGTGCGCTGGCCAAGACCAGCCCGCGCAGCCGCACGCCGTGGAACGCGCAGTTGCTCGTCTTGGCCGTGGCCGCAGTGGCCCCGATCGGGGTGGGCATCTGGCAGGGCAGCTACCTGGCCGCGTTCGGCTGGGCCGGCCAGGTGATCGTGTTCTTCATCCTCATCTCCCACCTCGCCGTCAACCTGGCCAACCCCCTCTACCACCTGCGCTACCGGCGTGAGCAGTTCCACTGGCTGGCCAACGCGGTGGTCCCGGCCCTCGGCCTGGCCATCGACGGCTACGTGCTGTACATAGCGTTCTTCCAGAACCTGCTCGCCAAGCCGTTCAAATCCGGTGGCAGCATCGTCTGGCTGAGCCTCGCCTGGGCCATTCTCGGCATGACCTGGGCAGCCTGGGCCTCGGCCCGGCGGCCGGCCGCCCACGCGCAGCAGACCCGCGGCTGATCCGGCTGGCGGCAAACGCGACCCTAAGCCCTCTTCGTGCCCAGAAAGATTGGCTGCTGGAAAGGCAGCGCCACGCCACGCGCCACGACCGTGCTAGCGGCGGACGGCCTACTCGGACCGCGCGTCCCCGTAACGTGCGAGCGCTTGCCGTGACTGACTGGGTAGGCGCACGACAGCGCAGGACAGCGAGGAGGCTATTCATGCCGGAGATGATGGCCCGTGTCGAAGCCGAAGACTTCGAGACGTGGCTGCGAAGCCACCGGTCGCAGGCCGGGCAGCGCCGCGGCTATGGCATGACCGATGGGCCCATCTACCGCGACGTCGATGACCCGAACGCTGCGTTCGTGCACATCCACGTCGAGGATCTCGCCAGGGCCGGGCAATGGTTCCGGACAAGCGAGTTCATGGAGGCGACCAGGCAGGCGGGGGTCATCCGGCGAGAGTTCTATCTCGCCGGCAAGCAGGAGGGTCCCGCAACCTGACCGGATGAGCGGCCGCCGAGGTCCATGATCGCGGCTGGTTTGCGGCCAGCAGGGCTGAAAGCAGAAGGTGACGGGACGACGCGGGCCATCGCTGACGGCTGCCGTTGGCCGGGTGAGCGCGGGCGGGCGTCCGCTGTGGCCGGTAGGCGTCCGCTGCGCGGCGGCGATCGTGTTCCTGATCTTCGGCGTGAGCAAGTTCGTCAATTATGCCGCCGAACTGGCCTCGTTCCGCCACTACCCGCTCCCCGCGCCGGACACGCTTGTGCATGCCGTCGGGGTGATTGAGATCTCCGGCGGCCTGCTGCTGGCGATCGGCCTGCTGACCCGGCTGACCGCGCTGGCGCTCGCCGCTGACATGCTCGGCGCGATCGTTGTCTCTGGCCTGGCGCGCTGGGAGACCGTGAGCCTGACCCTGGCGCCGATGCTGCTAGCCGCGATGATCATCCTGATCCGGTCCGGGGCCGGTGACTGGTCGCTCGACCGGCATCGCTGCGCGGCCTTCCTGTTGATCTTTCCGGGGTGCCCGCCTTCGGAGACCGGCGATTCGCGTGCCGGCTCGTCCACCTAGTGACAGGTGCAGGAGTGTCAGCCGAGGACGTTCCCGCCCGGGCGATCACGAGCGCTACGGCCGCAACCGGCACCGCCGGCCTCGAACTCGCGGGCCAGATCGCCGAGCTCGCACGGGACACGCTAAGGCGCGAGTTCCGCACTATTGTCGAACGCCACGTAATTCCCAGGCCTGATGCTCAGATATTTCCCCAGGTTCGTGGAGCCTTTAGGTATTGGGCCGCAGCCACCGGGCGCAGCCGTCCTCGGGTCTATGTCCTTGCCGATCTGCGGTGGCAGATGTCGTTTCGGGGCGGCTGGGCGGTGTCACCGCCCCTGGGCAGCGACCACTGCCCTGGGTGAGGCCTGGTCGTGCCAGACGACAATCAGCCGTCCCAGGTAGGCCTCGACGGTGCTGTCCTTCACCGGCCCGCCGATGCTGGTCGCCCAATTTCGGGTGACGCCACAGCAGCCTGCAGCCAAGAGTGAAACGTTCTGCGCGCTGCAGGGACGGAACCGGCATGGTGACGAATGCGCAGACCGCGCCCACGGAGAACGCGACGTCCAAGTGGTGGCCGTCGAAGTACGGAGCCGAGGACCAGGCCGGCGCGCTGAACGAGATAACGCCTGCCAAGGTTCTCGAAGCCGTCCGCCTGGTCCGCCAGGGACGGGTCTATGACCTGGCGCATGTGCTGCACCAGGACATCCCGGCGTTCCCGGGCCGCACGTTCCGGCAGTACCTGACCACTAACTACCACCAGATCAACCGGCGTCATCCCGACGCCGGCCCGGCGGGCCTGGGGCGCAACAGCGTCAACTGGATAGTCGAGCAGGTCACAGCCACCCAGCAGATGGGCACCCACATGGACGGGCTCAACCATCTGCAGGCAGGTGACCGGACCTACAACGGGTTCCTGCTCGCCGACATCATCGAGGATCACGGCACGAGCCGGCTCGGGATCGACACCCTGCCCCAGGTGGTAACCCGCGGACTGGTGCTCGACGTGGCAGCGGCACATGGCGGCGACCGGCTCGGACCCGGTGACGTGATCACGGTTGCGGACGCGGACGCGGCGCTTACCGCGGCGGGCCTGGATGTCCGGCCCGGCGACGCAGTGTTCTTCCGCACCGGCTGGGGCGGTTTGTGGGGTGCGGACAACGAACGGTACGCATCCGGCGAACCAGGCCCTGGCATGGCGGTTGGCGAGTGGCTGGCCGATCACCGGGTGGCGCTGACCGGGTGCGACACGTGGAGCTTCGGCCCCTACCCCCCGGAAAGCCCCGACGAGCCGTTCGTCGTCCCGCAGACGCTCAACGTGCGCCACGGGATTGTCGTGGTTGAGAACCTTCGCCTCGAGGAAGTCGCACGCGACCGCGTGCACGAATTCCTGCTTGTCATTTCTCATGCCAAATTGCGCGGGGCAACCGGCGCCTGGGTGGCACCACTGGCGATCTTGTGAGCCTTGCTCCGAGACAACGTTCAAGCCAACCATTCCGACAGGAGCTGTCATGACCGATCATTACGACGTTATAGTCATCGGGTCCGGCGCCGGCGGGGGGACCCTGACGCACGCGCTGGCCCCGACCGGGAAGCGCATCCTGCTGCTCGAAAGGGGCGACTTCCTGCCCCGCGAACTGCAGAACTGGGACTCCAAATCAGTATGGGTCGACCTGCGCTACCACAATTCAGGGACATGGACAGACGCTGATACCGGCGAGGAATTCCCGCCCAAGCAAAACTACTACGTCGGCGGCAACACTAAGGTCTACGGGGCGATCCTGTTCCGATTCCGCGAGCGGGATTTCGGCGAGATCCAGCATGTCGATGGCATCTCACCTGCCTGGCCGCTGTCCTACGCCGACTTCGAGCCCTACTACACCCACGCGGAGCATCTCTATCACGTCCACGGCCAGCGAGGCTCCGACCCGGATGAGCCGCCATCGGCCGCCCCTTACCGGTACCCGCCGCTGAGCCACGAGCCGCGCATCGCCCAGCTGGAGTCGGACTTGACCGGGGCCGGACTGCACCCGTTCCCGCTGCCGGTGGGGCTCATCTACGACGAGTCAGCGCCGCAGTTCTCCCCGTGCATCCGCTGTGCCACCTGTGACGGCTACCCTTGCCTGGTCAACGGCAAGGCCGATGCCCAGGTCGTGTGCGTGGAGCCGGCGCTGCGGTACCCGAACGTCACGCTGCGGACCAGGGCCCGGGTCATGCGCCTGGAGACGGACGAGGGCGGGCGTGCCGTCACCCGGGTGGTCACCGACCGCGACGGGCAGACCGAGACGTACTCCGCCGACCTCGTGGTGGTCTCCGCTGGCGCGATCAACTCAGCCGCGCTCCTGCTGGCCTCCGTCAGCGAGCGTCATCCCGACGGCCTCGGCAACGGATCCGGCGCGGTCGGCCGCCACCTGATGATGCACAACAACTCATCCCTCATCGCCTTCTCAAAGATCCCGAACCCGACGAAATTCCAGAAGACACTGGGCGTGAACGACTTCTACTTCGGTGACCCGGCAGACGACGGCACCTGGCCTTACCCGCTGGGCGCGCTGCAGATGCTCGGCAAGAACGACGCTGTGCTGATCGGCTTCGACGCCCCTGACGCCGGTGACCCCGCAGAACTGGCCCGGCACTCGATGGACTTCTGGCTGACCACCGAGGACCTGCCGCTGGCCGGCAACCGGGTCATGCTCGGCAGCGACGGCCGGATCCGGTTGCGGTACGCGCAGACCAACGCCGAAGCGCACCGCCGGCTCAAGGAGAAGTTCATGGGCCTGCTCAGCGCCATCCAGTGCCGCGACACCGTGCTGCCCGGCTACTCCTACCTCGGCGGGCGACTCGGCATCTCCGCCGTGGCACACCAGAACGGGACCGTCCGGTTCGGCACCGACCCCGCGACGTCAGCCCTCGACCTGAACTGCAAGCTGCACGAACTGGACAACGTCTACGTCGTCGACTCCAGCTTCTTCGTGTCCAGCACGGCGGTGAACCCGACATTGACGATCATCGCCAACGCCCTGCGCGTCGCCGACCACATCGCCGGGCGGCTCGGCGCCACCGGCCGGGACGAGGCACAGTCGGCCTCCGCGCCCGCCGCGGCCATGGCCAAAGCAGGCGCTGGCAGCCGTCCGGACACGGCGGTGCCGGAATGACCGAAACAGTCGCGCCCTCCCGCCCTACGGAGGCAGCCACCTTGCAGGCGGCCGGGCCGGGCTTCGAGGTATACGACCCCGAGTGTGAGGCCCTGCTGGGTGGCGACGCGCGCCTCGCGCTGGTGGTCGAGACTGACGCGCACGAGGGACCGGTTTACGTTCCGGGCGAGGACGCGTTGTACTTCACGACCCTGCCGGCGCTCTGGACGGTCTCAGCTTCCCGGTGGATCCCTCGCGGCTGTCGGTCGTACCGGCGCGCGTCAATATGCCCAACGGGATGGCGCTTGGCCGTGACGGGCGCCTGGTGGTCTGCGAGCAGGGCACGCGGGCGGAGCACGCGCGGATCAGCCGCATAGACCCAACGACGGGCGAGGTCGAGACCGTCGTCGACGCCTGGGGCGGGTTGCGGTTGAACTCGCCGAACGATGTGGTGGTCCGCAGCGACGGCACGATCTGGTTCACCGACCCGGGCTATGGCTACCTGCAAGGTTTCCGGCCCGAGCCGCAGATCGGGGACTACGTGTACCGCTACGACCCCGCTTCCGGCCGGCTGTCGGTCGTTGCGGACTGTTTCGACAAGCCCAACGGGCTGGCGTTCTCGCCCGGCGAGCAGACGCTCTACATCACCGACAGCGGCGCTAACGCCGAACGGGGCAGCTATCACGTCCGGCGGCCGCACCGCATCGTCGCCTTCGACGTTCACGACGGCAGCCACCTCGGGCCCGGCCGCCTGTTCGCGGTCACGACTCCCGGGTTCCCCGACGGGATCAAGACGGACCCCGCCGGCCGCGTCTATGCGTCCTCGTCCAGCGGCGTCCAGGTGTTCAGCCCGGCCGGGGATCTCATCGGCCAGATCCGCCTGCCCGGGGCGGTCAACTTCACCTTCGGCGGGCCGGCCGGCGAGGTCCTGTTCATTACCACGGACACGGCGATCTGGGCCGCTGTCCTCAATCCGGCCGCGGGCGCTGGCCAGCGGCGTGACCAGGAACTGGGAAGGTGGTGACCGCCATGATCGCGGTCAGCATGAGAAGGGCGCTGGATGCCAAGGGCGCCGACGCCGTGATGGCAGCCGCCGAGAAAGAAGCGATACGAAAAAGCTACCGCGTGGTGATCGCCGTCGTCGACGCCTGGGGCCACGTACTGCAACTGCGGCGGACCGAGGGTGCGCAGGCAGCAAGCGGCCAGGTCGCGATCGATAAGGCCCGCACGGCAGCGATCTTCGTCCGGCCCAGCCGGGAGATAGAAGAGCAAGTCAGCGCCGGACGGCTGGGCGCGCTGGCGCTGCACGGGGCCGCCGCGCTGACGGGCGGGATCCCGCTCACCGCCGGCGGCGAGGTGATCGGGGCCATCGGCACCAGCGGCGAGACCCCTGACCAGGACGAGTCCGTGTCGCTCGTGGGAGCGCACACCTCGTTCTCGGCCACGGATGTCCCAGCGCTGACCCGTGAGGGAGCACAGGCGGCCGCTGACGCGGCGGTCGCAGTCGCCACTGCGCGGGCGGTCTGGCCGGTGGTCGCCGTCGTGGATGCCGGCGGTGAGCTGATGCACCTGTGGCGCCCGGACCCCGCGCAGGTCGCGAGCGTGCAGGTGGCAACCGACAAGGCACGGACGGCGGCGCTTTACCGCCGGCCAAGCAAGGACTTCGAGGACCAGGCCGCGCACGGGCGGCCGTCGGCGCTGCACCTGGCGCGGGCGGTGCCGCTGCAGGGCGGCATGCCCATCGTGCACGCGGGGCACGTCGCCGGGGCGGTCGGGGTGAGCGGCGCATCCTCAGCCGATGAAGACCAGGAACTGTCCGTGCTGGCTGCCGAGGCGGCATCGGCTGCGGTGCGAGATGGCGGGGGCAAGGCCGCGATCTATTTCCCCGCTGAGTCGGTAGCGGCAAAGTTCGCCACCGGTGGCTTGCTCCATGACACCCCCAGTTACAAGATCGACGCTGGCCGGCGCACCGCGGCCGGCGAGGTGGAGTACCACGAGCACGTTGCCGACATCATGCACGTCGTGTCGGGCACGGCCACCGTCGTCACGGGCGGGCAGATGATCGCCTCGCGCACGGTCGGTCCCGGCGAGATGCGGGCCGCCGCCTTGGAGGGCGGCACGCGACATGAGCTCGGCGCGGGCGACGTGCTGGTGATCCCGCCGGGAGTGCCGCACCACTTCGCAGCCGTTTCGGATCCGTTCCTTTACCTTGTCGCCAAGGTGCAGGACTAGGAGGCGATCGCGGTGACCGCGAACGTGCCAGGCCCCCCGGAGTTTCTTCCTTCCTGCCCGGACGCCATCATCGATCTGCAAACCCACGAGGGCGCCGCCATGGTGGGCGGACAGTGGCGCTACAGCGACACGCGGGTGCGGGAGGTTGACTTTGCTGGCGTGGGCCCGGACCTGGGCCCAAGCGGCCCGGCGAACCGCACCTACGAGGTGGTCCCGCACGCGCAGGCCGCCCGCTTCGACGACGGGGAATGGACGGTGCTGTCACCCCCGGACACTCAGCGGCGTCTGTCCACCGGGCGGGTGTGCTTCAACTGGTACCGCATTGCGGTGACCATCCCGGAGCGGGTCGGTGACCTGGACGTGGCCGGGTCGACCGTGGTGTTCGAGACCGTTGTCGACGACTATGCCGAGGTCTGGGTCAATGGCTCGCAGCCGCTGGCCCTGGGGGATGCCGGCGGGCAGGTCGTGGCCGGCTTCAACACGCCCAACCGGGTCGTGCTGACCCAGGCCGCGCGTCCCGGTCAGCGGTTCACGATCGCCGTGTTCGGCATCAATGGCCCGATCTCGGCATCGCCGGCCAACTACATCTGGATGCGGACCGCCACCCTGGACTTCTACGCGCCCGATCACGCGCGGATGGCCGAGAAGGTGCCCGTGGAGATCGTGCCCGCCGACGCGAGCTCGCGGGCGCTGGATGCGATCGTGCCGCCCGGCGCGCGCCTGGAACGGGTGGCGGGCGGATTCGAGTTCACCGAGGGACCGGTGTGGACCCGCGACGGCGCACTGCTGTTCAGCTCGCCCAACACCAACACCATCTACCGCTGGGCGACGGCCGGAGCGGTCACCGTGTTCCGCCCCAAGAGCGGATATGCCGGTGCCGACATCGCCCGCTACGCCCAGCCCGGCTCGAACGGGCTCACCTTCGATCCCGATGGCCTGCTGACCATCTGCCAGCACGGGAACCGGCGCGTCATCCGGGTCGAGCCGCACGGCAACACCACCGTCCTCGCCGACCGGTATGACAGCAAGCGGCTGAACAGCCCCAACGACCTCGTGTACGCCTCAGACGGGACCCTGTACTTCACCGACCCGCCGTTCGGCCTGCCCGCCACGTTCACCGACCCGAAAAAGGAACTGCCGTTCAGCGGCGTTTTCCGGGTCCGCGACGGCGTGGTCTCGCTCGTGACCGCGGAACTGGCCGGGCCGAACGGCATTGCGCTGTCCCCGGACGAACGTCACCTCTACGTCGGCAACTGGGATCCGGATCGCAAGATCGTGATGCGCTACACGCTCGACAGCACCGGGTCGGTGACCGCAAGCGAGGAGTTCTTCGACATGACCGGCGCCGAGGGCGAGGACGCCATCGACGGACTCAAGGTCGACACGGCCGGCAATGTGTACGTGTGCGGGCCGTCCGGCATCTGGCTGCTCTCGCCCGGCGGGGAGCACCTGGGCACCCTCCGGCTTCCCGAGAGCCCGCACAACCTCGCCTGGGGAGACGAGGACGCCCGCGCGCTCTACATCACCGCACTGACCAGCATCTACCGCATCCGGCTCGCCATCCCCGGCGTCCGGCCACGGTAAAACCGACAAGGAGATCAGTCATGAGCAAGGGCCTCACGCCGGGAGCAGTGCTCCCGGATTTCACCCTCCCGGACGACGCCGGAACGATGCGGCGCCTGTCGGAACTTCAGCGCGACGACGCCATGATCTTGATGCTCGGCCGCGGCGAGCACTGCCCGCGGGAGCGCCAGCACCAGCGCGAGATGCTGGCATTCCACCAGTGGTGCGCCGTGGCCTTCACGCAACTCGTCACCATCCTGCCCAACAACCTGCACGACACCTACAAGATGCGGATCTCGACCGGCGCAAGCTGGCCTTACCTGGCCGACGCCGATCTTGAGGTGCAACGGGCCTTCGAGATCGAGGAGTACACCGACCCGCACCACCACGCGACCGTGCCGCACACGCTAGTGGTCGCTCCGGGGCTCGTCGTCGACAAGGTGTACGTCGGCTACTGGTTCTGGGGCCGGCCCTCGCCCTTCCAGCTCTGG
>WNFZ01003465.1_pt1 | contig 21718 bp, 18 predicted proteins | sample 5400081 | NCBI WGS metagenome assembly WNFZ01 (sample SAMN13153365, study PRJNA577476) | soil metagenome | isolation source: 80 cm soil or saprolite under grassland replicate 1 | place: USA:California | collected 2016-06-15
CGGGACAAGCGCCTGCACTGCGTAAAACGCGATTCGGGCGAAAATGTCTGGGCCTTCGCGACGCAAGGCAAAGTGGACAGCTCGCCGGTTGTGGTGGGCGACAAGGTCGTGGTCGGCTCGGACGACGGCCGTCTGTATGTTGTTTCGCTCAACGACGGCAGGAAGCTCTGGTCCTACGAAATCGGCCAGCCGATCGGCAGTTCGCCAGCGGTGGTGGATGGAAAAATTGTGATCGGTTCCGATGACGGCAGTGTCTATTGCTTCGGCGTGAAGAAATGAATATCAGTCCGATAATCCTGTTTGTTGCAATTCAGGCAGCGTAGACCTTTTTATGAGCACAACCACCGTGGCCGCCGAAACTCCGAAAGCCCCGCCGCTGGAAAAGCAAACCACGGCCGGCAATTACTTTGTCTCGAACTATCCGCCGTTTTCATTCTGGAAACCGGAGTTCGTGCCCGAGGCGTACGCGGCAATGGAACGGCCGCCATCAACCATCAACCACCCACCACCCACCGCTCTCGGCCTCTACGTCCACATCCCGTTTTGCCGTAAACGCTGCCACTTCTGCTACTTCAAGGTTTACACGGACAAGGATTCGTCCCAGATCAAGGCTTACATCGACGCGATCCTCAAAGAGTTGAGCCTCTACGCCGCCAAACCGTTCATCGGCGGACGCAAACCGAACTTCATCTACTTCGGCGGCGGCACGCCCTCGTATCTGTCCGTCGATCAGCTCAGGCATTTGACCAACGGCATGAAGTCGCTGCTGCCCTGGGATGAAGCCGAGGAAGTCACCTTCGAATGCGAGCCGGGCACGCTCACCGGCCACAAGCTCAAGGCCATCCGCGAGCTGGGCGTCACGCGCTTGAGCCTGGGCGTCGAGAATTTCGACGATCGCATCCTCGAGATCAACGGCCGCGCCCATCACAGCAAGGAAATCGCCCGCGCCTACGCGTTCGCGCGCGAGATCGGTTTTCCGCAGATCAACATCGATCTCATCGCCGGCATGGTCGAGGAGACCGAGGCAAACTGGCGCGACAACGTCCGCAAGACCATCGAACTGGCGCCGGACAGCGTGACAATCTATGAGATGGAGATTCCTTACAACACGACGATTTACCAGCGGATGAAGGCCGAGGGCAAACTGGTCGCCCCTGTGGCGGATTGGGACACCAAACGCGCCTGGGTCAATTACGCCTTTACCGAACTGGAAAAGGCCGGCTACAGGGTCGCCAGCGCCTACACCGCGGTGAAAAACAGGGAGAAGACGAAGTTCGTTTATCGGGACAAATTGTGGGCCGGGGCGGATTTGCTTTCGGTGGGTGTGGCCAGCTTCGGCCACATCGGCGGCGTGCATTACCAGAACCATGCGGACTTCGATCCTTACGTCGCACAAATCCAGCAGGGCAAACTGCCGATCTACCGCGCGCTGACGCCGAACGACGACGAGAGGCTCATCCGCGAATTCATTTTGCAGCTCAAGCTCGGCCATCTCAGCCTCTCGTATTTTCGGGCCAAGTTTGGCGTCGATCCCGAAAAACGTTTCGTCGAGTCGCTGCAACGATTGAAGGACTGGGGTTTCCTGAGAATCGAAGGCGACCAGGTGCTGCTCCATCGCGAAGGACTGTTGCAAGTGGACAGGCTGCTGCACGAGTTCTTCCTGCCGCAGCATCGAACCAACCGCTACGTTTGAAGAAATGATTCTGTTCGGCGGCAAGCTTTCGGAGTCCGCGCATCTGATGGGCAGGGGGGTGATGGTCCTGCCGACGCACGAACGGCGCGACCACGAAATCTGGCGCGCGTTGAAGCCAATGAAGTCGCAGGTCCCAACATGAGTTCCCCCTCCTCACCCCCGGCCCTGCGGGGAGCGCAGGCGGAGTTTGCGCTCGCGCATCCGCTGGACGAGTTTTACGCCAAAATGGGCCTGCCGCTGCCGCCCCTGGAACGGGTGGATGGCGAGGTCGTGCCGGAGCCTTACAAACAACTGCTCGTGCACCACAGCGACATGACCCCGACGCTGGAAAAATTTCACCAGCGGGACATTCACCTGCGGATGCTTGGAAGGCGGAAAAAGGGCGACCATTATTTCCGCGAAGTGGTGTTGCTGCTCGACGGGACGGACCAACCGGTGGAGTTCGGCGCGATCAAGATTCACCTCAACCGATTCTCTGCGCGCGCGCGGCGGCAGATTCTGGAGGAACTCCGTCCGCTGGGCCACATCATGCGGGAATGCGGCGTCAAACACAGCAGCCGACCCAAGGCATATCTGCGGCTGGCCTCGGACCGGTTCATCAATGAGGCGTTGCAGTTGACCGGCGCCAATGTGCTCTACGGCCGGCGCAATACCCTGCTGGATCCGAACGAACGGCCACTGGCGGAGATCGTGGAAATTCTGCCGCCAGTCACAGAAGGAGGCAAATGAAGACCGAAAATAATTACGACGCCATCATCATTGGCGGAGGCCCGGCCGGTTCCGCCGCGGCGGCGGTCCTGGCGGAGCACGGCCATAACGTGCTCCTGCTCGAACGCGAGAAATTTCCGCGCTACCACATCGGCGAATCGCTGCTCCCCTTCACCTTCCATCCACTGCAACGACTCGGGCTCATCGAGAAGATGCGCCGGTCCGCATTTGTCAAAAAATACAGCGTGCAGTTCGTTGCGCCCTCGGGCAAGACGTCCCAGCCGTTTTACTTTTATACGCGTTATGACCGTGACACGATCGCCCAGACCTGGCAGGTGTTGCGCTCGGAATTTGATGTTCTGCTGCTCGATAATGCCCGCGAGAAGGGCGCGACGGTGAAAGAGGAAATGACGGTGAAGGAACTGGTCAAGAAAGACGCGCGTGTCGCCGGCGTCCGCGCGCAGGACAAGACCGGTCGAATCATCGAATACCACGCGCCGATGACGCTCGATTGTTCGGGGCGCGAGGCGTTCACCGCCGTGCGCCACAACTGGCGCGCGGGCGATCCCGAGCTGCACAAGGTCGCCGTCTGGACCTACTATCGGGGCGCCAGGCGCGACCCGGGCATCGACGAGGGAACCACCACGGTGGCGTTTGTGCCGGAAAAAGGCTGGTTCTGGTACATCCCGCTGCACCACGACGTCGTCAGCGTCGGCGTCGTGGCCGAAGGCAAGTATCTTGCGCGCGACGGCGTCAAGGAACCGGAGAAAATCTTCCGGCGCGAAATCGGACAGAATCTCTGGATCCAGGAATACCTCTCCTGTGGCACGCAGTTCGGGCCGTACTACCTCACCGGAGAGTTCTCGTTTCACTCGCGCTACTGTGGCGTCGAAGGGCTCCTGCTGGCCGGCGACGCGTATTGTTTCCTCGATCCGGTCTTCTCGTCCGGCGTCATGCTGGCGCTCAAGAGCGGGGTGATGGCCGGCGACGCCGTGCACGGGGCGCTCCTGGCGCGTGATTTCGCGCCGGAACGCTTTCAGGAATACGCCACGAAGCTGCGCGAAGGCATTGAGAACATGCGCAAGCTGGTTTACGCCTTTTATAACCCGAGCTTCAGCTTCCGCGAATTGACGAATAAATATCCCGATCTCGCCGGTGAGGTCACCGATTGCCTGAGCGGCGACGTGAACAAGGACTTCTCGCGCTTGTGGAAGGCGATTGAAGAGTTCGCGCCCTTACCGGACTCGTTGCCGTATGGACAACCATTGACTGGATCGCGACCGGGCGATGGCGTTGAAGCGTTGAAGCGTTGAACCGTTAAACCGTTGAATCGTTATGGCAGGAGATTCTGTTCGCGGTGATGATAATTTGACGCTTCAACGATTCAACAGTTTAATTTAACGGTTCAACGACGAGCATGAACATCGTCCAGATCACACCCGGCGCGGGCGGCATGTTCTGCGGGAATTGTTTGCGCGACAATGCGCTCGTCGCCGCGCTGCGCCGGCAGGGCCATCAAGTGCTCATGGTGCCGCTTTACCTCCCCATGACGCTGGACGAGGAGGACCAGAGCGCCGGCACGCCCATTTTCTTCAGCGGCATCAACGTTTACCTCGAACAAAAATCATCGCTCTTCCGCCACGCGCCCGACTGGCTGCACCGCCTGCTGGAGTCACCCGCGTTGCTGAACTGGGCGGCGGGCAGGGCCGCCAGGACGCGGCCGGAACAAGTCGGTGAGCTGACGATCTCCATGCTCCGCGGCGAGGAAGGGAATCAGGCGCGCGAACTCGAGGAATTGATCGGCTGGCTCAACCGGAAGCCGCATCCCGACGTGATTTGCCTGTCCAACGCGCTGCTGGTCGGCCTGGTGCGCAGGCTGAAACAGGAACTGCGCTCGCCGATCGTCGGCATGTTGCAGGGCGAGGATTATTTTCTCGATTCGCTGCCGCAAACACAGCGCGACCAGGCCTGGAAAACTTTGGCCGAACGCGCCGCTGACGTGGACCTGTTCATCGCGCCCAGCCGCTCCTTCGGCGAGCTTATGGGCCAGCGGCTCAAGCTTCCCACCGACCGCGTGCAGGTGGTTTTCAACGGGATCAATCTCGAGGGATATGAGGCGAGTCAGGCGTCAGTGGTCGTTAGTCAGGTGCAACGGACAACGGACAGCGGACAACGGACAATTCCCGTCCTCGGCTACTTCGCACGAATGTGCCGCGAGAAGGGATTGGACCGGTTGGTGGAAGCGTTCCTGCTGTTGAAACGTCGCGAGCCGACGAAACATCTGAAATTGCGCATCGGCGGAGGCTGCGGACCGGCCGATGAACCGTTCGTGAATGCGCTGCGCGAGCGACTGAAGGCCCACGGCGTCATGCACGATGTGGAGTTTCATCCCAACCCCGATCGAGCCGCCAAACAGGAGTTTCTGCGGTCGCTGACGGTTTTTTATTGATTGAAGCGACCGGAGGCGGCGTGCTCTTCGAACCGGGCGATCCGCAGGCGCTGGCCGACGCGGTCGAGCATTTGCTGTTGGACCCCGAAAAGCTGCGCGCCCTCGGCGAAGCCGGCCGCAAAGCAGTCTGGCAGGACTTCAACGCTGATCGCATGGCGGAGAACATTGCCCGGGTTTTCCAGCAGGTCGCCTCGCAACCTCCGGTGCGCCCGATGGCGGAAAACACCCTTGAAATCGTCAATCCTCAATCGTAAATCGCAAATCCACATGCCCTACGAATTCAAAGCGATCCGGCGCGTGGAATTCTCCGAGACCGACATGGCCGGCATCGTCCATTTCTCGAATTTCTTCCGCTATATGGAAACCGCAGAGCAAGGGTTCTTTCGCTCGCTTGGTTTTTCCGTGGTGGCCAGGCAGACCGACCCGCCCATCGGCTTGCCGCGCGTCCACGCCGAGTGCGATTACCTGCAACCGCTGCGCTTCGAGGACGAAGTCGAGATCCACATGCTCGTCAGCGAGAAGAAATCCAAGGTGCTGAGCTATCTATTTCGTATTCGCAAATTGAATGCCTCACCGCCCATGGAAGTGGCCCGCGGAAAAGTGACGGTCGTTTGCGTCAAGCACGGCGCGGACGGCAAAATGGAAGCGGTGCCAATACCGAAAGCCATCGCGGACAAGATTGAAGTGGCGCCGGCGGAATTGCTGAAATGATGCGTGATGCGTGATCCGTAATGCGTGAGACGGCGCGCCAGTCAACTAACGGTCACGTACTACGGATTACGTATCACGTTCAATAGGTCGGTCGCGGCAACGTGCGCCAACTGGCGACCTTGCCGCCGACGAACACAATTTCCGCCCGGACGTAATCGAGGGGATCGTAATCGCGATCGAGGTAGCGCTCCAGGAAAACGTGGCCTTTGGAGGGGACCTGGCGGAATGTCCAGTAACGCGTCTCCTGCATCGTGGTGCCTTCGTACAGCCAGACCGTTTGCACGCCGTTGGCGCCCGCTTGATTCTGGAGAATTTGCGCCGGCGGCCCCCAGGCGATGTACACCGCATCCTGGCTCATGCCGGTTTGAATCTGGCCTTTGTCCACCAACTCCTTTTCCTCGGGCGTCAACGCATTGTAGGCAACCTGCCGCTCTTTCTTGCGCGTTGCAACGGTGCTCGTGGCGCACCCGACCAGTAATAGACAACCGATCAGCAGGAGAATGGAGCGTTTCACTCTGTTTGAGACGTTCGGTGGTTTGCGTTATTCACTCGGCGACTAAATCTAAACCGATTCCCATTGAAGTAAAGCCGGCTCGCCGATATTCTCCGTACACGTATGAATAATGCCAACCCTGACTCTCCCGGCCTCACCTGGCTTGCGTGTGCGCTGCTGACCGTCGTTTCCTGGGGCGTTTACGGGGTGTTCCTTCACACCGGACAAGTCGCCATGCAGGACCCGGTCAATGGTCGTTACAAAGCGTTTCTCTTCGTTGGCATCGCTTATTTCCTCACCGCCGTCCTCGCGCCCCTGGCGTTGCTGATGATGAAAGGCGCGGCGTTCCGCGGCTACACCGGCCACGGCATGTGGTGGTCTTTGTTTGCCGGAATCGTCGGCGCCATCGGCGCCTTTGGCGTGCTGCTCGCGTTCGGCGCCAAAGGCACGCCGGCGGTGGTCATGTCGATCGTCTTTGCCGGCGCGCCGGTTGTAAACGCAATTTGCTCGCTTGTGCTGCACCCGCCCGCGGGCGGCTGGGGCTCCATCAAACCACAATTTTACATGGGCATCGTGCTCGCTGCGCTGGGTGGCTGCCTGGTGACCTTCTACAAACCGAATCCGCCCGCGCCGAAAGCGAAACCGGCGACCGACGTGGTCGCACCGGAAAACTCAGCCACCCGTTAGATCGGCTGGACCGTCTTGAACCCCGTGTTTGTCTGACGAAAGTGTCTGTTCATGACGCCGGACTGACGGTGCAACATTTCAAGGACCTCCTATGAATCCGCGGCACAGCGACGCCTCGTTTCCCGTCCGCCCGGCCATCGCGTCGTCTCAACTGGAGCAATTGCGCCGTTTGCTCTCGGCGCTGGTGCCGGCCAATCCATTCTACACCCAAAAATTTTCCCAGGCGGGACTCAGCGCGACGGTGACCTGCCTGGACAAGTTTTCGGAAAAATTTCCCTTCACCACCCGGCGGGAGATCGCCGAAGACCAGCGCGCGCATCCGCCCTATGGAACCAACCTCACCTTTCCGCTCGAACGCTACACGCGCTTTCACCAGACCAGCGGCACCACCGGCGCGCCGCTTCGCTGGCTCGACACGCCGGAAAGCTGGGATTGGATGGTCGGGAACTGGACGGAAATTCTCCGCGCCGCCGGCGCGGCCGCCCAGGACCGCGTTTTCTTCGCCTTTTCGTTCGGGCCGTTCATCGGCTTCTGGCTGGCGTATGAAGCCGCGGAACACCTCGGCTGCCTGTGCATCCCGGGCGGCGGCCTGAGCAGCGCGGCGCGATTGCGCATCATGATTGACAACGGCGCCACCATTCTCTGTTGCACGCCCACTTACGCGCTGCGCCTCGCCGAAGTCGCGGCCGAAGAAAAAATCGATCTGCGCCGCGCTCGCCTGACGACACTCATCGTCGCCGGCGAACCGGGGGGCAGCATCCCCGCGCTCCGTGCCCGATTGCAGCAACTCTGGCAGGGCGCGCGAGTTTTCGATCATCACGGCATGACGGAAACCGGGCCCGTTACACACGAATGCCCGCAACGGCCCGGCGTGTTGCATGTCCTGGAGCCGGCTTACTTCGCCGAGATCATCGACCCCACATCCGGCAAAGCGGTCGCGCCGGGTCAACGAGGTGAATTGGTGTTGACCACGCTCGGGCGCGTCGGCTCGCCGCTGCTGCGCTATCGCACTGGCGACCTGGTCAAGGCGATCCCGCAACCCTCAACCCTCAGCCCGCAACCCTGCGCCTGCGGCCGCCACACACTGGCGCTCGAAGGCGGCATCCTTGCCCGCACCGACGACATGGTGATCGTGCGCGGCGTGAACATCTATCCGAGCGCGGTCGAAGACCTCATCCGCGCCTGCGGCGATGTGGCGGAATACCAGGTCACCCTCAGCCAGGCGCATTCGCTGGCGGAACTGGAGGTGAAGATTGAGCCGACGACCAGTTGCCCCGATTCAAACGCGCTTGTGCACCGGCTGGAAAAATCATTCCAGGACGCGTTCGCTCTGCGCGTGCCGGTGACGGCCGTAGGACCCGGAAGTCTGCCGCGCTTTGAAATGAAGGCGAAGCGGTGGGTAAAATTATGATCGTCGCCACGCAGGATTCAAACTCGGAACGCATGTTCCCTGTGGAAGCAAGTTGAGCGCGCTTATGGCTACCGCGACATTAAATGATGCGGTCGCATCATTTAATGTCGCGAAGTTCCGTGCCCTGAATTTTCCGTGCGAGCGGATTTTGTCTTCAGCGGGTCAGGACATCTGAGCCTCGAGTCGGTGCTTCCAGAAGTCTCTTCAACTCGTGTTTCCAGTTTTCGTAAAGTCCCTCGTCAAGCACTTGAAATCGGAACTGGTGATGATCGAAACCTTCGCCGAGTTTCTGCCACGTTACCTTCTTCCCAACCTTTTCAAAATAATCCGCAATCTTTCGTTTATAGGCGGTGTCGGGATTTCCTGCCAGATGTTGTCCTTTGCTTTCCACGACCACAACCTTGGCAACGGGACGTTTTTCTTTTCCATTTTGCACAACGAAGTCCGGGAAGATGCGGCGCTTGCGGAAGCCTTGCACCGAAAAGTTTTCCTCCCCCACCATATTGCGATACCACCAGAGCACTTCCGGGTGCTTATCGAGATACAACGCAACCTTCCGTTCATATTCGTTGAACTGGGACTCGGCGTGCCACTCGAACAGCGACCGTTGCACGGGCGAATTATCATTGTGGACAAGCCGCCTGGTTGAGCGCAACTCGACACTCGACGGAATCTGAAAACGGCAATCGACGCATTCAAGATAGAAACAGAGCTGTCCGGACTGGAATAACCGGTCAAAAGCCGCTTCCGCCAGCCGGTCCGTTTCCGTTTCGATGAACTCGCGCAGCTTGTTTCGCAAGGTGAACTTGACCAGCCCGAGGTGATCGCGGAGCCGCGGATTCTCCTCGATCATCCGCGCGGTAAATCTTTCCACGACAAAGCGGAGCTGTTTGAAGCTGTAGTGGTCGTACGGCAGGTTCGCTACCAACCAGGCGCAAACGGTATCGTCGGGCTCCCAAAAATCCGCTTCTTTCTGTCCCACTCGTTCCAGGCCTTGTTGCCCGAGCGTCGCGCGGTAAAAGAAATCCTTCGCTTTCTCCATCTCATCGCTCAAGTTCCAGCCCGCCTTCGCGTAATTAAATTTCTCGATGTCCACCTGGCTGATGAGATGTCGAAAGTAATCCAGTCCCTCATAATCACCATTTTTGGTGCGCAAGCAGAATCGCGGCAGGTAAATCCGTCCATCAAACGGCTTGTAAAGCGTTTTGAACTCTCGGCGGAAGAATGTCCTCTGAACTGGCGCCTCCGGTCTGTCCCCGCTTTTGTCCACCACACTGGCGTCGTCCCCTTCGTAGCCCTCCTTCTCAAGCGCCCGTTTCACGTCCTGCGCGATCGACTCGGCTTTCTGGCGCAGGCAATAAACGTAACTTTCATTCAACTCGGCGAACGGCGCCTTTTCGGCGAAGTAGAACGTTCAGGTTGCCGGCCAATCGCGTGGGTGTCAGCCGGCTAATCTCGTGCTTTTCCCAGACCTCCACGCGGCGGCTGACCGCGTGTTCGAGAGAGAAGCGGTAGAAATGATTTCGGTCCCGCAGCGCGCGAAGTGTGTCCTTGTAAATCTGATCGCTTGGCACCACCCAGAGCACCAGGCCAGTGCCGTTGCGTTTCTCGAGAATCGTGCCGTAGATCAAACCCAGCACCTGCGTGGCGAGCAACGTTTTGCCGCCACCGGTGGGCACCCTCAGGCAAAAACTCGGCAGGTCGTTGCCAAGTCCATTGCGTCGTTCGGCATAGCGGCACCCGGCAACGCGCACCGTGTCCCAGGCGTCCAGCGCGGCGTGCCGGTTGCCCGCCGCTTGTTGGCGCGCGAGTTCGTTGAGGTAAGCCTTCACCTCGTCCAACACCTGCACTTGGTATTTCTTGAGTTCCATCCGTCCTGGTTCGCTACGCTTTCACGCGCCTCAACCGGGCGTTGGTCTCGTCCAGATCGAAGAAGGCGGGATCGAAGTCGCCGTCCAGCCATTCTTTCAAATCGGAGTGGTCTGGATGCTTCGGATCGGACACCGCTTCGAGCAGATCGTAGTAACCGCCGATGCCACCGCAATCCTCCGGGGGACAATTGTTCGCGCCTGCCAGACAAGCGGCATGCTTGAATCCACGATCCGGCGCCAGGACTTTCTCCACCACCACCTCGTGTTCCCAACTGTCGCCGAAGTCGTATTCGTAGATGAATTTGCTTTTCGCCGCTGGCGCGAGGTCCGCAAGCGAGTGACGCGTCTCATCCAACATTTCAATGTCGGCCCCGCCCATTTCCGGGTCCGACCTTCCGTAAAATGTCCGTCCGACGACGAACTGGTGCATGTGGCTGTCCGTCCAGCCCATCGCGATCTGAATCACGCTGTGCAACCGGTCAAGAGTCATGTCCGACGGCGCCACCAATCGGCGCCAGATCGGTGGCTTGGACCACTTGAGCGTGATCTTCAACTGGTAAAGCGGCGCACCGCCGACGTCTGATTTAACAGGTCCCTTCATAACTTTCTCACTTCAGATTGAACGGCACCAGCATCGGGCGCACCTCGCCGAACTTCGCCAGATCTTCCCGGTGCGCCCAGACTTTCTCGCAATAGATCACCTTGGTAGCTCTCAACGGCGGTCTTGCCCTTGAACTGAATGATCGGCATGGAATCAATTTCCCAGCAAATCTCTCGCGCACAAGGCAAAAATGTTCACCGAAGATTTTTTTTGCGACTCCGTCGCGGGATTCGTCTAACATTCCGTCATGTCATCGCCGTTGCTGAAACTGACCGATGTTTCCAAATGCTACGAATCGCCGACCGGCGCCGAGCTGCTTTCGGTGTTGTGCGACATCACGCTGGAAATCGAGCGCGGCGAATCGGTCGCCATCGTCGGGCCGTCCGGCTCGGGCAAAAGCACCTTGCTTAATATCATCGGCACACTCGACCGCCCGAGCAGCGGCCAGGTGTTGCTCGACGGCCAGGATTTGAGCCGGCTCGACGACATCCAACTGGCCGCGGTGCGCAACCGCGAGATCGGATTCATTTTTCAGGCGCATCATCTCCTGCCGCAATGCACGGTGATGGAGAACGTCCTGGTGCCGACCCTCGCAAACAAGGATGCCGCGCTCCGCAACGGCGCGGTGGAACGCGCGAAAGGGCTGCTCGAAAAAGTCGGCCTCGGCGCGCGGTTCACGCATCGACCTGGACAAATCTCGGGCGGCGAACGCCAGCGTGTGGCCGTCGTCCGCGCGTTGATCAACCAGCCAAAACTGTTGCTGGCCGACGAACCAACCGGCGCGCTCGACCGCGCCTCGGCGCAGGGCCTCGCCGACCTGCTCGTCGCACTGAATAAAGAAGAAGGCGTGACGCTGATCGTCGTGACGCACGCGCTCGATCTGGCGAGACGAATGGGGCGCGTACTGGAATTGCGCGATGGACAACTGGAGTCGAAATGACCGTCTGGACGCTCATCCTCCGCAGCCTGCGCTTCCACGCCCGCGTGCATCTGGGCGCGCTGCTCGGCGCGGCGGTCGGCAGCGCGGTACTGATTGGCGCGCTGGTGGTCGGCGATTCTGTGCGCGGCAGCTTGCGCGACCTGGCGCTGGCGCGGCTCGGCAGGGTTCAACTCGCGCTCGCGGCAAATGACCGCTTTTTCCGCGCTGCGCTCGCCGAGGAGTTGGCGCACAAGGGAGTCATCGAGGGGATGGTCGTTCCCGCCCTGACCTTGCCGGCGACGGCCGGCACACCGGATGATTCGGCCCGCGCCAATCGCGTCCGGGTGCTGGGCGTCAATGACCGTTTCTGGTGGCTGAGCAGCCAGGGACAGGGGTCGTTCAAGGCTCCTGCCGCCGATGAAGTCGTTCTCAACCTGCCGCTGGCCTCCCAGCTCAAAGTCAAAGCCGGCGACAGTATCGTGCTGCGCGCCGCCAAACCCGGCCGCCTTTCCCGCGAAGCGCCCCTCTCGCCGCAGGAAGATTCTTCGGTCTCGCTTCGGCTCAAAGTGACGGTCATCGCGTCAGACGCGGATTTGGGTCGCTTCAATCTGCAGGCCAGTCAGGTCGCGCCCTTTAACGCATTTGTTTCGCTGAGCGCATTGCAGGAGCGGTTGAAACTTCCGGGGCGCGCCAATTTGCTCCTGGCGAGCGTCGATGACGATGCCTGGGCCGCCGTCCAGGCCAACGTTGCTCTGCGTCAGACCTGGACGCTGGCCGATGCCGAACTGGAACTGCGCGAACTGCCGGCGGTCAACACGCTCGAACTGCGCACCAGCCGGGTGTTTCTCGATCCGCCGATTGCGGACGCCGCGTTGAAGGCCGCCACGAACGGAACCGGAATCCTCACCTATTTCGTGAACGAACTGCGCGTGCGTGACCGCGCCACGCCGTACTCGATGGTCACGGCGGCAGGCGCGCCGTTGGTGCCCGCGGACCTGCGCGCCGACGAAATCCTGATCAACCAGTGGCTCGCCGATGACCTGGGCGCCCGGCCGGGAGACAAACTCGCTTTGAGCTATTACATCGTCGGACTTTCGCGGCGGCTCGAAGAGCGCACCAACGAATTCACCGTGCGCGCGGTGGTGCCGCTGGCCGGGGCGGCGGCAGACCGCGATTTGATGCCCGATTTTCCCGGTCTCGAAAAGGCGGAGAGCACGCGCGATTGGGACCCGAGCCTTCCCGTCAAACTCGAGCGGATTCGCCCGCAGGACGAGGAATATTGGAAAAAATATCGCGGCACACCCAAGGCGTTCATCACGCTCGCCGCCGGACAAAAAATGTGGAGCAACCGCTTCGGCAATCTGACCGCGGTGCGGTATCCGACCGGGGCGGGCGCCGGCTCCGGGAAGTCGAACCCACTCGCGTCCCCGCCTGAGGAGGGGACCGGGCCAGGGCGCGCCGCAAGTGAACTCCCTTCCCGGGAGGCGGGAGGTTTGTCATTCAAATCGGAAATTGAACGAGCGATTGTGCGCGCGCTCGATCCGGCTTCCCTCGGCTTGAGCTTCGAACCGGTGCGGCGGCAGGCGCTCGCGGCGGCCGGCCAATCGCAGGATTTCGGCGGACTGTTTCTCGGCTTCAGTTTCTTCCTGATCGCCGCCGCGCTGCTGCTGATGGCGTTGCTGTTCCAGTTCGGCATCGAGCAGCGAGCGACGGAGGTCGGCCTATTGCTGGCGCTTGGTTTCACACCGCGACAAGTGCGGCGCCTGTTGTTGCTCGAAGGCGGCGCGCTGGCGTTGGTCGGCGGACTCATCGGGATAGGCGGCGGCGTTGGGTATGCGCGCGCCCTGTTGCTGGGCCTTTCGACCATCTGGCGCGACGCGGTGCAAACTTCCGGGTTGCGTTACCACGTCGAACCGCAAACGCTGGTCCTCGGCGCGGTGTCCGCCGTGCTGGTGGCATGGCTGACCATCTGGCTGGCATTGCGCAAACAGGCGCGCCAACCTGCCCGCGAATTGCTGGCCGAAGGCGCATCGGAAACGCTCCCCGCGCCCGGCGCCCTGCTCGCGCGCAAGGGCAACACAAGGCGGTTCGCTGTCGGGACCGGACTCAGCGCGTTGATGGTAATCGGTTGGGCGCTTTGGCGAAGGGACACCGCAAACGCCGAAGTGTTTTTCAGCGCGGGCGCACTGTCGCTGATCGCGGGTCTCGCGCTCTCGGCAGCTTTGCTCTCATCGCTTGCCGGGGGTCGCGACGGAGTTTCGGCAAAATTCTCGTTAAGCGAAATGGGAGTGCGCAACTGCGCGCGACGCCGCAAACGCAGCCTGGCGACGCTTGGCCTGCTCGCCTGCGGCAGCTTTCTCATTGCGAGCATCGGCGTGTTCCGGCTCGAGGCCGTTCATGATTCGGAGAAGCGGCCGTCCGGCACCGGGGCATTCGCGCTGGTCGGCGAAACCACATTGCCGGTGGTGCAGGACCTCAACAGCAAGTCAGGGCGCGAGTTTTTCGGATTGGACGACAAGGCGCTCGTCGGAGTTTCGTTCGTGCCATTTCGTGTGCGCGAAGGCGACGACGCGAGTTGCCTGAACCTGAATCGGGCGCAGAAACCGCGGTTGCTGGGAGTGAAACCGGAAATGCTCGCGGGCCGTCATGCGTTCACGTTTGCGAAAGTAGCGAAAGGTTTGCCGAAAGAGAATCCGTGGTTGTTGCTCAAGGCCTGGAACGGACGGGCCCGGAGTGGGTCGGTGGCTTCACCACCCGGCGACGGCTCAACAGAGCCGGGCTCCGCCAATGATGAGATCATTCCCGCGATCGCGGACGAAGCGTCGATCGTTTGGGCGATGGGCAAAAAGGTCGGCGATACGCTGGAATACACCGACGAACGCGGACGCGGATTCAGGGTTCGGCTCGTTGCCGCGGTGGCGAATTCCATTCTGCAAGGCAATCTGATCATCGCCGAGGACGAGTTTGTCGCCCGGTTTCCCTCGGAGAGCGGCTATCGAATGTTTCTCATCGACGCGCCGTCGAAGGACGCGAATGAAGTTTCCCGGACACTCTCTCGCGCGCTCCGTGACACCGGCCTGGAACTGACGCCCACAACCCAACGACTGGCGGCGTTCAATGCGGTGCAAAACACGTATTTGTCCACTTTCCAAATCCTGGGCGGGCTCGGTCTGCTGCTCGGCAGCGTGGGGCTGGGTGTCGTGGTGATGCGAAACGTTTTGGAGCGGCGGAACGAACTGGCGTTGTTGCTGGCCGTCGGATTCCGTCGGCGCGCCTTGCAATGGCTGGTGATGAGCGAGCACGGCGCGCTGCTGCTGGCCGGGCTGGCGGTGGGCACGATCGCGGCGCTGGTCGCGGTGTTGCCGGCGTTGCTTTCGCCCGGCACGGATGTGCCGTATGTTTCGCTGGCGTTGACACTTGCGGCGGTTTTAATCAGCGGCGCGATCTGGACCTGGGCGGCCACGGCGCTGGCATTGCGTGGGAAATTACTTGATGCCTTGAGGAATGAGTAACCGTGCAATTGTCAAGAATCTGAAGCGTCGAAGCGTTGAAATGAAAACTCGAATAAAACCGGTTGCGCTTGGCCTCGCCGTTGCGAGCCTGGCTGCTTGTTTGTTGGCGCAGGAAAGGAAGCCGCTTTACGAAAACAATTTTGAAAAGGCGGAGCTGGACAAAGTGCCGGACGATTTTCTGGTGCTCGATGGGCAGTTCGCGGTGAAGGAGGAAGGCGGCAATAAATTCCTCGAATTGCCCGGCGCGCCGCTCGACGCCTTCGGCCTGTTATTCGGTCCGACGGAGAAGGAAGGCACCGCGGTGACCGCTCGAATCTTCGCCACCAGCAAGGGCCGCCGCCATCCGACCTTCGCCGTTGGATTGAATGGTCAGGGGACGTCGGCCTACAGATTGCAGGTGTCTCCTGCCAAAAAGGCCCTGGAGCTTTTCAAAGGTGACGAGGTCAAAGCCAGCGTGCCGTATGAATGGCAGTCGGGCGCCTGGACGCGGCTGCGCCTGCAGGCGCGCAAGGTCAAGGACGACGAATGGAAAGTGGAAGGCAAGGCATGGTCGGACAAGGAACCGTCCGCGTGGATGGTTTCCTTTGACGAGAAAGAACAGCCGGTGGCCGGGAAAGCGTCAGTCTGGGGCAGCCCGTACGCCACGACACCCATTCGTTTTGACGATCTGCTGGTCACATCCGCCAACGAAAAGCCGTGACCGGCATCCTGCTTTTTCACCGGCATCCAACGCGGCAAGCATCCGCCTGATCTGCGTCGAAAAGAGATAACCTTCTGGTTGCCTAACGACGAGCGTGGGATTGCACAGGAGTATCGCTAATACTGGCCAGTGTCACACTTTGCAAAGTGTGGAACAAGGCTCACGGAAAGTGAGTTTCGCCCTCTCCCGCGGACCAGCATCCTCGGTCCGTCAATCCCGCGCGGTGTTCAGCGCAAGGCGGACAATCCGGTCAATCAGTTGCGGATAACGAACGTTCGCTTTGAGTGCCGACTGCGCGAAATCCTCGTCTTGTGCCAGTATGGGATTGGGATTGGCCTCGATGAAATAGACCTCGTTGTTCGGCGTGAGGCGCAAATCGAGGCGCGCGTAGCCATCGATGGTCAACAGCCGATAGATGCGCTTGCAGGTCTGCTCGATCCGCTTCACCAGGGCGGGATCAAGTCCTTCCGCGAACCGGTTCTGCAATCCCCAGCGTTGGCGGTACTCCTCGTCCCACTTGGCCCGGTAGGTGGCGATCTTGGGCTCGTCGGGCGGCACTTCCCTGAAGACCAGTTCGCGTATCGGAAAGGCCTGCAACCGATGGTTGCCGAGAATGCTCACATAAAGTTCGCGGCCTTCGATATATTCCTCGGCGATCACGTCGCCGTCGTGCTTCTCGTGAATGAACTGGACGCGCTCCTTGAATTGTTCGTCGGTCTCGACGAACGACGCCTGGGCAATGCCGTAGGACGCCTCCTCCTTCAACGGCTTGACGAGGATGGGCAACTTCAGTGGCCTGGGCCGCGCGATGCGTTTGCCGCGGGCGATGGTTACGAAGTCCGGGGTGTGGATGCGGTGGTAGCCGAGGATTTTTTTCGAGATGCCCTTGTGCTTGCAGAGTGTCAGGCCGGTGGAGCCGCACCCGGTGAAGGGGACACCGTGCATCTCGAGGAACGAAACGATGTTCTGGTCGAAGGCACGGTTGTTCTTGAACTGGTCGGCGAGATTGAAAATGACGTCCGGTTCGAAGCATTGCAATTTCTGCCGCAGCAGATCGAGGTTGTCGAAAATTGCCAGGTGCCCGCTGCGGTAGCCGAGTTCCTCGAGCGCTCCCAGGACGTTCGCTTCCGTCTTCCAATCCTCGGTCTTCAATTCCGCGCTCAGGTCCTGATCGAGCGTGGTGGGTGCGATGGCATCGAACAACGCGAGGATTTTGAGCTTACCTTTCATGCGCCAGCGTTATTTGGTGCGCTTGAACTTGCCGGTGAACAGGTAGTTCATCACCAGGGTGGTAAGGTAGGCCGAGACCTGCAGTTGCTGCGGCGGGTCGTCGGCCCGGAGGTAAAGCTCAAGACGGTCGCAGCGCTCAATCAACCGGACCAGCAGTTTGTTGACGCGATATTTCTTCTCGTTGGTCCATTGGCAGACCGAGTTCATCAACTGCCGGCGATGCTGGCGCAACCAGGCGGAGGCCTTCAACCGGCCGTCGACCTCCGGCCCTGCGGCGAACAGTTCCTTGAGATCGTTGTCGTAGAAGTCGGGATACGAATCCTCGTAAAGTTTCCGTTTCCGCGCGTAGTAAGTCTTGAGCTTGAGGTTGAGACAGTCGTGGTCGGCGAGGCGATAGGCGGGTTGGTGGACTGGCGGTTTTCCCGCGAGCGATCGCATCAGCTCGTCGAGGTATTCCAGCTTCTGCAGCGCCTTCCAGCCCTGGTAACGCTCGCGCCAGTCGAACCCCGGCGTGAGCCAGACCGCGAACGTTTCGGCGAAATCCTCGTCGGGATGACTCTGCGCGTACCAGCCATCGAGATGCACGACGTAAGAACGACTGTACGGGCGGGGCCGGTAGAACTGCGGTGTCTCTTCAGCGGAGGTCAGGCCGAAGGTCCGCTGCCATCTTCTTTTCCGGTAGAGTTGATAGGCGTAGGAATAGGCGTGCGCGGCTTCGTGGCGGATCAGCCGCATGAACCATTCCGGCGTTTCGCCTTCCACCTCGAGAATCATCTTGCGTTCGAGTTTGCGAAGCCGCTCGTGCACGAGAAAAAATGGAATGAAAATCGCCGGGATGCCGACCGGAACAAACCATTCGTCGCCGACGTGGCAGGGAGGGTGAAACACCAGGCCCTTTTGTGAAAGCTCGTCGTAAAGCCGCTGGATGAGGGCCTGGAGTTCGGTGCCCTCCAGTTTCAGGCCAAGCCGGGAGATTTTTTTTTCCAGCAACTGGTCGTCGCTGAGAATGGACCAATCGGCGGCTTCCATGTTTCAAGCATAACACGCGCGCACAGCCGGTCACAAGCCTGACACCACGGTTCGAGCGCGGCTGCGCGTTCCCTGAAAACGCATCGCGGGGGCGGGAGCAGTTCACCTTCACTTCATCCCTGTCAAATGTATAATAGATGCGATCCGAAACTTTTCTAATTCGACGACCGGCAGGCCATCGGGTGCAACAAAATCATCATTATAATAATATCGACGGCCAGACGGTTTTGACCGGGTCATTCAACTTCACGAAGCAGGCGGAAGAAAACAATGCGGAGAATCTGCTCGTCATCGACGATCCGGCATTGACTCATTGACTGCCAAATGCACCGGGAATTGGAAAGCTCACTTTGCGCACAGCAAACCTTACCGGCGCAACGAAACGATTGGACACAGGCGGTGAACGTGCGCGCGCTTGGTTTGCACACTAGTTGGAAGTCTACGCATTGAGTCACCGCCAGTTTATTTTTCTTAGCTTTCCGTTGTTGTCGAATGCCAAGGTGAGATCATCTAATGGACCGCCGCCGCCCATCTTATACAGAGATGTCTCGCCTTTTGGTAGGTAATGAAGAAGGATTTGTCCTTCCGGCGGTAGCTGCTGTTGACTTGTTGGTCTTCCCATCACGGCGATGGCTTCCTGAACAGTCATGCCTATTATCAGAGCCTTTGACTTCTCTTTCCATTCCGCTTCTTTGGCGAGCATTTCTTGACCCCTATCATTTTCGCTCAATTCCCGCCTCATGCGTTCTTTTGGGTCTTCATCCTGATCGAACTTGCTCTCCAGCTTTCCTCCGACATCGAAGGAAAGCATGAGAAGATCGAACGGCAACCGATCCGCGCGCAATCCATTTTTATCCATAGGGGGCACGCCGTCAGGGGAGTAGTAAAGGGCGGCAAAGCTCGTTACGTTCTGGATGGCGTTTGTGGGGACGACCACCGGCGTCCCGCCGGTATTCGTCACTGCAAGCAAAAGCGTTGGTGGTTCGCCCATCACCGCGACGACTTCGTGAACGGTCATACCTTTTTTGAGTCCTTTGAACTTTTCCTTCCATTGCAATTCCTTGGCGAATATCTCTTTATACCTATCCTCTTTCTCTAGCTGTTGCCGCAGTGGGTTCGCAACGGCGTTCGCCTCTTGGACTATCTCAGGTCGCGTAGATCCAACGCCTCCCAGTAGCGCTTGTGTTGTATCTGTCGGTTGAGCCCCTCGTGGAGCCTCTCGTGGTGTTTGCAACTTGGTCTCGTCTTTGTGCGACGTGACCTTCAACGCGATGAGGACTGCGACGAACAGCGCACAAAGGATGATGAACAGCTTTTTCATGGCTGATTGTAGTATTGCCGGGCTTCCTGCAATGTCATCGGAGTCATCGTGGCCCCAGTTCCAATCGTGGCGTTCAGCACTTTCGCTCTGACCGAACTGGCACCCAAAGCCGAAGTTACTTTTACCGTCAAAGTCATGTGCCATTTAGCCAAATTGGACATTACCGCACCATTCCACGTCGGCCAAGTGCGGGCCGCGAATTGTCCAGCCCTGTCTTCCGATGTGAAAGACTTGGTTGGTGTCTTTTATTGGGTCGTAAAGGTCATATTGAGCGTGTACGTCCTGATGCCAGACCCAGCCGGTATTGAAATTCGTGATATTTGGCACTTGGAAAACAATGTCTGCAAGAATGCCGATGTCACCGGCTGAATTTGTGGCGGCTATGCCCGCGAATTGTGTTCCGGCGATGTTGGTGATTTGTAAAAGCCTGCTTGAATTGTAGCCCACGCCATTGGCGCCGTATTTGAGAAGCCCAGGAGTGGGGAAGTCTGGGTCAACGAGACCAGAGGAAAAAAGATACGGGTCATAAGGCGCCTGGTACTTATCATAATACAAACCATATTGATAGTCGTTTAGCGAACTGTCTCTTGGTGTGACATCGTATGTATGCCAGTTCTCTAGAGAAAGGTAAGCAGTGCCATCGGTGTTCACGGGATAACCGCCGACGGTTATGGTCGCATAATTGGTCTGCTGCGGCCCGAGTGATTCGCAATTGGTTGGGGAGGGTTCAATGAATGAATTAATGACTGGGCTCAGCGCGTAAACATACTGGATGCCGTCGTGGTTGGTTGGCGTGAGCCAAAATTTCGACGAGCCTGAATATGACCACCACTTTGGACACGGGTCGCAAGCATCACCATAGCCTGACACGTTTGAATAGTACATGTAAGACCCAGGGGCGAATTCCCCGGAAAGTTCTCCGCTCCAAGCTTGCACATTATTCGTGAATTCATACACCATCGGCGGGTCTTGCCTCCAATCCTCCAGAAAAACGGTGGTGCCGCCGAGATGGTATTCCCAGGTTTCAACCGTGCCCTTCCGCACGCGGTCGGCCCACGACGTTGTAACGGTAATGCGATATGGATCACTGCAGTCCGCATCCCAACTATAATCACTTACATAATGAATGTCTCCTATTTCCGTGTCGATGGTAAGGTTAAAATTCGGCTCGGGCAGCGGAGTGGCCGTTGTCGGGTTGGTTCCTGATTGATACTCCTGCGTATTGTTGATCCCGTCGCCGTCTGGGTCATCCGCTCCGTTATAGGCGAGCGTGCCGAAATACTGCATTTCCCAACTGTCCGGCAGGCCATCGGAATCGGTGTCGCCATAGCAACCATCGGAAAACGAACCGGAAAAAGAATAAGGATAATACGGCGCGCCGTCGGTGGGGGTTTGGACACCACATTTGTATGAGCTGGCGATGGAGAAGTTGCAGTTGACCGCGTAAAGTCCGGTTTGACATTGTTCCAGCCACGAATCTTGAAAGGTGTTTGCCACGCTGCTGACATTGGAATCAATTTCGACCGCCCTCTGCGCCCAGCGGACTTTCAAACCCGTAATCTGGGCGTCGTTATCCACATAATAAACCCAGATCGCCGGATTAGCCGAATACGTGGGCGTACCGGTACTTGCGTAAATTTTTTCTCCGTAAAGGTCATCGTCCTTCGACGTGAATATTGACGGATTACTGGCGGTGCCATTGCAGACGATTCCGCCATACGACAAAGCGTAATTGCCGCTCGCAAATTTCAAAATGCAGTTGGGCTGAAACGTGAGCGGGTCCCCCGTATAGACCGACCAATCGAAAAAATAAGTCACCCCGCTCTCAAATGTATTCGGATAGGAAACACTGATAATGATGTAATCCCAAATAACGCCTCTGGCGTTGTATGGCAGGCTCGCGACCTTAATCGCCTGGTCTCTCTGCTCCTGGCGAGCCACCCTGTTTGCGGGTAACCGTCGCCCTCTTGTTACCCGGTCCTTCAATTCGGGTGCGTGGGCGACCCGTCCGGCTTGGGGCAACGCGGCAAGTTTTGGAGCAATGTCCAGCCAATCAACCGATTCCACCAGCAGATTTCTTTGCTCGTCTTGAACCCAGCGTTTGGCCACCAATACTTGGTTGGTGTCTGAGCCTTGCCTGGCGATCTGTATCTGCGCCGGCGTCGTGGCATCGGAGTTTGTGGAACCATCCCAGACAAATGCCCGTCCCAACGGAAACCACAGATCGGCGAAGTCCAACGTGTCGTCCACGAGGTCAGGCTCGGTCATGGTCTGGCGGAGAGTCGCGTCTGTTTGTCGTTTCAGGATTCTTGTCCGCATCTTCGGAGTTGGCGCGTCAAGGAACTCGGTCACCCATTCCAAGCGAACCGCTTGTGGGTTGACA
>WNFZ01004068.1_pt1 | contig 21713 bp, 19 predicted proteins | sample 5400081 | NCBI WGS metagenome assembly WNFZ01 (sample SAMN13153365, study PRJNA577476) | soil metagenome | isolation source: 80 cm soil or saprolite under grassland replicate 1 | place: USA:California | collected 2016-06-15
TTCGTCGATGGCTCGGCCCGATGGATCAAGATTGAGAAGATGCGCCTTTTTCACAGTTGGGACATCGTCAATAAACAAGGCTATTTTTATCAGGACGAATCGGATTTTCCCGACCGGTTGCGTGCCGCGCTGAGTCAAGCCAGCATGATCCCGCAGCCCTGAGGCGTTGAGGCGTGCTGCGCTCAACCATTCGGGCTTCGAGGTTGACGCGAGAACAGCCACCCCTAAGATGGCGGGCAGACTCCGGTCATTTATGAGCGATAACAATAAGCCCACCGCCATCACTTCCGTTCTCAACGAACATCGCGTGTTCAAACCGCGCAAGGATTTCGCCGAAAAAGCCCGCATCAAATCGCTGACGCAATACCGCAAATTATACAACGAATCGATCCGGGCGCCGGAAAAATTCTGGGCGAAACAGGCAAAGAACGAACTGATCTGGTTCAAGCCGTGGAAACGGGTGCTGCAGTGGCGGGAGCCCTTCGCGAAATGGTTCGTCGGCGGCCGGCTCAACGTCAGTTATAATTGCCTCGACCGATGGCTCGACACGCCCACGGCCAACAAGGCCGCGCTGATCTGGGAGGGTGAACCGGCCACCGACGGCAAGCCGGGCGAAGAGCGCGTGCTGACCTACAAACAATTGCACCGCGAAGTGTGCCGCTTTGCCAATGTGCTCAAACGAAACGGCGTCGGGCAAGGCGACCGCGTCCTCATTTACCTCCCCATGGTGCCGGAGGCGGCCATCGCGATGCTCGCTTGCGCGCGCATCGGCGCCGTTCACTCGGTCGTGTTCGGCGGGTTCAGCGCGCAGTCGGTGGCCGACCGCATCGCTGATTCGCAGGCCAAACTGGTCATCACCGCCGACGGCGGATTCCGGCGCGGCTCGGTGGTGCAGTTGAAGAAAAACGTGGACGAAGCGCTGACGCTCAAAGACGCGCAAGGGAACCTGCTGGCGCAGACGATCGAAAAAGTCATCGTGCTGCGGCGAGCGAACAACGAGGTGCACATCACGGAAGGCCGTGACGTGTGGTGGCATCGCGAGCTGGATTACGTGGACGCGGATTGTCCGGCGGAGAAAGTGGACAGTGAAGCGCCCCTGTTCATTTTATACACGAGCGGCTCGACCGGAAAACCGAAGGGCATACTCCACACGACGGGCGGTTACCTGCTCGGCGCGAAGCTGACGACCAAATATGTCTTTGATATTCAGGAACCGGACATTTACTGGTGCACTGCGGACATCGGTTGGGTCACCGGTCACAGCTATGTGGTTTACGGTCCGCTGGCCAGCGGCACAACCAGTCTGATGTAACCTGGTGGCAGACCGAAACGGGCGCCATCATGATCACGCCGCTGCCCGGGGCGATTCCGACCAAGCCCGGTTCCGCCACGTTGCCGTTCTTTGGAATCCTGCCCCAAGTGGTGGACGACCAGGGCAAGGCGGTTCCGCCGAACGCCGGCGGCAAGCTGGTCATTCGCCGTCCCTGGCCGAGCATGCTGCGCGGCTTGTGGAGGGATCCCCAGCGTTACAAGGATGTTTACTGGCGCGAGATCAAAGGCAGCTATTTCACCGGGGACGGCTGCCGCCGGGACGAAGACGGTTACTTTTGGATCGTCGGCCGCATTGATGACGTGTTGAACGTGGCGGGCCATCGCATCGGCACGGCGGAAGTGGAGAGCGCGCTCGTGAGCAATCAGAAAGTCGCGGAAGCGGCGGTCGTCGGAAGGCCCGATGAGCTGAAAGGCCAGGCGCTGGTCGCGTTTGTGACACTCAAGTCCGGCGTCAAGGCGCATCCCGAACTGCGCGAGGAATTGCGCCAGCACGTCGCCAAGGAAATCGGTTCCGTCGCCAAACCGGACGACATCCGGTTCGCCGATGCCTTGCCCAAGACGCGTTCGGGAAAAATCATGCGCCGGCTGCTCAAACAGATCGCCGCCGGCACCGAGATCAAAGGCGACACCACGACGCTGGAAGACTTCAACGTGCTGGCGCAGCTGAGCCAGGCCGAGGAATAACGCGGAATGACCAATGACCAATGACCAATGACGAAAGAATGACGAAGCCCGAAGCCCAAAAAAGAATTCGTGTCCAATGTGTGCATCCGCGGTTGGACTGCTTTGGTTGCAACTCGGCCACGTTGTGAGGTTTCGGTATTTCGACTTTTTTCGAAGTCATCTCATAAATGGCGAAAGGAGCGCGGCGTTCACGCCGCTTCAGCTTTCACCCGCCGAATACCGCCGATAAATCACCTGGCTTGCCAATGTTGAAGCGGGCTGAAGCCAGCGCTTAAGTGTTAAGAGATGGATTCGTCATTGTGATGGGAAACCTCCGGCTCTGCCGCAGGACTTGCGAAGTTCGACAATTTCGGGAATGGTCCGAGTCGCCGTGTCGAACAGCAAGTCGATTCCCCTCACCCTGACCCTCTCCCACGGGGAGAGGGAACAGCCGGCGTCAGATTCGGTTGTTCGGGAGGTTCGTCGGGCAGACACCGCGCCGGGTGTGCTGAAAGCCAGCGGAGGATTCTCCCTCTCCCCGAGGGAGAGGGCTGGGGTGAGGGGGAAGGTGACGCTCGCTGTGCGAACCGCGTTGGCACTTGCCCGGAAGTCTGCTGATCGCCCGAAGGGCCGCATGGCTTTGAGCTACTCATTCTTTCATGCCTCGGGCTTTGCCGGAGGTCACTGACTCGACATTCGGATTTCGTTATTTGCTGCGCCTACGGTTTGCGCAGCCGATAAAACGTTGGCGCGCTGGTCACGGGGATGGTGGCGGGATTGGTGCCGGCGCTCGGGGCCGCGCCCCAGGAACTGGGAAGCAAGGTGCTGCTTTGTTCCAGCGAAAAACCCGTGGAGGCGGGCGCCCAGGAGATAATCAGGTTGCCACCGGAGAGTTGAATGAACAACGTCGGCGCACTGGTCGTTGACGGCACCGCAAGACCCGGCCAGAAACCGCCCTGTAGAGTGTAGTTCCCGCCGCTCAGAGTGCCTGCGTCGTGCTGGCCGATGGTGCCGCTGAGCGTGTAATTGCCGCCGCTACTCGCGCCCCCGCCGCCGTCAATCGTGAACCAGTCAACGGCGTATGATTGCGCGCGGGCGGTTGGACACGAAAGAAACACCAAACAACACGCTCCAAGCAGCAGAAACACCCCAAAGTTCAAGCTCCCGAACGACGCGCGCGATGAGCGGAGCCTGGTTTGCCCCTTGGAGCTGGAGGTTTCTTTGGGGCTTGGACGTTGCAATTGGGAATTTTTCATTTCGCCCCTCCGTTGTTGGAATTGAGGAACGCTTCGAGCCTGTCGAGCCGTTGTTTTAACTCTGTGATTTCCGTTTGCTTTTGTTTCAATTCTTCCGTCAATTTTTGGTTCAACCCCTGAATCGCCGCCAACGCCACACCGTCGGCATCGACCGCTGCGATGTGGCGGTCGTCCTCGCCCACTTTGAACGCGACGGCGAAATCCTGCGCCACCGGGCCGATGTGCCGGACCGAATCGCTCTGGCTCTTGTAATTCCAGGTTTGAATCGGCAACTGCACGAGGCGTTCGAGCAACTGACGCGGATTGACTCGAGCGAAATTGGTTTTTGCATTGCGATCACTCAACGACGACCACGAGCCGCTGCCCGCCGGCAAATTGACGCCGGCGACCGGCACGCCGTTGCTGTCCACGGCGGACACAAAACGCACCCCGCCGGTGGCCCGCGCGGCGAATTCGTTGGTCGTTGTGGAGAGAAACGGAAGAGGGATCGTGAGGTCCAGACCGTGGATGTTAGTCGTAGTAAGCAAGCAGTCGGCCCACACGAAGGAATTTGAATGGACTGCATGTGCGCCGGCGCCGCTCGCCATAGAATAGTGACCAAACGCGTTGTTTCGCCAGCCCCCTGGCACCGTTGAGTACATGCCGCCCGCCTGGTTGGACCCCCCTCCAATCGCGGCTCCGACGGCGTTGGTCCCAATTACGTTGCCGTCGCCGCCGGCGATGATTGCGGCTGCAGCGTTGTTCAGAATCCAGTTGGACGCACCGCCTCCGATGGTCGCGTGGAATGCGTTTGTCTGTATGGTATTGCTTCCACCGCCCGAGATGGTCGAGACGTATGCCGAGTCTTCGACGGAGTTCGATCCTCCGCCCGAGACGGTGGAATAAGTCGCGTTCGTGGCGATCGCATTTCCTTGTCCACCGCCAACGGTTGAGTTTGACGCACTCACCCCGATAGTATTTTGCAGGCCACCGCCGATTGAAGCGAATTGGGCATTGGTCTGAATCACGTTTAATATGCCCCCGCCAATAGTCGCATAGCCGGCGCCGGTCTGGATCGTGTTGCTGTCGCCGCCAACGATGGTCGAGCCAGACGCGTTGGTTTGGATCGTGTTTCTATAGCCCCCGCCGATAGTTGTGTAGTGGGCGTCACTCAGGATTGTGTTTTGATAGCCACCGCCGATGATTGAGTTGAAGGCGTTAGTTTGGATTGCGTTTTGGTAACCGCCGCCAATCGTTGATTGGAAGGCATAGGTTTGAATCGTGTTTTCGGAACCGCCGCCAATTGTTGAATGAAAGGCGCTGTCCTCAATCGTATTGAAGTAGCCGCCACCAATTGTTGAGGCGCCGCCGCCCACCTGGATTGTATTTCGAGCACCCCCACTGATAGTGCCAACGTCGGCCCCCACGCGGTTGGTGTAGCTGAAGCCAAAGTAATTCGTCGCACCGCCACCGGCGATGGTCGCGCCCACGACACCGGAGTCCACTGCGTTGTTCGGCGAGCCACCAATGACGTTCGGCGCGCCGTTAGTATTTGGCTCAAGCCGGAATGCTCGCTGACCGTTCACCTTAATCTCCAACGGCTGATTGTCCGTCGTGCCCACAAAGTCCGCGCCCGCCGTCGTGCCGGCGTTCCCATTCAACGTCCACGCAGCGGCGACGGTCGCGGCGTTCGTCCAAACCAAAGTCGTGCCGTTGTAAGCCAACACCTGCCCATTCGCCGGTGCGCCCGGTGTATTCAACTGCGCGGGAGAAACCGCGCTCGCAGCGACGCCGCTCGCCGTTGTCGCGGTTGTCGCCAGCGCGGCGTTGGCGGAGAACAGCGCGTTGGGCGCCGGTGTCAACGGCTGGCGCGGGGTCAGGAAAGTGAAGCTGCCGCCATTCCCAGCAGGCCGCACACCGACCTCCAACCAATAGAGCGTCCCATTGAACACATTCGTTCCGAAGTCGAATCCCGTGGTAAAGAGGCCGTTGGTCACGCCCACGTTTGGACTGACCATGACGACCGGTACCTGGCTGCCGCCCTCGGCGGCATCGAAGAGCAGGAACTGGAAATCGTAATTGCCGTTGGCCGGATTTCCGCCGTCATTCAGCCGGCCCTGGTAAGTGATCCCCGTGCCGAAAGGGGCGGACTGCGCAGCAGACAGCAGCAGGATGAATAGCGTGACGGATAGAAGAATGGGCTTTTTCATGGTTTCCTTAACGGTTCAAATTTGCGCCGCAATACCATCGCAACCTCGCGGGATGTTTAGCAAAGCAGGCCGGGGCGGACAAGAATAGTTTTACAAAAATCCCCAACCAAGGAGCGCCGAACTCAAGTTCGACGCGATCGTCGTCTCTTCGCAACGCGACACGCCGAACCGGAGTTCGGGGCTCCGTTCATTCGGGTCGATTCGCGCAATTCACGGACGCTTCTTGTCCGTTCGTTGACACTCGCCGGTCCGCAGTCTAGCCTCCGCCCGATGTCCAAGTTGCCGTTCGAGTTGTTTCTCGCCGTGCGTTACCTGCGCCCGAAACGGACGTTCGTTTCAATCATCACCTTGATCTCCATCGTCGGCGTCATGTTGGGCGTGGCGGTGTTGATCGTCGTCATCAGCGTGATGAGCGGTTTCGACCGCCAGATGCGGGACAAAATTCTCGGGTTCAACGCGCACTTGCGAGTCCAACGCGAGGGACTGACGAGCGACTATCAGGCGATCATGAAGATCGTTGGGTCGAACGCGATGGTTAAAGCGGCCACTCCATTCGTCGTCGGACGGGTGATGATCATGACTCAGCCCGAGACGGGCAATTCGCTGGTGGAGGCCCCCTATTTGCGCGGCATCGTGCCGCGCCTGGAAAGGAACGTAAGCGCGCTGCTGTCGAGTGTGACAGCCGGGACGAACGATGTTTCCGGCAGGGGATTGCTGGTCGGCAACCGGCTGGCTCGGCGTCTGCGCCTGAGCGTGGGAGACCACCTGGCGGTCTATTCGCCCCAGGCATTTGAAGAGTGGGACCGGGAGCGAAAAAAAGGCAGCGAAGAAGCGCCGCTGGCAGCCGACTACGCGGTGCGGGGAATTTTTGAAGTCGGTTACTATGAGTTTGACGATCAGTTCGTCATCAGCTCGCTGGCCAACGCGCAGGATATCTACGGGTTGGAGGATCGGGTGCACGGGTTGCTGGTGATGTTGCGCGATCCGGAGAAGGCCTTTGAAGTGAAACGACAACTGGAGGAAGAGCTGGGGCCGGAGTGGGAACTGACGACCTGGATGGAGGACAATTCGGGCATTCTCGACGCCTTGCTGGTGGAGAAGAACGTGATGTATTACCTGCTGTTTTTCATCGTGCTGGTCGCGGCGTTCGGCATCACCAGCGCGCTCATCACGTTCGTGGTGCAGAAGACGCGCGAGATCGGAATGCTCAAGGCGCTCGGCGGCACGAGCGGGCAGGTGATGTGGCTTTTCCTGAGCCAAAGCCTGATGGTCGGTGTGCTCGGTGTCGTCGCGGGCTACGGCCTCGGCATGCTGGCGGTGACGTATCGCAACGAGTTTTTGCATTTCATGCGGCGCGTGACCGGCTTCGAGCTGTTTCCGGCTTCCATCTACAATTTCACCGAACTGCCGGCGCTCATCGTGCCGCGCGACATCATCGTCATTTGCGGGGGATCGCTGCTGATCTGTCTGCTGGCGGGCCTGTTGCCGGCGTGGAACGCGGGCCGGCTGAAACCGGTGGAGGCGTTGCGGTATGAATGAGGGGAGCGGGGCGGGCGGCGAGGGCAGGGCAGGAACGATGCGATCTCAGGCGGACGGCGCCCTGTTGACCGCGCGGGAGATCGGCAAAACGTATTTCCTGGTCAAGCGCTCGCTCGAAGTGTTGCGCGGGGTGAACCTGGTTGTCGCGCGCGGCGATTTTCTGGCCGTGCGCGGCGCGTCGGGCGCGGGCAAAAGCACGCTGCTCCATCTGTTGGGCGGATTGGACGCGCCCACCACGGGTGAAATCTGGTTCGACGGAAGGAATCTGGCGGCGCTTTCGGGTCTGGAACTGGCGCGGTTTCGCAATCGCAAAGTCGGCTTCGTTTTTCAAGCGTACCATCTGTTGCCGGAACTGAGCGCGCTGGAGAACGTTTGTCTGCCCGCCCGCATGGCGCGGATGGACGGGGCGCGGGCCGAAACGCGCGGACGCGAGTTGTTGCAGCGCGTCGGCCTGGCGGAACGAATGGACCATCGGCCTTACGAGCTTTCCGGGGGAGAGCAACAGCGGGTGGCCATCGCGCGCTCGCTGATCAACGAGCCGGCTTTGATCCTGGCGGACGAGCCGACGGGCAACCTGGATTCGCACAGCGGCGAGGACATCATCGAACTGCTCTGCGCCTTGCGCGCCGAACGACAGGCAACCCTGATCATCGCGACGCACGACGCCCGGGTGGCCGGGCGCGCCCCGCGGGTCATCGAACTCGCCGACGGACGGGTGAATACGGGTACGGAGTGATGGGGTGATGGAGAAATGGGGAAGTGGGGAGACGGGATAATGGGGTGATGGGAACACCGGAGCCTCGCGCTCAATACCCAATACCCCAATACCCCATCATCCCAATACCCCACCCTGACCCTGAGGCTCCAATGCCCATCCCCCATTTCTTCTGTTGCGCCCTGCCGGCGGCTTCCCTTAGTCTGGCGTGGTTTTTCACGGCATGAAAATTTACATTGACGGGAAGTATTACGACGAGGCCAACGCAAAAATCTCGGTGTTTGACCACGGGCTGCTTTACGGCGACGGCATATTTGAAGGCATTCGCGCTTATCACGGCCGCGTTTTCAGACTGAAGGAGCATATCGATCGGTTGTTCTGTTCCGCCAAGGCGATTCTGCTGGACGTGCCGATGCCGCACGAGGAGATCGTGCGGGCGGTGGTTGAGACCTGCCGTCACAACAATATTCGCGACGGTTATATTCGATTGCTGGTGACGCGCGGCGCGGGCACGCTCGGGTTGAATCCGAACCGCTGCTTCTGGCCAAGATCGAGGCCAACAACGCCGGCTGCGAAGAGGCCGTCCTGTTGAACGCCGAGGGCTACGTGGCGGAGTGCACGGGCGACAACCTTTTCATCGTCAAACGCGGGCAGTTGTTGACGCCGCCGCTGTCGGCGGGCGCCCTTTACGGCATCACGCGCGGCGTGGTGATCGACCTCGCGAGCGCGGAGGGGCTGGCGGTCGCCGAGCCGAACCTCACGCGTTACGATTTGTTCAATGCGGACGAATGTTTCCTGACCGGCACGGGGGCGGAATTGATCCCGATCGTGAAGATCGACGCGCGGGTCATCGGCACGGGCAAGCCGGGACCCTTGACCCGCAAACTGGTGGACAAATACCGCGCCTTGACGAAGACTTCGGGTGAGCCGATATACGAGTAGCACTATGCTTTGCGACATCTGCAAACAGAACGTGGCCACGGTGCACCTGACCCAGATGGTGGAAGGGAAAACCAAGAAGGTGGACCTGTGCGAGGCCTGTTCGAAGGAGAAAGGCGTGGACGACCCGACCGGCTTTTCGCTGGCCGATCTGTTGCTCGGCCTGGGCGCGGCGCAGGAAATGGCGCAGGCCGCCGCCGGCTCGGATCTCAAATGTCCCGCCTGCGGTTTCACTCAAGCCGACTTCAAGAAGTCCGGCCGGCTGGGTTGCGCCGAATGTTACCGGACGTTTGCCGAGGGCCTGGAAGGGCTGCTCAAGTCCATGCACAAAGGGATCAAACACGCCGGCAAAGTCCCGCAGCAGTTGCAGCAACACAAGGATTACGTCGAAAAACTCAACCGATTACAAAAGCAGTTGGAAAAGGCCGTCAGCGACGAAGATTTCGAGCAGGCGGCCGTCCTGCGCGACGAAATCAAGCAGACCCGTGAAAAGTTCGACATTCCGACTGCGGGTTGAACCGTGAAAAACATCAACGAATTCCTGGCGCCGCCCTCGCAATCGTGCAAGCGCGAAGGGCCGCATGACCGCATCGTTTTGTCCAGCCGCGTCCGGTTGGCGCGTAACCTGAAGGGTTTTCCGTTTCCCGGCTGGGCGAAAAAGGCCGACCGCGTGAAAGCTCTCGAGGTGGTTCGCCCGGCGGTGGAAAGTCTGCCGCAAATGGCCGGCGCGTTTTCCGAGTCGATGGACAATCTCAGCGCGATGGACAAACAAATCCTGGTCGAGCGCCATTTGATCAGCCGCGAACACGCGGCCAAAGGGGTCGGCAGCGGATTGGTTCTCAACAAAGAGGAGACCCTCTGCGTGATGCTGAACGAGGAAGACCACCTGCGCATGCAGGCGTTGCGTCCGGGTTTGCAATTGCGCTCCGCCTGGCTGGCGATTGACCAGGTGGACAGCGCGCTGGAACGGCGGCTGGACTATGCCTTTTCGAACGACCTTGGCTATTTGACCGCGTGCCCCACCAATATCGGCACCGGCATCCGCGTCAGCGCGATGCTGCATTTGCCGGCGCTGGTTTTGTCCGAACAGATCAACCAGATCATTCAAGCGGTCAACAAACTCGGCCTGGCCGTGCGCGGTCTCTACGGCGAAGGGACCGAGGCGCTGGGCAACGTTTTCCAGGTCTCCAACCAGATGACCCTTGGAGAGGCCGAGACGGACATCGTGGAGCGGCTCAACAAGGTGCTGACCCAGCTCATCGAGCACGAGGAAAACGCGCGGGGAACGCTGCTGGAAAAGAAGCCGAAAATGGTCTTTAACCACATCGGTCGCGCCTACGGCATCCTGGCCAATGCCCACAGCATTTCCTCCAAGGAAACGATGAACCTGCTTTCGTTGATGCGGCTGGGGATTGATCTTGGGATGTTTGCCGGCGTTGAACGGTCGCTGGTGGACGAGTTGTTCATTGTGACTCAGCCGGCCCATTTACAGAAGCAGCTCTCGGAAAAACTCTCCGCGGAAGAGCGGGATCTGCTCCGGGCGGACATGATGCGGGAACGGTTGCGCCACGTCAGCCGGCCGGTCCCGTTGCCGCGACCGGAAGGCAGCAAGCCGGACAAGCCGTCCGCTTCCTAGACATTTCCCAGCCCTGGCGGGTGGGCGGCCGCCTCCGGAACCGTTGCGGTGGTTGAGGTTGAATTCCTTCGGTTTCGAAATTTTCCGTGCATTTTTTTGAAAAGTTGCTTAGATGCACCTGATTCTGCGATACGATGTTCGAAACAGGCATGGAATATGCGCAGTTTCGTTTTGCAACCGTGCGACAAGTCAGTCGCCCGGCGAGAGCGGGGCACTGGACAAATTCAGCCGCCCAACGCATGTTGAGCCACGAGAACTATGAGCGATGAAGCCATGAATAATTTTACGCCCCGGGCCCAGCAGGTGCTGGCTTTGGCGCGCAAAGAGGCCGACCGGTTTAATCACAATTTTGTCGGCACCGAGCATCTCCTGCTCGGCTTGATCAAGTTGGGACAGGGCGTTGCCGTCAATGTGCTGCAAAAGATGGGGCTCGACCTGGAAACCGTGCGGATGGAGGTCGAAAAGCAGGTGGGCACCGGTCCCGACCAGAAGATGATCGGCAACATCCCCTACACGCCGCGGGTGAAAAAAGTCCTGGCCCTCGCGGCGAAAGAGGCCAAAGCCTTGAATCACACGTACGTCGGCACCGAGCATATTCTGCTGGGCCTGCTGCGGGAAGGCGACGGCGTGGCCGCGCGCGTGCTCAAGAATCTTGATGTTGATATCGAACAGACGCGCCAGGAGATTTTGAAGGAACTCGATCCCAACTTCCAGGCCTCCGAAGATGCGCCCCCGGGTGAAGGCGTGGAGAAAGCGCCGGCGGAGAAGAAAGGCGAAGTCAAGACGCCCGCGCTCAAAGCGTTCGGCCGCGATCTGACGGAGATCGCCCGCAAAGGCGAGATGGACCCGGTCATCGGGCGGAAAAACGAAATCGAACGGGTGATTCAAATCCTTTGCCGCCGCACCAAGAACAACCCGGTTTTGCTCGGGGAAGCCGGCGTGGGCAAGACGGCCATCGTGGAAGGTCTGGCCCAGGAAATTGCCCGGGGCAATGTGCCCGAACTGTTGCGCGACAAACGCGTCATTACCCTGGACCTCGCGCTGATGGTCGCCGGCACCAAGTACCGCGGACAATTCGAGGAACGCATCAAGGCGGTCATGGATGAAATCCGTCGGGCCAAAAACATCATACTGTTCATCGACGAACTGCACACGATCGTGGGCGCCGGCTCGGCCGAAGGCACGATGGACGCCTCGAACATCATCAAGCCCGCTTTGAGCCGCGGCGAGATGCAGTGCATCGGCGCCACCACGCTGAACGAATATCGCAAATACATCGAGAAGGACGCGGCGCTCGAACGCCGGTTCCAGTCGGTCAAAGTGGAAGCGCCTTCGATCGATGAAGCCATCCTCATTCTGAAAGGACTCCGCCCGAAATACGAGGAGCATCACAAGATCGATCTGACCGACCAGGCCCTGGAGATGGCGGTCCGGCTGTCCGACCGCTACATCACCGGTCGTTTCCTGCCGGACAAGGCCATCGACGTCATGGATGAGGCCGGCTCGCGCGCGCGCATTGGCGCGATGACCCGTCCGCCGGACGTGAAGCAACTCGAAGTGGAAATTGAAGAGATCAAGACGCGCAAGGAACGGGCGATCAAAGAGCAGGATTTTGAAGGCGCCGCGGCGATGCGCGACAAGGAAAAGCAGGCCAAGGAAAAGCTGGAGGCGGTGTTGAGCGCCTGGAAGGCCAATCGCGAAGAGAAACGCGTGAAAGTGGACGAAGACGACATCATGCACGTCGTCGCCAAATGGACCGGCATCCCGCTGAAGCGGATGGAGCAGGGCGAAGCGCAGAAGCTTCTGGCGATGGAAGAAGAGTTGTCGCGCGTGGTGGTCGGCCAGCGCGAGGCGGTGACGGCCTTGTGCAAGGCCTTGCGCCGGTCGCGGGCCGATTTGAAAGATCCCAAGCGTCCCATCGGCACCTTCGCTTTGCTGGGGCCGACCGGTGTCGGCAAAACGCTGCTGGCCAAATCCATGGCCGAACACATGTTCGGCGACGCCAAGTCGCTCATTCAGCTCGACATGAGCGAATACATGGAGAAGTTCACCGTGTCGCGGCTGGTGGGATCGCCGCCGGGCTATGTGGGTTACGAAGAAGGCGGACAGTTGACCGAGCAGGTGCGCCGCAAACCGTATTCGGTGATCCTGTTTGATGAAGTCGAAAAAGCGCATCCCGACGTCATGAACATGCTGTTGCAGATTCTGGAAGAGGGCAAGTTGACCGACAGCGTGGGTCGCACCGTGGATTTCCGGAACACAATTGTCCTGCTGACCTCCAACGTGGGGGCGGAGACCATTCGCAAACAGACGACCATCGGTTTTACCGCCGCCAGCGAGGAGGCCAGCTACGAGAAGATGAAGGAGAAAATCCTGGACGATGCCAAGAAAGCATTTCGGCCCGAATTCCTCAATCGCCTCGATGATGTGATTGTCTTCCGCGCGCTCAACAAGCCGGACCTGATCCAGATTCTGGACCTCGAAGTGAAGAAGGTCATGGAACGATTGAAACGGAAAAACATCCAGCTTCAGCTCGATGAGAAGGCGAAAGACTTCCTGGTGGAAAAAGGTTACGACCCGATCTACGGCGCGCGTCCCATGCGCCGCGCGGTCGAGCGCTATCTCGAGGATCCGCTGGCCGAGGAAATCCTCAAGGGCCATCTGCACGAAAACGAGCCGATCCAGGTCATGGTCGAAGGCGACAAACTGGTCTTCAAACAGACCGCCGCCGCGCAAGGGGCGCTTTCAAGTTGATCTATCTTTTGCGCGAAAATCCGTTGCCCGCCAATCTCGGCCCAGGATTTGTCCGAAGCACATTTGGAGCGCGCCGCCGTTGCGAGGTAAGGAAGATCACCGTCTCAACCCGTAGTGGGTAAGGGAGTGGCGTTGCCGCCACTCCCTCCCCGTTGTCGCGATAGGGTCCATTCCCTATATTTGCCGGCGTGTCGGTTTCCGACTCCGGGCGACCCCCGCTGGCGACGCTTATCCCGCGTCGGCAGCTCCGATTTTGGACAGAGTGAACCGCCCCGTGGGAGTTCGTCCGCCGTTCTTTGACATGGCTTGGCCTGAGCCGTTCTCATGTCCAGCAAAAGCTCTCCAGTCTCATCAGCCCGAGTCGCGCAAACTGCTCCAGGCGCATCCGGCGGTTGTAATGGTAGCTGAAATGCTTGTATTTCATGCAGCGCAAGCGCCGCCGAATCCAAGAGTCCAGTTCCCGAAACCGCCACCGGCTAGTGGACCAGCGCGGAGCGAAGTAGTTGGCTGTGCCTTGAATAACTCGGTTGAGTTTCTCGATAAGTTGCGCGTCCAGGTTGTGCGAGCGGCGAGTCAATTCCCGCACCTTGTCTTTGAACTTGTCCTGGGACTTGGGACGCATACGTTTGGACCGGCTCGAAATCACAAACCCCAGGAAGGAGTAACCCTTGCCGTAGGTCGTGATACGAGTTTTCTCGGTGCTCAACTGGAGTCCGAGTTGGTTGAGGATATGCGTGACCTGAGTCTTAGCCTCCTCAGCTTGGGCTTGGGATTGGCAGAGCACCACAAAGTCATCGGCGTAGCGCACGAAGCGGTAGCCGAGCTTGTGGAGTTGCCAATCCAGATGGTTGAGGACGATGTTGGCCAACAATGGGCTGGCGACGCCCCCCTGGGGCGTGCCGACCGTGGTGGGCTTGAACACGCCGTTTTCCATCACGCCTGCGCGAAGGAATTTCTCGACGAGGTTGAGGATGTTGCCGTCGGCGACCTGAGCCGCGACTGCTTCCTTGATAAGCGAATGGGGCAGGTTATCAAAACAGCCGACGATGTCAGCATCGAGAACAACTCGATAGCCTTTATCGTGATGTTTCATGGCCAGCACCAAGGCCTGATGGCAGTTGCGTCCTGGACGGAAGCCAAAGGACGCCTCGTGAAACAGCGGCTCGAAGATCGGGTGTAGCAAGCGGCGTAAGACCTCTTGAGCAACCCGGTCGCGGACCGCGGGGATACCGAGCGGGCGAAATTTCCCCCCGCCTTTATCGAGGAAGTGGCGACGTAAAGGGAGTGGCTCGAAAGAGCCGCTCTTGAGGTCGCGTTCCAGGGCGAGGAGATTGTCGGCAAGGTTGGCCTCAAACATTTTGATGCTGACTTTGTCGATGCCCGCTGCGCCGCGATTGCGTTTCACCGCTTTGAAGGCGGCGTGCAAAAGCGGCTGGGTGATCCTCCCAGTGAGGGAGTGAGCTTTTATTTTGGCGATGGGAAACAAGGCCATGTTGATTTCTCCTAACGTGAACGAACCGCCGCCTGTCCCGACTGGGGTTGTTGGGGACTGTTGCTTAGCAAACCGCCCAGTTGACGGGAGGAGGTCCCGCCGCGCCATTTGGTGGCGGCATTGGTCGGGCTAACTGGTCCCATGAACCCGAGTGGTCCATGCGGCACTCTGAGGTTTTGCCTTTCAGAGCACGCGCCTTTGGCAAGCCATCGGCGTGCGCCTCTACTCTGGCGCTGCTGATATCCCTTAAGACGGGGCCGGGGAAAAGCCGTTCCCGTCTCCGACGCATAGCCCCGGCCTTTCGTGTGGGACTTATAGCCGAGGCTTACCCGTCCATTGAGGACAAGACGCCGTGGGACTTCATCGGTGAAACGAGCGTGCTGTGTGCGAGGCGTGGTCGCAGGTAACACGAGAGCCATAGGCGCGCCGCTAACCGCATGTGCGGCGTCCCGACCTGTCGCAAAAGAGGCCGACAGGACAAACTTCGCCAGAAAGGGGGAAGCTCGTTCATGACTCTGGCCCAAGGGCGGCCCCATCTCGCCGGGGAGGCTGGCCACTTCGTGACCCCGCATTACTGCGCGGCCCTGGCTGCGTTCCCGATGGGAGAAGCCCATCGGTTTAGCCTCCGCCTTCTGACCCAGCGCGGACTGAATCAGGCGAAGATGTAGATTTAGCATATCCATTGCCAATCTCATGTTCACTGAGCACGTTCGTTCTTCGACTCGCGCCCCTCTCCCCCCTCGGTATCCTTTTAGCGTTCCTGACAGCCTTGTAGTGCGCACGTGTAGTCCATCCAGCGGACTCCTCCGCAGCAGGTCTTGCTCAATGGGGCTGAAGTTTTGCCGGCCGGGCGCCTGCGCTCCCGCTGACGTTACAGGATAGGACTGGCCAAGCGGTCCGGCGATTGCTAAAAGACCAGCCAGATGATTGGTTTCGCGGGTAATCGGGCCCTCGGCTGGCTGGAAGGATTGGGACGGATCGCCTTGCTCGGCGTGGAAGTGGTGTGTTCGCTGTTTTCACAACGAGTGAATTGGCGCAACCTGACCTATCAACTCTATTTCATCGGCGTTAAATCACAGTCCGTCGTGCTGGTGACCGGCGCCTTCACCGGCATGGTATTGTGCGCCCAGACCTACTTTCAGTTTCACAAGGTGAAAATGGATACCGCAACCCTGGCCGTGGTGAGCGTCGCGATGGGCAGCGAACTGGGCCCGGTGCTGACGGCATTGATGGTCGCCGGACGCGTGGGCGCGGCGATGGCCGCCGAACTGGGGACAATGCGGGTGACGGAACAGATCGATGCGTTGCGTACTCTGGCCACTCATCCGGTGGATTATCTGGTTGTCCCGCGTCTGCTGGCGACGGTCACTGCGCTGCCGTTGCTGACCGCGGAATCCATTGCCGTGGGGATCCTGGCCGCCTATGCGGTGGGGACCACCTTGTTGGGCATCGACCACGCTTACGCCTGGCACAACATGCTGAAGTACACCCAGCCGCAGCATGTCCTGATGGGCGTCATCAAGGCGGTTGTCTTTGCCGCGGTGCTGGCGCTGATAAGCTGCTACAAGGGGATGCACTGCCGGGAAGGAGCAGAAGGCGTCGGCCGGGCCACGACCGAGGCGGTTGTTTACTCTTCCATCACGATCCTGATCAGCAATTTTTTTCTGACTCTGTTTTTGACCCGTCTGCTGGGAGCGTGATGATTGAAGTGCGGCAACTGAAAAAAAGTTTCGGATCGCAACGCGTGTTGGAAGGTGTTGATCTGCGGGTCCAAAAGGGCGAATCGGTGGTGATCATTGGCCGGAGCGGCGGCGGCAAGAGCATTTTGTTGAAGCACCTGATCGGATTGCTCAGCCCCGAAGAGGGCGACGTGCTCATCGAGGGGGAAAGCATCGCGCGGATGAGCGAGCGGCCGTTGCTGGGCGTGCGGCGTAAATTCGGAATGTTGTTCCAAGGCGCGGCCCTGTTTGATTCGTTGACGGTCGCGGAGAATGTCGGGTTCGCGTTGCGGCGGGAAGGGAAATTAACGGAAAATGAAATTGCCGGCAAAGTGGGTGAAACATTGGAAATGGTGGACCTGGGCGGCACGCAGGACAAAAAACCCGCCGAATTGTCCGGCGGCATGCGCAAACGGGTCGGCCTGGCGCGCGCGATCATCTATCAGCCGCAAATCGTGCTCTACGATGAACCGACGACCGGGCTGGACCCCATCGTGGCGGACAGCATCGACCAGCTCATCGTGCGGATCCGGGAACGGTTGGCGGTGACCACCGTGGCCGTGACGCACGACATGCGCAGCGCGCGACGGATCGGCCAGCGCATCCTGATGCTGCATCAGGGACGCATTCATTTCAGCGGCACGCCGGACGAAATCTTTCAGTCGAAAGACCCGGTCGTCTATCGTTTTGTGAACGGCATTTCCGATCCAAAGGAATCGAATTTTTGATATGAGCCAGAAACGATTGGAATGGAAAGTCGGCGCGTTCGTCGTCGTCTGCCTGGTGTTGCTCGGCGTGCTGGTGCTGAATTTCAGCAAAGGGCTGACGATCTTCACGTCCACTTACGTGCTGCGCCTCAGGACCACCAACGTCGGCGGCATCAAGCGGGAGGCCGCCGTTTTGATGGCCGGCGTCCCGGTCGGCAACGTGACCGGCGCCGAGTTGTCGCCGGCCGGCACGAACGTGACCGTGTTTTTGAAAATCCTGAAGCGCTACCGGATTCATCGCGACGCCGTGTTTACCATCGACGCGCTGGGTTTCCTGGGCGATCAATACGTGGCCATCATCCCCGGACGCAACGAGGCGCCGGTGTTGAATGACGGCGACGAAGTTGTCTGTCGCGAACCGTTCAATCTGCAGGAAGTGGCCCGCTCGGCGCTCGGGTTCATTCAGCGGATCGACGACACGGCGAAGAAACTGGACGGCGCGCTGACCCGCGTGGAACTGCACGTCTTGAACGAGGAAACGCTGACCAACCTGTCCGCGGCCATCACGAACTTTCGCCAGGTCTCCGAGCGCGCGCGAGAGACGGTGGACAATATCGGCAGGGTGGTCCAGTCCAACACGTCCCCGGTGAGCGCGACCACCAGCAATCTGGCCGTGTTTTCACAACAACTCAATGACCTGGCCGCGAATCTCCAACAGGTGTTGACGACCAACCGGTCGGATTTGGCCGCGGCCGTAAAAAACATTGAATCATCCAGCGAGATGATGAAGAGTCTGTTGTCGGATCTTCAGGCGGGCAAGGGCCTGGCCGGCAGTTTGATGAAGAACGAGGAACTGTCGTCCGGAGTGTCGCAGTTGGTCAGCAACCTGACCGTGCTGAGCAGCAACCTGAACCGCCACGGTTTGTTGTGGAAACCAAAGAAAACTGAGACAAGACCGCCGTCGCCGCTGTATCCCGGCCGCGACCCGCGGCGATGAGAGTATGGCCGTTTGGGTATTGCGCATTTTGTTTCTGGTGCTGTCCACGCTGGGCGGCTACGCGGTCAGCCAGGTGCGCCCGGAATTGATCAATGACGGTTCCTGGGGCGCGCTGGTCGGTTTTGGGTTTGGCGGCCTGCTGGTCGCCATTGACGAACTGATCAAGGGCTTTTCCCTGCGCGCTTTTTCGGCCGCCTCGTTCGGGCTGCTGCTCGGCTCGTTGATCGCGCTGTTGGTGGACAAATCCGGTTTGTTCGTTTATGCGGACGACAAGCCGGTCCGCTGGCTCATCCGCCTTTGTATCTTTCTCGGCTTCGGTTATATCGGCATGATCCTGGCCATGCGGAGCAACAAAGAGGATTTTTACCTGATTATTCCCTTCGTCCGCTTCGCTTCGCAGAGCAAGCCCGAGAACCTCCTCCTGCTCGACACCAGCGTCATCATTGATGGTCGCATCGCCGATCTGATCGAGGGAAGTTTTCTGGAAGGAACCATCGTGGTGCCCCGCTTTGTCTTGAGAGAACTCCAGTTCATCGCGGATGCCAGCGACCCGATCCGCCGCGCCCGCGGTCGGCGGGGTCTGGAAACGCTCAGCCGCGTTCAGCGGATCAGCCGCAACGAAGTTAAAATTCACGAAGCCGATTTCCCGGAAGACAACGAAGTGGACGCCAAGTTGATCAAACTGGCGCGCGCTCTGGGGGCCAAACTGTTCACCAACGACTACAACCTCGGCAAAATTGCCGAACTGCAGTCCGTTCCCCACGTCAATATCCATGAACTGGCCAGGGCGCTGAAACCGGCGATTCTCCCGGGCGAATCTTTCAGCCTGAAGATTGTCCGCGAAGGGAAGGACAAAGGCCAGGGCGTCGGTTATCTCAACGACGGCACGATGGTGGTGGTGAACAACGCCCACAGTTTCATTGGCCAACAGATAGAAATTCAGGTCCAGAGCCTGGTGCAAACCGGCGCGGGCGTTCTGGTCTTTGCCGACGTTAAAACACCGGTCGCCGCTTGATCTGACGACCCGCCCGCCTCACCGACACTCGCATGCAACTCGTGACCGTCTTCCGCAGTTTCAGCCCGGCAGAAGCGCAACTGATTCGCTCGCGCCTCGACGCGGCCAACATCCCCGCCGAAGTCATGAATGAACTGGCCGCGCTGAGCATGGATGGCTATTCGATGGCCACCGGCGGCATCCTGGTGCAGGTTCCCGACGACTTTGCCGCGGAAGCCAGGGCGTTGATCGAGTCGGCCAACGCGTCTCCCGATGAGCCCCCGACGGAATAAGGCCCTGCTTGCGCTGCAACGCCAATTGCCCGCCGGCGAATTGCGGTTCGACAGCGAGACGCTCCGGAGTCATTCGGGCGATAAATGGTTTGCCACCGTTCTGCCGGACGCCGTGGCCTTGCCGCGCAGCACGCATTCGGTCGCGACCATCCTCCGTTTCGCTCAGCGGCACAACCTCCCGGTGACGGCGCGCGGCGCGGGCCACGGTTATGTGGGTGGCTGCGTGCCGTCACGCGGCGGCATCGCGCTCTCGCTGATCCGGATGAACCGCATCAAGGAAATCAATGCCCTGGATTTTGTTGCGGTCGCGCAGGCGGGGGTCATCACGCAGCAGCTCCAGAACGCTGTCGAGCGACAAGGCCTTTACTATCCGCCCGACCCGGCCAGCCGCGCCGATTGCAGCGTCGGCGGCAACATCGCCACCAACGCCGGCGGTCCGCGCTGCCTGAAATACGGCGTGACCCGCGACTACGTGCTCGGCGTTGAAGTGGTGCTGGCCGACGGTTCGGTGGTCCGCCTCGGCAGCCGCACCCATAAAAACAAGACCGGGTTCGATCTGGCGCGTTTGTTCGTGGGTTCGGAGGGGCTGCTTGGCGTCGTCACCGAAGCAACGTTGAAGCTGCTGCCGCTCCCGCCGTTTCGCGCGTGTCTGGGCGTCGGATTTGGTTCGATGAAAGACGCCGCGCGGGCGATTCGCGCGATTTTTGCCGCCGGCGTTCTGCCCAGCGCCCTGGAGGTTGCCGATGCCTTCACCCTCGCCGCCGCGCAGAAACGCACCGGCAGCAAGATTCTGGCCGGCTGCCGCGCGCACATCATCGCCGAACTGGATGGCCAGGAGCGGTCGGTGCGCGCCGAACTCAGGCAGTTGGAACAAATCGTCCAGGCAGTCAAACCGGAGTTCGTCCGGCGGGGTTACGGCGCGGCGGACTGCGAAAGATTCTGGCAACTGCGCCGCGAATTTTCCTACGCCTTGCGCGACACCGGCCTGACCAAGCTGAACGAGGACATTACGGTGCCGCGGGGACGGTTGGAGGACCTGTTTCGCTTCGCCGAATGGCTGCAAAAGAAGCATCGCCTGCCCGTGGCCTGTTTCGGCCATGCGGGAGACGGCAACATCCACGTCAACCTGATGCTGGATAAAACGCAGCCGGGCGCGGTGAAACGGAGCCAGGCCGCCCTCGATGATCTGTTTGGGCAAGTGCTCGCGTGGGGCGGCGTCATCACCGGAGAACACGGCATCGGCCTGGCCAAGAAACGCTGGTGGCCGCAAGCGGCGGCGAAGGAAGTCCGCGCGTTGCATCGCGCCATCAAATCGGCGCTCGATCCAAAAGGCATTCTGAATCCGGGCAAGTTCGTCTAGCCGCCGGTCGGCTACTACGACATCACAGTTGCCCAAGGACCTTAATGATGCTGACTCGCAAAGGACAGGATCTCCTCGGCCTGGTCGCCTTGATGGTAATGCTCGCAGCAGGCGGCGCCTTGGCGGTGATTCGAATCGGTGTCAGCCAACAGCCCGTTGATCCCACGCTGAACGCCAGTCCGTTGGGTTACACGTTCAGCCTCGCGCTTTTTGCCCTGCCGTGCGCTGTTTTTGGCGTTTGGGTGTGGCGAAGTCATCGAACGGAGGAGCAACGGCGCGCTTGCCTCATCACGCTCGCACTTCTTATCCCTGTGGGGTTCATTCTCGACCTGTTATTCGGGCGCACCTTTTTGAGATTTCCCAACTCCAAGGCCACTCTGGGCATTCTGGTGACGGCCTACGACCTGCGCAGCGGTTGGCATGGCCTCTGGGGCCCCGGGTGGGAGCCGTTCCTCCCATTGGAAGAGTTTGCTTTTTACGCCCTGGGCTTCGCGGCGATTCTCCTTACCTACGTCTGGGCTGATGAGATTCTATTTCCCACCAGCAAAGTGGACGACCGCCAGCGTACGCCGCGAGTGTTTCGCGGCTGGAAGGCCACGCTGCTTTTCTGGCTGACGGTGGGTGCCGTGTTGTTCGGCGTTGCCTGGCTCATCCGCCGCGCCGTGCCGAGCCAGAGCGGAACCGCATTCCCTGGCTATTTCCTGTTCCTCCTGGCAGGGAGTATTGTGCCGAGCCTGTTCTGCTCGCGTCTGGCGTTTCAGTTCATCAACTGGCGCGCGCTCACCATGAGTTGGCTTTTCATCCTGGCGATCAGCCAATTCTGGGAAGCCTCCCTGGGAGTCCCTTATGGCTGGTGGACTTACCAGCCCGATCAGATGATGGGCCTATTCCTCAAGCCGCACTGCGACCTGCCGATAGAGGCGGTGCTGGTCTGGACGCTCGGGTCATGGACCACGGTCATCATCTACGAAACGGTTCTCACCGCCCTGCACGCAGGGCGGAAAGGATGGGGTCTGTTCGGCGTGGTTCGGGCTGCGGAATCGGACTTGGAAACGGTGAAGCGCAAGCATCTGCTGGCCAGAAGACAGGAATGAAGCTTCGGGCAAATTCCGTTCGATACGCCGTTGGA
>WNFZ01001608.1_pt1 | contig 21690 bp, 19 predicted proteins | sample 5400081 | NCBI WGS metagenome assembly WNFZ01 (sample SAMN13153365, study PRJNA577476) | soil metagenome | isolation source: 80 cm soil or saprolite under grassland replicate 1 | place: USA:California | collected 2016-06-15
GCGCGCGACGCCGATCACAAGCCCGAACTTCCCATTAGAGCCGGCCTCGACTCCGGAGATGGCATCCTCGATGACCACCGTCCGTTTCGGCTCAACGCCGAGCAGCTTTGCCGCCATCAAGAACGTATCCGGGGCCGGCTTCCCGGCAAGTCGCTGCGCTTGGATCACATTCCCATCGACCCGCACCCCGAAGACGTCGTCTAACTTGGCGGCCCTCAGGACGGCATCGCAGTTTTGACTGGAGGTGACGACGGCGATTTTGAACCCGTTACGGCGGAGCTGATGGATCAATTGGACGCTTCCCTCGTAAGGCTCCACCCCTCTTTCTTCAATGAGCCCGTTGACCAAGTCGTTCTTGCGGTTCCCGAGCCCGCCCACTGTTTCGAGCTGCGGGGGGTCGTCCGGGCTTCCCTCGGGGAGTTGGATACCGCGTGATGTGAGGAAGTCGCGAACGCCGTCGAAGCGGGGTTTCCCATCCACATAGAGCCGGTAGTCCGTTGCAAGATCGAAGGGACGAAATGCTTCGCCTCTCTGCGTGGCACGCTTCTGAAGGTATTCGTCGAACATCTGTTTCCAGCACGCCGCGTGCAGGTTGGCGGTGTCCGTTATCACGCCGTCGAGGTCAAAAAGAACGGCGTCGTACTGGTCGCGATTGATTACGCGCCTGCTCTTGGGCTGTCGCATCGATCGCTCTCCTGTTTACCAAAGATATCCCTTACTGACCGGGTAACCGCCTGAACCGCTCGTGTGGCCCGGCAGCGGCCGGAGGCAAGCGGTGCCACAGAACTGGATCGAACCGCAGCCGTACTGTTCGAGCTTCCGGGTTCGTGCAGTAGTCGGCAAGTACTTCCTTTGATTTGCTCGTCGCACGCCTCCAGCTTCTGATTTGCTCGATCACGGCTCTAGTCGAGGAGAGGCCCGTTCCAGATTCGCACAGCGGGTATCTCGTGGTAGTAGCCGAGTACACACAGGGTGCCCGTATTCAGCAGAAAGTGTTGACCGCCGCTCGCGGGGAGCCCGATCCAGCGCGCCGCGAGGACGCGCAGCACGTGTCCGTGCGCGAACAGCGCGATCTCGCCGTCGACCGCGCGCGAGCGGGCGATCACCCGGTCCACGCGCGCGCCCACTTGTTCCGGCGCTTCGCCGCCCGGGCATCCATCCCGGAAGAGCAGCCAGCCCGGCGCGACCTCGTCAATCTGCTCGGGCGTCAGCCCCTCGTACTCGCCGTAGTTCCACTCGACCAGGTCGGCGTCGATCACCGCCTTATCGCCGAGGCCCGCCAACTCGCAGGTCTCTCGTGCCCGCTGCATCGGGCTGCAGAGAACGAGCCCAAATGCATTCGCGGCGAGTACCGGCCGCATCCGCTGCGCAAGCCGGCGGCCATTATCGGTCAACGGAATGTCCGTCGTCCCCGTGTGCTGGCCACTGAGGCTCCACGCCGTTTCCCCGTGCCTGATCGCGAACACGTTCACGTTCGCCCCGAGGTCAAACGTTGTCGGCCTCTGTCGAACGGACCCCGGCGAAAGCCGCTTCCTGTCCCCACCTCCAACCGGTGATCTCGGGCATATCGTCGCCGTATCGGGTGATGAACTCCTTATGGTCGATGAGCTTGTCGCGGATCGCCTGCTTGGCGTAAGCGGCCCGCGGTCCGAGCCCCGGCACGCGGTCGATCACGTCGCTCACCAGGTGGAAGCGATCGAGATCATTCAGCACGCACATGTCGAACGGCGTCGTGGTGGTGCCCTCTTCCTTGTAGCCACGCACATGGATGTTATCGTGACCGGTGCGCCGGTAGGTCAGTCGGTGAATCAGCCACGGGTAGCCATGGAAGGCAAAGATGATCGGCTTGTCGGCGGTGAACAACGCGTCGAAATCGTGATCCGAGAGGCCATGCGGGTGCTCGCTCGAGGGTTGCAGCGTCATGAGATTGACTACGTTGATGACGCGTATCTTTAGCTCGGGTGCGTGACGGCGCAGGAGGTCGACGGCAGCCAGCGTCTCCAAAGTCGGCACGTCGCCACAACAGGCCATCACGACATCGGGCTCGCCGCCCCGGTCGTTGCTGGCCCACTCCCAGATCCCGAGCCCGGCCTCGCAGTGCTTGACCGCCTCTTCCATCGTCAGCCACTGAGGAGCAGGCTGCTTGCCCGCGACAACGACGTTGACGTAGTTCCGGCTGCGCAGGCAATGGTCAGTGACCGAGAGCAAGCAGTTAGCGTCGGGCGGCAGATAGACGCGGATGACCTCGGCTTTCTTGTTGACGACATGGTCGATGAACCCCGGGTCCTGATGGCTGAAGCCGTTGTGGTCCTGGCGCCAAACATGGCTCGACAAGAGGTAGTTCAGCGAGCCGATAGGCCGCCGCCAGGGAATGTGATGGCACACCTTCAGCCACTTGGCGTGCTGATTGAACATCGAATCGATGATGTGGATGAAGGCCTCGTAGCAAGAGAAGAAGCCATGCCGGCCGGTCAGGAGATAGCCCTCGAGCCAGCCCTGGCATTGGTGCTCGCTGAGCATCTCCATTACCCGCCCGTCAGGCGCCAGATGATCATCCCAGGGATAGGTTTCCGCCACCCAGGCGCGATTGGTGACCTCGAGCGCATCCTGCCAGCGGTTCGAGTTGTTCTCGTCCGGACTGAAGAGCCGGAAATTTCGTTCCTCCATATTCAGCTTCATCACATCGCGTAGGAACCGACCCATGACTCGCGTGGATTCGGCCGTTACGGCGCCGGGTGCGGTCACCTCGACAGCGTAATCGCGGAAATTCGGCAGCCGCAGTTCACGCAGGAGCAACCCGCCATTGGTGTGCGGGTTGGCGCTCATGCGGCGGGTGCCTCGAGGGGCAAGCTCGGATAACTCGGGTTGGAGCCGGCCGTTGCCGTCGAAGAGCTCCGCAGGACGGTAGCTCTTCATCCACTCTTCGAGAATGCGTACATGCGCCGCGTTCTCGTGCATCTCGCCCATCGGCACTTGGTGCGAGCGCCAGTAGTCCTCAGTGCGCTTGCCATCGATTTCTTTCGGGCACGTCCAGCCCTTGGGCGTGCGGAGCACGATCATCGGCCAGCGAGGGCGTTCCTTAAAACCATCTCGACGTGCATCCGCCTTGATGTGCTGGATTTCGCCGACGATCTTATCCAGGGTCGCGGCCATCAGCTCGTGCATCTTTTCCGGCTCATGCCCCTCGACGAAATACGGCGTGTAGCCATAGCCGCGGAATAAGTGATCCAGCTCCTCATGACTGATACGGGCGAGAACGCAGGGATTGGCAATCTTGTAGCCGTTCAGGTGGAGGATCGGCAAAACCACCCCGTCGGTCGCCGGGTCCAGGAACTTGTTGGAATGCCAGCTCGTTGCCAGCGGTCCAGTCTCCGCTTCGCCGTCGCCGACGACACAGGCAACGATCAAATCGGGGTTGTCGAAGGCCGCGCCGTAGGCATGCGAGAGGGCGTAGCCGAGTTCGCCGCCTTCGTGAATTGAACCGGGCGTCTCCGGTGCAACGTGGCTCGGGATACCCCCAGGGAACGAGAATTGGGTGAAGAGGCGCTTCATGCCCTCTTCATCGGGAGAAATGTTCGGATAGACCTCGCTGTAGGTCCCCTCGAGGTAGGCGTTCGCGACCAGACCGGGACCGCCATGCCCGGGGCCGGTGATGTAGATCATGTCGAGGTCGTGCTTCTTGATCAGCCGGTTCAGGTGAACGTAGATGAAGTTCAAACCGGGTGTGGTCCCCCAGTGGCCGAGGAGCCGCGGCTTGATGTGTTCCTTTGTGAGCGGTTGCTTAAGCAGCGGGTTGTCGTAGAGATAGATCTGACCCACCGCCAGGTAGTTGGCAGCCCGCCAGTACGCATCCATCAATGCCCGCTCTTTGTTGGACAAGGCGTTTGCCATTATTGCCTCCTGATTCGTGTCATGGAATGCGCCGACGCAGTGGAATGGTCGTGCGTATCAGTCGTCGCGCCAGTCGCGGCGATGCGGCGGATCATCGGCGCTTGGCGATGCCATCTCCATCTCATCCGTGTACGTCCCGACGCTCGCCGCCCCGTTGGATCTGGCCCGGCGGTAGAGGGCCTGCTGGCCGGCCGCCAGATTCTCGTCCCGTCCATGCCAGGCCTCCAGAGCCGGATCCTGGAGCGCCCGCCCGTAGGAGAAACTGATCTTCCAAGGCTTCGGGCCTGGCAGTCGATTGATCGCGTTCAGATGGGCGGTCGCCAGGCGTGCGTTTTGGCCGCCCGACAGGAACACGATGCCAGGCACCGCGGCAGGCGCGTGCCGGCGCAAGCAGCGCAAGGTCGCGATTGCGACCTCCTCAATAGAGGCCTGGCGGGCGCACTGCTTGCCGGCGAGGACCATGTTGGGCTTGAGCAGTATCCCCTCGAGCGCGACACCTTGCTCAAAGAGTGCGTGGAACACCGCGTGAAGAACGCTCCCGGTGACCTCCTCGCAGCGCTCGATCGTGTGCGATCCGTCCATGAGCACTTCCGGCTCGACGATCGGCACAAGCTCCTGCTCTTGACAAAGGGAAGCGTACCGCGCCAGCGCATGCGCGTTGGCACTCACGCAGGCGGAACTCGGCAGGGCGTCCGTGACATGGATGACAGCCCGCCACTTCGCGAAACGAGCACCCATGCCATGGTACTTCCTGAGGCGATCCCGTAGACCGTCAAGTCCCTCGGTCACGGTCTCGTCAGGAGAGCAGGCAAGGGGCTTCGCGCCGGTGTCAACCTTGATCCCTGGAAGGACGCCCTGGACCGTAAGAGCCTCGGCGAGCGGCGCGCCGCCGGAACTCTTCTGACGGATCGTTTCGTCATACATGATGGCACCGCTGATGAACTCGGCGGCGCCTGGAGACGTAAAGAGCATTTCTCGGTAGGTGCGGCGACTTTGCTCGGTCGACTGGATCCCGAGGGTGTCGAATCGTCTCGTTAACGTGGGGATGCTCTCGTCAGCCGCCAGGATCCCTTTTCCCTCCGCAACCAACGTCAGCGCGACGCTCTCCAGATCGCCGCTCGTCATGGGATCCTCCGTACGTTGTATTCTCGTCGTAGGTCTGGTCGCGACGACTTCGTTCACGGTCGTTCTATCGTAGCGGCCTCCGATGCCGGCTATTGTGTTACATGTCTGCGTAGAGTGAATGACACGAGTTTGAGAGTCCGTTCCAGTTGCGTCAATTTGCTGTCCTCGCGCATCAGCCCTCGAGACCTCCCGCCAGGTAATCTCGATCATCACAGCACTGCTGCCAAATGGGGATTCCGTGAGCGTGCGAAGCGTTCAGTTTGTTGCCGGAGGAACGCAACCGCGTCTGACCGTCAGCGGTGACGCGTGTGCGCAAGTTGTCAGGCGACTGCCGCAATGCGGAGCCGGTGCGCTCGTCATGTGACACGCCCATTGTCGTGCCACCTCGGCGCGTTTTGCACGCGCCGCCGCCAGCCCTGTGGATTTTAAACGCTAACCGTTTTCAGGCCACGCGGCAAGGATCGCCAGGCGCGCGCAAGTCGTGCCCACCCAAGGATTCCCGACGCACCACGGCTTATAGCTTTCGGGAACGCTCGGGCGCACATCGATCGCAGCAAAAGCTGCGAGCGCAAACAGGATGAAGCTACACGAATCATGATAATCGCGCTTCGTCGGTTGCTCGATCGGAATTTCGGCCAGGGCGAAAGCAAAATTGGCGCGGGCGTCGTCCGTGTGGCAGATTATGGGATAGGGCGCGTGCGATAGCCGGCGTGCGTGGTGGATAGTTCCCTTTCAGTCCGCCGCCCCGCCCGACTTGCTCTATAATCCCCAACGCGAACATGAGACTTGGGTCGGCGTGTCTGGCGGAGCTCGTGAGCGACCTCAATGCCCTTCGAGGAAGATGTAATTCTGCCAGCTGCGCATGCGCAGCAGGATTTTCCGCAGCAGCGAGACATGATGCCAGTATTCGGTATAGATCGCGACTTGGGCGGCGGCGCCGAGGGGGATTTGATAGCCGGAGATGTCATCGGTGACGTCGATGACGGCCAATGCCCTGCCGCCGGCTGTCCGCTCGGCGAAGTCCACGAGCGCTCCTGTCGGTTGGATCTGGCCGGCTGCGATCGCGTCGAGGACGAGGCGCACTTTGCCTTTGAAGACTCGACCGGGGACGGCGTCGAAGGCGACCTCGGCATCGTCGCCCGCCCTGACCCGCTGCAGGGAATTCTGCTGGAACGCCGCGCCGAGTGCTTGGTCCTTTGCATCCGTGTTGACGAAGACCATCGCCGGCCGCAGCGGCGCCGGGACGACGTACACGCCTGGCCGCAATGCGACCTGAGTGACGAATCCCATCCCCGGCGCGCGCGTGACAGTCTGCTCGAGATCCCACTCTGCATCGGCCAACTCGGCGCGCAGGCGGGCGACCGTGGTATTGACGCCTTCGATGTTGGAGGAATAGGCGAGCCGCGCACGCTCCTCCTCGGCCCTCGCCCCGGTCAAACTCTGTCTTGCCGTTTCGAGATTACGCGTGAAGGTATCGAGCGTCGCCTGCGCGATCACCCTTTTTTGGAACAGCTCGTTTTGCCGGTCGTAGTTCTGCTGCGCCAACGCGAATTGCGCATTGGCCCTTTCGGTCGCTGCCGCCTGCTGGTCGAGTGAGGCCTTGAGCTGCCGCACATTCTGCTCGGCCTCCGCGAGCGCGGCCTTCTTCTGCTCGACCACGTATTCGTAGGGCTTCGGGTCGATGCGAAACAACACGTCCCCTTCCTTGAGGGGCGCGTTCTCCTTCACCGGGACCTCGATCACCCGGCCTCTCACCGTCGGCAGCACGGGGGTGACCGCAAAATAGATGCGGGCATTCTTCGTAAACGGATGATTGTAGTTCATGATCAGCAGCAACAGGGCAATGCCGATGATTCCGCCCAGCGCCGCGGTCGCCAGCGACCATTGATTGACCGGGATCCTGAAAATCTTGAACACCACGTAGCAGATCGAGACGTAGGTCAAGATGAGCAGGAGTTCCATTATCGCTCTCCCGTCCTCGTGCTGCCTTCGAGCACCGCAACGCGGCGGCGCAAATCCTCCAGCTCGCTGGAGGGAGCCGCTCGCGCCACGTCGACGGCCGCAGACTGATGCGAGAGCCCCCAACCGCGTTCCGGGCGGTAGGCCATCGCCCAGATCCAGAGAAACGGCCACAGCGCGTGCAGCGTGAACAGGCTCACCCATCCGGCCGCGTGGATGGCGTCCTGATGGGGATGATCGCGGGACTCGGCGATCTTAGCCGGGATGTCGTGGATCGCGATGATACCGTAGAACAGCACCACGACCACGAAAACCAGCAGAAAGAGCGCGAAATAGTTCAGAAACGGGTCGCCCATGAAACCTCCTTCCCCCGCGTCGTGGAATAACAAGATAAGATAACGGCCGACTGAAGACCAATAGCTTCGACGCAAATCAACGCGGTTGATGCCTCAGGGGGTGACGAGTACACATTACGAGAAATGGCATACCGCGGAGGAAAGCGATGCTCGATTGGATCGGCGAAAAAATCCTGACGATCATTAGAGTGATGGCGGCTGTGGCCATTGCACTGGGATCCGTACTCGCCCTCGAAACAGTTCCGCCGGCTCGAGCACAGGTCACGCTGGATGTTTCGAAGATCACATGCGAGCAATACAACGGCTACAAGGTGACAAATCCACAAAACATCGCCATCTGGCTGAGCGGCTATTACCACGGCAAGCGCGGTGACACGACTCTCGACAGCCAAGGGCTCGTCGCGTATGCGAAAAAGCTGCGAGACTACTGTTTTCGCAATCGTCAAACCTTGGTCATGCAGGCAGTCGAGACATTGTTTGAGACGGGCAGATAGGCAACCTGTTCATTCGACAACTATACAAACGGCCGCTTGAAGGGAGCGTCTGTCGGTTGAGCTGGTAGCGGCGGCCGTGCGGTTGCAGGATGCTAATCGAGCTCGAAGCCAGTCGATATGGCTCGTTGAAGAGTTGCCGGTGATGTTGGAACCAGCACACTATTCGGCATTTGAGACGCTGCGCGATGGGCGCCCGGTCGAAATCCGCGCTCTGAGACCTGACGACCGGGCCGACCTCGTCGCAGCCGTCGCTCGCAGCAGCGCGGTCTCCCTCTACCGTCGTTTCTTTGCTGTAAGACGCGACTTCACCGAGCCGGAAATCGGGTTTTTCTTGAACGTCGATTTCGTGGATCACGTAGCGTTGGTCGCAGTCGTTGACGAACGCGGCCGGCGCGTGATCGCGGGCGGCGCACGTTACGTCGTCGTGGAGCCCGGAAAGGCCGAGGTCGCTTTCACTGTGGTCGACCAATACCAGGGGCAACGTCTCGGCGCAGCACTCATGCATCATCTCGCCGCGATTGCCCAGGCCGCCGGGCTCAAGGAACTAATCGCTGAGGTCCTGCCGGATAATGTCCCGATGCTGAAAGTATTCGAGAAAAGTGGATTCCCTGTTGACATGAAGCGCGAGCCCCAAGTCGTGCACGTGACTCTTCGCCTGTGCTAAGCGGCACATGAAATAAGACGTGTCCAGCCTGATTTTCGGGCGTCGTGATCAACGGTCCGCCGGCGGCTCGAGCTTGGCGGCAACCCACTTGCCGCGCGCGTCGGGGCCGGCGAGAAACCGGATGAAAGCGCGCGCCGCCTCCGGCACCGATCCGTCCGACATCAGGGCGCCCTCGTAGTTCGTCACGATTTGCAGCAGCTTCGGCACGGGACCCGCGTATGCCAGACCTTTGCCCTCCGGAATTTCGCTGATGTTGTACAATCCCATTTGCACTTCGCCCTTGGCGATCAGCTCCTGGCTCGTCGCTTGCCCGGGAACGATCCTGAGCCGCGGTTTGAGCGCATCGAGAAGCCCGGCTTGAACGAGGATCCGTTCCGCCTTTTCGCCGCTTTGATTGGGCAGCGTCGGATCGCCGTAGACCACCGACTTCGCGCCGAGCAGCGCCTGCTTGAACGCCTCCGGCGTCGATAGGTCCGGGAGCGGCGTGCCCGCGCGCACCGCCACTCCCATGCCCGTCTTGCCAAGCGGCACGCGGCTCTCCGGATTAACGATGCCCTCCTTGTCCAGCCGATCCATGGCCGGTTCGGAGACGATGACCGCATCGTAGACCTCACCGTCCTTGATCTTCTGCGTGACGACGGCGGGCGAAGCTATGGTGAGGACCACGCGGTGGCCGGTTTCATGATCGAACTCGGCGGCGAGCTCTTTGACCGCATTCTGCACCGCGCCGACGCTGAGCACGCGGATATCGGCTGCGGCAGCTATGCCGGCGAGCGACACCAGCATTACCGCAATGGACGCGATTCGGCCGAAACTCCGCATTGTGTCTTCTCCTCGGAAGTGCCAGATGTCCGCGATCATCCAAGTGTCCCGATTCCGAAGTTCGCACACCCTCGTGGCACCCTCAAATGCGAACTTCGGAATCCCAGGGACACTAGCAAGCCTATGATTCTAATGCGGACTTTGGATTTGATGTTCCTAAGCGAGCTTGCCGCGACATGATAGGAACTTCAAATCCACCGCATTAGCTGGTCGTCTCGATCCTCCACCATGTCTCCCGACGCATCGCACGAGCGCGTTTCGCGCCTCACCGGGATCGCGCTGATGTGCGGCGCGGTGGCGTGCTTTGCCCTGCTCGACACGACAGCGAAATATCTCAACCTCTACATGAGCACGCTGCAAGTGGTGTGGGCGCGCTATACCGGCGCGTTCTTGTTCCCCTTCATCGTGTCCAATCCATGGACACGCCCCGGCTTGACCCGCACCACTCGGCCTCTGCTCCAGCTCGTTCGCTCGGTGCTGCTATTGGCCTCCACGCTCTGCAATTTCGCCGCGCTCAGATACCTTCAGCTGGACGAGGCGATCGCGCTCATATTCTCGACGCCCTTCTTCGTGGCAGCGCTGTCGGGACCGATGCTGGGAGAGTGGGTGCGCTGGCGACGCTGGACCGCGATCGCGGTCGGCTTCGTTGGCGTGCTGGTGGTGACGCGCCCCGGCGCCGCGGGCTTCCATCCGGCGGCGCTGCTGTCGCTCTCCGCCGCACTCTGCTACGCGCTCTATTCCATCTCCACCCGCATCCTCGCTCGCACCGATTCCAACGAGACTACGCTGTTCTACTCCAACATCGTGGGCGCCTTGGCCTTGCTGCCGGTCGTGCCCTTCGTCTGGACGACGCCTAGCGATCCGCTCGTTATCGCGCTCATGGTGGCGACCGGCGCGATCGGCAGCTTTGGGCATTATCTTCTGATTGCAGCCCATCGCTTGGCGCCGGCCGCCGTGTTATCGCCGTTCATCTACACCGAAATCGTGCTGGTGACTGCGTTGGGCTTCCTCGTGTTCGGCGACGTGCCCAACCGCTTCACGCTCGCCGGCGCGGCCATCGTTGTCGGCTCCGGCCTCTACCTCCTCCATCGCGAGCGCAAGGTGAGGGGAACCACCGAATCAGGCATCGAAAATCAGTAATCAGTAACTTCTGAGCACCGTCCCCCTGAAACGCGTTGCCTAAGCTTGGGCGGGAAGGCTAGTTTCCGATGCGCGGCTGCCCACTGACCGAACCCTTGTCGAGGTAGCGTTCATGTTGAAAAACCCGGCCCACGCGTCCGACGGCTCCCGCGCGGGGATCAACGACGACATCGGCGAGGAGAAGCGGCTGACCATGTACCGCCTGCAGGTCGAGATCCGCGAAAGCGAGCAGCGCGCGTTCGATCTCTTTCTGCAGAACCTGGTCAAAGGCACGAGCCACCTCTCGCTCGGCCAGGAGGCGGTGGCGGCGGGTTTTGCTGCCGCCATGACGCCGGGGGATCTTTCATTTTGCACGTATCGGGGTCACGCCCACACGCTCGCGCGCGGCGTGCCGATCGAGAAGGTGCTGGGCGAGCTGATGCAGCGCGACAATGGCCTGATGCGCGGCAAGGGCGGCTCCATGCATCTCACCTCCATCGAGCACGGCGTGCTCGGCTCCTACGCCATCGTCGGCGCGCATCTGCCGATCGCCTGCGGCGCGGCGTTACGCGCGCAGTACAAGGGCGACGGCGACGTGACGGTGTGCTTCTTCGGCGACGGCACGACCAATATCGGCGCCTTCCATGAGGCGCTGAATTTCGCGGCGGTGTGGAAGCTGCCGGTGATCTTCGTCTGCGAGAACAATCTGTATATGGAATATACGCCGATCGGAGAAGTGACGGCGGTCGAGCATCCCGCCGCCGATCGCGCCGCCGCCTACGGGCTCGAGCGCATCGTCATCGACGGCAACGACGCCGACGAGGTCTACCGCGCCGCCGCCGCCGCCTATGCCAGGGCGCGCGCGGGCGGCGGCCCCTCGCTTATCGAGTGCATGACATATCGCCACAGCGGCCACTCGCGCGCCGATCCGGCGAAATACCGTCCCGAGGGCGAACTCGACAAATGGAAGGAGCGCGATCCGATCAAGCTCTATCGCGAGCGGCTGAGGCAGTTCGGCATCGCCGAGGAGGCGATCGCGGCCATCGAAAACGACGTCAGGCGCCGCGTCGACGAGGCGACCGAGAAATGCAAGGCAGCGCCGCCGCCGCCGCTCGAGCTCCTGACCACCGACGTCTATGCCGACGGAGGCTTTGCATGGCGGAACTGACCTATCGCGATGCGGTCGCGCGCGGCATCGCCCAGGAAATGACCCGCGATCCGGACGTCATCTTCTTCGGCGAGGACGTGGCCAAGGCCGGCGGCGTGTTCAAGACCACGGTGGGACTTTACGAGCAGTTCGGCCCCAAGCGCGTGCGCGACTGTCCGATTTCCGAGCAGGCGATCTTGGGCGCGGCCATGGGCGCGGCCATGACCGGCTTGAAGCCGATTGCCGAGATCATGTTCTCCGATTTTTTCGCCGTGTGCTTCGACTATATCGCCAACGAGTTCTCCAAGAGCCGGTACATGTCGAACGGCCAGCTCAAATGCCCCCTGGTGGTGCGTACCGCTAATGGCGCGGGCTCGCGCTTCGGCGCCCAGCACAGCCAAAGCGTCGAGAACTGGGCGATGATGATTCCTGGCCTCAAGGTGGTGGCGCCCTCGAGCCCGCGTGACGTGATCGGGCTCCTTGCCGCGGCGGTGCGCGATCCCGATCCCGTCATCTTTTTCGAGCACAAATCACTTTACCCGACCAAGGGAGATGTCCCCGAGGGCGAGATCGTCGATCGGCTCGGCAGCGCCAGCATCGTGCGTGCCGCCAAGGACGCCACCATCTTGGCGCTTGCGCTGATGGTGCCGCGCGCGCTCGAGGCGGCCGAGAAGCTCAAGGCGGAACACGGGATCGACTGCGAAGTTGTCGACGTGAGGTCGCTGGTGCCGCTCGACACGCAGACCATCCTCGGCTCGGTTGCCCGCACGCATCGCCTGTTCACGGTCGAGGAGAACCCGCGGCTGTGCGGTTGGGGTGCCGAGATCGTCTCGATCGTGGCGGATGAGGCGTTCTACGATCTCGATGGCCCGCCGGTGCGGATCACGACGCCGCACATTCCGCTGCCGGCCGCCGACATCTTGGAAGACATCGCGCTGCCCACGGTCGATCGCATCGTCGACCGCGTGCGCCGCTCGATGAATTCGTAGCCCGCATGAGCGTCAGCGATATGCGGGGCGGCTGGTACCGCGCGATAAGAGCCTGGATATCGCTTCGCTCATCCGGGCTACGAAACTCGATATCGTAGGAAGCGTCCCATGTATGAGAATCTCCTCGCCAATGTTCCGACCGATCTGTGGATCGGCGGCAAATGGCGCAAATCCTCCGACGGCGGCCGTTTCGACGTTCTCGACCCCGCGACCGAGAACAAGATCGCATCGGTGGCGAGCGCGACCGTCGACGATGCCAAGGCGGCGGTCGATGCCGCGAGCGATGCGTTCGAGGGCTGGGCCGGCAGAAAGCCGCGCGAGCGCGCAGAAGTACTGCGCAAGTCCTTCGAGCTGATCATGCGGGACGCGGAGCGGCTCGCCAAGCTGATCACCATCGAGAACGGCAAGGCGCTCTCGGATTCGCGCGGCGAGGTCGCCTATGCCGCCGAGTTCTTTCGCTGGTACGCGGAGGAGGCGGTGCGTGCGATCGGTGGGCTCTCGCGTGCGCCCGCGTCCGGTGCCCGTATCGTGGTCCAGCACAAGCCGGCGGGGGTCGCGGTTCTGGTGACGCCCTGGAATTTCCCCGCCGCCATGGCCACGCGCAAGATCGGGCCCGCCCTCGCCGCCGGCTGCCCGGTCGTGCTCAAGCCCGCGTCCGACACGCCGCTCACCATGCTGGCGCTGATGCCGATCCTCGAGGAGGCCGGCGTGCCGGCGGGCGTGGTCAACGTCATTCCCTCGCGCTCGTCGGGCAAGGTGGTGAGCGCCATGCTGCACGATCCACGCGTGCGCGTCGTCTCCTTTACTGGGTCGACCGAAGTCGGCCGCAAGCTTCTGCACGAAGCGGCCGACAACGTCGTCAAGCCGGCGATGGAGCTCGGCGGCAACGCACCTTTCATCGTCTTCGAGGACGCCGACATCGACGCGGCGATCGACGGCGCCATGATCGCCAAGATGCGCAACATGGGCGAGGCCTGCACCTCGGCCAACCGTTTCTACGTGCACGAGAAGGTGCACGACGAGTTCGCCAAGAAGCTGACCGCGAAGATGGCCGGACTCAAGGTGGGCAACGGGCTCGACGATGGCGTGGCGGTCGGCCCGCTGGTCAATGCCGATGCCAAGAAGAAGGTGATCGAGCTCGTCGACGACGCCGTCGGCAAGGGCGCGAAAATCTTAACCGGCGGCAAACCGCCGAGCGGACCCGGGCACTTCTATCCACCGACCGTTCTCGACACCGTGCCCGACGGCGCCGCGATGCTGCGCGAAGAGATCTTTGGCCCGGTTGCGGCGATCCAGACGTTCAAGTCCGACGGCGAGGTGATCAAGCGCGCGAACGACACCGAATATGGCCTCGTCGCCTACCTCTACACCAAGGATATGAGTCGCGGCATGCGTGTCTCCGAACAGCTCGACTTCGGCATGATCGGGCTTAACCGCGGGCTTGTCTCCGATCCGGCCGCCCCCTTCGGCGGCATGAAACAGTCGGGCATCGGCCGCGAAGGCGCGCATGAAGGGCTCATGGAGTTCTTGGAGACGCAGTACATTTCGGTGACGTGGTGACCACGGGCGAGATTGTGGGATGGGTTTCGCTGCGCTCACGTCTGAGAGAAGAAGTCGCAACGGGGAAGCCCGCAATGGACGTGCTGATGCCGCAGCTCGGCGAGACCGTTGCGGAAGGCAAGATCACGCAGTGGTTCAAGGCGGCCGGCGACGCCATCAAGCCCGGCGACAATCTGTTCGAGATCGAGACCGACAAGGCATCGATGGAGGTGCCCTCGACCACCGCGGGCGTGCTTGCTGAAATCCGGGTGCCGGCGGGCGAGGTGGCTCCGGTCGGTGCCGTCGTTGCTGTCATCACCGGCGGCGCCGGCGCGACCGAGCCCGCGAAGGCTGCTGCCGCTTCCGTGTCCTCCAGTTCTCCGCCGCCCCGCGCGATTCCCGCCGCAGCGCGAGGCGCTGCGGCGCCGGCGGCGCCGGTCAAGCTCGATCCGTTCTTCGAGGTGCGCACGCCCGAGCGCAATTACGGCCCTGCGCGGCTGCCTGGCGGCAGCAGCATCACGCCGCTGGCGCGGCGGCTCGCGGCGGAAGGCGGCATCGACCTCACCAAGATTTCGCCGTCCGGGCCGCACGGCCGCATCGTCGCGCGCGATGTCGAAGCGGCCGCACGCGCGGCGGCGACGCTGCGCCCCGCCATTGCCGCTGCGCCGGCCGAGGGCCCAAGCGCCGACGCGATCAAGGCGATCTATCGCGACGTGCCATTCCAAGAAGTGCCGCTCGACGGCATGCGCAGGACCATCGCCACCCGCTTGGTGCAGGCCAAGCAGACCATCCCGCATTTCTATCTGACCGCGGACGTCGGCATCAGCCGGCTGATCACGCTGCGCGAAGAGGCGAACGCGGCCGCGCCCAAGGACACGGATGGCAAGCCTGCATTCAAGCTCTCGCTCAACGATCTCATTATCAAAGCCTGGGCGGCGGCGCTGCAGCGCGTGCCAGCGGCCAATGCGGTGTGGGCGCAGGATCGAATCCTGCGCCTGCAACATTCCGATATCGCGGTCGCGGTCGCGCTCGAGGGTGGCCTGATTGCGCCGATCATCCGCCGGGCGGAGTTGAAAAGCCTGTCGGCGATCTCGAACGAGATGAAGGAGGTGGCGGCGCGCGCGCGGGCGAAAAAGCTCAAGCCGAGCGAATACGAGGGCGGATCGTCCACCATCTCCAATCTCGGCATGTACGGCGTGCGAGAATTTGCCGCCATCATCAATCCGCCGCAGGCGACAATCCTCGCGGTCGGCGCGGCGCGGCGGCAGGCGGTCGAGCAGGAAGACGGCGGCGTCGCCTTTGCAAGCATGCTATCGGTGACGCTCTCGTGCGATCATCGCGTGGTCGACGGCGCCCTTGGCGCCGAGCTCATCGCGGCGTTCCAGAGATTTGTCGCCCAACCCGTTTCAATGTTGGTGTGAATCTGTGTCCCGGGCGCAGCGCAGCGTGGAGCCAGAAGCGCGTTTTACGCGCGTCTCCAACGCGCTATGGCGTAGCGGTGCGCTGCAGACCCGGGATCGCCACAAACTAGGAACCCGAACGGTCCCGGACCAGCGGTGCAACGTGCCGCGCTAAAGCGCTCCACGCTGCACCGCATCCGGGATGCAAGAGGAGTGAATATGGCTGCCGAAAAACCTGATGCTTTATTGATCGGGCCTCCCAAGCCGGTCATCGTCAACGGGCTCTCCGGCGCCTTCAACCTCATCAGACTTCCCGACGCCAAGGATCGGGACAAATTCTTCACCGAGAGCGCGCCGCGCGTGCGCGCCATGGCGGTCGCCGCCACGGAGGAGCGAGTCGATGGTCCGTTCATGACGCGATTTCCCCGGCTCGAAATCATCTCCTCCTTCGGCGTCGGCTACGATCATGTCGACGCCGCCTGGGCGGGCGCGCACGGCATCACCGTCACCAACACGCCGGACGTGCTCACCGAAGAGGTGGCCGATACCGCGCTCGGGCTGTTGCTGTGCACCGTGCGTGAGTTCCCCCAGGCCGAGCGCTATCTGCGCGCGGGCAAGTGGCCGCAGAAAAACTATCCGCTGAGCAAGGCGACGCTGCGCGACCGCACCGTCGGCATGGTCGGCATGGGCCGCATCGGCCAGGCGATCGCGCGCCGGCTCGACGCCATGCAGGTGCCGGTCGTCTACCATTCGCGGCGGCCCGCGGCCGGGGTGTCCTATCGATACTATTCCAAGCTCACCGACATGGCGCGCGAGGTCGGCGTGCTCATGGTCATCACGCCGGGTGGCGCGGAGACCAAGAACCTGATCAATGCCGAGGTGCTCAGCGCCCTTGGTCCAGACGGCACTCTCATCAACATGTCGCGCGGCTCCGTGGTCGACGAGCCGGCGCTGATCAAGGCGCTGCAGGATAAAACTATTCTGTCGGCGGGGCTCGACGTGTTTGCGCGCGAGCCTGAGGTCCCGCCGGAACTGATCGCGATGGATCACGTCGTGTTATTCCCCCATCTCGGCTCGGCGTCGGTGGCGACCCGCGACAAGATGGACCAGCTGGTCGTGGATAATCTTTTGGCCTGGGCGGCGGGCAAGCCGCCGCTGACCCCCGTCCCGGAGACGCCGTGGCCGCCGAAACAACGCAAGCGCTCATGAACCCTGCAACTGCGCATATGCGCGCGGTGCAACGCTGTCCGCCGGGGCCATGACGCGGGGGCGGGCGACATGATAGCGTGCCGATTATCGCTATTGGGGCTCCCCATGCCGGTTCGCGGTTGCCTTGCCGTAGTCGCGGTTGCGCTGTCTGCTGCCAGCGCCGCCGCGCAGGCCCAGGTGCCGAGCGACGCCGCCAAAGAGATGGCGGGCGCCTGGGAAATCTCCAACGCCGCGCGCGATAAGACCTGTCCGGTCACCTTCAAGCTCGAACCTGGCTCCGGCGGCTTCAAGCTCGATCTCGATGACGTCTGCGGCACCGCGTTTCCCTCGCTGAAGGATCTCGTGGTCTGGACCATGGGGCCGAACGATACGGTGCGGCTCTTGAATTCGAAGGGCGTGGTCATTCTCGATTTCATGGAAGTCGAGTCCCACATGTACGAAGCCGAGCGCAAAGGGGAGGGGCTCTTTTTCATGCGCACCCAGGCCGCTATCAAGGCAGCCACGGTGACACCCGAGCAGGTGTTCGGCGAATGGACCTTGCTCAAGGAATTCGAGAAGCCGCTTTGTAACCTCACGCTGTCGAATGCCTCGGCCGGGGGAGAAAGCTACAAGATTAACGTCAAGCCCGGCTGCGACTCCTCGGTCGCCGATATCGAGCTGTCGACCTGGCGGCTCGACCGCGATGGATTGCTGCTGACCGGCCGCGGTGGCAGCTGGCGCTTCTCCGAGAGCGACGCCACGACCTGGGAGCGCGTTCCCGCAACCTCCGATCCGCTGGTGCTGATGCGGCAGTAGCGTTCGCCACGGAGATGACGGCCGTTCAACCCGCGGCAGCCGGGTCCTCGACTATCCAAGCCCCATAGCCGACCACGCGACCGCGTCCTCCCGCCGTGTCGCCTGAGTTGCAGAGCGCAAGGCGGTGAAGCGCGAGGCGTCGGCGGCTCGCCTCCACGAGGAGCCCGGCTACCGCAAGAAAGCCGCAGGCTTGGTTCGGGCCGAGGCTTTCCCAATCGCCGCGCTCCATGGCGGCGGCGGTCGCCGCATCAAGCCGCCGCGCGGTCTCATAGTCGTGGTAGTGCGAGAGATCGGAGCTGACCACGATCAGCGTTTCCAGCCCGCCCCAGAGCCGGCGCAGCACCTCGGCGACGTCTTGCGCTTCGGCATCGCCGATCACCAGCGGAACCACCGTGAAGGAGGGCAACAGCGTTTGCAGGAAGGGCAACTCGACCTCGAGCGAATGTTCCGGCGCGTGCGGGGCATCGGCCTCGACAACCACCTCGGCGATGACGGACAGTGCATGCCGGTCCACGGCCACGCGACCAAGCGGCGTCTCGAACGCATCGACCGTCGGGGCGGCGATGCCGCGCAGCGAAACGAAGTGGGCCGGCCCGATCAGCACCACGCGCTTGACCGATTGCGCGACCTCGCGAAGCGTCGCGAACGCCTGGGCCGCCACGGGCCCCGAATAGACGTAGCCCGCGTGCGGTGCAATGAGCGCCTTGGGCAGAATGCGGCTGGGCGATTTGACCGCGCCGAGCAGTTCCGAAACCTCCGCCTGCAGCCGCCGCGCGTCTGCGGCATAGAACAGGCCGGCCGCCGCCGCCGGCCGGATTTTGCTGCGTTGCGAGTGTGGTTCCACCGTTGCCTCGCCGCGAGCCGCTTCCCAGATATCACGATATAATACCGCGCGGAATTTGCGCCGGCTTGACCATGGAACAATCGATCATCGAAGGCGTGCCCGGCCGTTATTGGCACCGGTTGGAGGATGGCCGCATCCAGTGCGACGTATGCCCGCGTTATTGCAAGCTGCATGAGGGCCAGCGCGGCCTGTGCTTCGTGCGCGCGCGGCAGAACGACCAGATGTTGCTGACGACCTATGGCCGTTCCTCGGGGTTTTGCATCGATCCCATCGAAAAGAAGCCGCTCAATCACTTTCTCCCCGGCACGCCGGTGCTCTCGTTTGGCACCGCCGGTTGCAATCTCACGTGCAAGTTCTGCCAGAACTGGGACATTTCGAAAGCGCGCGCGCTTGATCGCGTCCAGGACAAAGCTTCGCCGGAGGCGATCGCGGAAGCGGCGGTGCGCAGCGGCTGCCGCTCGGTCGCGTTCACCTACAACGATCCCGTGATCTTCTTGGAATACGCGATCGATGTGGCGCAGGCTTGTCGCGCGCGCGGCATCAAGACGGTGGCGGTGAGCGCCGGCTACATTGCGCCGGAGCCGCGAGTCGAATTCTTCGGGCACATGGATGTCGCCAACATCGATCTCAAGGGATTCACGGAAGGGTTTTACAAGACACTGTGCTCGGGCAAGCTTAGTTCGGTGCTCGAGACGCTCGAATATCTCAAGCACGAGACGAACGTCTGGTTCGAGATCACGACCTTGCTCATCCCCGGCGAGAACGACTCGGCAGACGAGATCGAAGCGGAGAGCCGCTGGGTGATGGATCGGCTCGGCCCCGACGTGCCGCTGCATTTCACGGCCTTTCATCCGGACTGGAAGATGCTGGATACCCCGCCGACGCCGCCGCAGACGCTGAAAATGGCGCGACGCATCGCGATCGAGGCGGGCCTGCGTTATGTCTATACCGGCAATATCCACGACAGCGTGGGCCAGAGCACCTATTGCCATGGCTGCGGCACGACGCTCATCGGCCGCGACTGGTACGACCTCACGGCGTGGAATCTCACCGCCGACGGCCGCTGCGGCGACTGCGGCGTACCCTGCGCCGGCGTATTCGACGCTGGGCACGGATACTGGGGTGCCCGGCGCCAGCCCGTCAGGGTGCAAGCCGTCGCCAATTCCTAACCGAGGCGCGCACGGTTTTCGGGTCTCAACTTTTCAAGCTCGGAATGAGCCTCATGGCGTTGGCGCTGCCGATGTCTTGCAACTGTTCCTGCGTGAGCCCGAGCTGCCGCAAGTTTGTGATCTGGTCGAGCGGAAAGTACGGGTAATCGCTGCCGTAGGTGATTTGCGAGACGGGAACGAGCTTCATCAGCGCCGCCATTGCGGGCGCGGACGTTGCGTTTGCGGTGTCGTAGTAGAGGCGTTTGAACTCGCCTTCGATGCCGTCCGGCGCAAACTCCTTGAGATTCGGCCGCCTTCCGTAGAAGGCATCGATCCGGCCCGCCATCATCGGAATTGTTCCGCCGGCGTGGGAGAATAGCCACTTGATGTCGCGGTAGCGCGCGAATGACCCGCTCAGAAGCAGGCTGGTGATGGTGCGGGTTGTGTCGTGCGGCACCTCGATCACCGCCGGGAATGTGCCCACGCTCAGCTGAGCGCAGCAGGCTGCGACCAGCGGATGCACATAGACGACGGCCTTGCGCCGGTTGAGCTCCTCGAGCACGGGCTTGTAGATGGGATTGCCCAACCATTTGTCCCCGTAATTGCTCTGCAGGTTGATGCCGTCTGCCTTGATGACGTCGAATGCGTGCTCGATCTCCTTGAGGGTGGCGTCGATATTCAGCATCGACAGCGGCGCGAATATCCCGAAGCGGCCCGGGTAGTCCTTCCGCACCTCGGCTGCATAGTCTTGGCACATTGTCGCAGTCTTGTTGGCTGCTTCGGCACCATCGTCGAACCACAGGCCGGGAGTGGATGCGAGCGACAGCACCGCCGTCCTGACGCCGCTCTTATCCATTTGTTCGATTGCCCTCGCCGGCGTCCAGTCCGGCACGCCGGGGAACGGTGGGATCTTGCGTGCACTCTCCCACTCCATCTGCCTCTTGAGATAGGCCGGCGGATAGAAGTGATGATGGGTATCGATCAATTTTCCCTCCGTCTGACCGAACGCGATAGGCGTCCTCAGTATCGTCGCAGCGCCCAGGGTTCCGAAGCCTGCGAGAAACTGGCGCCTGGAGGCGTGCTGGGATGAGCAGCTTGGGCAGTCGTTGAAGCGCATGTTGTCCTCCCGGATGTCCTTTTATGGCGCGAGTGCGACCGGCGGTCCTCCGCGTGGTTCTCGCTATTGCTTTTGCGGCGGGCGGACGAGCCGATCCGCTCCGTCGACCTAAACCGGAATGCACAAGGCATTCGGCACGAGAAGATTGTCGTAGACGCACCGGCGCTCGGCGAGCTTGAGCGCGCCACCCACGCGACGGAACACGTCGTAGTAGACGCCGACCTGATGCAGCGTCGCATCGGGGCGATCGAGCAGCACCTGAAGCACGACATAGTTCGCGCGGGCCTTAACTGCTCCATTGCTCTCCGCGCTCAGAACGGCCTGGTTTCCGATGATGTGCCGCAAATAACGCGGCGCAAACATCGAGGTTTCCATGAGCGCGAATGCGCGATCGTGGATCATTCGCTTGTTCTCGCAATAGATCAGGCCGACCGGCAGTCCGCGGTCGAAATTTTCGCGCGAGAGCACAACGTAGAGCGCATCGTCGGTGAACATTTCTGTCCAATCCGCCAGGCGCTGCTCGTCGAGCGCCTGCGCGTATCGGGCGTTGAAGGATTCGATCTCGTGATGCAGCAGCAGAGCTTGCAGCCGCGCATCGAGGGGCGCGGCGTCGGGCGAGTGATCGCGTGTCAGGGCAGGTTCACCCATGCGCCTAGAGTCCCATCTCTGCGCGCCAGTGCCGGTACATGGCCCGGATCGATGCTTCCGAGATCAAACTGTCGGACGTGCCCGCCGCGACCGCCGGATCGAGCTTCACCAGATGCTCCCTCCCCGGAACGTGCTGCATCCCATCCTGGACGAACTTGATCGCCTCGTTGTCCTCCAGGCCGAGGAAACCAGCTGGCCCCATGAGATTGCCCTGGCGCAGACGATGGCGGGTCATCTCCTCGTCATCGCCTTCGAAGCCGAACATGGTCCACTTCATGATGAACTCATGCGGACCGGTGGGTACGATTTGGCGCACGCCGAGCGTATTCATCTCGCGCTGGATGATCAGATTCGGCCAGATGGTTGCCATGGTCACCGACCAGGGACTGTCGAACTCCTCGATGAAGTCCATGAAGCGCGGTTC